>Ga0310695_10013218_pt1 | contig 11397 bp, 5 predicted proteins | sample RumenRJG_04DNA_FD_203882 | JGI IMG/M metagenome (GOLD analysis project Ga0310695, IMG submission 203882) | Bovine rumen microbial communities from Lethbridge, Alberta, Canada - RJG_04 (v2) (version 2) | ecosystem: Host-associated > Mammals > Digestive system > Stomach > Rumen | place: Canada... | reverse complement strand
GATATTCTGTACCCTGCATCCTGCAAGCGGACCGTTTTCCATACTTTCACGCAGCCCTTTTTCTACTGCCGGCACGTAGTTCTTAGGGATCGCACCGCCAAAGAGTTCTTCTGAGAATTCAAATTCTTCCTGTGAAGGTGAGAATCTGATATGAACGTCACCGTACTGGCCTGCACCACCGGACTGTTTCTTATGCTTACCCTGAACATCGGATTCACCCTTGATTGTCTCTCTGTAAGCAATTTTCTGCGGAACTGTATTTACTTCCACACCAAACCGGTCTTTCAGTTTGCTGAGAACAATATTCAGCTGCATGTCGCCCTGTCCTCCGAGGAGTGTCTGACGTGTCTCCGGATTTCTCTCGACAACAAACGAAGGGTCTTCTTCCATCAGTCTTCTCAGACTTGAACCCATCTTATCTTCGTCATTCTTGTCCTTTGCCTCAACTGCGATGAAGTAACATGGCGCAGGCAGCTCAATCTTCGGACAAGCAACCGCTTCCGTCTTATCACAAAGTGTATCGCCTGTTTCCGTATTCGCCAGCTTAGCAACTGCAATAATATCGCCGGCTTCCGCCGAGTTCAGCTCAATCTGATTCTTTCCTCTGAGGAAGAACGGCTTGCCAAGCTTCTCACTCTTTTCAGACGTTGAATTGTATGCCTCTGCACCCGGTGTTACCTTACCGGTAAGAATCTTCATGATAGAGATCTTGCCCACAAACGGGTCGATGACTGTCTTGAATACAAATGCGGACAAAGGCCCGTCAGTGGAGCATGCCACCTCAACATCTTCGCCCTTTCCGTTCACCGCCTGATACGGCGCATGCATCGCCGGAGTTGGCACACAGCCCGCAAGCAGATCGAGCAGTTCTTCTACGCCTCCACCCATTGTGAACAATGTTGAGCAGACAGGAATAATGTCTCCGTTCTGAATTCCTTTAGCCATTCCCTGCTTGATCTCAACGTCAGTAAATTCTTCGCCCTCGAAATATTTTTCCATCAGCTCTTCATCAGCACTGGCGATCGCTTCCATGAGATCTTCATCAATCTCGTCCGTAAGCGGCCAGCTGAGAGGAACGAGCGCAGAACCAAACTGATCCTGCAACGCGCTGAATGTTGCGTCAAAATCGAATTCATCTTTATCTCTCTTATTAATGATAAAGAAACGCGGTGTTCCGTGTTTTTCACATGCCTTCCATGCCTGTTCGGTACCAACCTGAATTCCTGCGCCGGCATCGACCATGATTACAGCAGCTTCCGCAGCTCTGAGCGCTGCATTAACCTCTCCTGCGAAGTCAGGATATCCCGGAGTGTCTATAAAATTGATCTTCGTATCTTTCCATTCTACGGGAACCAGTGCTGTATTGATTGAAAAACCTTTTTCGATTTCCATCTTATCGTAGTCAGAAACAGTATTCCCTGCAGAAACGCTTCCAAGCTTCTTGGTCACGCCTGTCGCAAACAGTGCTGCTTCCAGAAATGTTGTCTTACCGCATCCACCGTGTCCGAGCAGCGCGACATTTCTGATGGATTCACTTCCATAGTTTTTCATATAACTTAGCCTCCTGAAAAAATTTATTTTAGTGAGCCTTTTTCACTCTCATAATTTAACAAACCCACAATAGATTTATTATATCAAAAAACACAATCTCATACAATGGCAGTAATGGGAGATTCTAAACAAATTTTAAGAGATTCTGATGTTTTTTGACCGCAGAAATTCGCGTTGAAAGGAGCTATACCGTCAGTCGGGAAAGTCCTTTGTATGTTCTTCTTAAAATTCCGCGTTATTTGGTGTTCTCGGGAACGGCAAAACGTCCCGGATATTGCCCATTCCTGTCGCGTACATGATCATACGCTCAAAGCCAAGACCAAATCCGGAGTGGATCACGCCGCCGTATTTACGCAGCTCAAGATACCACCAGTAGTTCTCTTCGTCCATCCCGAGCTCGTCGATACGCGCCTTCAGGATATCCATCCGCTCTTCTCTCTGGCTTCCGCCGATGATCTCACCGATGCCTGGAACCAGCATGTCGCAGGCCGCGACAGTCTTTCCGTCATCATTCAGGCGCATGTAAAATGCTTTGATTTCCTTAGGATAATCAGTGACAAAAATCGGCTTTTTAAAGATGGTCTCAGTCAGATAACGCTCATGCTCAGTCTGAAGGTCGATGCCCCACTCTACCGGATACTGGAACTTTTCGCCCGATTTCTGCAACAGCTCCACGGCCTCGGTATATGTAACACGGTCAAAATCCGAATTGATGACATGATTGAGACGGTCGATCAATCCTTTGTCGATAAACTTATTGAAAAATTCCATTTCTTCCGGCGCTTTTTCCAGGACGCTGGTCAAAATGTATTTAATCATGTCTTCTGCGACATCCATCGTATCGCTCAGGTCGGCAAAGGCAATCTCCGGCTCGATCATCCAGAATTCCGACGCGTGACGTGTCGTATTGGAATCTTCAGCTCTGAAGGTCGGGCCAAAGGTGTATACGTTTCTAAAGGCCATCGCGAAAATCTCGGCCTCTAACTGGCCGCTGACGGTCAGATTCGTTTCTTTTCCGAAGAAATCCTGCGTGTAGTCGGGTGTTCCATCTTCATTCTTCGGCGGATCGGCCGGGTCGAGTGTTGTGACGCGGAACATTTCGCCGGCGCCTTCCGCATCGCTTCCCGTGATGATCGGCGTATGGACATAGACAAAGTTCCGGTCCTGGAAAAACTGATGAATTGCGTAGGCAATGATGGACCGCACGCGGAATACGGCGGAGAATGTGTTGCTGCGCGGTCTAAGATGCGCAATCTCCCGGAGAAACTCCATGCTGTGCCGCTTGTTCTGAAGCGGATAATCCGGGTCGGACATGCCTTCAATTACGACCTCATCCGCGTGTATCTCAAATGGCTGCTTTGCCCCGGGAGTCAGCGTAAAAACGCCTTTGACACGGATCGCCGTGGAAATCGGCATGGACGCCAGCTCGTCAAAATTATCCAGCTTGTCCGCTTCATAAACGATCTGTACCGGGCTGAAGAACGAGCCGTCGTTCAGAGCGATGAATCCGAACTTGTTGGAATTTCTGTTCTGACGAACCCATCCTCTGACGATAACTTCTTTATCTGCGTACGCTTCTTTATTCTTGTGCAGTGTTTTTAACTGAATATCCTGAATTTCCATTATTTTTCCTCTCAATATGTAATTATATTTTTCACTGAAAAATTATAGCATATAGCAACAAGTGTTGCAATTTCTAAAGCTCATTGATGTAAGCTCGCATCTCTTTTTTATAAGCCTCCACGCCCGGCTGGTCAAACGGATTAACGCCGCTGAGCAGCGCCGATACCGCGCACTGAATCTCAAAGAAATAGAGCAGTTCGCCCGTTGTCTTCGGGCTGAAGGCATCGGCTTTGATCGAAATCACCGGCGTTCCGGCCGCGACGTGCGCATCATACACACCCTTTTCCGCACATTCCCCGATCTGCTCGATTGTTTTCCCGGCAAAAGGCGCCATCGCCGTTTCCGGAATCTGAACATCGGTCAGCGTTTCTTCCGCCGTAATGAACGTCTCAAAAAAGCACGGCGTCCCCTGTTGCAGGAACTGTCCCATTGAATGCAGATCCCGTGAAAACATCAACGAAACCGGGAATATTCCAACCCCGTTCTTCCCCTCACTCTCGCCGAAAAGCTGCTTCAGCCACTCACCGATGTAGGCCGCATATGGATCAAAAAACTCAAAAACTTCAATATTTTTCCCCCGTTCTACCAGGATTTGCCGAGTGATCGCATAATCCAGCCATTCTTCAGGAAAATCCCCGTCTCCCGCGAGCGACCTCGCGCCGTCCATCAAAGCCGCAATGTCGATTCCGGCCACCGCGACAGGCAACAGTCCGACCGGCGTCAGCACCGAATACCGACCGCCGATATCGACCGCCAGATCAAAAATCGTACAGCCTTCCTCCGTTGCCTCATCGAACAGGTAGTTGGAACGGTTTTCCGTGACAACAAAAGTCCGCCTCGCCGTTTCCTCCGCCCCGTACTTTTCAATCATCCAGGCCTTGAAAATACCATATGCCGACAAAGTCTCCGTCGTTGTTCCAGACTTGGAAATAACGCACAGGCAGACATCTTTTCCTTCCATTTCGTCTAAAAGGTTATTGATATAACGCGCACTGAAATTGTAACCGGCAAAAAGTACCGTTGTTTTACCGTCACCGCCCAGAAGATCAATCACTGCCTTCGCGCCCATAAATGAGCCGCCGACGCCCAGCACGAGGAAAACGTCCGCTTTCTGTCTGATCGTTTCCGCTGCCTCGTAGATCTCAGAGATCTTCTCTTCGTCAAATTCCGTCGGCTGATGCACCCACCCCGTGAAGTCCAGCTCACCGGATCTTACTTTTTCCAGTGCTTCGCGCGCATCTTTCCTTCGCGCCTCAAGCTCCGCGGCAGAAATTCCTGTATCTTTTAATGTAAGCTTAATACTCATATTCTCTCTCCATTCCGCCGCCCTCCGGCGACAAATGACCGGTGCCCGCAACAATCGCTCCCGGCTTTAGTTTCTCTGCGGATGAACTGACGCCTGCCGTCACGAAGCCGCGCCAAGTTCCCTTAGTCTATTTTACACGAATACAGTAAAATTGAGATGATTTTTTTCAGTTTTTACATTAATATTAATAATAGATGTAAAACTGTTACCGGCGGGATTTCTGACCGGTCCGCCCGGCGAAACATTATCTGCACCCCGCCCGCCGAACTTCCTGGAAAGGAGGACGCAAAGTTTGTACCGAAACGGTAAGACTTTGTCAAGAATAATTATGAAGAAATCCGGAATTTTGTTACCTGTCTTTTCACTCCCGTCGCGCTTCGGACCCGGCAGCTTCTCTGCAGAAGCCTTCCGTTTTATCGACCTGCTCCGGGAAACCGGACAAAGCTACTGGCAGATCCTTCCCCTCGGACCCATCGGTAAATCATTTTCACCATATCACTCTGCCTCCAGCTTCACCGGCAATATCTTCTTTATTGATCCGTTCACCCTTGCGGATAAAGGTCTTTTAACTGCCGACGAACTCGCACAAGCCGAACAGAAAATCGCAGAAACGGAGAAAGAATCCGCTGCAGCCGGACAAAACTCCTGTGACGCTGTTTCCGAGCATACCGGTCATTTTATCAATTATCCGGCCGCGACCAAGGTTTTGGAGAAACTGTTCCGCCTCGCGTTTTCGCGATTCGAACCAGGCGATGAGTATCAGGCTTTTTGCCGTGAACAGGCAGCGGACCTGGACGACGCGGCGCTTTTCACCGCCTTGCAGCTGAAGTATGACGGCGTGCCGCCAAGCGAATGGCCGCTGGCGCTTCGGAACCGTGAACCGGAGGCCTGCGCCGCGGCAGCTGCGGAACTCGCGGACGAAATCCGCTTTCAGAAGTGGGCACAGTATGAATTTTCCTGCCAGTGGAACGCAATCCGGGAATACGCACACGCAAACGGAATCCGGATCATCGGCGATCTGCCGATTTATCCGGCGCCGGACAGCGCAGACTGCTGGACCCACCCGGAGCTGTTTCAGACAGACGACAAAATGTGCCCGGCGGCCGTAGCCGGCTGTCCGCCGGACGGCTTTGCCCCTGAAGGACAGCATTGGGGTAATCCTCTCTACCGCTGGCATGACATGCGCGATCAGGTCTTTGAGTGGTGGGTTGACCGACTGCAGGCCGCGTTCCGTCAGTCTGACATCGTGCGGATCGACCATTTCAGAGGGTTTGAATCCTATTTCTCGATTCCTTCGGAAACCGGCCGTCCCGCGGACGGGCACTGGGAAAAGGGCCCGGGCATCGAGTTTTTCCGCTTTATCGAATCCCGCATCGGATGTCTGCCGATCATTGCCGAAGATCTCGGTTTCCTGACTGATGAAGTCCATACCCTGATTAACGAGACCGGCTATCCGGGCATGAAGGTTCTCCAGTTTGCCTTTGACGGCGACCCCTGGAACGCCTACCTTCCGCATCATTACGAAACAGAAAACTGCGTCGTTTACACCGGAACACACGACAATGACACAACAAAGGGATGGTACCGGACTCTTGACGACTGGCATATAAACTACGTGGCGAACTTCATCCGCGCATACTACGCGGAACACGAAATCACTGACCGCGCACGGGAAGCCGGACGCGTCGCGGACATTCTGACAACCGGTGCGGCTGACAGTTCATGGGAACGACGGATTTCGGGCAGCCTGACGGAACGTCCGGTCACTGACATCCTGCCTGATCCGGAAATCACAGGCATAAATGAAAACAACATCGCCGGCTTCATGACTGCCGTAGCCCAGTTCAGCCGCGCCGATACCTGCATAATCCCGCTCCAGGATTACCTGGAGTATGGCAGCGAAGCGCGAATCAACACCCCGGGCACTACTTCCGGCAATTGGTGCTGGAAACTCAGGACAGGCGATATTACCGCAGAGACTGCAGCCCGAATCGCGGCTCTGACCCGGATCAGCGGGCGGTTTCAGGAATGAGCTATCAGACTGCGCCGACCATATGAATAAAAAACAGCCTTTACCGAACAAACATGCGGTAAAGGCTGTTTTTTGTTACTTTATTTCAAAAGTCCGACGGCGCCTTCGCTCAGCAGGCTGAGTCTGCGGTCGGCTTCTGCCGCGTCGTCAGCATAAGCCATGATGTACAGTTTGACTTTCGGCTCGGTGCCGGATGGCCTGATGGCAACAGAACTGCCGTCTGCCAGATCATAAAACAGGACATTACTTTTTGGAAAACCGGTCATTTCTTTCGCTTGATCCGCGCTTCCGACCTGTACGATAAAACCGCTTCCGTAGTCCCGAATACAAGTAACCGGAATACCGCTGATCTCAGCAGGCGGTTCGTCCCGGAGACCGGCCATTATAGCTGCCATTTTATCCTGCGCGCCGAAGCCTTCTATGACGTGGGAAACAACTTTTTCGCGGAAACAGCCGTAACGGGAATAAAGGTCCTGCATCGCTTCGTACACATTCATGCCTTTTGTCTTATAATAACAGGCCATCTCTGCGGTCAGCATGGAAGCGATGACGGCATCCTTGTCGCGCGCGTAAGTACCCGCGAGATAGCCGTTGCTCTCCTCAAAACCAAACAGGAACGTATGGTCGCCGTTTTCTTCGAAATTTTTTATCTTTTCCCCAATGTACTTGAAACCGGTCAGTGTCTCAAATATTGCAACGCCGTTGTCCGCGCAGATTTTGTTGGCCATCGGCGTAGTAACAATGCTTTTGACGACGGCACTGTCTGCCGCAAGTGTTCCCTCGCTGCGCCTCGTATTTATCAGATAATCGAGAAGCAGGACGCCGAGCTGATTACCGGTCAGCGTCTCATAGGAATCTCCGTTTTTCACAACGATTCCGCAGCGGTCACAGTCAGGGTCGGTTCCGATGATCAGATCCACGTCGTTTTCTCCGGCCATGCCAACCGCAATTTCAAAGCCCTCCACATATTCCGGGTTCGGTGATTTTACAGTCGGGAAATTTCCGTCCGGAATCATCTGCTCTTCGACCGGAATCAGGTTTTTAATGCCGATCCGCCGGAGAACTTCCGGCACGATCCGATATCCTGCGCCGTGAAACGGCGTATAGATGACGGCAAAGGAATCCGCCACCTCGCGGACAAAGTGCTGTCCGACAGACTGCTCCAGGACTTTTGCCATATATTCTTCATCCATGTCGCTGCCCATCATCGAAATAAGGCCCTGTGCCGCAGCCTCCTCAAAAGGCATCGTCTTTACATCATCAAAGATATCGAACTTCGCGAGCTGAGCAGACACTTCCGCTGCGTGTTCCGGCGGCAGCTGGGCTCCGTCGGCCCAGTAAACCTTGTAGCCGTTGTATTCTTTTGTATTGTGACTGGCCGTAATATTGATTCCCGCGATCGACGCATTTTCTCTCAGAGCAAAGGACAACTCCGGTGTCGGCCGCAGCTCGTCAAAGAGATGTACCCGGATGCCGTTTGCCGCCAGCACACAGGCCGCCTCTCTGGCGAACTCCGGACTGTTGATACGGGAGTCGTAAGCAATCGAAACGCCGCCGCTGCAATTCTCGCCGCACTGCAGGATCATGTTGGCCAGGCCCTGCGTCGCATAGCGGACAGTATAAATGTTCATTCCGTTCAGGCCGGCACGCATAATGCCGCGCAGCCCCGCAGTACCGAAATCGAGCATCGAAGAAAAGCGTGCCTCGATCTCCGGCTCATTTCCGTCGATCGCTTCAAGCTCAGCTTTGGTCGCCTCATCCACAGCACTGCTCTTCAGCCATTTATTATAATTATGTTTGTAATCCATTCCCAGTCACTCCTTCTCTCTGTACTTTGCCGTTCTTCACTGTACGGGTGCCGCGCGGCGCACGCGGTGTCCTGTCCCGGCTGGTTATAGATTCCGGAAGGCAAGTAAAAATATCTCTCCCGGACAGACCGTGACATTACCTTTAAAAACCCGATTACTGAGCAGATCCTGCCATTCCCCGGCGATGATCATTCTCTCTTCACTATTTCCACAGTTCGCTGCCGTGATGATCCGCTGACCGTCCCCGTACCGCTCAAATGCGTAAAATCCGCCGATTGAAGCGATCTCTCTATATTTTCCGTATTTATAAACACTGTTGTTTCTGCGGATTTTGATCACCTTTCTGTACCAGTTCAACAGATCATGATCTTCATGATCCCACGGGTAACAACTTCGGTTAAACGGATCGGAATAGCCTTCCGTTCCAGCTTCATCGCCATAGTAAATGCAAGGAACGCCGGGCAAAGTCATCTGAACGACGACCGCCATCTTCATCTTACGGATCGCCAACAGCTTCTCCTGTTCATTCATCCGCGTTTCAGCAAATACTTCACGCGGCGTTCCCGGGTTCATACGAGCCCCGCCAATCGCCGTCAGAATCCGCTCTGTGTCGTGTGTACCGACAACGTTCATCAGACAGCAGACGACCTCCTCCGGATAAAATTCCAGAATCTCACTGACAGTTCGGGCAATGAGTTCCGCGTTTCCGCTGTGCACAAAACCAATGAGCGCATTCCGAAACGGGTAATTCATGACCGAATCCAGCTTATCACCTTCAAAATAGTTTTTCCGTTCATCATACGCTGATTTGCTGGAGGCGTCTTCCCAGACCTCCCCGATCAACAGGGAATCCGGCTTTTCGGCCTTCACTGCCGCAGCCAGTTCCTTAACAAAAGAACTGGGCAGTTCATCGACAACATCGAGTCTCCAGCCAGACGCGCCGGCTTTAAGCCAGCGACGCGCAATGCCGTTTTTTCCGCAAATGAAATTGATATAACTTTGTTCCGATTTATTTACGCGCGGCAGGGTATCGATGCCCCACCAGGTCTCATACTGCTCATTGTCGTAAAAATAATACCAGCTTCGGTACGGAGAATCCGGATGGCCGTAAGCGCCTTTCCCGCCGTAATTCCCATATTTGTCAAAATAGATTGAATCGGCGCCGGTATGCGAAAACACGCCGTCGCAAATGACACGCATCCCCCGCTCCCCGGCCTCCCGGCAAAGCTGGCGAAAATCCTGCTCCGTACCAAACATCGAATCAATCTTCGAATAATCGGACGTGTCGTATTTGTGATTTGAGTAGGCCTCAAAGACCGGGCTGAGTACCAGGCAGGTCACGCCGAGACTCTCCAGATAAGGAAGCTTCTCGATGATTCCCTGTAGATTGCCGCCGAAAAAATCATTATTGACGATTCTGCCTTCTTCGTTCGGACGATACTCCGGCATGCCGCCCCAATCCTCGCGTATTATTTTATTTTCCATCGTGACAAAGGCCCCGCTGTGATTGAAACGGTCCACGAAGATCTGATAAAAAACGCCTCCGCATATCCACTCCGGCACCGGGTACGATCGTTTGTAAACGGTCTGCTGCCACATAACACGATCATCACTTAAAACAGCACGGTTGTTCCAGGCATCGCGTCCTGCATGCAGAACACCCTGCTCCGTGACGATCTCAAACTCATACCAGTAAAGCCCGGTGTCCTCAATTTTGAATCCGGACTGAAAACAAATGTAACCGTCCAGCGCGGTTTCGCTCATATCCGGCTCCATCTTATAGGCAGCTGAACTGTTTTCTTTGTCGAAAATCACGATCATACTGGCAGAAGTCGGCCGGAGTTCCTCGTCGACGAGGATGCAGATCTCCAGATATGTTCCGGAACGGACCGCCCCGACCGGCTTCTTAAACCGTTCGTCACGTGAATTAAAAATGATTTTAGCTCTTTCTGATGTCATGTATTCTTAAATCCTTGTATTCCGCCTGCAGAAAAACGGTTGAGTAATGTAACCGGCCAGAATACGATCCGGCTCGATCAGTACTTCTTTGTCAAGCACTGCATAGTCCAGGCGCACTCCGTCGGACACCACGGAATCCTGCATGATCACACAATTCCTTACACGGGCTCCTTTGCCGATTTTCACGCCCCGGAAAATAACTGAATTTTCGACAGTCCCGTCGATGATCGTTCCGTCTGCAATCAGTGAGTTCTTTACGGACGCGCCGGGTCCGTACCTGGTCGGCGGGCTGTCTTTGACACTTGTGATCACAGGCCCGTTATCCGACTGGAAAAGATTTTCCCGAATGTCACGATCAAGAAGCGACAGGTTGCTCATCAGGTATCCCGGCAGATTATCTAGAAAAAGAACTTTCTCGTGGATCGGATAACCCATGACCTTATCGGTACTGAGCATCGGCGCCACAACATCCTCCCTGAAACTCTTCTTGCCGGTATCAATCGCTTCATACAGAATATCAAGCAGATCCTGACGCTCCATGATAAACATATTCATGGAAATAAAGCGTCCCTTCGGATTTACGGTCGTGACAACAAAATCGGTAATCCGTCCCTCGTCGTTTACCGAAAGGCAGGTTCCCCGCACTCCCGGCTGATTGTTGATCGGTTCCGGCGCGTAGAGCACTGTCAGTCTGGCACCGGTACGAATATGGTAATCAAGCGCTTTTTTCAGGTCCAGGTTCACCACATCGCTGCATCCGCTCATAATAACGTATTTTTCTTCAAGACCGCGCAGGAAAGAGACATTTGCCTCCAGACTGTGCAGTCTGTTTTTATAGACAGCACCCAAATGCTCTGTAGAAAACGGCGGAAGGAACGTCAGACCGCTGCGCTTTCTGTCCAGATCCCATTCCGCGCCGGAACGGACATGATGCATAAGACTCTGATAATTAAGCCTTGTTATGATCCCGATATTTTTCATACCGGCGTTGACCGCATTTGAAAGAACAAAATCGATCAGCCTGTACCGCCCGCCGAACGGGATTGCTGCCAGGGTTCTCTTTTCAAGAAGTTCGTCCAACTCGACATCATAGGTGTCGGCAAAGACGATTCCAGCCA
>Ga0310695_10013217_pt1 | contig 11398 bp, 8 predicted proteins | sample RumenRJG_04DNA_FD_203882 | JGI IMG/M metagenome (GOLD analysis project Ga0310695, IMG submission 203882) | Bovine rumen microbial communities from Lethbridge, Alberta, Canada - RJG_04 (v2) (version 2) | ecosystem: Host-associated > Mammals > Digestive system > Stomach > Rumen | place: Canada... | reverse complement strand
TTTTCCTTCAGCCACGTCAGCGCGTGGCGGAACACGGGCAGATCCAGCGTGTTGTCGGCCGCAAATTCAGCAGGACGGAGAAAAGGTGTTTCAGCGCCCCATTTGCGTGCGGTTTCCGCGATTTCCTCATCATCGGTGGAAACGATCACGCGGGTAGTGAGTTCAGACTGCAGACCGGCTGCGATCGAGTAAGCGATCAAAGGATATCCGGCGAAGAGTTTGATGTTTTTGCGGGGGATCCCCTTGGAACCGCCCCGTGCCGGGATAATTGCGAGAACTTCGGGTTTTGTTACCATGCTGTCCATCCGCCATCTACGACCAGGTTGGCACCGGTCATGTAAGTTGAGGCATCAGAGGCAAGGAACAGGATCGCCCCGTTCATTTCATCCTGATGTGCCATGCGTCCCATCACGGTCCGGTAGGAGTAATGTGCGACAAATTCATCATCATTGTTGTTGAACACGCCGCCGGGGGTGAGGCAGTTTGCCCGGATCCCGGTGCCGGCGTAATAGGTGGCAAGATAGCGGGTCAGTCCCAGCACTCCTGCTTTGGTCACGGAATAGTAGACCGGCTTGTACTGGCGGTTGTTGGGATCCTGTCCTTCTTTTTCGTAAATGCGCTGGTCGGGGCCGGCAAGCCCGTAGGTGGAGCAGATGTTGATGATCACGCCATGGTTCTGCTTTTTCATCGGTTTTACCGCTGCCTGTGCACAGAGGAATAGCCCTGTCAGGTTCACGTTGACAGCAGCCTGCCACTGGTCCAGTGGGTAGTCTTCGAAATTGTTGGTGTTGCGGGCATGTGTGGCGTCAAACTTCGGGTCCATGGCCGCGCTGCAGATGAGTGCGTCCAGACGTCCGGTCTTTTCTACCGCGAAATCCGCCATAGCTTGTGTTGATGCCGGGTCGGTCACATCCAGCCGGAAGGGAAGACAGTTTCCGCCATCCGCGCGGGCGGCTTCCGCAGCTTTTTCCGCCAGGTCCATGTTCAGATCGGCAACGATCACATCCGCGCCGGCCTGTGCCAGTGTTTTTGCAAACTGGCTGCCGAGCAGTCCTGCTCCGGTCACCACGGCGGTCTGGCCGTTCATTCTGAATTTGTCAAAAATCTCGTTCATCGATTCCTCGTTAGCATTTCGATATTATTCATGAATACAATTATATACCATCATTTGGGGTTTGTAATTTTGTAATATTTTGCCGGGGATTCTCCCAAAGGTAAAATGTCAGGGAAATTCTGAAATCGGATCATATCTGTTTTAGCGCTTCCCGGTGCGGAGAGCGAAGCTGACCGGCTTTCGGACTTACCCTGCGGAATGCCGGAGATGTTGATGTGTGAGATGAACTCCCCGGGTCCAGGCCCGCAAGCGGTCCAGTCCCCGAGGCCGCCTGAGAAAAAACTGTTGGCTTCTGAATTGAAAAATCAAAGGTATAATACTCTCTAAGTTGAATGAAAAGCGGATCGGTTTTATGATGGAAATTTTACAGTACCCATTTGATTCCCAGCTGATCCTGCGGACGAAAAAGAAGATCCGCAGGGAGCTGCTTGCGGCTGATGTCAGGCGTGTGGCGAAAAAGATCGCCATTCTGGGCGGTTCAACCACGGCTGAGATCCGTGCTGTACTGGAGCTTTTTCTGTTGGATCAGGGGATCGAACCGGTTTTTTATGAGTCTGAATATAACAGCTATTGGCAGACGGTGATGTTTGATGATCCGGAACTGCGTGCTTTTGAGCCGGACATGATCTACATCCATACCACCTCCCGCAATATCAGCGCATTCCCGAAGGTGAGTGACACTCCGGAAGCGGTCAGCGGCAAATTGGATGAGGTTTTCGAAAATTACCGCCTGATGTGGGACAAGATTGCGGAAGCGTATCACTGTCCGGTGATCCAGAACAATTTCGAACGGCCCCGGTACCGTTTGCTGGGTAATAAAGATATCTCCGATGTGCATGGAGGCGGCAATTTCATCAGCAGGCTGAACCAAAAGCTTTATGCGTACGCGCAGACCCATGCGAATTTTTATATCAACGATATCGATTTCCTTTCCGCCAGCTTCGGGCTGGAAAAATGGAATGATCCTTTTTACTGGCACATGTACAAATGTGCCCCCGCTTTTCCCGCGGTTCCGGAGCTGGCGTTCAACGTCGCAAACATCATCAAATCCATCTACGGCAGGAATAAAAAGGCGCTGGTGCTGGACCTGGACAATACGCTCTGGGGCGGCATTGTCGGGGAGGATGGCGCGGACAACATTGAGATCGGACAGGAAACTTCGACCGGACAGCTTTACAGTGAGTTCCAGTCTTATCTCAGGGAGCAGCAGTCCCTTGGTGTTTTGCTGACGATTGATTCAAAAAATGACATGGAAAATGCGCTGGCAGGTCTGAACCGCCCGGACAGTGTGCTGAAGCCGGAGGATTTCCTCATCATCAAGGCCAACTGGCAGAACAAGGATCAAAACCTTAAAGAAATTGCTGCGGAATTGAACATCGGGACAGATGCATTGGTTTTCGTCGATGATAACCCCGCCGAGCGTCATATCGTTCGGTCTCAGGTCCCCGATGCCGCTGTTCCGGAGATGGGGCAGCCTCAGGATTACCTGAATGTGCTGGACCGCTCCGGTTTTTTTGAAGTCACGGCTCTTTCCGAGGATGATCTGAACCGCGGCGATATGTACAAGGCCAATATCCGGCGGGCTCAGCAGCAGGCGGCTTTTACGGATTACCGGGAATACCTGCTTTCCCTGGAAATGAAGGCGGAAATCAGACCGTTCAGCAGTACATATCTTTCCCGGATCGCTCAACTGACGAACAAATCCAATCAGTTCAATCTCACGACCCGGCGCTGTACGGAATCCGAACTTGAGCAGATCATGGCTGACCCGGACTGCATCACGCTGTACGGAAAACTGACGGACAAATTCGGTGACAACGGTGTGGTCTCTGTCGTTTTTGGACATAAGGAAGGCGAAGTTTTTCACATCGATCTCTGGCTGATGAGCTGCCGGGTCTTGAAGCGCGATATGGAATTCGCCATGATGGATGAACTGGCAAAGCGTTGCCAGTCTGCCGGTGTGAAAACGATCCGCGGGTACTACTATCCGACAAAGAAAAACGGGATGGTTAAGGATTTTTATGGAATCTTAAAATTCATTAAGGTATCCGAGGATGATGAAGGGAACAGCACCTGGGAGCTTGACCTTTCCGGTGGATATGAGCCGCTGAATACGGTGATCAGCATTGGATCCTGATCGTTTGACCGGTGCGGTGAGGCAAAAGGCCTGTCCTGTTTTGGCGTGAGGAATTATGAACAGAGAAGAAATCTTAAAGAAATTGAATGAAGTGTTTCGTGATGTGTTTGATGATGATACCCTTGTCATCACCGAACAGACCGGACCGGATGATGTGGACGATTGGGATTCCCTTGCGCAGATCTCGCTGATCGCTGCGGTGGAAAATGAATTCGGCGTCCGGCTTGACACCAAAACCGCGCTTCACCTGAAGACCGTCGGTGAAATTATCGACGCTGTTTTAAAGTGATTAAATTGAATCTCTTTCGGCATTTTTAGAGAAATCCGGCCATATAACAGGGCAGGCGGATCATTTCACCATCGATCCTCAGGTTTCCCGGATGCAGAATTATACTTTGTCCGATTCTTGATTTGAACTTTTCTGTAAATCTCATCAAAGAAACAGCTGAATATCGTTTCGTTGATTTTACTTCAATCGGGGATACTTTATATTTTAATTTGCTGTTATTTGAAATCATAAAATCGATTTCAATGTCGTTTCTGCCTTTTTCCGGATTGTAATGATTGTAGAAGAACAACTGATGCCCATTTGCAGTGAGTATCTGGGCGATAACATTTTCATAAAACATTCCTTCGTTGAAGGAAAGTTTATCATTCAGTATTTGTTGATAGACACTTTCCGTCAGTAATTCATTTTCTGTAAAAGAGTGACTTACAAGGAGCCCTGTGTCTCCCATATAACATTTGACAAAGGTTCTTTCCTCATTGATTGCCAGACCTACATTGGGATCAGAACAATTGAAACATTCGTTACATATCATCGAATCTTGCAGCCAAAAGAAGGCTTCAGAAAAATCAATTGCGCTGGAGCCGTTCTCAATTTGGTTATAGATCACTCGCTTTTCATGTTTGGAAAGAAAACCGGGAATCTGGTCAAAAAGCATCAATGTTCTGCCACGGTAACTTTCTTTAATTTTCATGATATCGTTTCTATATAAATACAGAATATCGCGTTTTTCCCGGTCTGCTTCTTCAAACTGCTGTCTTTTTTCGAGAAAGATGGAAACGACCTTTGGCATGCCCCCGACCAGAATATATTTTTTGAAATTCAGCATGGCTTGATTATGAAGTCCCGGGTCGAGCGGTTTTTTTTCTTCATAACAAGTTTGTATGTAATCCAGCAGCAAATGCTCACCCATAGCCCACAGAAATTCATCAAAATCCATGGGATACATCTTAATTGTTCTTTCCTCTGAGGGAATAAGAATATCTTTTACATTTTCACGGATAGAAATCAGCGAACCTGTTTCCAGATAATCATATCTGCCGTCTGCAACCAAATGTTTGATGGCCTGGCGTGCGATTGGGAAAAATTGAACTTCATCGAAGATAAATAGAGTTTCCCTTTCATACAGAGGAACACCATAAGCAGTTGAGATCATTAGAAAAAAAGTATCTAAATCATTTATATAGTTTGTGAAATAGGATTTAATAGTATTTGTTGCAGTTGAAAAATCGATCAGTATATAATTTTTATATTCATTTTTTGCGAATTCTTCTGCAATTGTACTTTTACCGATTCGTCTGGCACCTTCTATCAGCATTGCTTTTGAGCCGTCTGTATTTTTTTTCCACTCCAGCAGCTTTTGATAAATTTTCCTTTTGAAAATCATTGGTGCCTCCAATCGCATTTGAAATGTTGCTGATCTATAAAAAGCAGGTTAAATCTTCTTTGATTTTACCATAAAAAGCACCTTAGAACATTTCGGATTTACCCATTAAAAGCAGGCTAAAGTAATGAAGGCGGGTCGACTTCGATGCGGACGTCGGGCAGGTCCATCTGCCGGATCAGACGGACGGGATCCGCCCCGCGCAGGATGATGTGCCAGCGGTATTTGCCGTTCAGGCGCGGGAAAAAGCAGGGTGCCGGACCGATCAGCCGGATCCTCATATTTTTCTGATTGATTTGAGCCTTCAGCATCCCTGCCAGGTCAAAGGCGCGCATCCGGGCATCTTCCGGATCCTTTTCCCGGATCTCCAGGCGGATCATCCGGCTGAACGGCGGGTAGCTCATCATCCGCCGGTAGGCGAGGTCGTTTTGATAAAAACGTTCATAATCACCGGAGGCAGCAGCCCGGATGGAGTAACGGTCCGGCTGGTAGGTCTGCAGGATCGCAAGCCCCTGTTCGGCAGCCCGTCCCGCCCGCCCGGCAACCTGCGTGAGCATCTGGAAGGTATGTTCATCGACGCGGTAATCATGAAAATTCGCCCCGACATCCGCAAGCAGGATCCCCACCAGACGTACATCCGGAAAGTCCAGCCCTTTGGCGACCATCTGCGTGCCGACCAGGATATCAGCTTCGTGCTGTGCAAATTTTGAAAGCAGTTTTTCATGGTTTCCCACGCCTTCCGCGGTATCAGCGTCCAGACGGATCACGGATGCGGTGGGAAACTTTCCCGCGATCATCTCCTCCACTCTTTCCACTCCCGCACCGAACTGACGGATCTCTCCGGACCCGCAGACCGGACATTCTTCAGGGAGAGGCATGGCAGATCCGCAGTAATGGCACTCCAGCCGGTTCCGTGAGGCATGCCAGGTGTAGGGAATGTCGCAGTTCGGGCATTTCAGGGCTTCGCCGCAATTGTGGCAGAAGGTATAGGAAGCGGTTCCCCGCCGGTTCAGGAAGAGGATGGATTGTTTTCCCATTTCCAGTGTCTTGCCAAGCTCGCGGATGAGGGCACGGCTGAAAATTTCGGAATTTCCGCTCTTCAGTTCTGCCCGCATGTCAGCAATCAGGACACGCGGGGGGCGGACACCGGTGGCACGTTTCTTTAAGGTTTCGATCTGCCAGCCGGAGCGTTCGGCTTTGAACATCTGTGCGGTGGTTGGGGTGGCGCTGCCCAGAACCAATTGTGATCCGGTGATCTCGGCAAGATCCGCGGCAGCCCGTACCGCGGAGAAGTATGGCCGTTCGCCGGTCTGGTAATAGGCATCCTCATGGCACTCATCCACGAGGATCAGGCCAAGCTCCGGCAGCGGTACAGCCAGTGCGGAGCGGGGACCGACGATCACCCGGAATTCACCGTTTCGCCCGCGGCGCCAGGTGTCATAGCGCTCTCCTTCGCCCAGCCGGGAATGGTAAACCCCGACCAGTCCGGGAAACCGTCGTTCGAAGCGGGCCAGGATCTGCGGCGTCAGCGCGATTTCCGGCACCAGCATCAGCACCTGTTTCCCCTTCCGCAGGGCTTCCGCGGCGGCTCTGAGATAGACTTCGGTTTTCCCGGAGCCGGTCACACCGTGCAGCAGCACCGGTTCTGCCGGTCCGTTGGCCTGAAGTCCTTTCACGATCGCTTCGCAGGCGGCAGCCTGTTCCGGTGTAAGGTCGACCGGTTTCTCCGGGCCTTCCTGCATATAATGCCGGTGGGAGCGCCAGACTTCACGCTGCTGCAGGGTCAGCAATCCCTGTTTTTCCAGTGCGTTCAGGTCTTCTCTTTTTGCGCCGGTCTCACCGAGCACTTCCGCCTGAAAAACCTCCATGCCGTGCTCCCGCAGGTAGATCAGCACGGCCTTCCGCCGCTCGTTTACCTGATGGTAACGGCTCAGCGTCAGTCCGCTGATATCGGGAATATCGGCGGCAAGCGCGGCTGTTGATTCAAATTTCGGCGCGGGACCGCCTGAATCAAGCCGCAGGGACTTCCGGACAGCTCCTGTTCGCATCAGCGCATACATTTGTTTCTGCCAGGAGTTTTTCCCGAAAGTGCGGTTGAGCAGGGCTTCATCCAGTTCCCCTTGATTTTTAATGAACAGTTCCAACAGGGAATCTTTATCCCGGTCGCTGCTTTGCGTCAGCGAGGTTTGGAAGGTCATGTCCTGACTGAGAAGGCGGTAAACCGGGTTAGAGATCCGCCGGACTTTGTCGGTCAGCAGCACATTGACGCATTCATAGAGCGGGGCAAGAAAACGCTCCGAGATCTTTTCCGCCAGCCTCATTTGCGCTTCGGTCATCACCGGCAGCGGGTCTGCGATTTCCTGAATCGGCAGAAGCTTTTTGACTTCCGGGGTGACGTTTACCGCCCAGACCACAGCCTGATGCACGCTCCGGTTGAAGGGGACGACCACCATGAGGCCGGGACGCACCTGCCCCGCGAGTTCAGGTGGCACCGTGTAATCAAAAAGACCGGCTTTTGCCGGTGTATTGAGAAGAACACGTACATAACCGTTGCTTTTGTACATAGGGATAATTATACAGCTTTTCTGTAATGAGAATTTCGGCGTAATAAACGCTATTGGAATGCTGATTACTTTTTTATTTAGTACGTTTTACGTCATCTTTGTAAATATCATACAGGTCTTATTGGGTAAAAATCGGCTTATAGTTCCTATCTGTTTTGTTTTTCATCTCAATATAAAATAATGAAAAATTTTATTCAGACATATGTATAAAAGTAGTCATATTGGATTATGATCAGTTTCCCAAAAAAAGGAATTCTTCTGGCTTTTCCACGGAGAGCAAGAATAAAACCTCTAACTGAGAAAATGAGGACATATAGTATGATAAGAGTCATCAAAATGAAACCTGCAATATTGGGAATAAAAGACACTGCAACCGCAGAAAGGATCGTTAGAAAAAACAATATCAAACTTTGGTTTGCGTGATACCTTGCAAATTTGCTATCCGGAGACCATATAAGTGGAATCACAAAGAATATGTATCCCAATGCAGCAGGAATTCTGGCTTTTTTTGATGTCTCATAATCAAAACGATAAGCCACATCCTCTGAATAAGGTCTGTTATCGATTAATGAACTCATTATTTGATGCCATTCCCAATAAAAGCAACTTTCATTTTTCTGTTACAAAAGATATAAAGAAGCAGCATCGGGGCCATGATCATAACATTTGTTGCCATTGCCAGATCCCAACGAACAATCATTCCTTCAGAGACCTCTAAAATTGAATTAAGCAGCAATGGAAGCGTCCTGATATTGTCATTAGTTGTCAATACCTGGATCCAGAAATAGCCATTCCACTTACTGATCAAAATTAGCATGATCTGGGTTATCATGAAGGATTTCACAGAAGGCAGCATAACCTTAAAAACAATCGACAGCTCTCCCACACCATCTAATCTTGCTGCTTCTACCATTTCTTCCGGAACCTGCATGAAAGCATTACGCAAGAAAAAAATAGTCGAGCCGGAATAAATATATATCAAAAAATAACTCAAATAGGTGTTAAGAATTCCCAGCCTGGAATAGATAATGAATATGGGAAGAAAAATAACTTGGGCCGGGATCATAATATCTGCCAAACTGATAAAGAACAGTGCCTTTTTCCCTTTGAATTGCAATCGTGCAAAAGCATAAGCAGCCATTGTGCTGGAAACGAGCTGTATTGCAGATGCCCCAAGTGTCATTATCAATGAATTCTTCCCGTATTTCATAAAATTCTTTGTATTCCATACGGTTATATAGTTTGACCATACAAATTCCCGAGGCCATAACGTAGGCGGCGTTTCAATCGCTTCAAACATTGTTTTTACAGAAGTAATGATTGTCCAGTAAAAAGGGAAGACAAAAGCGAGGATCAGCATAATTAGAATTATGCATTCTATGATTTTCAGAATGTTTTTCCGACTGATTCTCGGATTGAATTTGTATTCTTGTAACATAGACTCACTTCCTTCCGTTTACTTATAATAAACTTTTCTGTCAAGTACAAAAAAATTTACTGCGGATAATGTAGCAGTAAAAATCAGAAGGATGACAGCAGCTGCCATTGCCCTGCCATACTGATTGAACATCATACCCTGCTGATAAACGTAATAAGCAATCAAGTTTGTCGCATTATCAGGACCGCCATCCGTCATCATTTTGATTGTGTCAAAGCTGGTGAATGCGCTGCAAACAGTCGTTACCAACATATAGAGCAAAGTAGGGGACAGCAGCGGAATCGTTATCTTTATGAAAGTATTCAGCGAAGATGACCGATCTAATTTAGCTGCTTCATATATATATTCCGGAATACCCCTCAGCCCAGCAATAACTAACAAGACGCCATAACCACAACTTTGCCAAATAGAAACAAATATAACCGAAGCCAGAGCAGAATCTCTGCCCAAATACCAGTTAGAAGTCGGCAGGTGCAAAGCTCTCAGGACAGTATTGAAAACCCCGTTCGGTGTCATTAATCCCATGAAAATTACTGCAATCGAAACTGATGAAATAATATGAGGTGTAAATAAAACCGTCTGTGTAAAGTTATGCAATGGCGTTCGTTTGTTTAGGAAAACACCGATAACCAGTTTTATAAGCAATCCAAGGAATACTATTGCAAACATAAAAATCAAAGTGTTACTTATCACCTTGATGAAATCCGGACTCTTAAACAAATATCTGAAGTTATCAAACCCAACGAGTTTTTTCCGACCGGAAACAGGATCCCATTTATGAAAACTGAGATACACGGCAAAACACATGGGAAAAATCGTTAAGGCAAAACAGGTGATCATAGACGGAGCAATCAACACATAAGCATTTTTCATTAAATTATTAAAAGCAGTGTAAATCTTTCCACGCTTTTTTAGTTCAAAATGGTCACTTATCTGCATAGAATACTCCTTTCAGCCCGGAGACAGGAAATGCATCACAGCGATTCTGGTTTTTATCAAAGTAGTAAAGATCTTCTGAAGAAACGTAAAGTTTGTAAGTTTCACCAGAAATCAGTTTATTCATGTTTCTCATTACGATTTTGCCTTTGTTCGGAATATCAAAGGTCAGCTGATAATCATAACCAAGGTATTCAACAGTTAAAAGGATTGCCTCGAATGAAAGGCCATTATCACCTGTGTCGGTAGTTATAGAACGCGGTTTGAAGCCAACAAACCGGTCATCATCAGTTTGAAAGACATTCATCCCAGGATCCCCGATAAATTGAGCTACAAAAACATTGCTGGGATTCGAATATATATTCTCTGGTGTATCATACTGCATGATCTTGCCGTCTTTCATAACGACAATATCAGTTGCCATGGTTAGGGCTTCAGTCTGGTCATGTGTCACATAGATGAACGTTGTTCCCATCTTGTTGAAAAGCTGGATCAACTCAGAGCGCATCTGATTCCGAAGTTTTGCATCCAGGTTTGATAGCGGTTCGTCCATCAGAAAGGCTTTTGGTGATTTGGAAATAGCACGAGCCAAAGCAACACGCTGACGCTGACCTCCTGACAGTTGGTTTGGCATTCTGTCTTCAAAGCCGGTAAGGCCGGTCAATGCCATAACAAGACGGATCCGTTCTTCCCGCTGTTGTTTGGTCATTTCATAGTTTTTCAATCCAAATTCAACGTTTCCTTTTACAGTCATATGGGGATATATCGCATAATTCTGAAAAACCATTGCCAGATTTCGGATACCCGGTTCCATATGTGTAATATTTTCTCCCTCAAGGGTGATTATACCGTCTGTAACACTTTCGAGACCTGCAATCATTCGAAGTAAAGTTGTTTTTCCACATCCGGAAGGACCGAGCAAAACAGTAAAAGATCCCTTCTTGATTGATAAATTCAGTCCTTCAATGACCGGTTCTTTACTTCCCGGATATACTTTTTTGATGTCAGAAAGGTTAATCAGCATAGAATTTTCCTCAAGTTTGATGTAGTTTGATGTAGGAAGGGTATTCCTTCCTACATCATCTTTAATTATTTAATTGTGTTTTCTGAACGATACTGAAATCTTACCACTCATTATCTTCGATGATCTGCGCAAATTTATTACTCATATCATCAATCATGGCATCGACATCGGTCTGATCAGGATATAAAGAGAACTGATTAAGTTTATCAACTGCATAGGTATACATCTCTGTCCAATATGGAGTGTTCGGTCTGGCATGGAGATATTGTTGAGAGTCAAATACGGTCTGCATATATTCATTTTCACTGATAAACTTTTGCCCATCTTCTGAATTCATGAAAGATTCTGTAAAGGGCATCATGCCACAAGCATCAATAATACGCTTGGCGTTTTCCGGAGCTGAAAAATAGCTGAGGAATACACCTGCAAAGACCTTTTCTTCATAAGAAGCTTTTTTCGGCATAACCCAGTTGGAACCACCGGAGGTAATACCATACGTTCCATTTTGACCGGCA
>Ga0310695_10013214_pt1 | contig 11399 bp, 9 predicted proteins | sample RumenRJG_04DNA_FD_203882 | JGI IMG/M metagenome (GOLD analysis project Ga0310695, IMG submission 203882) | Bovine rumen microbial communities from Lethbridge, Alberta, Canada - RJG_04 (v2) (version 2) | ecosystem: Host-associated > Mammals > Digestive system > Stomach > Rumen | place: Canada... | reverse complement strand
CCGAACTTCGGGATGAAGTGTCGGGCATGAAGGCGTTACTGCTGAACCTTCAGAACAGACCAACTCAGCAGAGAGAGAACAGACACCGCCCTGTCACGCCAGAGCAGGTTGCCGAGTACACCAACATACCCCTTGCGACCATCTATCAGAAACTTGCAAATAGGGAAATCCCCGGCTCCAAGCCTGGCAAGCGATGGGTCATCTACCTTGATGAGATAGACAAGTGGCTGGAAGCAAACCGCAAGAATCCCATTCCTCTGACGGATGAGGAGCAGAACGCTGCAATCCTTGCATCGCACAAGCGCAAGCCGAAAAAAGCGGACTGGCAAACTGACCCTATTGTTGAACCATCAAAAAAAGTGAATGTAGCAAACGCAACCACTTCAAAGCCAAAAGCGATTGCTGAAACTGACATAACACCGCCAACCGCTGATGCAGCTAATGATACCGACATTTCTAATGAATATAAGGATTCTAACGAAATCACCCATTCAACGGCATTCAACAGTACAGTCGCTTTCGGTGATTTCAACGCTAACGATGCTACCTCTTCCTTTGACCGGTTGAAGGTCAGATACAAGAAGGTTGGTAACAACGAATCGCAAGCCTTTGGCGTATGGCAGCTGCTTAGCGAAAGTGAGCGAACGGCTGCATTCGCACATACCCAGCGATTGCAAGGTGACCTGAGTTTACGTTCCTATCTATATGTCTATCTGCGGGACAAGGAGTGGATGAAGGCAATGTAGCTATGAAGTAGAGGGCTTGCCCGATGCTTGCCACATAAAACAAGCATCGGGAAGCTCACTACCCGTTCCGATTTTCATCGGGCGGTGGACTGACCACATAAATCTGCAAGCAGAGGTCGCGGGATCTGGCATTAAGCTATTCTCACACATGGCAGGCTATGAATATCGGAGCCGATACCAAAGGATAATATCAAGCGTGTAAAATCGGCTTGCCGATGCCACATTTTTCAAGTAGTGGGTAGCCTAATACCCCTCTCTACTATCGATGTCGGGGAAGCTAGCCAGATAAAACAGCTAGCTTTTAGGGTTACTATAACTTTGATAGTTCTTCGAGCAACAATATTCAGAATGAAATACATCTGGCGACTTCACACAAAGAAGGATATGTATAAGAGGCTTGCCTCTGTCCACTCAAAAGTAGGGAGGGGCAGCCTAATACCCCAGCCATCTATCGATGTAAGGGGAGCTGACCAGATAAATAAGCAAGCAATTAGGGTATGAATATGACATCAATAAAGGTAAAGTTCAGGCCATCCACAGTGGATGGCAAGGAGGGAGGACTCTATTTTCAGATTATCCATAATCGGGTAGTCCGTCAGTTGAATACTGATTATAAGGTCTTTGCTGAGGAATGGGATGCAGAGTCGGAAAGCGTTGTCGTAAATGGTAACCGCTCCAACCTGCTGTTGGGTATTCAAGAACGTCTGGCATGGGATGTGGCCCGTCTGGAAAAGGTAGTTCGCTCGTTGGAAACGGAGCATCGTCGTTTCACGGCAGACGACGTGATTACCATGTTTCATAAACTGACCAAGGAGTCCTCCCTCTTTACCTTTATGCATGGTGTCATAGCTCAACTGAAACAGTTGGGAAAAGTCCGAACTTCAGAGACATACACGGCTACACTCAAAAGTTTCATGGCTTTTCGAGACGAGCAGGATGTGCCACTCGATGGCATCAGTTCTGACATGATGCTCATGTATGAAGCTTACTTGAAAACCAGAGATGTACGCATGAATACTATTTCGTTCTATATGCGTAACCTTCGGGCTGTCTATAATCGTGCAGTAGAGAAAGGATTGACAGCACAGAACTATCCATTCCGGCACGTCTATACAGGAGTGGATAAGACGGTGAAACGAGCTATACCTATCAAGGCAATCAAAGCCCTGAAGGAGTTGGACTTGTCCATGAAACCATCATTGGACTTTGCCCGTGACATGTTCATGTTCAGCTTTTACACTAGAGGCATGTCTTTTGTGGATATGGCTTATCTCAAAAGGACTGACCTTCAGAACGGAATCCTGACTTATCGCAGACGAAAGACAGGACAGGAGCTGAGTATCAAGTGGGAGAAGTGCATGGCTGAAATCATTGTCAAATACCCTGAAAACAAGACTGTTTATCTACTCCCTATCATCAAAGAGGAAGGGGATGAGCGGAGGCAATACGACAATGCCCTTCACTTGGTCAACTATCGTCTGAAAGAACTTTCGACAATGTTGAAACTCCAGCGACCGCTGACTATGTATGTGGCTCGTCATTCATGGGCGAGTGCAGCCAAGGCAAAGAATGTACCTCTGTCTGTCATAAGCGAAGGAATGGGACACGACTCTGAGGCAACCACGCAGATTTATCTTGCTTCATTGGAAACGTCAGTGGTAGATAAAGCTAACAAAATGATTCTAGAATTGTTGTAAACAAGAATTTGTTTAGCAAATTTCTCAATCTCTTTCTAAGAGACGGATATTTGAGCACAAAGATACTAATTTTTGGTCAAAATACACATTATTTAATAAGAAAACACGCTTTTGGCATATCATTTTTATACTTTGTTTAGCAAATCGCTATACAAAACGCTCAAAAATCGAGGAATATCAATGACTTTTTGTTTCTCTACATCTCTTAGAAAGAGACGAATGGAATATTGTCAACATACAAGGTAGATGTAAAAAACAGAAGGCAATTGCAAAAATGAGAAATATGGCATACAAACAGATTAGTGGAAAAATCACACAACACGCATCAACAACTGTTAATGGGACTAAAAATACGACAAACAACACGGTGCAAATTCTTAGAGCACTTGCGATTATAGCTGTTGTAATGATACATACGACACCATTAGGGAATTGGCAGGTCTTTTGCCGCCCGTTCATTAATTTTTCGGTCGCAACGTTCCTATTCCTTTCGGGCTATCTTACAAAAATAAGTAATGATAATTGGTGTGCATTTTACAAGAAACGCATCATTAGGGTAATTATTCCATATGTCATATGGACGGTACTATACACTCTTGTTTCTCGTAATATTGAGAAATTGCCTGTAAATCTCCTAACAGCAAAAGCTGCCGCACCGATGTATTATATTTTCGTATATATCCAGTTTGTTCTACTAACACCATTGTTGGGAAAATTTGCTAAGTCTAGATATCAAATTCTTGGTTGGTTTGTAGCCCCCATCTCTGTGATAGTCTTTAAATACTATTGGCTTTTGACAGGAACGGAGCTTCATCCATATATTGGTATATTATGGAGCGATTCTTGTTTGCCTTGGTTTACGTTCTATTATTTGGGATTGATATTGGGGAACCATATTTTTGAGAAGCAATATTCATTGAAAGTACTCACAATAATATATTTGGCATCCATTGTGTTACAAATGACAGAAGGATACGGTTGGTTGATGCTCGGTGAAACTAACTGCGGAACACAGTTGAAACTGACATCTTTTCTGACAAGTTCGCTGTTTCTGCTTATTGCTTATACCATTTTACAAAATGGTAGTTTCAATATCAAAAACCGCTTCCTTCGAATACTTGGAGATTATTCGTTCGGAATATATTTGTGTCATATTATGGTGATGAAGGTGTTGAGTGGACTTGTTCCTTTTTACAAAAGCATCCCTTATCCAATAAATTCTGCGATTGTTGTGGTGTTAAGCCTCTGCTGTTGCTATATCGGAGCGAAAGTATGTGGAGAAAAAGTTAGCAAATGGCTTGGATTACGATAAGTGCCCCCCAAAAAATCTCAACCGCCATATTCGCAGAAAATATGCTCCGAGGTAAGTTGGGTATCAACGCCGTTGAGTCAACTAAGTCGCTATATGACCTCGTGGTACTCGACAGCATAGGAACTGAGAAGAACTTTGCAGAATCGCTGGAGCATGAAGAATACATAATGGTCTACAACAAGTTGCTCCACGGCTTCTATATCAACACACCAATGGGCAGGTACAACCCCGACTGGGCAGTAGCTTTCAAGGAAGGAAGTGTCAAGCATGTCTATTTCGTGGCTGAGTCCTACGGCAAAGACCTGCAGGGCTCTCAGTCTGTGACCCTGAGGAAAGCAAGATAGAATGCGCCCGTCGCCACTTCAAGGCCATCAGCGATAACGGCTACATCTACGACGTTGCCAAAGACTACAAGTCACTATATGATATTGTGACTAAGCAGAAGTTTTACGAGAGTGTTGATTTAAGATTTGATTCGGTCTGTTTAATCGGTGTTGAAGTGTATGTTTGATTGGTGTGGCATATGCCACGTCTTACGATATATAGATACTATGAGTTTCTGACTAAATCAATGAAGAAATCCTCTGTCTTTTCATCATGAGGATAGAATCGTTTAAGTTTATACACTTTGGTTTTATATTTAATTCCCTGAGGAATAATCATTTCACCATCAAAACAAAATCCCATAACTACTTCATGAGGGTTGTTATCTTTATATGGTATAAACAGGAATAATCCTTCATCCGTCTTTTCTTGAATTGGTGAATACCCCTTATCTTCAGAATATTCGATGACAGCATTTACTACAGATTCATCAATATAAAAATAATTACCGGGTAACCCAGCCTTACTTCCTCCTTCATCTAATAAGAATGCTTTAGAAAACGCTGTATTCATCTGCAACTCTTTTGGGTTATATATAACGACAGGATTACCTGCTTTTTGAGCTAAATCACTAAGTTCCGCCCCTTGAGGTTTTGAATAATTCATCACATAATCATCTAATCTGATTTCATCTGCTAAGTACTCAATATTTTCTCCAAAAGCCAAAATAGAACGACAGCCAGGATAATTGTGTTCATGCTCTGTTTCACTAATTGACAGATGCAATTCTACGCATGAACGAAAAAACAAACTTATTGATAGAACATTGTTTTTATCCTCAAACTTAGAACGGGGATGAAAAACCTTAGCAATTCCGTCATTTAAGATTAGATTTCTTTCATACCAAGAACTATAATACAATACAGCACTATGAGCAGCTTCTAATCTGTTGTAAATTTGGCTTCGGACATCATCATTAAGTTCCCAGTTGTTTTGCACAAAGAAATTGCTAAAGCCTAATAGGTCAGACCACATACAAAAACAATTTCTTGTCTGTAATTTAGGCGGTGTTCCTATCTTTGTGGTTAGATTTGATCCAAAATCCTTTGGAATATTTCTAAATAGTTCTCCAAAATCCATATCTTAGAATAGATTGTTAATTATCCGACTTGATTACCCATCTTAAATTTGTGTCCAACAAGAATTATAGACACTCTAAGACCTCGAACGGCTTTTTCTACCATTTTACAATTATTTTAATCATCTTCTTACATCCTCTACCACAGCAACATTGTTCAATGTCTGTTCCATGATTGCATCTAAATTGTCAGAATTGACAAGTCTGTCCCTTTCATTCTGCAATTTCTTCTTCAAATAATTGAATCGAGCATCGGCTTCATTCAGAACCTGTGCCCATGTCTTCATGTATAGACGATAATTATCCTTCTCTAAACAAATACCTGTTAAGGGATTCTTGATTTGTTCCCCTGCAACATCATCAAAATCAAGGCCTATCAGTAAAAATGTCCAAAATGTAGTAGGGTCATTAAAACCGTCTTGTTTTTTGATAACATTCATGTAGGTGTTAATTTGGGTATAATGCTCCATTTTCAATTTTGGTACATTCGTAGGACTTTTTATCTCAACCACGAGGTTTGATGGTCTTCCTTCTCTATACTCTTGACCAGTAATGAAGAGGTCCATCTCCTTATACCTATCAGGATGGTTAACATATTCTTCTTCGCTAATCCCGTGAAGTATATATTTATAACGATTTAAGGCCTCTTGAAACTTCACATTCTCTGCTCCCACAAAACGATACTCCTCACCAAATATCCAATAATGGCTCTCTATTAGTTTCTGTAGATGCTTAACTTCTCCAGCCTTTAATGTGTGATCAAAATTAACAGCACGAAGTGCCTGTATAGTTTGTAACCTATCTTCTATCAGTTGGAGCGTAGTTATCACATTTTTCAGTTTCGTCGTTTCAAGTATCTTGGCAAATTGATCTTTGTATTCATCCTCCAAGTCAACTAATGCTCCTAAAATAATGAAAAGGCTCTCGTTTCTTCCAGTATCCATTACTTGATCAAGTAGACGGATGAATATTTTTTTCTGAGAAGCATTCAGCTTTGTGAAAACGGCCGGCTCAACTTCATATAACTCTTTAATGAAGTTTTGTAGATATTTTTTTCGTTCCTCTTCCCAAGGTGTCGTCCCTATAAATGAGAATAGCTTTTCTGATTCATAGTCACTAATCAAAACCTCCGCTTTTGCCTTTAAGAAAGGACGACGCTTTTTTCCTAAATACTCATTTAATTTTTCTTTTAAAGCTTTGAATATACGTTTTTCTGGTAATGAAGAGAAAAGATTGCGCTCTTCATCATCTTCTATGTCTGCCAAACTATTAAAAAAAGTACTCTTTATCAGTACACTATGCCAGAAATAGTCTCCTTTATTATTATACAGAGTGGTTTTCTGATATTTCAAATCACCATTAGCACTCATGAAATAAAAGCGAGAATACTCTTCTTGTGGCTTTACATTCCATTGGAAATAGTACACATGAAATAGCTCAACATCAGTCCCTTCCATTTGAATAGGCAAATCGAACATTTCGCTATCCGCTATGACAGAAGAGCAATTAAGCAGTTCATCATTGATATATAACTTGCATTCTGGATGCACTTTAAAATACCACGCAAATTCTGCTTTTAAGTAAGGGATAAGTTTCTCATCTGCCCAATTAGCTGAAAGCTCATCTGTAATGATGTCTTCAAAGATTACTTCTGTCTCGGTTGTAGCTACCCCAACCTTTTCTGGAGTTGCAGCATAATAATCGGTTAATGTTTGTGCATTTATGTCAATGGTATATTTATAAAATCCATCTTCTTTCTTGTAAATAGTATGCCATGTCGCTAAGTTCGCAAACTTAAAGAAAGTAAAACGCCCATACCCATTCTTACCTCTCGAAAATCGACTATCAACATTCCCTTTTACGGATTTATGTGATTCGTAGAACTTCTTGAAGACAACAGGCAATTGTTCATGGATAATTCCATCGCCATCATCTCTCACAATTACCTTGATAATGCTATCAAATATGTTCTCACATATAGTGTTTACTCTAACCTCTTTGGCATGGGCATCGTAGCCATTCCAAATATACTCTGCAATGGCTCGTTGAGGTGTATACTTATTCAACACCTTTCTAATGCCCCTCGGGGTTATCTCAACTGACTCTGTAGCTACATTCATAATTGAAATCTTAAATATCTCTTTGTGGATGCAAAGATACTCATTTTTTGGTAACAAACATTCTTTTTCTGATAAGTCGGCTTGGTTTTTAATCAAAATTTGCTTAAATTACGCGCGAAAAGGTAAATAAATGCCTTACTTTCGATAAAAATGAGTACCTTTGCAAGGTAAAAATAAGAATCAATATTTGTAAGTCATATAAAGTGGATTTAAACGCCCTGATAGCTGAATGTACTGCATACGACTTCAAGGTGATGCTTGAAGAGAAGAAACCTAAGAGTTGGCTGAAGAGCGTAAGTGCCTTCGCCAATGGGTTGGGGGGGCTCTTTTCTTTGGCATTGATAATGACGGGATCATCTTCGCTTCCACCGACACTCCCAATGTCGGAAATCATGACGGAGACATGTCGGAGACAAAACTCATTGAGCGTCAGCAGAAAATCCTCAATCTCATCAAAGAATCTCCGACAATCACCGGCAAACAAATGTCGGAGACTTTGTCGGTGAGCCAGCGCACCATCGAACGCGACCTTTCTGCATTGAAAAAAATTGGTGTTTTGAAACGCGAAGGCAAGGATAATAGTGGTGTGTGGATTGTAATTATAATTGATAAATGTTGATTTTTAGAAGATACATAGCATATGGTTGCTTTCAGTAACATAATGCATTCATTAAATATACCATGCTCCATATGCTTCTTTGAAAGAACAATGTGAATGACCTTCTCGTTTACTTTTACAAGTGGGGAGCTATTGACCAACTAAATGTTATATTTTAAACTATGGCATACGAATACAAGAAACATACGATGGTGGATGGCAAGAAATATGGTCCATCGCCAGGTAACAAATATTACCAACCTGCAGGATATCATAATCCTGTGAAAAAAGTACATAATAAAGGACGTAAGGCAAAAAAGGCTGAGCATGAGGATAAGACACATTGGATACTCAACAAGTCTCAACAATATGATGTCTTTCTTGAAGGTGAATCAAATGATTTTATTGATCAAAGTGGCATCTTCTCTCTTCTTGACAATTGCAATGAAATATTAGGTCAAGATGGAGAACGGTTGGCAATTTTTGAAACTCCAATGAATGTCAATGACGCATGGCATGGTTATCCATTTTTTAGTAAGGATGAAAACAAACTTACTGATGAAATGGTTGATAAGTTTAAGGAAAAAGAGAAGATAAGCATTGCTAACTATACAAGATTATTAGCTCGTAAGATATGAAAACTATTCAACTAAAAATATCAGTTAAAGCTCTTGATTGCTATATTTATGGAGGGTATATTTTCTTTGTCATGCAAGATGGAAGAATTGTATATGGTTCCTATGAACGGTTTATAAATAGAGCCATAAAGAAGATAGAAGGTGCGACTGACTTGCTGAAAGTGGCATTCCTTAGAAATGAACACTACTATAGCAAACAAATAAAAACATTTCTGAAAATACCAGGGGTCAAGGATGCTATATATAGTAATTGGAATCAGTTGACGAATGAAGAACTCTGTCTTGAATGGGAAGAATTTGAAGACTTGATGACGACAGTCTGTGAATACGAATCATTCCCTATAGATTTTAGGATCTATGGTATGAGGATGTTTATCGGATGCCGTAAAGGTTTATATGAAGTAAATCTAAGACCAGCAGGGCATAAACTTAATCCCGCAAAAATTGAAAAGTGTTTTGATACGTCCAAAATAATATGTGTTAATCCTAAGTTCGGTGAACTTGTTGCATCTGCTGATAGTGATGGCTTGATAGCCAAATCTATCGACATGGATGGCAATAGCCCAACATTCATTCATGATAGTGATGTTATTCAGCAAAGGTCTTTACGTACAGGATGGTCAGAAGTTGATATTTTTAATTACTCTGATACGGCAGATTTTTCTTTCTATGCAAATGAGTACGAGACAGTAAAAAATGAAAACGGAAGGTATTGGGAAAAAGCTGACGGCAAGAGAATAAGAAGCTTTGGCGTCAGACAGCATAGCATGGATAATATGCTTGAAATGTCACGTATCAAAAAAGAGGATATACTATATTGCTTCAATGGTGCAACTAATGCATTTGTACATTTGAAGAATGGGAAGCTAATAACGGTAACACTGAAAGGTGATAGACAAGGCGAAGTTGGTGAATTTACATTATCCCAATATGCTAAGCAAGTTACGAATGATAGTGCCATAAATGACTTTGGACGAATATTATCAGGTTTCACCATTCCAAAAGGATGTGTAATAGAGTATTTTGACAAAGTCGTACTTTTGAGAGATAGACATGCTCAGGTGATAGAAGATGGTATTGCAATAAAAGTGCGCAATTTTATGAGCTCTAATAAGTATCAAGATGTTCTTTCGGTTACAAAAGATAATGAAGTCATACTTCATGCTATTGACACATTAGATCTTAATCGGGATTTGAATAAAGGGTATATACGAACCTCATCAGCTGAACCCATAGATTTGTTTGCTGGTATGGATGCTATACCATATAAATTTATTGGAAAAATAGAAGGTTCGGTAGATGAAACAGAAAATGATTTACCTTGGTAAAGATTCTACAAATGGATGGGATAACAACCAACTGTGAAGATAGCCTTATGTTGTATACGTACTGCCGTTAATGAATACCCTTACAAACAGCATTTTTGCAATATTCGCGTTACCTCTAATAAAAGTTAAAAACGTTAAACTTTCCCATTTTCTGTTTTCTGTAGAATCTACGTCACCGCTTTTCTACCGTTTAAAATGTAAATATCTGATTGAAAGAGACTTGCAAATACAATGGTTGAAGTGGCAGACCGATACGGTATCAACCTTACGGCCGTTCGTTCCTATGCTCATCGCCATAAAATTCCGAGTAAGCGAGAGTATGGACATACCTACTATTCCCAAAGTCACTTTGACGAACTCCGACGAACAGACCTCCTTTCTAATGAGAACTATTATACAGTTGATCAAGTGCAGCAACTCTACGGACTGACCAAAGCCAACATCTGCCACATCGTCAAGGTGAAGCACATTGAGAAGACAAAAGTAGGAAGGCTTAACCTCCTGCTCCGATCTGATGTGGAGAGAGTGATGGAGGAACGGAAAACGAGTGGAAAGATGGCTGTTGGATTCTGAATTTCTACCATACTGACGGATTATTCAGTGATTATTGTGAATAATCGGAGTCAGCACCGCATCATTGAGTTCCTTTGCCCCCGTGGAGAAACGCTCCACCATGATTACTAACAATAAAATATATAAGTATGAGTAACATTTGCAAGACCGTGACCCTCCGCACACGGAAAATCAAAGGCGGAGAACAGCTCTCCTTCTACCTTGACTACTATCCCGGCTATCGGGACGAGTCCACCATGAAGGTCATGCGCCATGAATCGCTCGGCATCTACATCTATGCCAAGCCGAAGTCACAACGGGAGAAGGACTACAACGACCGTATGTGCGAGAAGGCAGAAGCCCTCCGCTGCCGTCGCTATGAGTCCATAGTCAATGAGAGGTACGACTTCTTTGATCGAGATAAGATGAAGGGCGACTTCCTTGCCTACTTCAAGCAGAAGGCAGACAAGAAGAACTGCAAGTGGCAGCACGTCTATAAGCACTTCGCACGTTTCTGTAACTGCAAGTGCCGCTTCGATGAAATCAACGTTGACCTGTGCAACAAGTTCCGTGAGTATCTTCTAAACGCTCCGCAAACCATCCACACAGAACACAAGCTCCACATCAACAGCGTTGCTGGCTATTGGTCCACTTTCCGTGCCGTACTCCATACCGCCTACAGGGAGCACAAGATTATGGAGAATCCAAACGGCTTCTTGGAGCGCATCGATACCATCCCGACGGAGAAAGAGCACTTGTCCAAAGATGAACTTATCAGATTGGCGAACACCCCATGCCAATATCCCGTCTTAAAGACCGCCTTTCTCTTTGCCTGTCTGACCGGACTCCGAAAGAGTGATATCAAGCAACTCACATGGGAAAACATACAGCCATACGGCGACGGAGGAATGTATGTCACACTGAGAATGCAGAAAACCAAGGAACT
>Ga0310695_10013210_pt1 | contig 11401 bp, 11 predicted proteins | sample RumenRJG_04DNA_FD_203882 | JGI IMG/M metagenome (GOLD analysis project Ga0310695, IMG submission 203882) | Bovine rumen microbial communities from Lethbridge, Alberta, Canada - RJG_04 (v2) (version 2) | ecosystem: Host-associated > Mammals > Digestive system > Stomach > Rumen | place: Canada... | reverse complement strand
CCACGGGCCGGAGATTCAAAAAAATGGGGATTCCGGCCGGTGGCCTTATCCTCAGGGATTATTCAGTCCCGGAAGATAAAGACAGCTACACCGGAATGATGTCCCTGGAAGCGATCAAGGAAATGGATCACGGGTATTTCATAAGGCAAAGACTCTACGACTCAAAACTTGGAGATGTCGCACATGAGGAGTCGAAGTGAGAAGATAATAGCAGTTGTCATCGCTGCCTTGCTTCTTTGCAATATGGCAGAGGCCAGGAAGCGTGCGCTGACGGTTTTTGTCGGAGACTATCCAGAGGATTCCGGCTGGTCGAGGATTCATTCCTCAAATGATAAGACAATCATTCTTGGAATGCTGGAAACTCTTGGTTTTCAGTCAAGTGATATTATCTGCCTTGAGAATTCCGCTGCCACCCGAAAGTCCATTGACGCCTCATTTGAAAAACTAATCCTTTCATGCCGTCCGGGCGACCAGGTCTATGTCCACTTCTCCTGCCATGGCCAGTTCATCACGGATGTCGATGGAGACGAGACACTTCGCAACTCCCGGGACCGATATGACGAGTCCCTGGTTCCGTACGATGCTTTTTTTGAATATGGGAAAAGCGGCTATGATGGGACCTGTCATCTCGTGGATGACACGGTCAATGAATATCTCTGCCGTCTTGAGGACAAGGTCGGCCGGAAGGGATGTGTTCTGGTGGTATTAGACGCCTGCCACAGCGGGGACATGCGACGGGATTATTCGGATGATATTGAGTCGTTATCTGTCAGGGGTGCGGACAGACCCTTTGAGTTGCCCTCTACCGGGAAGATGGTAGAGACCGTGCCCAGGGAGGCCAACTGCGTGACCATCAGCGCATGCCGGGTTTTCGAGTCGAATTATGAGTGCAGGGTCGATGGCGTGATGTACGGCAGGTTGTCTTATGCTGTGTCGAAAGCGTTGAAGCCAGGTGTGACGGTTTCTCAGTTAAAGGATGCGATTGAGGGTGTCTACCAGGAGTTGTCTTATTCATCTCCCATTCGAAAAGGGCGTACGCAGAAGATGGGTTTTCATTCCCGGGCTGAATATTCCAACCGGAAGCTGTTCTAATCCAGCATAATAAATGGTGCCCAGTAAGCCGGGTCACTGAATTCTTCCGAGTCCTTCAAGTCCCTGATGGCGGCCTCGAAAGCCTCATGCTTTGTCTTGCTTTTCCCGATGTGGGTGAACAGACTCTTAGTGAAAGCGCCAGCCGCCCTGTCGTTGACGCTCCATAGAGTCATAACCAGCGTCTGCGCTCCGGCTTTCTTGAAAACGCTTTGCAACCCATTAACACCTTCCTGGGTAACGATTCCTAGTCCTGTGTTGCAAGCGGCCAGCACAACCATCGACGCGGCGCTCATGTCAAGGGTCTCGATTTCCTTGTCATATAGGATTCCGTCATTTAGGTTATAGGGTAGTTCCCTGCCCTCTATGGTGTGACCGGCCCCGGAGAAAAGAAGCCCGCAAGTGGTATAGTCCCCGTGTCCTTTGGTGAAACCGTGCGTGGAGATGAGCGCTATAAAGGGGTCGTTTCTGCGGATCATGGACCGGAACTGCTCTTCGCAGGCTTTGAATCCGGTGAAGAATGTCATCCCGTAGTCCCTTATTCCCCATAAGTCTTTGATTTCACCCCGGCTGTGCTCAAGGTTACCGTAACCAGCCCGTGTCCCGTCTTCCGCGACTCCGAAGGAAAGATCGTTGACGGATCCGGCGGGAACGATGTCTTTGTATAGGAGTTCCACATTGTGGATATGCAACATCCTGACGCTGGCATACATACGCTCAGGGTCAGCAAGATAGTCCATGCCTCCGAAAAGCAGCCAACTTGCCCTGTAAGGTTTGTCCTCTTCTTTTGAATACTCCTCCCAGGAAGACAGGCGGTGGAAGGTGAACATGTCGCGGAGTCGCTTCCCGGACTCGTCAGTCAGCGCTCCGAGGTTAATGAAGTGAATATTCCCGGCGGGGACGAAGTAAATGTTGTCGCCTGATTTGAGGTATTGGCTGAATGGCTTGATAAGCGCTTTGTAGAGGCTCCTTGAAGAATCCTCACGGTACAATGCCGGCCCTTCGCCTGGTACTTTTGACAGCCTTGATTCCTCGCAAAGCGTAATCGATTTCGGCTCGGCCCAACCTTTCTTGTCGACAAGGGCCTCGTAATGACCGTTCCTCAAGGAATAGGTGACTTGCAGGTCTCCTCGCCTTATCTGGGCGGAGAGAATGATCGGCAAGAAAAGCAGTAAGGAGACAATGCGGATTCTCATAGCATCTTTCGAAGCAGTAAATCGGCGTCTTGAGAATAGGCACCATCGGAGGCGGATATGGTTTTGAGCTCTTTCTTTGCCTTGAAGAATTTTCCCTGGCGAAGATGAGCCACCGCTTCGATGAAATCAAGTTCCTGAAGATCCGTGTTTAGTTGGTTTATGTAGTCTGGATCGTCGTATGATGGCCTCTCAAGTTCTTTCAGAGTTTCCTCCCTGGCTGTCTGTATCTCTTCATATACCTTGGGGAATTGCTTGTCATTCAGCAGGTTCTCAATATTCCCTGATCTGGCTCCACGTGAGACTCCGGTGAATTCATAGCCATAGCCGACGCTTCTGGTGTGGAGTCTCAATGACACGTCCGTGCAGGCGACCAGTAGGACGCAGGCTGCGGCGACGGATGTGAGCCAAGTCCGTCTGCGGCGGGATACGGCGACTTTGGCGGCCATTTGCTTGTCAAGGGCTTCCATCCTTTCCATGGCCCCTTTCTCGCGGATCGCCCGTATCAGGACATCCTCTATGTTGTCCTTGTCGATTCTCATATCCCCAATTCTTCAAATTTGCCCATAACGTATGCCTTGAGTTTCTTCATGCACCGGCTGACCATGTTCTTGGCCACATCACCGTTGGCGTAACCCTTTAGGCTGGCTATTTCCTCGCTGGAACGCCTCTCGAAGTGGCGGAGCATGAGAAGCTCGTCGCACGGCGCTTCCATCTTCCACACCGCATCCCTTACCTGCTCTATCTTTTTCTCAAAGTCAGGATCCTGTTCCTGATCCGGCAACTGTTTCTCAATGTTTTCCGGATAATCTGGATCATCCAGCGGTAGCATGAACTTCCCGTAGCGCTCTTTCTTCCGCATTCCCGCGAGGAATATATTCTTCGCAGTACGGATCAGATAAGCCCTCACATTGGAGTCTGGCAGGGTTCCTTCCTTTATGCGGCCACAGGTGCAGTTCTCAAAGAGCGCGAGAGCGGCGGAGTGGAACAAGTCCGTCAGGTCATCACCTTTCACTCCGGTTGACTTGGACAGGATAGACATCACCGGCAGCTTGTACTTCATGTACAAGTCGTCAAAGGCCTGTAAGTCGCCTTTTATTATCCTGTCAACCAGATTTCCCATCCTCGGCTTTAATTCTCACGAAGATAGGAATATTTCTCGTCCTTTTCAAAGATCACGTTTCATTATGCTTCCAAAAACAGGTCTCTTTTTTCTTTTCCTGAGATAACGGAGTTGGGCTCTGATCCACATGGGATCGATGACGGGGTTCTCAGGCAGGGCTCCCCAAAAGGTTAGAAGGTTCTGGAGGAACTCACACAAGTTGTTAGGCATAGGGGAAGGGAAGTCCTTTAGCGATGTGATTAGTTCGTATGTGCCCAGCAGGAGTGGTTGTGTCCTTGGGTCAGGAGGAGTCCTTCCCGCTTTCTTCCTCGTCCTTCGCAGAATGGTCTTGGCCTCATCCGTGGAGATAGATTCGATTTCCTCCGCTTTGAAGAACGGTTCCAGAAGCCGGCCACGCATCCAATCAGAATAGTTAACGAATTTGACCTTACCTGTCGAACTGTGGATAGTGATCGTGTCACCGTTTCGGGTCTCCCCGCTGAAAACCAGGAGTTTGAGAGTCTCTCTTCGAATAAGATCCTCTGTAATCGCTCTCTCGATCTTCTCCCTGCCCAACAACCCTTCCTCGTCCAGAAGTGCCGTCATGGTCGAAAGGCAGTCGAGGATGACCTTGTCATTAGGTGATTGTCCCAGCGGACGATATATTTCAGCCAGGTTCTCCCTCCTGAAGTGCGTGTCTAAATGAAATAGGTATTTCCCTTCGATGCCGTAGTGGCGTTCGATCAATGCTCGTGTGTCATTCATTGCTAACTGCTTTCTGATCATAGATGTCGATGAATGACTTTTGTAACCTTCCGGAGAGTCAATAAACCGAAGAAACAATACCTGTTAACATGGAGGGATTCTTTCTTTACCCTATTACATTTTTCCGGGAAATATGAGGTTACGTTTCCCGTGTTCTGATATTTATCGGCAGTGACATTAAACAGACACAAAACAACAATTAAAACTTTCACGCTATGCCAACTTGGTTAATCATCATTTTAGTAGTCGCCGCGATCGGTGGCGTTATCGGTTTTCTCTCCAGTGATGACGGGAGCAGGGGTGAGGGTGCCGCCCAGGGCGCCATTATGGGAGCAGTCGGATGCGGCCATGTCCTGTTCGAACTCTTCTTGTGGGGTCTGGGTATCGCTTTGGTCATCTGGCTCTTCGGTGCAATATTCGGATAGAGGAAAATGATCATCACTCGTTCATTATATCTAATCATCCTTCTGTTCGCCGCATTCGAGGCGAGCCTTATTATAGGCAGATACCATAGAGGTCGGGGAGAGGCGGTATCCGCCTTCCACACCCGTCCCTTGTGTCTTCTCGCCGGCCTTCTTGCCGACGGTCTCGCATTCCTGGTCGTTGCCGTTTCGGCCTCCAGGGTCACGGTCGTGGAGCTGTATGATCCGGAGGGTCTGGCCATTCACCGGCTCTCGGAGTATAAGGTCTACGGGACACCTGATCTCGTGACACCCCTCAAGGATGTCTTCCCGCTGTACGGGAAGGACATCAGGCCATTCCGCAGGTATCTTGCCAACAACACGGACAAGACTTTCCTCATCTATCCAATAGAGTACGCCAATGACCACACTCACCCTAAATATTACAGGAAGCCTGATGAGAAGATTGTGATAGGCCCTGGGGAATGTGTCAGGATAAGGCACCGGCCTGATTACTGGTTCATGAAACCGCCAAGGCGGATTGACGGGATACCCCTGGATGATACCGGGCTTCCCCGGACTGAGATCAAGTGGGCGATCCGCGAATGCAAAGCTACGGTTCGCGACAGCTCGGTGGTTTCGCGTCATGAGGACATGCCGCCCACCAGGACCGGGCGGATAGTTAACAAGAAAAAGTGGTGACCAATCCCTTTTAATGCCATTAAATCAATAAAAGAAACAGCCATTAAAATGAAGAAAGTCTTAAAAACCGTTTTGCGAATTGTCGCTATCCCGATCTTGGTTATCCTCGGACTCGTTCTGTTTTATAACGTGGTGAATGATATTTGGATGGCCCGTCATTCTTTCGTTGAGAAGGAATTACATAGGATGGGTCTATACTATGATTTCCCGGATTTTCCGAGTTACCGTATCAGCTGGTTTAGACATAGGTATAGAGAGTATCGCAGATATGATTATACTCTGAAACTGGACAACCCCTTAGGCGAGGCCGCGATCGCGAGGATTGACTCGCTCAGTAATTCCCCTGATGGAAGACTGAGATGGCATCATGACGAAAAGGGAGGACGATACATATTGTTCCTTTGGGATGTGGCGGGTGAGGACAATGATTTTTTGATAATTCGACCTGAAAAGACGAAGAAGTTGAAGTTCGTATATGAGCCGCCTCACCGACGTATGACTTTATTTAAGGCTAAGAATAACGACGACCTTTTTTATGGATCGGTTCTGTGATCAAGTGGACTACCAGCGAATACGAACCTCCAGTTCGCGACAACACGGTAGTTTCGCGGTCAGAAACCGACGGTACGAAGGTTACCTCCACGGAGAAGTGACATTAATAGACAGACGGGGTCAGAACAGAGACCCGGAAAGCGCAAACATCACAGAATAATAATGAGACTGACAAACAAAAAAGCGAGACTGATAGTTTTACTTAGGAGGCAGGCCGAGGACTTGCGCCGCCAAGCCTGGGGACACTCGGGAACGCCCCAAGCGACATCCCTAGCATCCAGGCGGGTGATCATTTTCCAGTCCGAGCTGGATTACCTGTCCCGGTGCATCCTTGACCGCAAGACGATCGAGACCGGAGGCCAGCTTTTCGGCTGGTGGACTTCGGACGGGACGCCCGTGGTCCTTTACGCCATCGGCCCCGGACCCAAGGCGAACCACCAGCAGACGTTCTTCAACCAGGATGTCGATTACCTGGTCTCCGTCGGCCGTGAGCTCAAAAGGCGCTACGGGCTGCACCACATCGGCGAGTGGCACTCCCACCATCAGCTGGGCCTCGCCTGGCCGAGCGTCCATGACGCGCGCACCATGAACTCCACCATCAGGGAGAAGGATCTCGGGGAGTTCATCCTGTGCATAGGCAACTGTGACGCCTCATCCGCCAAGGTAAAGGCGTTCCTCTGCGACGGGATCGGGTGTGATCAGACACCCTGGGAGGTGATCCGGACTGACAGTCCGGTGCGTCCGGTCATAGACAGGGATCTGGCGGGTATACTGACCCATCCGGAGACCTCCGCGGCGTCACTTGGCGGAGACCGTGACGGGAACATGAGGCCGGCCTACGCTCCGGGCTACTGGATGCTGTGTGAGGGAAGCGGCCAGATACTTAACGGGATACTGACGTTCCTCAAAGAGCGGAACCCAGACAAGGTGGTGCGGCCGTCGCTGAACGAGCGTGGCGAGGTCAGGATTGACATCATACGCTCGAAGGACAAGCGGGAGGTGATAACCTTCCCGGTGGGTTTCCCGGAGAAGTGTCCATCCTACATCAGTATATACAAGGACCTGACCACCACCCCGGATTATGTTGACGCGATCTGGGATAACAGCTCCGGAGATATACTCTCATCATTCAAGACGTTTTTCAAAAAACTGTGACCTTATTATGGAAAAAGCGAGATACCAGGCTGAGCTCAAATTGCTCAGCGACAAGTTCCCGTCAAACGCCTTCAGGTTTTTCAACATGGAGGACGGGGCCACGGGCGAGTGTTACCTGCGAATCGGGGCAAAGACCAACAGCGGGAATGTCTATACTCTTCATATAAGCCTCTCCGGCTTTCCTTTCATGCCCCCGGCTGTCTTCGTCACCCGGATGCTGAAAGACAGGGATGGGAACAGCCTCGCCTCGGCGAGCTGCTCGATGCACACCCTGGGATCCGAGCATGGGTGGACACGGATCTGCCACTACGGTCCCCAGTCGTGGACCCCGGCCGTTTCCCTCTACAAGGTGTACGTGAAGTGCAGGCTCTGGCTTGAGATGTACGAGGCGCACCTGCGTACAAGCCACCCGATAGACTATTATTTGACACATCAGTTATAACGAAACAACAATTGAATATGAGCAACGAACAGCAACTTAACGAATTGGCCCGTGATGTCCGCGAGCAGGGACTCAATCAGGGCAGCACTATGAAGGATCTTGTCTTCGACCCGGTTACGGGAGATTTCAGGCAAGTTGAGAGGGGAACCCAGCATGGTCCCGGAGACGTGGTGACCGAGATGACCGACAAGGGCTTCGCCGCCGATGAGGAGAACCCCAAGGTGATAGTCGTCATAAGGGAGGACGATCTCAACGGCGCGGTGGGGCAGCTTCAGCGGAAGAAGAGGATACGCCTCCCGGCCGTCGAGATCGAGGAGGGGGTCTTCCACGTCAACCCGGACCGCGCCAGCCGTCTGGTGACCGACGATGAGATCGGCTGCTACATGAGCCTGGAGGACCGGCTTCCAAAGATACCTTTCGGGGATGACTGGAAAGGAATATGTGTCCTCCATTCGGGTGAGAAACCCCGCACCTTCGTCTCGGCGTTCTCGAAGGAGGAGAAGAGGAATATCTGGTGCGAGGCCGACCTCTGTCTTATCCCCTCGGAGGAGAACCTCTTCTCCAGATCCAAGGGAATCCTTGAGGTCGGTGTCCTCAAAGACAAGCGGGTCATGATAGTCGGGCTCGGGAGTTTCGGCTCAAGGATAGCCGTCGAGCTGGCGCAGGCCGGAGTGGGGAGCTTCGCCCTGCTGGATTTCGACCGTGTCGAGATCCACAACCTGTCCCGCCACATCGCCTCGGTCCGTGACCTCGGACGCCTTAAGACGAATGTCATCGAGGAGGCCATTCTCGGCAAGAACCCTTACGCACGGGTGGACAAGTTCCCCGTGAATATCAACGAGGACATCGAGACACTGCGCGACGAGGTCGCCAAGGCTGACCTTGTAATCTGCGCCACGGACAACAACTCCAGCCGTTACAACCTGTCCTCGACCATCGCCAACGCCGGGAAGGTCGGGATCTACGGCCGGGCGTTCACCCGCGCCGAGGGTGGCGATGTTCTCATCCAGCGTCCTGGAGGACCATGCTACTGCTGTCTTGTCGGTGGTGGAAATCTCCAGCAGGAGGAGATCACGGACGTGGCCTCCGCCCGCAGGGACGGGCGCATAGCCGCCTACGTCTCTCCCGAGGACGCCGACGCGATGGTGCAGGTGGGCCTGTCGTCGGATATCGCCCCCATCTGCGACATGATGGTCAAGCTCTCGCTCCTCGAGCTCTCAAGGGGCCGGGAATCGGGATTATCCTGCCTTGAGGACGAGCTGGTCTATGACTATTACATCTGGGCCAACCGTCGCGAGAAGCGGTTCTCCAACTGGAAGCCCATGCCAGAGGCCGGGGGTATGCCCACCATCCTCCGCTGGTACGGGGCGAGGATCGAGAGGGACAAGGAGTGCCCTGTCTGTGGCGAATCCGTCACCCTTGACGGAGGCGTGGACTCCCCCACGATCGACTCTCTCCACGAGCAGCTCAAGGACATGAATATCGATCTCGGATAATGCCTTACGTCTATAACGAGCGCACCGGGGAGTTCGAGGATGTCCCCGAGATGAGCCGGCCGAGACCGTCACCAAGACCGTCACCCCAACCGAGGCAGACCTCCTCAAGGCCGTACTATACCCGCACCACCCCACCTCCGCCAAGGTCGGGGGCTAATTCCGGAGAGTCGGGAGGCTTCTTTCGAGGCCTAGTCAAGGTCCTCGCTTACATCGCCGTCTATGCGGCCGTGAGCGTCCTCGCGGCGCTGTGCGGCAGTTAATAATGATAATATGGACTATTCAAAATTCACAGAGAATACCCGCCGGGCGGTGACCCGAGCTTTCTCCATAGCCAAGGAGAGCCGCTATCCGGAAATAACCCCTACCGTGATGCTCGCCGCCATCCTCGACGAGGGTGCGGACATGGTGTCCTTCCTCCTTCAGAGGATGGAGATTAGCCCAAGGGCATTCAGGGATTACATCAACTCCTCCCTGCCGCTTCCGGGATACGAGGAACCGAGGTCCGTGCCTCTCTCCCGTGACCTTGAGACTGTTTTCGGGAAGGCCCTCTCCCTTGCCGTCGGCAGCGGCAGCTCCAACGTCGCTCTCGAGCATGTCTTCTGGGCGATGGCCGTGGTTCCCGGAGAGACCCGCGAGCTGATGCGCCGCGCAGGGGTGACCGAGGATGGGGTGGCGGAGGCCGTGCGCCTGTTCCGCGAGGGAAACATTTCCAGGCAGGAAGCCGCTGATGGTGAGGGCCGCGTGCCCCGCCACCTGAAGAAGTACGCCCGGAATCTCACGCTCCTGGCCAGCGAGGGAAACCTTGAGCCTGTTATAGGACGTGATGACGAGACCCGCCGGGTGCTGCAGATCCTCTCGAGGAAGACCAAGAACAACCCCGTGCTCGTCGGCCCTCCCGGAACCGGCAAGACGGCCATAGTGGAGGGCCTGGCCCAGAGGCTGGTCCGCGGGGACGTGCCGCAGGATCTCCGGGGAACCAAGCTTTACGCCCTGGACGTGCCCTCGCTGATGGCAGGAACCGGGATGCAGGGAGAGTTCGAGGACAGGCTGAAGAAGGTCATGAGGGATGTGAGGGAGGATCCGAACATCGTCCTCTTCATCGACGAGATGCACCTTCTTATCGGCACCGGTCGCGGCGGGGGGTCGATGGACGCGGCGAATATTCTCAAGCCCGAGCTTTCCCGTTCGGAGATCCGTGTGATCGGGGCGACGACCGACGAGGAGTACACCAAGTACATCGAGAGCGACAAGGCGTTCGAGAGGCGGTTCCAGAAGGTTGTCGTCGACGAGCCTGACGAGGAGACGGCGATAACGATCATGCGGGGGATCAAGGGCCGGTTCGAGTCGTTCCACCGCATACGGATCCTGGACGAGGCTATCGTCTCCGCCGTCCGGCTGTCTTCCCGGTATGTCTCGGGAAGGTATCTCCCCGACAAGGCGATCGACCTTCTTGACGAGGCCGCCTCAAGGATGAGGATGGAGCGTTCCTCGGTGCCGGTGGAGCTGGACGAGCTGTCGAGGCAGATCCGCTCCAGGGAGATGGAGCGGGAGTCCCTGCGTCAGGATGAGATGGACCATGACCTCTCGGAACTGGATAGGGAGATCGACAACCTGCGGGAGAGGGAGAACGCCCTGAATGCCCGCTGGCGTAACGAGCGCGAGCGGATGGAGTCGCTCCAGCGTCTGCGTGATGAGATTGAGGGACTGAGATCAAGGAGCCGGGAGGCCGAGGAGGCTGGCCGTTACGAGGAGGCGGTCTCGCTGAGGGACAGGATGTCAGCTCTCCGGGATGAGATCGCCTCCGTGTCGGAGGGAGCCGAGCCGACCCTCCTGAAGGACAGCCTTGACGACGACGATATCCGGGGGGTGGTGACGGCCTGGACCGGCATCCCTGTGAGCCGCCTGAGGGAGGACGAGTCCGAGAAACTCGCCGGCCTCGAGAATACCCTTTCCCGCTCGGTGATCGGCCAGGAGGAGGCTGTCGCCGCCGTGTCAAAGGTGATCAGGCGCAACAAGGTGGGGCTCGGGGACGCCGGCCGGCCGGTCGGGTCGTTCCTCTTCATGGGCCCGACGGGTGTCGGGAAGACGGAGCTGGCCAAGACGCTGGCGGACTACCTCTTCAACAGCCGTGACATGCTCGTGCGGATCGACATGAGCGAGTACCAGCAGGAACACTCGGTGTCACGCCTCTTCGGGGCCCCTCCCGGCTATGTGGGTTACGACCAGGGCGGACAGCTGACCGAGGCCGTACGTCGCAGGCCCTACTCGGTGGTCCTTCTGGATGAGATCGAGAAGGCGCATCCCAAGGTGTTCGAGACACTTCTCCAGGTTCTTGATGACGGCCGGATGACAGACGGGCAAGGACGGACCGTCAACTTCCGCAACACGATCGTAATCATGACATCAAATATCCGTGAGGAGGAGCTGCGGTCCCGCCTCGCCCCGGAGTTCATCAACAGGATCGATGACATCGTGGCCTTCGCCCCCCTGGGCATGGACGCTGT
>Ga0310695_10013209_pt1 | contig 11401 bp, 9 predicted proteins | sample RumenRJG_04DNA_FD_203882 | JGI IMG/M metagenome (GOLD analysis project Ga0310695, IMG submission 203882) | Bovine rumen microbial communities from Lethbridge, Alberta, Canada - RJG_04 (v2) (version 2) | ecosystem: Host-associated > Mammals > Digestive system > Stomach > Rumen | place: Canada... | reverse complement strand
GTCGACAATACCTGCCCACCGTTGTCTTTTTCTTCGTATCATGGGGTGCTGTCTATTACGTCTTGATTACGTGGACCGACTCCACCGTACCCGTCCTCGACTCGTTCACCAACGCCCTGTCGTTTGTTGGCATGTGGGCATTGGCTCGCAAATATGTGGAACAATGGCTCTTCTGGATGGTGGTCGACATCGTCTGCACAGCCCTTTATATACATAAAGGTATACCCTTCAAGGCTGGTCTTTACGGACTTTATGTGGTCATCGCCATTGCCGGTTATCAGAAATGGAAGAGCGTAGCAAAGAAAGTAAAGAGTGACCAATGAACAAGGAAAAGTTTGATGCTGTCATCGTAGCCAATGGACAGTTTCCCACACATACCATACCCTTGGCTATCCTCCACAATGCCAAGCACATCGTGGCATGCGACGGAGCCATTGTCCCCCTCCATTTAGAGGGGTTAGAGGAGGCTTGCATCATCGGCGATGGAGACAGTGTGCCAGAGGCGTTTCGAAACAAACTGATACGCATTGACGAGCAGGACGATAACGACCTGACGAAAGCCACGCGCTACTGCGTGGAGAACGGTTGGAAGCGCATCGCCTACCTCAGCTGCACAGGCAAGCGCGAGGACCACACCTTAGGGAACATCTCACTCCTAATGCGCTACTACCGTGACATGAGCATCGACGGCACGATGTTTACCGATCACGGTTTCTTTACTCCTGCCTACGGCAACCGCACTTTCCCATCCATGAAAGGTCAGCAGGTCAGCCTCTTCAACTTCGGCAGCCATCAACTTACCTCCACAGCTCTCCGCTGGGATGCCTACAATTTCCAGGAATGGTGGCAAGGCACCCTCAACGAAGCCCTCGGCGAGGAATTTGCTATCACTGCCGATGGCTATTACATGGTCTATCAGACCTACGACGTAAAGGCTTATACAAGCGTCGGCGCGTAAGTAGCCTCAATGAAGCGTAGTTCAGCTTCGAGCATCGCCAGCTTAGGCATGTCGAAACCAGCCTCGCGGGCAATCTGTATGGGTCGCGAATAGATGTAGTAGATTTCCATGCGCCGATGGAAGTCGTAGTCCAGACGCATGGATGGTGAATAAGGGGTCATAGCGTCCGTCATCGCCAGCATCTGCTGGGCAAACGATTCGTCGATATTCTTCACACCCAGGTGTTTGGCAGCACCTATCACCTCCATCATCTGGTCGTATATCAACTGACGGGTGGCTTTGTTCTGTAACAACAGGTTGGTCTGTGTCTGCAAGGCTACCGTCATACCGTTGAACGGCATATTCCACACGGCTTTCTTCCAGCGGGCCTCCTGATACTCCACCTGGCCTGCCTTTACGCCTGCCTTGTTAAAGTCGTCAATGACCTGCAGCAGTCGTTGTTCGTCACGACATGAGTAATTTCCCAGATTAATTTGTCCGTAGCACTGGTGATTCACATGACCAGGCTCGGTCTTTGCCGAACAGATAAAGGCCAGTCCTGCAGCCAACTGTATACCTGGCAGCATCTCCTCGACATCCTGCTCCACACCGATGCCATTCTGTATCAGCACCACCAGTGTCTGCTCCGTCAGCAACGGCAACAACAACTCGCGCAGTTTGTAGTTGTTGATGGATTTCAAACACACCAGCACGACGTCACACTCAGGCATATCCTCAGTATGGCTGTAAACATGCGGTGTGTCCAAATGGAACGAGCCATCACACGAGTCAACCTGCAAACCATGCTCTTTCACATAGTCGTAGTCGCTGCGCAACAGGAAGTGTACCTCCTGTCCGCTCTGGGCCAGACGTGCTCCATAATAGCCGCCAATGGCTCCTGCACCGATAATTCCGTATCTCATATTACCTTTGTATCACTTATTATTTTGCCGCAAAGGTACAAAAAACTATTCATTCCTAACTCATAATTCTTAAATTATTCGTACTTTGACTTCGTCGAAAGTACTCTCTCTCGGAAAATTGCAAATAAATTTGCATTTTCGCTCGCTTATTCGTACCTTTGCACCAAAAATTCCAAAGATATGAATATAGAGACACTGATAAGTCAAGCCGCTGGCGAGGCCGTGAAGGCGCTCTACGGCATGGAGGCAAGCGAAAAGATGTTGCAGCTGCAGAAGACACGCAGCGAGTTTGAGGGTAACCTGACACTGGTGGTTTTCCCCTTTGTGAAAGCCGCCAAGAAATCACCCGAGCAGACAGCACAGGAGATTGGCGAGTACTTGGTACAGAACTGCGACGCCATCAGCAAGTTCAACGTCGTCAAGGGATTCTTGAACCTCAGCATTGCTGAGGGCGCATGGCTCTCACTGCTACAGGCTATCGACCAGGACGACCGCTTCGGCATGAAGAAAGCAGACGAGAATTCTCCTCTCGTCATGATTGAATACTCATCCCCCAACACCAACAAGCCCCTGCACCTTGGTCATGTGCGCAACAACCTGCTGGGTTGGTCGCTGGCTCAAATCATGGAGGCCAACGGCAACAAGGTGGTGAAGACGAACATCGTGAACGACCGCGGTATTCATATCTGTAAGTCAATGCTGGCATGGCTGAAGTACGGCAACGGAGAGACTCCCGAGACTTCAGGCAAGAAGGGCGACCACCTGATTGGTGACTACTACGTGGCCTTCGACAAGCACTACCGCGAGGAGGTAAAGGAATTGACCGCCCAGCTAGTGGCCAGCGGTTTACCCGCTGAGCAAGCCGAAGAAAAGGCTAAGCAGGAGGCTCCACTCATCAAGGAGGCTCACGAGATGCTGGTAAAATGGGAGCAGAACGACCCCGAGGTGCGCGCCCTGTGGGAGAAGATGAACAACTGGGTGTATGCCGGCTTCGACGAGACCTACAAGAAGATGGGCGTTGGCTTCGACAAGATCTACTACGAGAGTCAGACCTACCTGAAGGGTAAGGCCAAGGTAGAGGAAGGACTCGCTAAGGGTCTCTTTGAGCGCCATGAGGACAACTCTGTTTGGGCAGACCTGACCAACGAGGGTCTGGACCAGAAACTGCTGCTCCGTTCTGACGGCACCTCTGTATATATGACGCAAGACATCGGTACTGCCGAGATGCGTTTCCAGGACTACCCCATCGACAAGATGATCTATGTGGTAGGCAACGAGCAGAACTACCACTTCCAGGTGCTCTCTATCCTGCTGGACCGTCTGGGCTTCAAGTGGGGTAAGGAACTGGTTCACTTCTCTTACGGTATGGTAGAGCTGCCCAACGGTAAGATGAAGAGTCGTGAGGGAACGGTGGTAGATGCCGACGACCTGATGGCACTGATGGTGGAGGATGCCTACAAAACCTCGATGGAATTGGGCAAGTTTGACGATATGACCGAGGAAGAGCGCCGCGAGATTGCCCGCATCGTGGGTATGGGTGCCCTGAAGTACTTCATCCTGAAGGTAGATGCACGCAAAAACATGCTGTTCAACCCCGAGGAGAGTATCGACTTCAATGGCAATACCGGTCCTTTCATCCAGTACACGTATGCGAGAATAAGGAGTATCCTTCGGAAGAGTGTAGAGTGTAGAACTGAGAGTGTAGAGTTTGCTACCGCTCAGCCTGCCGCTGATGGAACTGCGGTAGCAAACTCTACACTCTACACTCTAAACTCTAAATTAAGTGAGAAGGAAATCGAACTCATCCAGAAGATGTCTGAGTTTGGCGCCGCTGTCGAGCAGGCCGGAAAGGACTACTCTCCCTCTGGCATCGCCAACTACTGTTATGAGCTGACCAAGGTGTTCAACCAGTTCTACCACGACTTCTCTATCCTCAACGAGCCCGACGAGCAGAAGAAGGCTGTCCGCCTGATGCTGGCCAAGAACGTCGCCAAGATCATCAAGAACGCCATGGCCCTCCTCGGCATCGAGGTACCAGAGCGCATGTAATGTATGTTGCTATGCCATAGCAACAAACCGAACGACTATGCAGAACCCTCCCGACTATAGACACGACACCGTACTGCCCTTGCCCATGGAGGTAAGGGCAGACGCGTGGGCTGTGGATGCTGCTTGCAGCGGCAACCCAGGTCCTATGGAATATCAGGCTATCGACCTGCAGACGGGTGCGCAGGTGTTTCATTTCGGTCCTATGAAGGGCACCAACAACATCGGTGAGTTCCTAGCGATTGTTCATGCCCTGGCTCTCTGTTGGCAGAAAGGCTTGCATGACAAGACCATCTACTCGGATTCTTATAACGCCATTCTGTGGGTGCAGAAACGTCAATGTAAGACAAAATTAGAGCGAACCCCTGAAACGGAGCCGCTCTACCAGATTATACAGCGTGCCGAGAACTGGCTACGCACACACAACTTCCGCAACCCCATCATCAAGTGGGAGACCAGCAAATGGGGCGAAGTACCTGCCGACTTCGGCAGGAAATAATCAGGAAATTGCCAGGCTAATAAATCCCGATGAAATGGGCGATTTTTATTTTCTTGCTGCCTTACGATAATCTGAGGGCGACATGCCGTAGGCATCGCTGAAGACGCGGAAGAACGAGCTGCGGGAGAAGCCAGAGAGTTCGGCAATCAGTGCAACGGAGTCTTTCGTGGTGGCCAGCAGACGGGCGGCATAGCGCAGACGGTACTCGTTGAGGAAGGCGTTGACGCTCTTGCCATCGGTACAAGCACTGATGGCATCGGTTACGTAGTGCTCGTTGGTGCCAAGGAGTTGGGCCAGACGGATGCGATCCATATCGGTGTCGGTATAGATATGGTCTGGAGTTTCCATGAGGTCGCAGATACGGCAGAAGAGCTGCTGGTTGGCTGTGAGCTTTTCTTGGGGTTCAGCCTTCAGCTGCACGATGGCCTGCTGCTCCTCCCGCTCGCGCTGCTCTATCTCGGCTAGCAGACGGCGGTTTTTCTCAAGGAGTTCCTTATTATATTTTCGCGTACGCCAGAACAGGTAACCAATGAGCAGGATGACAAGGATAGCAGCGGCAAGCAGGACACGATGGATGCGCGTTTCGCTTTTGGCATCGTTCAGGGCCAGTTCCTTCTCATGGGTCTGATAGATGACCGCCAGCTCGGCCGCATCGTTTTGCTTCTGCCAGACGAGGGCAGAGTCGATGGCAGCGCTGACACTATCGGCAAGCAGCAGGGCATCGGCATTTCGGCCAGCCTTGCGGTAGGCCATGTAGCGGGGAGAGAGACGCGTAGCGATGTTGTCGAAAGTCATCTTGGCGCCGTCGGTAGCCAAGTAGGTGCTGTCAATCTGTTCATACCAGTAGGCTGCCTCGTCGTAGCGACCTGCCGCCATCAGGTATTCGGCAGCCGCGGTGTAGGCTTTGGGCTCCATCAGACGGCTTCGGGGAATAGCGGCATAGGTGGCGGAAGCCTCGGCAGCGTGACCAGATTCTTGTAAGAGCAATGCCCGTTGGAGTGCCACATGGCCTTTCCATTCCTCAATCAGCAGCGAGTCATCATGCTCTTGCTCTGCGAGAACTAACCCTTGAGCACAGCGGTCAAGCCACGCCATGGCTCCTTCGATGTCTCCTGATGTGTGGTAAATAGCGGATATGTTCATACAGGCCCAAGCCATATCCCATCCTCCTCGTTTCACATGATCGATATTCTGTTCTAACACCTCGTAGGCTTTCTGTCCCGTGAGTTTAGCCTCGTCGTACTGATGCAACTGTAGCTGGATTTCCGTCATAAGCATCAGCAAAGCAGACTCTTGAACCTTGGGGAATGCATCGTTTCCCTTTGCCTGGTGTAGCAGTTCGGTAACGACGTTCAGTGCACCCTCTGTGTCGCCTCGTCTAGAACGCAAGCAAGCCCAGCGGTAGCCCGCATCGGTGTAGTGATACCAGTCTTTTGCCGGGTTACGTGCAAAGCCTTGATAAGCCTTCCGATAGTAATGCTCCGCTAGCTTCATCTGCCACCCTTGGTCGTAGGCGAGACCGCGCTGATAGTCTGCCATTGCCGAACTGCTCACGTCGTCCTTCGTCTCGCTGCTATGAGTGCAAGCTGCCATCATGGCTAGCACGACGCAGAATATAATGAGGTAAATCCTTTGCTTCATTCACACACGCTTTTGAGTGCAAAACACCTAAACGATTCCTGCTTTCCTCATCTTCTGGCGCAGTTCCTCGTTCTGTCGGATGAAACGCTCGATGAAGACGTTTTGGTCACCAATACGCCAACGCTGATAAATGATGATGGCCACCAGCACTAGTGCCACCACGATAAGCGTAGCAGTAACGGCAACAGTGAAAACAAGTGTTATATCCATATGCATTATTGATTTAGATTTTGATTTTCATCTGCAAAATTAGTCTGTTTTTGGGAAATTACAGTCTCATGCTAGGAAAAAAGAGTCTCAAAACAGGAAAAAATAAGCCTGACAGCAATTGCCAGGCTTACTTTTCTCGATGAAATGGGCGTTTTTTGTCAAGCTGGCATACTCAGAAAATCAGTTGCCGGTGGTGCAGTACTGGAGGGCACGCTCCAACTGACTGTCACGACCCGTGGTTTGAGATAGCGTAATGTCGAAGTCCACATCGATGTCGGGGGTAACGCCTACGCCCTCGAAGAGTTGCTTATCCTTGGACATGGTGACCATGTGGGGGATATAGAGCCAGACAGGGGTCTCGTAACGGACACCGACAATGCCGGAATAGTTCTCATAATATACGCTAGGGTCGGACTGGAGTGAGCACAGACCGCCATGGGTGCGTTTGCCGATGAGGGTGCCGTTGGACAGCTGTTTGCAACTCAGCGAAGTGATCTCTGCCATGCTGACTGAGCCGCAGTTGGCGAGTACGACAATCGGTTCGGTGATAATCTCGTGGGCTGTCTCAAGAGTTGGGACCTTGAAGGGCACCAGCGGCGAGTAGTCGTAGCGGCCCACGCCACGCTTGAAGCGCGAGAGGCCTACCTCGAAGCCTCCGCTGGGCAACATACTGCCCAGGACGTACTGGAAGTCGTTAAGCATACCTCCGGTATTGCCGCGCAGGTCGATGATAACAGCCTTGAGCTGGCCGCTGGCACGGAGTTCCTGCACCTTGTCAAACCACGCCTGCCAGACCTGGCCCACTGCCTGAGCGAGTTGCTCGGCGACAGGATCTAAATTACCGAATATTGCCTTGGAATAATCGTCATCAAGATAGGCCGAGAGACAGAAACCGCTGAAGTACAAGTAGGCGATGTTATCCTTGAAATGGGCATACTTGACGGCAATGCCCTTGTCGCCGAAAGTGCTGCTCGGTATAAGTCCGGGAATCTTGAGATACTGGTTGTCGGCTACCAGCTGGTCGTACATCTGAAGACCTGTCGCCAAATTAAGACCGTTGAGCAGCTGGTTGTATAAATTGTCGAAGTTGGTGATGAAATCCTGCAGCGCATGCTTCTGGTAGTCCGCCAGCGTAGGATCGTTGACGTGGTCCTTTGCCCACAGACGGCCAATACCTGGGGTATCATACACTGTCTTAAGGATGCCTACGTTTTGGATATTGGCCTCCTTGTATTCCAGAATCTGGTTGCCAGTGCCACCATACTCCGCAGGGAGATAGGCACTCATGTTGTGCGAGGTATACAGTGCAGACTCATAGTCGCTGCGCTGTTCAACGCGCATGTGGCTAGGACTGACCATGACGAAATTGCCAGTCTGGTGATTCTGCATCTCTGCGGCAAAGTGACCGTCGTGCAGGGGAGCCAAGGTTTCTTCGAGCAGTTTCTTGAGTTCGTCATCGGTGACATCGTCACGCTCGTCGAGGGCCTCGTACTTAGGCAGGAACTCGTCATAGACGGCATCCCAGTCAACCCCCAGGTCACGCTCATAGTCCCAAATGGCATAGTTCTGGTCAAGTGCTTTCCACAGCACTTTGAACTTGCCTGCATAGCTTTCCTTTGCCTCCTTGAAGGCCTGTCCGTCGTTGAAGACGTAGTTCTGTACGGCGTCGCTCTCTTCGCGACAACTGGTGACCATCACCAGTAGGAGCAGTGCTCCTAAAATCATTATCTTGTTTTTCATAACTTTCATTTTCATGTAATTGCGGTAGCAAATTCTTCACTTTTCACTATTCACTTTACCCTTAAAAGAAGTACATCACTCCTGCCTGCAGTCCCAGCGTAGAGTGGTAGCGCATGTCCTTGAAGTGGGGCTGTTCCTTGCGGAAACTGGTGGTGCTATAGTAGTAGCGAGCCTCCACCTGAGCGCCCCATCTCTTGGCAAAGCGGTACTCCAGTCCCAGACCGCCCACGAAGCCGCAGTCCCAGCGCTGGTCACGGTCGTCGTCGAACTCCACCTTCTCAGAGAAGGTATATGTATAGTCTGACACATTATGAAAGTCCTCGCCTTTGCGATGGCTGTTAAGCCAGTAGCCGCCATAGACACCGACGTTGCAGAAGCCACGGAGCTTCTCACCGCCGAAGCTGAACGATGCCATGACAGGCATCAAGAGGTAATTGTTCGTGTACTTGTAGTCCTGGTTGTCAGCGACATTACGCGTCTGACGATAGTTCTTCTGCGTCCAGTCCAGTTCGGCACGCACACCCAGCCAGTCGTTGAAGTCATACTGTCCCATCAGACCGAAGGAGAGACCGCAGCGGTCCTTATACACAAGGTCGGTCATGTATTGTTTGTCAATGGTAGGATGGTTGTAGGATAGTCCTACGTTGGCACCTACACGCCACTGGGCAAAGACCAGTGTCGGCAGCATCAGTGCCAGGGAAAAAATGGTTCTTTTCATCGGGTTTAAATTTTAATTGATTGTATATTTACTTATTTTTATAATACTCGCTAATAATGGTGCTCAGGTTGTCTAATTTCCAGAAATTCTGGTAGTAGTATAAGGTATAATTGCGACCATCCTCGTATAGATATTCCATCTCTTTGGCGTAGTCTATCGTCACATGCGGGGTGATACCGTCGTTGATGTTCTGCCAGTTCGCGTCACTCAGACGGGCACGTGCTGCAGAAATCTGGTAATAGAACCCATCGGCAGTGCGGTAAGCCCCGACGGCACAGCTGCCGCCCCCACTCTTCTGACCGGCAATGAGCAGTCCTGCATCCTTACAGAGGGATGGGTAGAGGTTGCCGCAGGAGAAAGAGATTGGTGAAGTGATAATGCAAAAGTTCAGGTCGTAGTGAACATCCTGGTCTTGAGCATCATACTTACCGTCGAAGTTGCGGTCTACGTCGTAGTGCCACTCCGTCTTCTGGCCGGTGAGCACGTTGTAAACACGGAAGAGGCTCTGGTCGTACATCAGCGAGGTCATAGCCACCACGACATCCGAGGAGCCGCCGGTGTTGACACTCAGGTCGAGCACGAAGTTCTTCACCTCAGGGTCGGCAGCAGCCTGCTCCAGTGCATCGAGGAAGATAGCCATCGGGTCTTCAGGACTGGTAGCCTGCGTGGGGCGCGGTCCCTTGCCCTGATAGTAGTTATCCCAGGCCGCTTTGTCGTTAAGCGCAAAATTGTCGAAATGACAGATAGCAGTATTGCCCTTCTTGTGATAGGTGTTCTTGTCACCAAAGAAAGCCTTACGCTCTGGAATGGTCATGCCATATATCTGCAGTGACGTCCTTGTTCTAACTATCGTGACTCTTTCACTATAATAGCTGTAGAGCGAGGGATATTTTTCGGCGAATGTCGTGGTGGGGGTGCCATACCACATATGTGTGTGTCCTCCGTCGTAGAGGTAGGCATAGAGCATACACATGCCGTCAGCATAGTCGTCAATGTTGGTTGACAGCAGTAACTGCTTGACGGCCTGTCCGTCAGCATCGGCCTCGAGCGTCTTGTCCAGACCTTTCTCCTGGATGGATTTCTCGAAGTCAGAACCCGTGGGCATGCCATAGAAATGGTCGATGGTGAAACAGAGCTCGGCATAGTTGTAAGCCACCATGTCTGCCTTGCGTTCCTTGTTCTTCATCAGATTCTCCATCAGGAAGTCGCTATCCAAACCACCGATGCCGCTATCCCCATTATCGTCTTTGCTGGCATAGATCACCTTCTCGCCGTTGCAGGCGGTATTATGGCCATAGAGGTCAGCATAGAGGTCGGCCAGCGTGGCAAAGGGGAAATAGACCATCGTCTCGTCGCCGCGTAGGTTGATGCCGTAGGAACTGTAGTCGAAGTTCACAGCCGGTGAGCCACCGCTGAGTGTCTGATGGTTGAAGCGTACATAGGGAAGGCCGTCGTAGTAGCCATTCTCCATGCCTGCCTGCACCAGTCCCATCTGGTTGGTAAATCCCAGGAAGTCATCGAAGGCGCAGGTCTCGCCAATGGTGTTTACGATCAGCGTGCCACCAGCGTTCTTCAGTTCATAGGTGGCTGTATTCGTCTTCGAAACGCTGACTGTCGTGCCAGGTACCACGATGTTCTGGAAATCAGCTACAGAGATATAAGGTACCGAGGGCATATCCTCGTAGAAACGGATGGCTACGGTGCCACTGTTGTTGCCGTCACGGTTCACTGGCACCATCTTCACAGTATAAGCTGTCTGGTCGTCAGGATTCGTTTCCTGTCGCTGCGAAGAGTTGTCATCGTCGTCGGTACAGGCGGTGAATACCATTGTTGTCATTGCGCAGCAAAGAAGCGCTGCCATTGTCAAGAGATTCTTTTTCATTTTTACTTGTTTTTACGTTTGTCTTCTCGATTTCGTCTGCAAAAGTAGGCAATCTTCAGAAAACAACAGTCTCATGGTAGGAAAAAAGAGTCTCAAAACGGGAAAAAATAAGCCTGGCAGAAATTGCCAAGCTAATAAATCCCGATGAAATGGGCGTTTTTTTGTTGTTTTCATGCTATTTATTCCGTCTTGAGCTCTTCAGCATGTCGACAAGCCAGAGTGATGTGGTGCCGGTAAACCAGACAAGCCACGATGAAGTAAACCAGCACATGAATCCAGAGAGCATGATACTCAAAGAGTACGTCGCCAATGGAACCGCCCATGGAGTTCAGACGCACATAGGCACGCACGCCGAAGGTAGAGGGGAAGAGCCAAGAAATGCCTTGCCAGAAGCCAGGGATGGCAGACTGGGGCCACGAAGCACCACTGAGGAACAGCAGCGGTATGGAGACAAAGACCATGAGAAGCATGACATTCTCGCGATAGCGTACCAGACAACTCACCGTGATGCCAAAGAAGATGCACGCCAACGTGTAGGGCAGCATCAACATCAACAGATTATACCACTGGGCCAGATGCGGGAAGTTAAAGAGACGAGGCACAACAACTGTCAGCCACGTACCCATAACGGCGTAAATCATGAAATAAACCATCGACTTTCCCAAGACGATGCGGAACGTGCCATGATAGTGGCTCTGGATGGGCACAAGGTCGCTGAAGCGGTTGGTCTCACGGGCAGTACCTGCCGCCATGCCAATACCCAGCACGAGGGTCTGTTGCAGGATAAGCATCAGTACAGCAGGCA
>Ga0310695_10013208_pt1 | contig 11401 bp, 14 predicted proteins | sample RumenRJG_04DNA_FD_203882 | JGI IMG/M metagenome (GOLD analysis project Ga0310695, IMG submission 203882) | Bovine rumen microbial communities from Lethbridge, Alberta, Canada - RJG_04 (v2) (version 2) | ecosystem: Host-associated > Mammals > Digestive system > Stomach > Rumen | place: Canada... | reverse complement strand
AAAGATATAAAAAATATCCAAAATATTTCTTGGAATTGGAAAAAATGTGTAATTTTGCACCCGCTTTTCGGCGTAATCGCTGGCAGGAAGTATCGAGAGGCCTGTTATGTTGCGTTGGAACGATACAGCAAGAAAGGTAAAAAAGTAAAAAAGTAAAAAGATGGATTTAATTAAAGTTGCTGAAGAAGCATTTGCAACCGGCAAGAAGTTCCCAGAGTTCAAGGCTGGTGACACGATCACTGTCGCTTACAAAATTATCGAGGGTTCAAAGGAGCGTATCCAGCTCTATCGTGGTGTAGTTATCAAGATTGCAGGTCACGGTGACAAGAAGCGCTTCACTGTACGTAAGATGTCAGGCACCGTTGGTGTAGAGCGTATCTTCCCAATCGAGTCTCCCAACATTCAGAGCATCGAGATCAACAAGGTAGGTAAGGTTCGCCGCGCTAAGCTTTACTATCTGCGCAAGCTCACTGGTAAGGCTGCCCGTATTAAGGAGAAGCGCCACAACGTTGGTGAATAAGAAAAGCAACAAAGAGAGGTTCCACAACAGGAGCCTCTCTTTTTCATTTGTAGTTCTCATCGGCGCTGACGTCACCGTGGAGTGCATCCTGGAATGATTTCCAGTCCTGGAATCCTGCCAAGAGCGAGAGGCGGTCAAGCACCTTCTTATCGGGCTTTCGGAGGATTTCCTTCTCTACTGCATCAAGTAGTTTACGAAGGGCAACACGTTTCTTCTCCATATTATTTATATAAAAGCGGTGCAAATTTACAATTATTTTTTGTAATTTTGCAGCCGGAATTAAAAAATTCACGAAAACAATGAAAGAATTAGCACTCAAGTACGGATGTAATCCGAATCAGAAGCCCTCACGCATCTTCATGACCGAGGGCGAGTTACCCATCGAAGTGATCAACGGTCGTCCTGGCTACATCAACTTCCTCGACGCCTTTAATGCCTGGCAGTTGGTGAAGGAACTGAAGGCTGCCACTGGTCTGGCTGCCGCAGCCTCATTCAAGCATGTCTCACCTGCAGGTGCTGCCGTAGGTCTGCCCCTGAGCGACACCCTGAAGAAGATCTACTTCGTGGACGACGTGCAGGGTCTCGACGAGAGTCCCATCGCCTGTGCCTACGCCCGTGCCCGTGGTGCTGACCGTATGTCGAGTTACGGTGACTTTGTGGCGCTCTCTGACACCTGCGACGCCACCACCGCCAAACTGCTGAAGCGTGAGGTGAGCGACGGTGTGATCGCCCCAGACTTCACCCCTGAGGCTATCGAGATCCTGAAGGATAAGCGCAAGGGTACCTATAATGTGATTAAGATCGATCCCACCTACGTGCCTGAGCCGATCGAGCGCAAGCAGGTGTTCGGCATCACCTTCGAACAGGGTCGTAATGAGATCAAACTCGACGACGATGCGCTCTTTGAGAATATGCCCACCCAGAACAAGACCTTCACACCTGAGGCCAAACGCGACCTGATCATCGCCCTCATCACCCTGAAATACACCCAGTCTAACTCTGTCTGCTACGTGAAGGACGGACAGGCCATCGGTATCGGTGCCGGTCAGCAGAGCCGTATCCACTGCACCCGTCTGGCAGGTAACAAGGCCGACATCTGGTGGTTGCGCCAGCATCCGAAGGTCATGAACCTGCCTTTCGTGGATAACATCCGTCGTGCCGACCGTGACAACACCATCGACGTATATATCTCTGAGGATCATGACGACGTACTGCGCGATGGCACCTGGCAGCAGTTCTTCAAGACCCAGCCCGAGGTACTGACGATGGAAGAGAAGAAGGCCTGGATTGCCCAGAACACCAAGGTGGCGCTGGGATCAGACGCGTTCTTTCCCTTCGGCGACAATATCGAGCGTGCCCATAAGAGCGGTGTGGAGTTCATCGCCCAGGCCGGTGGCAGCGTACGTGATGATAATGTGATCGAGACCTGCGACAAATACAATATCGCCATGGCCTTCACAGGCGTGAGATTATTCCATCATTAATATGGACGATTTTCAGAATATCCTAGAGAACGGCATCAACTTCGGACGTGGAGGTGATAAGCCGAAAGATGATGGCAAGGTGAAGACCAAAGCCAAGAAGAAGCAGTATATCACGGGCGCCCATGGCAGCGGCAGTGCCCGCCAGAAGGCGAAGTACCGTGAGCAACGCGCCAATCGTCATAAGAAATAAATAATGCGAGGGAATTTCCCTCGCATTATTTGTATTAGAAGTCCAGGTCCCTACCCCGGTAGAAGTCGAGCAATGCCCACTGGTAGAGGCGTTCGTAACGTGCCTGGACGAGATCCGACTCCGCCTTCAGGTATTTGTTCTTAGCCTCATTAAACTCCGTGATAGTGGCCTTGCCGTTCTCATATTTCGCCTGCATCAACTTGAAGGCATCCTCAGAGCTCACCACAGCCTCACGCGAACTCTCTTCCTTGGAGACGGCATTCAGGGCATTGTAATACACCTGCTGGATCTCCTTATAGAGCGTCTTCTTCGCGTTCTCAAGTTTTAACTCCTGATTCAAACGGTCTGCACGGGCACTCCTTACATTGTTGCGCACCTGGAAACGGCTGAAGATAGGGATGTTCAGGTTCAAGCCGATGAACTGACTGAAATTGTTCTTGATCTGTTTGCCGAAAGGATCAGAGTCGTAGGCGCTGCTGGTGTAGTAGTTCGAACCCAATCCGGCACTGAAGTTCAGTTTCGGATAATAGCCGGCCTTGGCGATGTTGATGCTGTGCTCGCTACCCTGCAGACGGAGCTGCTCTGAACGGATCTCAGGCTTGAAGGTCAGGGCCTCGGCATAGATATCGTCAGGAGTGAGGAGATTGATATCCTCCAACTTGCCCAGCTCCGACATATCGGGACTGACCACAGCGAAGCCTTCAGGTGTGGGGAGTTCCAGCAACTGGGTCAGTGCCAGGATCGACAAACGGCATTTATTAACTGCCTGTGTGGCGGTGAGGCGACTGGTAGCCAGGGTGGACTGTTGCTGGGAGAGTTCGGAGACACTGGCTTTTCCGTTGTTGACGAAAGCCGTGAGACGAACCACCTGCATCGAGTCGATATCAATCTGCCGTTGGGCTACGGCCGACATCTCCTGATCGTAGAGGATCTGCACGTACGCCTGTGCCACCTGCATACGGATATTGTTCTTAGCCTTCTCAAGATCTTCCGTCAAGGCCTCAAGGTTCAGGCGATTCAGTTTGATGTTCTCAGGAATCTCAAAGCCAGAGAACAGGGGCACACTCGTCTGCAACTGAAGCGAGGTGTTGCTGGTGTTCGTGTTATCATACGTGTTAGCCTCCGTCAGTCCGCGTCCGAACGACAAGTTCTCTCCCAACGAGGCAGAGAGGTCGGGCAGGCGCTTGTTACGGGCTGTGGAGAGTGCATAGGTCTGTTTCACACGTGCCACCTCACTCTGCTTGATAGAGATATTATTGGCGATCGCATAGTCCTCGCACTCACGGAGCGTCCACTGCTTTTGAGCGCTTGAAGGTAAGAAGGTAAGAAGGTAAAAAGGTAAAACCTTTACCCACCCTTGAAACTTTCTTGATATATTTATTTTCATAATCATTCGTTTTTTACCTTTTTACTTTTTTACTTTTCTTTGTCGTCAGCAATTATCTCAGGACCACGCACCTTATCCTTCTGCGTGATACCCTTCTTGATCTCAATGTTCACGCCATCAGAGAGACCTGTCGTCACCTGGGTACGATTGTAGGTCTTGTCCTTGCCCTCACCCTTGATCACATAGACAAAGGTGGAGTCGCCGCTGAACTCAATGGCACTCTCCGGCACACTGAGCACCTTGTTGACAGACGACAGCACGATCTCGGCATTGGCACTGTAGCCAGAACGGATCTGACTGCCCTCAGCAAGCTTCACAGCAGCCTTGATCTCAAACTGATTGGCGCCGTTGTTCTCTACTGCCTTCGGGGAGACATACTCCAGGTTGGCCTCAAAATTCAGATCCTGCAGGGCACCGATGGTGATCTTCATCGGCATGTCATTCACCAGCTGACCTACCTCCGTCTCGTCGATGTTACCACGGAAGATCAGATCGTTCATGTTTGCCACAGAGGCAATGGTGGTACCATCGTTGAAGTTGTTGGAGAGGATCACCATATTACCCACCTTCACGGGGATGTCGAGGATTCTGCCTGAGATGGTGGAACGGATGAGGGTGGAAGAAGCCGAGGCGTTAGACTTGGAGACACCGTCGCGCACCACCTGCAGGGCATCGATAGCGGCAACCTTCTCCTCCTTGGCTTGCTGCAGGGCCTGCTTGATCTTATCAAACTCATCGGCAGAGACAAGTTTCATATTATAGAGGTTCTCTTCACGATCGAAGTTGACCTGAGCCTGTTTCAGGTTGATCTCCGACAGACGCACACGGGCCTCCGCACTCGACAGCTGTCCCATGTCGGGAATCACCTTCACCTTCGCAATCACATCGCCTGCATTCACATAATCGCCTGGCTCTTTGTAGAGGTCAGTGATGATACCAGAGATCTGAGGCTTGATGTTCACCTCGTTACGGGGCTCAATCTTACCGGTGATGATGGTTGTCTTCTGGATGTCCTCCATCTTCGGGGTAAACTCGTTATAGACAACTTCCTTGGGTTGGCTCTTCTGCCAGAGGAACACGAATGTTCCGATGAAAATCAGGGCGATAATCGCTGCGATAATCAGTTTGCTGTACCTTTTCATATTTTAAATTTTTAATTTTAACTTTCTTACCTTTTTACTTTTTTACCTTTATTCGTCTCGCATAGCGTCAACGGGTTTGATGGTCATGGCTCGGGCTGCCGGCGCAAGTCCTGCAAGCACTCCCATAGCCGACACCACAAGGGCTGCGAAGATGGCTGTCCAGAAGCCCACCTGGAAGTGAGCTGTCACGATGCCGTCCTCGGTATTGCCCATCTCCAGCATCTGGAGGATCATCACCCCGAAGAGGATGCCGCTCATACCAGCCACCAGCGTCAGCACGATACTCTCTGAGATAATCTGTGAGAGGATCATCTTGGGGGTGGCGCCGATGGCACGTCGGATTCCGATCTCGGTGGTTCGCTCGCGTACCGTTACCATCATGATGTTAGATACGCCAATGGCACCTGCGAGCAGGGTTCCGAGACCCACAAGCCAGATGAGGAAATTGACGCCTTTAAAGAGGTTGTCGAGCATCTGGAAGAGCACCTCCGTATTAAACACCATAGCACCCTGTTCATCCGTAGGATCCACGAAGTGTCCCATCGTAACGGACTCACGGATACGGTCTGTCAACTTCGACATCACCACGCCCTGACGACCTGTAGCTACAATCATATCCACCTCTTTGCCTCGGTTATAGATCTCCTGCATCAGTGTGAGCGGCAGCGTCACCTTCTGTTCCGCACGACCATTGATGTTCATCCCCCCCGATGAGGCATAGTCCACACCAATCACCTCGTAATAGGTAGAGTCGATACGTATCGACTTGCCGCAGGGGTCGCCGCCTTCCTTGAAGAGTTCCTTGTAGATACGCTTTCCGATGACGCACACCTTACGGTGCTCCTTCATGTCCATCTCATTGATATAGCGTCCGTAGTAGAGCTTCGGCGAGATCACCTTGGCATATTCGGGTGTGCAACCCTGAACGCGCGGCGTGGTCTTCTGATCCTTGTAATAAGCCGTATTAGTCTTTCCCCAAGGGGCGAACAAGGCGGGTGCCACGATGTCGAGCTCTGGCACGCGCTGCTTAAGACGCGTGATATCCTTATAGTCCATGCTCCACCAGCGGCCCTTGCGGAAACCCTTGTAGGCTTTTGAGGTCTGCTGGCTCCACACGATCACGGTGTTCTGTGCAAAACCTTCGAAATTCTTCTCCAGCATCTCCTTCAGTCCCTGACCACCTCCGATGAGTGCCACCAGCATGAACACACCCCAGAACACACCGAAGCCTGTCAGGAACGAACGCGACTTGTTACGTGTCAGCGTATCGAGTATTTCTCTGTATGAATCTATATCTATTCTCATAATCTTCTAGTTTTTTCTAGGATGCCTAGTATCCCTAGTATCCCTAGTCGGCGCGAAGCGCCTCTATCGGGCGGATTCTACTTGCCTTGTAAGCAGGAATCAGTCCTGCGATCGTACCTGCTATCACCATCACCATCGTTGCCTCGAAGCACACATCCAGTCCTACGGTAGGATTCAGGAACATCGTGGCTTTGAAGAGGCCTGTGTCAATTGTCTCATGCCCTAGCGTCGCATCCATATACTCATTGGCTGCTACGCCCAGCACCATACCGACATAGCCGAAGAACGTAGTGATGATCACACTCTCGATGATGATCAGTTTCAGGATGCTCCAGGGCTTGGCACCGATCGCCTTACGGATGCCGAACTCATGGGTACGCTCTTTCACGGTGATGAGCATGATGTTCGACACACCCACGATGCCTGAGAGCAGCGTGAAGAGTCCCACGATCCACAGGGCTGTGCGGATGATGGCAATACCCTGCTCCATCTGCAAGCTCATCGTATAGCCATTGAATATCCAGAAGGCACGCTCATCGTCAGGATGCACCTGATGGTTGGCATTCAGGCGACGACGATATTCTTTCTCGAAATCTTCGTTGGCCTTCTCTGTTGTCAGACCATGGAAGGTGTATTCCAGACTACCCACATCGTCATTGTTGGCACCGTAGATGCCCTTGATGGCGGCATAGCTGGAGTAAGCCTCCGACTGACCTTCCTCGCGATCCTTATAGATACCGATTACCTTGAAGGCGAAGTTACCCACCTTCACATATTTACCCAACAGCGTGGAATAGTCTCTCGGCTCCAGTTCCTTCGCCTGCTTATTGCTCAGCACCAGCACCTTGCGCTTCTCACGCATATCGATATCATTCACAAAGCGACCATAGAGCATATCGTGCTTGTTGATCTTCGTATGTACAGGATAGACACCTGTTATCGTGGTGCTGATATACTCATCGCCGTAACTGATGGTGGTGCTGGTCTCATAACGTGCCCCCACCTCATCGACAGTCTCAGGGAAGTCCGACTCCGTCATGGCGAGGTCAGGTGTCTGAAGTCTGAGTCTGCGCCCCTCTTTCAATCCCTGGTAAGCCTTCGAGGTACGTCCTCCCCAGACCTCCATCGAATTCGACAGCCAGTTCTCATTCTGCTTCAGGTTGGCATTGATGAGACCGTTGCCGGCACCCAGCAGCACGATGAGCATAAAGATGCCCCATGCCACAGCGAAACCCGTCAGCGTTGTGCGGAGTTTATTCCGCCGAGCCGTCTGCCATATTTCTGAAAATACATCTCGCATAATTTTCTATTTTTTTCTAGGACGCCTAGGATGCCTAGGATGCCTAGTTACTTCATTAATCCTCCACTGCCGAAGGGGCTGGCGTCGTGGTTGAGGTTCTCCTCAATCTGACCTATGATGCCATCCTTGATATGCACGATCTTGTTCGTCTCGTTAGCCACACCGCTCTCGTGAGTCACCACGACGATGGTCATACCCTCGTCTTCATTCAGACGCTTGAGCAACTGCATCACCTCCACAGAGGTCTTCGAATCGAGAGCACCCGTAGGCTCATCGGCCAGGATGATCTGCGGACGGGTGATGAGTGCTCTGGCAATAGCCACGCGTTGCTTCTGTCCTCCCGACAGCTCGTTGGGGTAATGCTCTGCCCAGTCTAGGAGTCCTAGTCTTTCTAGATATTCTAGAGCCATCTGATGGCGCTTCTTTCTGGGCACCCCCTGATAAAATAATGGCAACTCAACGTTTTCCACGGCGGTCTTAAAAGAGATGAGATTAAACGACTGGAATATAAAACCTATCATCTTGTTGCGATACTCCGCAGCCTTGCGCTCTGAGAGGTTCCAGATGGGGACTCCTGCCAGCTCATAGGTACCAGAGTCGTAGTTGTCGAGAATACCTAATATATTTAATAAGGTACTCTTACCTGAACCAGAGGCACCCATGATGGAGACAAACTCCCCCTTGGCGATGTCGAGCGAGATGCCTTTCAGCACATGAAGCGGTTGGGCTCCCTGATAGGTCTTATTGATGTCTTGTAAATGTATCATAAATAACCTTTATACCTTAGTTTAACTTTCATTTTGTATGTTTGACGATGCAAAAATACAAAAAGTTGCAATATAATCCAAAGAATTGTGATAATATGCACACAATTGTGACGAACAGTCATTGTTTCTCCCATGCATTGGCAACATCTTCTATAGAAATATCCAGTAACCGCATCTGACGGAACAGCTCTGGCAGGCGCTCTTTCATAAACTCCTTCTTACGCGCTTTCAGAATCTGCTTCTTCGCCCCTTTCGTCACAAAGTAGCCCAGCCCACGTTTGTTATAGATGATCTCCTCACGCGCCAGCTGTTCGTAGGCTTTCACAGCCGTATTCGTGTTCACCTCGAGGAGCACAGCATACTCACGGACGGACGGAATCCTGTCATCGTCCTGATACTTGCCTGCAAGTATCTCATCACAGAGGCGATCCGCCATCTGGATGTAGATGGGTTTATCGTTTGAGAATGTCATAATTAGTCCACTTATTAGTTATTAACTGAAAACCTCTGAAGATATGGAACGATGCCCAGTAGTTGACGACTGCCAACAAGGGCAGTACCACTGCAAGCACATACCCCAGCGTGCCGACTTCCTGTGATACATAGTGATCGCCAATCCATACCGCATGGAACATCTCCATCTGGTAGTAACTCACCATATTTCCAAATAAGGCGATGACGATCATGAAGGCAATACTCGTCAGAACGAAAGTGTACTTGCGAAGCAACGTGGCGCCGAGTGTATAGAATGAGTGGATCCAGAGTATCATCCCTGTCAGCACCACCACCTGCATCACCTTGTAAGATAACGTATAGTCGTATATACTACGATAGAGGAAACTGGGTGCAAAACTATCGACGAACCGGGGAAGGCAGGATATCCACTCGTCGCCAGAGACCAGACTGCGGAAGACCATTCGCAGCGTATCACCCACAGCGATCGACAAGAAAATGCATACCGTCCAGGCTATCGTGAAATACAACACCACCGAGAGGAATTTCTCTAAGTTAGAGGCAGGCAACATGAGGAAGGCCTTACGCCTGGGTTTCTTGTTGATCTCTAAGAACATGGAACTGATGCTGGCTCCCACCCCGATCATGAAGAATATCGTGATGAACAGGAGAATGATACCCACAATATTTTGTGTCGTCACACCTTTATTCAAATACCAGATCATCATCTCTGCAAAGAAGATAACCAGACTAAAGCCAGTCGTCCACATCATCAGACTGCGGAAGTTCATGCTCCATACCCAACGAAGCGTCTTCCCGAATCTATTGAAACTAAAACTATTCATTGCTTTACCTTTTTACTGTTTTACCTTTTTACTATTCAAAGGTTCACATACTTACCAATCACCTGCGTTTTGCAGAAAACCTTGTACGACAGCCAGAAAGCCAATATCACCCATACGACCGTCAGACTATTCCAAGCCATAAACAGTCGGTCGGAGGACTGCTCATTCAGATTCACACTGCTAGGCAACAACCAGGCCATCAGGATGACGATCAGGATAATCACCAGTGTGGTGAACACCCAGGCATACTTGGGCGAGCGGAAGAAGGTACCGCCAAGGGCATAGGCTGCATGAAAACACGCCAGGGGGATGATCAAACCGTTCAGTTCCTTAGCAGGTGTGTCGGTCCAGCTTCTACTCAACAACTCCATGGCCTTGCTTGCTACAAACATCGTTTTCTCATTTCCCAGCATATAATTCACAGCATACTGAATCAGATCGGCACAGAGCACACTGACGATGAAAAGCGGTAGGAGGATCAGCCAACTTGCATAACGCATCAGATACTTCTCGAAGTTGGATGCCGGCAACATCAGGAGGGCTTGTCTGTCGTACTTGCCTTTCATGCTGTTAAACATCGTACCAGGACCTATCGTAAGAAACACGGTAAACATCATCAGGGTCGCCATGCCACAAGCGGGGTAGTTAGCAGTTGAGCCGTTTATTTTCAGAAAACCAAACGTGAAGAACAGGTAGATCAGCGACATCGCCACCAACATCTGCAGGGTATTCCTCACCAGGAAGTTGCGCTCGTTTCTCAACGTCCAACAAGCCAACTTTCCGAATCTTTGTATATTAAACTGAATCATAATACTATGTCCTTATGTTCTTCTGTCTAAATCTTACCTTCGTTTACAGCATTGAAGAGCAGTTCGAGGTTCACCTGAGTCTCGGGACTGTCAGCCTTACGAGGGGCAATCACCGCATTACCCTGCAACGAAGGCTCGGCATAAAGCACATCGTCCATCTCATTGGGGGTGCGATACTCGAAGGTGTACTTCTCCTGGATGTCGGCCACTGTGGCATCGAGCAACAACTTCTGCGGCGAGAGAATCAGAATATGATCCAGCAACGACTCCACATCATGCACCTGGTGGGTAGAGATGATCAGCGTACGGTCGTCGCTCATATACTGGGCCACCACCTTACGGAACTGGCTCTTCGAAGGGATATCGAGTCCGTTGGTCGGCTCGTCCATCAACAGCACCTTGGTACCGGCGGCGAGGGCGAAACTCATAAACACCTTCTTCTTCTGACCCATCGAGAGGGCATTGAGTTTCAGATCGGTGGTGAGTTCAAAATCCTTCAGACATGCCTCCAACACCTCACGACTGAATCGGGGATAGAATGGCTCGTTGATCTTCACATACTCCTCAAGCGACATCGTGGGCAGGTCGAACTCCTCGGGTACGATGAAGATCTCCTGCAACGTTTCCGGCAGACGCTTGCGTGTTTCAACGCCATCAAAACAAACAGAACCTTTAGCGGGTCTCAACAGACCGCTGATCAGATACAGCAACGTCGATTTACCCGTACCGTTCTTACCCAACAGGCCATAGATATTATCCTGCTTCAGCGTCAGACTGAAATCATCGAATACCTGGTCTTTCTGACCTGCATACTTGAAACTGATGTTACTTACTTCAATCATAATTCCTTTATTTTATTTTGTTCAAATCTTCAATGTAATAGTGTACCACTTCAATAGTACACTGCAAAAGTAGGATAATTATCAATACCCTCCAAGCTTTTTGGAGAAAATCTTTCTTTTCTTAACAAAGTTTAAGGATTCTCGCGCGTGCGATAATAGTAAGGTATCAGCGCGAATCGGCGCCCCACATCATCTTCTCACGCAGGGCATTGAAATAACGATGGTCGGGGCGCTTCACCACCTGGATATCATAAGGTGCACGACGCAACGTGAGTTTCACGCCCTCCTTGCACTTCTCCGAACGACCATCGATGGCCACCAGGAAGTTGTGGCTGCGACTCTCCACCTCAAGTTCGA
>Ga0310695_10013206_pt1 | contig 11402 bp, 10 predicted proteins | sample RumenRJG_04DNA_FD_203882 | JGI IMG/M metagenome (GOLD analysis project Ga0310695, IMG submission 203882) | Bovine rumen microbial communities from Lethbridge, Alberta, Canada - RJG_04 (v2) (version 2) | ecosystem: Host-associated > Mammals > Digestive system > Stomach > Rumen | place: Canada... | reverse complement strand
GGGGACAAAGTTACAAAAAAAAAATGTAACTTTGCACGCAAATTAGTAATTTGTCGATAAATTGATAGAGAAACATCTTGTTTTAGAGGATATTGACCCCGTAGTATTCTATGGAGTGAGTAATGGTCATCTACAAATGATCAGATCGCTCTATCCTAAGTTACGTATTGTGGCCCGCGACAATGTCATCCGTGTGCTAGGCGACGAGGAGCAGATGGCTTCTTTTGAAGAAAACGTTGAGAGAATGCGTCGTCATGTGCTTCGCTTCAATGCATTGAAAGAAGAAGATATCCTTGACATCATCAAAGGTAAGCGTACCAAAGACGAAGTTCCTGAAGGTGTAGTTTGCTATTCTATGTCTGGTCGTCCTATCAAGGCAAGATCTGAGAATCAGCAACGCCTGATAGAAGCTTATGATAAAAACGACATGGTGTTTGCAGTAGGACCTGCGGGTACAGGAAAAACCTATCTGTCCATAGCTCTAGCTGTAAAAGCCTTGAAAGAGAAAACGGCCAAGAAAATCATTCTATCTCGCCCTGCTGTAGAAGCCGGAGAAAAATTGGGATTCCTTCCTGGTGATATGAAAGAGAAAATAGACCCGTATCTTCAGCCACTCTATGATGCCTTGGAAGACATGCTGCCTCAGGTCAAACTTCAGGATATGATGGAGAAGCATTTGATTCAGATTGCTCCTTTGGCATTCATGAGAGGACGTACCTTGAGTGATGCTGTTGTCATTCTTGACGAGGCACAAAACACGACCCCAGCTCAAATACGGATGTTTCTGACACGCATGGGTTGGAACACCAAAATGATCATCACGGGTGATATGACACAGATTGATCTACCCCATTCACAAAAGAGCGGTTTAATTGAAGCCCTCCATATATTAAATAAGGTGGAAGGCATTGGTGTAGTAAATCTGGATCGCAGTGACATTGTTCGCCACAAACTTGTGACGCGTATTGTCAATGCATATGAAGAATACGATAAAGAAAAGGAAAGATAAAGAAGTAAATAAATAAAGTAAATGAAAGCATTAACTAGGACGGACTTTAAGTTCGAAGGACAAAAGAGCGTTTATCACGGAAAGGTTCGTGACGTTTACAACATTAACGACGATCTGATGGTAATGGTAGCCACCGACCGTATCTCAGCATTCGACGTAGTACTCCCAAAGGGTATCCCCTTTAAGGGGCAAGTACTGAATCAGATAGCAGCCAAGTTCCTGGATGCTACCACAGACATCTGTCCCAACTGGAAATTGGCTACACCAGATCCTATGGTAACTGTTGGACTGAAATGTGAAGGTTTCCGTGTTGAGATGATTATTCGTTCTATCTTGACAGGTTCTGCATGGCGTGAGTATAAGAACGGGTGTCGCGAACTATGTGGTGTCAAACTCCCTGACGGCATGAAGGAGAACGAGCGTTTCCCTGAGCCTATCATCACACCGACGACAAAAGCTGATGAAGGTCACGACATGAATATCTCAAAAGAAGAAATCATTGATCAAGGCATCGTTTCTGCAGAAGATTATGCCATCATGGAGGATTACACCCGTAAGATCTTTGCACGCGGTCAGGAGATAGCAGCAAAACGCGGTCTGATTCTCGTTGATACTAAGTATGAATTTGGTAAGCGTGATGGAAAGGTATATCTAATTGATGAGATCCATACCCCAGACTCCAGTCGCTATTTCTATGCTGACGGTTATGAAGAGAAACTCGCTAAGGAAGAGCCACAGCGTCAACTTTCGAAGGAGTTTGTTCGCCAATGGCTTATTGAGCATGACTTCATGAACGAGCCTGGACAGGTGATGCCAGAGATTACGGACGAATATGCAGACAGCGTATCAGATCGTTATATTGAACTGTTTGAGCATATTGTCGGTGAGAAATTCGAGCGTGAGACCAACAATGAGGATATTGCAGTTCGTATCGAAAAGAATGTTACTGATTGGTTGAAAGCATTTAAGAACAGATCATAAGTCTAAGGCTCATGGGCTACGAACAGGAAAAAATCAATCCCTACGAGAAGGGGGTAGAAAAGACGCAGCAGGTAGAGCAGATGTTTGACAACATCGCTCCTACCTATGATAAGCTCAACCACCGTTTATCATGGGATATTGACAGAGGGTGGCGGAAAAGAGCCATTCTCCAACTGAAGCCCTTTCAGCCCAAGACCCTGCTTGACATCGCAACAGGAACAGGTGATTTCGCCATTCTTGCTGCTGAAATGTTACATCCTACGAAACTGATAGGTGCGGATATAAGTGAAGGAATGATGGAAATTGGAAGTCAGAAAGTTAAGGCAAAAGGATTAGATCACGTTATCTCTTTTGAAAAAGAAGATTGTACGGATCTCTCTTATTCAGACGGGACTTTCGACGCTGTAACAGCAGCTTTCGGCATCCGAAACTTCGCAGACCTTGACAAAGGGCTCTCTGAGATGTGCCGCGTACTAAAATCAGGTGGTCATTTGAGTATTGTAGAACTCACTACACCAGTCAGTTTCCCCATGCGCCAACTCTTTCATATCTATAGCCATACTATTTTGCCTATCTATGGACGGATTATCTCTAAAGACAGCAGCGCATATAGTTATCTGACAAAAACCATCGAGGCCTTTCCTCAGGGAGAGCAGATGGTGGATATTCTCTATAAGGCAGGCTTTAAAGAGGCCTCTTTCAAACGACTGACATTTGGCATCTGCACCATGTATTTTGCAACTAAATAAAAGAAACAATGGACAAGTACGGATTAATAGGCTATCCTTTGGGACATTCCTTCTCCATCAGTTACTTCAACCAAAAGTTTGCTGATGAAGGTATCAATGCGAAGTACGAGAATTTTGAACTTTCAAGTATTGATATGCTCACAGAAGTACTGGATAAGAATCCAGACTTGAAGGGATTAAATGTAACTATTCCTTATAAAGAGAAGGTGATTCCTTTCCTCGATGCCATTTCACCAGAGGCAAGAGCCATCGGTGCGGTCAATGTCATTAAAGTAACTCATGAAAAGGGGAATACACGCCTCAAAGGGTATAACAGCGATGTGATTGGCTTTACACAAAGCATCGAACCTATGCTTGACAAGAAATGGCACAAAAAAGCATTGATTCTTGGTACTGGCGGCGCATCAAAAGCCATCAATTATGGCTTGAAATCGTTAGGTGTAGAACCCGTTTTCGTAAGTCGATACGAACGGCCCAATACGATCCAATACGATAAGATCACACCTGAGGTAGTAAAGGAATACAATGTGATCGTAAACTGTACACCCGTAGGTATGTATCCACACACAGAAGAATGTCCTCCATTACCATATGAGGCGATGGATAATCATACTATCCTCTATGATCTGATCTATAATCCTGACCAGACGCTTTTTATGCGTAAAGGGGCTCAATATGGGGCAGATGTCAAGAACGGTCTTGAGATGCTTCTGCTTCAGGCTTTTGCAAGTTGGGAATTTTGGCATGACAAAAAATAAATAAAAGAACATATATAAGATGAGTGACAATAGATACATGATGCGTGGTGTGAGTGCCGCAAAAGAAGATGTACATAACGCCATTAAGAATATCGACAAGGGAATCTTTCCACAAGCTTTTTGTAAGATTATACCTGATATCCTAGGAGGGGATCCTGCGTATTGCAATATCATGCACGCAGATGGAGCAGGAACAAAGTCGTCATTGGCTTATATGTATTGGAAAGAGACTGGTGACCTCTCTATTTGGAAAGGAATCGCACAGGATGCCATCGTGATGAATACCGACGATTTGCTTTGTGTAGGTGCAGTGGACAATATTCTTGTTTCCAGTACCATCGGACGTAACAAGATGCTTGTCCCTGGTGAAGTTATCTCAGCTATTATCAATGGTACTGACGAACTTTTGGCAGAATTGCGTGAAATGGGCATTGGTATCTATCCCACAGGTGGTGAGACTGCCGATGTAGGTGATTTAGTCCGTACGATCATTGTAGATTCCACAGTTACATGTCGCATGAAGCGTAGTGATGTAATTGACAATGCGAACATTCGTCCGGGCGATGTGATAGTCGGTCTTTCCAGCACTGGTCAGGCCACTTATGAGAAGCGTTATAATGGTGGTATGGGGTCTAATGGTCTGACCTCTGCACGTCATGATGTCTTTGCTAAATATCTTGCTGAGAAGTATCCTGAGAGTTTCGATCATGCAGTACCTAATGAGCTTGTTTATAGTGGTAAATATAAACTTACAGATGCTGTAGAAGGTTCACCAGTAGATGCCGGACAACTTGTGTTATCTCCTACCCGTACTTATGCCCCTGTGATCAAGAAGATGCTTGATGAACTACGTCCAAAGATTCACGGTATGGTACACTGCACTGGTGGTGCACAAACTAAGGTATTACACTTTGTCAATGACAATTGCAAGGTTATCAAAGACAATATGTTCCCTGTTCCACCACTCTTCAAGGCTATCCATGAGTGCTCAGGCACAGATTGGAAAGAAATGTATCAGGTGTTCAACATGGGTCATCGCATGGAGATTTATGTATGTCCTGAGGTAGCAGAGAAGGTGATTGAAATATCGAAGAGCTTCAACATCGACGCTCAAATTGTCGGTCATATTGAGGAAGGTCAGAAGAGTCTGACTATCAAATCAGAATTTGGAGAATTTACATATTGATGGAGAATAACAGTATATTACAGAAACTCGACGGACTGGAAGCTCGCTTTGAGGAGGTATCGACCTTGATAACCGACCCCGACGTAATCGCCGACCAGAACCGTTTTGTGAAACTCACCAAGGAATATAAAGACCTCGGTGACATTATGGATGCCCGAAAGCGTTATATTGCCTGTCTGAATGGTATCAAGGAGGCCAAAGATATCCTTGCCAACGAGACCGATCCAGAGATGAAGGAGATGGCACGCGAGGAACTGGCCGCCAATGAGGAACTACAACCCAAACTGGAAGAGGAAATCAAAATTGCTTTGATTCCAAAAGACCCAGAGGATGCCAAAAACGTACAAATGGAGATCCGTGCAGGAACGGGGGGTGATGAAGCTTGTCTATTTGCTGGCGATCTATTCAAGATGTATAAAAGCTATTGTGATGCTAAAGGCTGGCAACTCTCGATAACAAGTGTTTCAGAGGGTGCCGTCGGCGGTTATAAAGAAATTGATTTCGCAGTAAGTGGGGCTGATGTATATGGCACTTTGAAGTATGAGTCAGGCGTCCATCGTGTACAGCGTGTACCAGCCACCGAGACCCAAGGACGTATGCACACCTCAGCGGCCACAGTTGCCGTATTGCCTGAGGCCGATAAGTTTGAGGTACATGTGAACGAAGGCGAAATCAAGTGGGACACTTTCCGAAGCTCAGGTGCTGGTGGTCAGAACGTGAACAAGGTAGAGTCCGGTGTACGTCTGCGCTATATGTGGAAGAACCCGAATACTGGTGAGACTGAAGAGATTCTTATCGAATGTACGGAAACACGTGACCAACCTAAAAATAAGGAGCGTGCACTCTCTCGTCTCTATACCTTTATATATGATAAGGAACATCAGAAATATATGGATGACATTGCCTCACGTCGAAAAAGCCTCGTCTCAACAGGCGACCGTAGTGCGAAGATCCGCACCTATAACTTCCCACAGGGTCGTGTTACAGACCATCGTATCGGTTATACGACTCATGACTTACAAGGATTCTTAGGTGGAGATATTCAGGCTATGATCGATGCGCTCACAGTAGCAGAGAATGCAGAACGAATGAAGGAAACAGAATTGTAAACTGACAATTATGACAAGACAGGAACTGATCAAACAGATCAAAGAAAAACAGAGTTTTCTCTGTGTGGGTCTCGATACTGATATCGATAAAATCCCTCAGTGCATCATCGACGAAGCAAAGGCTAAGGATGGTGAAGACTATATCTTCCGCGCCCTTTGCGAGTTTAATGCTTTGATTATCGATGCAACTGCACCCTATTGTGTGGCCTACAAGCCTAATTTGGCCTTTTATGAAGCTTATGGCGTAGACGGTATTTTGGCTTTCGAGGCAACCATCGACTATCTGAAAGAGGAATATCCTAACCATTTCATCATTGCAGATGCGAAACGTGGGGATATCGGCAACACATCGAAGATGTACGCCAAAACTTTTTTCGAACAGTATGATGTTGACGCTTTGACGGTAGCACCTTATATGGGTGAAGACTCAGTGACCCCATTTCTAGGATATAAAGATAAATGGGTTGTCCTTCTGGCTCTGACCTCTAATAAGGGGTCTTATGATTTCCAGTTGACTGAGGATGCTAATGGTGAACGTCTTTTTGAGAAGGTTCTGAAAACCTCTCAGCAATGGGGGAACAAAGATAATATGATGTATGTCGTTGGTGCGACCCAAGGTAAGATGTTTGAGGATATCCGTAAAGTAGCTCCAGATCATTTTCTGCTGGTTCCTGGTGTAGGCGCACAAGGTGGTAGTTTGCAAGAAGTTTGCCAATATGGTATGACTGCAGATTGTGGACTTTTAGTAAACTCCTCCAGAGGTATCATCTATGCCTCCAAGGGTGAAGACTTTGCTGAGGCTGCTGCTGAGGCTGCCAAGAAGCTTCAACAGGAAATGGCTATCGAACTCCAGAAAAAGTGAAAGAAGCTAAAATTATCAACGACCCTGTCTTCGGGTTCATCAAAATACCTCGTGGTCTTCTCTATGGCATTGTGGAACATCCTTTGTTCCAACGCCTGAACAGAATCAACCAGTTGGGGCTTGCTTCTGTTGTGTATCCCGGAGCGCGACACACTCGTTTCCAACACTCTCTGGGTGCTTTTCATCTGATGGGAGAAGCCGTTATTTCTCTACAGCAGAAGGGTATTTTCATTTTTGATGGTGAGGCCGAAGCCGTTCAGGCTGCCATTCTGATGCATGACATCGGACACGGTCCATTCTCGCATGTATTGGAAAACACCCTGATTCACGGCATCTCACATGAAGATATCTCACTGATGATGATGGAAGAGGTCAACCAGCATTTCAACGGACAATTGAATCTCGCCATCTCCATCTTCAAAGGCGACTACCCCAAGAATTTCCTCCATCAGCTTATATCCAGTCAACTCGATATGGATAGACTAGACTACTTGCGTCGCGATTCTTTCTACACAGGTGTGACAGAAGGTAATATCGGTTCTGCACGTATCATCAAGATGCTCAATGTTGTTAACGACTCTCTGGTCGTTGACCAAAAAGGTATCTATTCATTGGAGAACTACCTGACAACCAGACGACTGATGTATTGGCAGGTATATCTGCATCGCACTTGTGTGGCCTATGAGAAAGTCTTAATTAACATGCTGACACGAGCCAAGGATCTCATCAGAGATGGTCAGGAAGTATTTGCATCTCCTGCCCTACACTATTTCCTTGAGAATGACGTTGATAAAGAATGGTTTAATAATCATCCGGAAGCACTTAAGAATTACGAAGAACTTGATGATTCAGACATATGGAGTGCCATGAAAGCCTGGAGACATCATGAAGATAAGATGCTTGCCACTCTAGCTGTCGACATGCTCGATCGTCATATTTTTAAGGTTGAGGTTTCAGAAGAGCCTTTTGAGGATGCCCATATCGAAACGATAGCCAAGGAGATATCCGCCCGCATGGAAATCTCCATTGAGGATGCCAAAAACTATATGATGAGCATCAACACCATCTCCAAAGATATGTATAATGTGGAAGATGATAGTATCGCAATACTTTACAAAAATGGCGATATACGCGATATTTCTGAGGCATCCGAATTGCTAAATGTTCAATTACTTTCTAAAAAAATAAGAAAATATTATCTCAGTTATCAGAGATTTGAGTAATTTTTGCTATCTTTGCAGAAATAAATATAAAGATACCAAAGTTTATGGAATTTACAGCCAAACAAATTGCTGATCTGATCCAAGGCAAAGTGGAAGGCAACGAACAGGCAGCCGTCCACACATTTGCAAAAATAGAAGAAGGTACACCTGGTGCTATCTCCTTTTTGTCGAATCCCAAATACATGCATTATATCTACGAGACTAAATCAAGCGTAGTATTAATTAACGAGGATGTCGTTTTAGATAAGCCTGTCAGCGCAACGCTTATTCGCGTTAAAAATGCCTATGAATGTGTCGCTAAACTGTTGCAGTTCTACGAATCAACGAAACCTCGCAAAACAGGGATTGACCCACTTGCTAGTATTTCTCCCAAGGCTACTATCGGACAAGATGTATATATCGGTGCTTTTGCCGTAGTTGGTGATGGAGCCGTTATCGGTAATGGCACTCAGATCTACCCGCATGTGGTGATCGGAGATGGGGTTTCCATTGGTGAGAAATGTCTGCTATATGCCAACGTAACAATCTATCAGGGATGTAAATTAGGAAATAACGTTACAATACATGCAGGAACTGTCATCGGTGCCGATGGCTTCGGCTTCGCACCTAATGCTGAAGGCTATGACAAGATTCCACAGATTGGTATTGTGGTAATTGAAGATGATGTTGAGATTGGTGCTAATACCTGTGTGGATCGTTCTACGATGGGTCAGACCGTCATTCATAAGGGTGTGAAACTGGACAATCTGATTCAGGTGGCCCATAATTGTGAGATTGGTGAGAATACGGTGATGTCTGCCCAAGCAGGCATGGCAGGTTCCACAAAGATCGGCAAGTGGTGTATGGTAGCCGGCCAGGTAGGTTTTGCCGGACATATCCACATCAGTGACAAGACCCTCGTTGGCGCACAAGCAGGTGTGATGAAAGACACCAAGCCTGGTGATAAAGTGATGGGCTATCCTGCCATCAATCATCTGACATATATGAAAGCCAGAGCCCTTGATCCCAAGTTGCCTGAGATGTATCTCCAGATAGCCGTTCTTCAGCGTGAGTTGGATGAGTTGAAGAAGATTGTTACAATTGAAAGATAGAATTTTGAAATAGTCAAATTGTCAAATACAATATGAAGCAGAAGACATTGAAAGGCAGTTTTTCCTTGTTTGGAAAAGGGCTGCATACAGGTTTGAATCTCACGGTGACCTTTAACCCTGCACCCGAGAATACGGGGTATAAGATCCAACGTATTGATTTGGAAGGACAACCCATTATCGACGCCATTGCAGAGAATGTAGGTGATACACAGCGTGGTACCGTACTTTGCAAGGGCGAAGCTCGAGTTTCTACTGTTGAGCATGGTTTGTCAGCCCTTTATGCTTTGGGTATCGACAACTGTATGATTCAGGTAAACGGACCGGAATTTCCTATTCTCGACGGTTCAGCTATTCAGTATGTCAACAAGATCCAAGAGGTTGGCATTGAGGAGCAAAATGCCCCCAAGGATTATTATGTCATCCGCAAGAAGATTGAGGTGAAAGATGAACAGACGGGGTCATGTATCACTATTCTGCCAGATGATGACTTCTCACTTACAGCCATGTGCTCTTTTGAATCGAAGTTTATTAATAGCCAGTTCGCCACTTTAGATAATTCACAGGACTATATCAACGAGATTGCCAGTGCCCGTACGTTTGTATTTGTTCGTGACATCGAACCGTTGTTGCAGGCGAATCTCATTAAGGGTGGCGACCTTGACAATGCCATTGTAATCTATGAGCGTCAGACCACTCAGGAACGACTTGACATGCTGGCAGATATGCTCCATGTTGAGCATCGTGATGCCACAGATTTAGGTTATATCCAGCATAAGCCTCTGCAATGGGAAAATGAGTGTACCCGTCATAAATTACTTGATGTCATCGGCGATATGGCGTTGATCGGCAAGCCCATCAAAGGTCGTATTATTGCCACACGTCCTGGTCACACCATCAATAACAAATTTGCCCGTCTGATGCGTAAGGAGATTCGCAAGCACGAGATTCAGGCACCTATCTACGACCCGAACGAGGAGCCGGTGATGGATGTGAATCGCATTCGTGAATTGCTGCCCCACCGCTATCCGATGCAGTTGGTTGATAAGGTCGTAGAACTTGGAGCCAACACGATTGTCGGCATCAAGAACGTAACAAGTAACGAGCCTTTCTTCCAGGGACACTTCCCACAGGAGCCCGTGATGCCAGGTGTGCTTCAGATTGAGGCTATGGCACAATGTGGCGGATTGTTGGTACTGAACACCCTTGAGGAGCCTGAGCGCTGGAGTACCTACTTCATGAAGATCGATGATGTGAAGTTCCGTAAGAAGGTGGTTCCTGGCGACACACTAATCTTTAAAGTAGAACTACTGGCACCCGTACGTCATGGTATCTCTTCGATGAAAGGTTATATCTTTGTAGGCGACCAGGTAGTGGCTGAAGCTACATTCACTGCACAAATCGTAAAGAACAAATAATATATGGCAAATCAAATACATCCACTAGCAGTTGTTGCCCCCGAGGCAAAACTGGGTGATAACAATATCATCGGTCCTTTCTGCGTAATTGACAAGAACGTAGTGATAGGCGACAACAACAAACTGTATAACGGAGTAACCCTGCACTTCGGTACACGTCTTGGTAATAACAACGAGATCTTCCCAGGTGCTTCAATCTCTACCAAACCTCAGGATTTGAAGTTCCAGGGTGAAAAGACCACTTGTGAGATTGGTGACAACAACTCCATCCGTGAGAATGTTACCATCAGTCGTGGTACAGCGTCAAAGGGTAAGACCACTGTTGGAAACGGTAATCTGCTGATGGAGAACATGCACATCGGACACGACTGTGAGATCGGTAATGGCTGTATCATCGGCAACTCAACCAAGTTTGCCGGTGAAGTCGTTGTTGACGACAACGCCATTATTTCGGCTTGCTGCTTGTTCCATCAGTTCCTACATGTTGGCGGATACATTATGTTCCAGGGAGGCTCACGCACCAGTCAGGACATTCCGCCATACGTGATTGCAGGTAAGGAGCCCATTCGTTATGCTGGTGTAAATCTGGTAGGATTGCGTCGTAGAGGTTTTGCACGTGAGACTATCGAGGCCATCCATGAGGCTTATCGTATCATCTACTCTCAGGGGGTACTGAAAGATGGTGTCGCTATGGCCCGTGCCCAGTATCCTGACTCGAAAGAAGTAGAGTATATCTGCAATTTCATCGAGAATTCAAAACGTGGAGTCATCAGATAACTATTCAACATCACACCGTTGAAAAAAACGCTGATAGTCATCACAGGACCGACGGCTGTTGGAAAGACAGCACTCTGTATGGATCTTGCAACACATTTCGGTATCCCTATCATCAATGCCGATTCGCGACAGATCTACCGTGAGTTGAAGATCGGAACAGCACGTCCTACAGAGGAGCAAATGCAACAGATCAAGCACTACTTCGTAGGTACACTCGGACTGGAAGACTACTACAGTGCCTC
>Ga0310695_10013204_pt1 | contig 11404 bp, 9 predicted proteins | sample RumenRJG_04DNA_FD_203882 | JGI IMG/M metagenome (GOLD analysis project Ga0310695, IMG submission 203882) | Bovine rumen microbial communities from Lethbridge, Alberta, Canada - RJG_04 (v2) (version 2) | ecosystem: Host-associated > Mammals > Digestive system > Stomach > Rumen | place: Canada... | reverse complement strand
TCATGGTCGCCCTGTCGTGCCTTCGCAAGGTTCTCCAGATTCTCAGGCGCATTGCGCAGTGCCATCAATGCCTCGCGGTTTTTCACAGGGTGGGCAAACTTGCGTTTGTCCCTACCCTTTCCTTCATATTCTATTCTATATATCATACTACCTACAACGTTTAACAGAACTCAATACTATCCAACTCCCTGTCAATCAATGCGTTCTTAGCCTCCTTAGTATGCTCCTCTAAGAGTCCCATTACCTGAGCCGTACTGTACTCCTTGGGGAAACTGCCAAACACCTTGACGCGTTGCATAGACTCCTTCACCCATCCCCAGGGCAACTTCTTCACCAGACGGTCCTTCTCGCGTATTCGCACCTGACGGTTGTACGCCTTGAAGGTTAGCTTACCTGTGTTCTGATCCAGATACAGAACACCTTTCACTCGCTTGCCATTCATCAGCTGAGCCAACAGCTCAATGGCGTTCAAAACAAAAATATACTTTTTCATAATCGATTCGAATTTGTGAGTGAAGGCATTGTGTCAGAATTTGGCCATTTTCACTACGTAGACTTCCTCCACCACGCTTCGACTCGGTTATACTTATTCTTAATCTATCACGATTTCTTGTGTTCCTTTCAGGCGAACCACTCCTCCGTTTTGCAATCCTGCGTTCTTTAACCCATCGGCCATTTCCCACTGGCTACATTGGAACGTCTGTTTCACCTTCAGTCCCATCTGCTTGCAAACCCTTGTGCCGTCGCTCATGCATTTCTTGTATTTGCACGAAGCACACATTGCTTTCACCTTGATGCGATAAGCATTCACTACTGTTACTGTTTCCATTTCCATTTTGCTTTTAGTTGTTTTTACTACATGTGTTGTCTCCTTCCTTGAACTGCACAGCTGGTGGCCCATAATCTGGACATAGTTCCAGCGTGTCATCTTCTGCTCGGAGAAGCTATCCAGTTCCGGATAGACCACTCGGTCCAGATCCCAGATGGTTCCAACACAGATTACTCGATTATACCTCATTCTTTTTTTCGTTTTAAAAAATTCATTTTGTTGATTTCGACTGCAAAAGTAGAAAGGATTTTGCAGCCCCCGATGGCTTTTTTTCCTATCGTCCAGCGAATCGTCCAACCCTCTTAGAAATCGTCCAGCAAACCGTCCAACTTTTCCGTTTGGGCCCTCATAAAAGCACTCAAAAACTGCTTGATGATGTTTTTCCTGCGAAGTGCCTCACTGGCTTTTGGGGCATCCGTAAACGTCCAGTCAGGATACCTTCCCCTCACCTTCGCTATCGTGTTATAAACAGTACTTCGTCCAGGCAGATGATCGAACTCTGCCTCGCGCATGTATTCAATAAAGTCCTTGGGGGTATAAAAGAAGGGCAGCCCCTTCACCACGCTCTCGTTCATGGCCACCATCAGGTAAGCATAGTCGCAGGAATACCGGAATGCTAGTCTCTGTCGCATTTCGCGGATGGCCGTTGCCACATAGGCGTCGATGGTCTGTTTCTTGTCGCCCGTCTGACATACGTTCAGCACCTCTACCTGCGGGCACAGACTCACCATGCCCATAAACCTTTCAAAAGCTGCGTCGTCGATACGCAGTACAACTTGTTTCATTGTTGTTTTCGAGTTTTGTGAGATGTGTGGTCGGCGTCCGGACTTCCCTCATGAGACCTCACAAACCTCTGGTTCAACATCTATTTTTTTTATCGACGACAAAATTACGCATAAAAAAAAGGCGACGGAAGTAATCTTCCATCGCCGACTAGTTTTTGAGAGTTTCTTGCGCAGTTTTGCCTTTTTTTGAGAGTTTTCGTCAAAAAAGGGCTATTTTTTTGAGAGTTTTGAGAGTTTTTTGAGAGTTTTTCAGGAGATAAGCAGTTCTTCCGTCTTATTCGCTATATCCACATAACTCTTGTATCGCTGTCCCCTCACGGGAGCATTATCTGGCTTCCATTGCTTCACGGGTTTAGCAAAGCTCTGTACCGCCAATCTTTGCAGCTCTACCTTTAGAGGTATATGCTCATGATGAGGCACCTCTGTCTTCAGCTTATCTATAAAGGTATCGAAGTCCTCAACCTCCACCACACTATAATCTGCCATCATCCTATATACTGCATACCATAGTCTGGCTGCAGTAATCATTGGTGCTATCTCACGGAAAGCATAGCTCACCTTCGCATCGCTAATTTTGGGCTTCACCTCCTTTGCCTTCAACGCCCTCTTCACCGCCTTGGCACACAGCTTTGTTGGTACTCTATGTGCCGTCTTCATGATTTCCTTCACCTTGCCGTATATCTTCACCGGCTTACTGCCATCTAGCAGTATAGGCACATATTCTTCGTTTTGTGGCACCAGCCAGATCCTGCCCTCCTCGTCCTCGAAGTAGGTCTTTAGCGTATATTCTCCGTCAATACTTGCCAACACGATATCGCCGTCGTAGGGCTTTGTATCACCCATCACCTTTACAGCATCGCCACTTTCTATGCCTGCATCCTTCATCGAATCACCCTTTACCGTCACCACAAACTCAGGATGTATCGACAGCAGCTCCTTGGGTAACAATACCGTCTCCACAAAGTCGTCGGGACAAAGCGTAGGATTACCACAAGGCACGGATGCATCATACAGAGGCACCTCCGTGTCACAAAGCATAGGTCTCATATCCTTGCTCAGCATATCACTGAACAAAGACCTTAGTTCTTCAATAGTCATTGTTAAATTTTAGGGTCTTGTTATATCTTTAATATCTTTTTACCTATATAGTCTGTTTATCTATATCTTGTTTTCTATTTTCGGAGTGCGAAATTACAAAAAAATCCATACGTACCCAAATAAATACCTGATGAATCCACGATTCATATCGCACTTTTCTAAATATAGAGTAATTTAGTTCGCAAATGGATGAATGGAGGGGATTTAAGGGGTGAGATAAAGGGGTGGCAATTATCACCTGTTCTCTGTTGACTTAATCGTCAGTGTCAGGTTCTTCTGTTGTATCGGGCAGCAAATAGTCGCTGGCTTTGGTTGATGAAATAACGCTACGTCCCAACTTACCCTCCAATTGTTTGCGGGCTGCTTTTGCTACACTACCGCCATCCTTAGCAACACGTCTTTGAGCTTTACAACCTTTAGGATCACGCTGTTTTGATAGCTCTGTTGCTGATGCTTCTGCCAAAGTATTAAGCGCTATCTCAACATTTGTCATGTTGTCGCGCAAATTTTCCTTCTTTAGTCCTTTATAGTGCTTATACTGTTTGGTAGTAAATCCACTCCATTCTTGGGTTATGATATCCGTTAGCAGAGCATATTCCATTCCTTCATGTACACCTGTCCGCTTCCATTCATCAGTCAATTCTTTGCGCACCTCTATACTCTTAATGCGCTGGTTGATCCATGCTTCTGAATATCCAAGTCGCTGATAGTCCGCAATAGCCTGATCAATGCTCAGTTCAGGATCTTGCATTTGGTCAATACGCTGACTTGCCACCTGTGCCATCCACCGCTTAAAAGGTTCTGCCTCGGGGGACGGAATAGCCTGGATGATACGGAAGACGCCCTCTCTTGGAGCACAATTCACTTTTTGCGGACCTCCTGGTGTATGAATGGTAAGGGGGGTGACAATTTGTCCCCACCCTTTAGAGAGTTCAGGGTCGCGCTTCTTCATCTTCTTGATGTAATCTTTAGGGTCCTTACTCTCCGTTAAAGCCTCAACTACATCTACGACACAGAAGAACCACTTCTCCTTATCATCATCCCAGACCGTGCGGACTTTCTTCTCTTCAAACAGCTGTATTTTTTGTTTTTTAGCCATTTCCTTATTGTATAACTTGCGTGTTTCAAATATAATCTCTATCTATATACCTACCCCTAACATTTTCTCTGAAGCTTTTGTCTTTCTTTTGGCTCCAAGAGCAGTGCATCGGCATCAACGGTTGTACTTTTCCTTCTGCAAAATTACAGAGAAATACTTACACGTCCAAATATATCGCTGACAAATCTGCGATTCACATCGCACTTTTCAGAATATAGAATAATATAGTTCGCAAATGGAAGAAAATGGTATGGGACTGGTACCCATCATCTAAAAAAAAATTCCACATCCTTTTACGATGTGGAATAAATATTTAGTAGAATTGCAAAAAAAATCATCTTATCACCTTCCGTCCATCCTTCACGTAGATGCCATGCGTAGGTGTGTCCTTGACAGGTCGGCCCTGGAGGTCGAAGAGCAGATGAGTATCTGGTTCCGATTTCTGCACCATGATGGCATCGGTATCTTCCTCGATAGGTACTATGTATTTGAACTCAGCCCACCTAACGGCTTCCTTATATGCTTGCAGGGCCTCATTTGGCACATGAAGAGTTGCTTCTGGAGAAATGTATCTGAAAACGGCTAACCCAAAAGTATTTGGAGGTGTCATAGCACGACAGTAAACATCCGAAAGATTCTCACACCTTTGAAAAACGCCGTTTTCTAACATAGTCAGACTTGCAGGCAAGTCAACCCTTTTCAAACTAGTGCACTTTGCAAAAGCATTACCCCCTATCGTATCCAAATATTCTGGAAAGGTTACCGACTGTAAACTTGTACAACCATTAAAAGTGCCTCTCCTAATCGAAGAAAAGTTTCTTGGGAAAGATACAGAAACAAGATCTGAACATTCAGTAAATGCTGAAGCACCAATACTTTTCACATTATCAGGAAGAACGACCTCTGTCAATCCACATTTCTGGAAAGCAAAATCTCCAATTGAAATGATGCTCTGTGGCAATATGACAGATTTGAGATTCGTACATTCACTAAATGCATAAGAATCAATTGAAACGATGCTCTGTGGTAATGTGACGGATTCTATATTCGTGCATCCGCCAAAAGCATGATTCCCAATAGAAACGATGCTCAGTGGCAATGTGACAGATTTTAGATTTGTGCAGTTATTAAATGCATAACCGGAAATGCCTACGACATTGCAATCAACACCCCATATTCTCACTGAAGATAGAACGACTATACTATCTGTTGACAAGTAACTATGAGTAACACTTGCCGTTTCTTTTGATAAATCTACATAGTAGCGCAATCCTCCAATTTCAAGATAGCCATCATACATTGAAAGATTATCGCTATCTATAGTAAAATCATCTTTAGTAAAAATGCACTTCTCACCATCATAACATGCTACAAACTTTATGCTATCAAACAATTCTCCTGCTGCGTATTCCAGGAGTCCCCTTGAACTACCAATGCCCTCTACCCAGTAATACAGGCTGTCTTTTTCCAAAGGTACGGAGTCTCTCTTGTTAACTAAAAGAAACCTGTTGTAGTACTTATCCCCCACCTTAATGTTATCAGAGTTGACAATCATAAGTGAATAACCATTGGGGCGCATTCGTGTTAAATTAGTATCAAAGCAATAAAGCGGTTCGTCTTTTGCTTTACCTGGTGCCAAATATGTCACCTCCCCCAGTTTCTCAAACAAAGCGCCAGCATAGCAAGACTTTACGATTTGGTCTGTATTGTCCTTTAACGTCATCTGGATCTTATAGCCCTTATATCCCTGATTCAGTGTATCACCTTCCATACTGTAGGTCAGCGTGCCTTTCATCAGATCATTATCATAGTCATATACCCAACGGCGACCTTGCTGCAATATACTCGGATGACCACTTTGTTTCTTTTTAATAGCTTCAATATCTTGAGCCAAGATGCTTACATAGCTTCCCTCAGTCGAGTACAACCTGAAGTTAATCATCGCTCCATAATCATTATATTCAGGCTTCATGTTCAGCCAGAACAACAACATTCCTGGCGAGTTGATGCTACCGACGCCCTCAATAATCTCAAAACCATTACTCAAGGTGAGACAGCGACGTGTTACGCCGTCCTCGGTCTTTAGTATATGATTCTTTGTGACTGTCAATGTGGTACCACCATCCATCTGAAGATAAACCTCGCCCTCCTTCTTTGTGAAATCATAAAGCACTAGTTCGCCTTCAGCTGTTGTCTCATAAGGTAGGGGCTCACCCTCTACCACATTAATCCAGGGATGCTCTTCTGTCAGCAGGGATAGATATTCATCTTTATCTACATAAATACGCCCGTTATCCTCACGAATGCCGATTGTTGCCCTAATATAATCATCATAGGAAACATCGTTCATCAGTGGGCTACCGGGGAGTAAAACTCTTGAGTCATAGCCTCCTCGGATAACGGTTAGCAATTTGTAATCCTTGCCATTCAGTGTCTTAGAACCGTCTATTTTATATTCCTCATGTACATACTGACCTCTATAAAACCATTTCAAACCATCAAGGAGAAAGTCTGAGGACTGAGCCATAGAATGTTCCACGGAGGTTATAATCAATAGAAATATCAACAACAATGTGCAAAGTTTGAAATTCTTCTTCCATTTTGCAAACAAATCACTCTTTTACAATTCCGTATGATGGCGCATTCACCATTTTGAAAAAAATCCATCTATTTTACTTCAAATATTGCGCCTTTCTCGCATTTAAAATCCCTATAAATAAATACTCCTTCACTACCATTTTTTATATACAATCGACTGTACGGTTTAATAACAACTGGCCCTGAATAATCTACATAAATACCATTATTCATTTCAAATGGGGATGCCCTATAATAAGCATTGTAGGTAAAAGTCACATTACTTATTTCATTTGTAATCCTATCATAATAATAGACATAAGGTACATAGTTGTGTTTATTTATTGAAAAATAAAACTTGTCTGCAGGTATTGAAAATGTGCATGTTGAACTAGAACAATAAATACTATCTAACAAGTCACCATTGACAGACACTATGTTTAATGAATATCCAGTTAAGTTGCTTTCTGTATTTACAGTGATAGAATTGACAGCAGGAGTTACTGTTGCATTGATACGTGTCGGATAGGCTGTCCACAGTTCAAGAGTGGGATCACCGCCACATAAATAGGCAAATGCAATATCTGAAGCCGTAAAACCTGACTCATAGGGTATAACATAATTCTGTATATTTTGAATATGTGATAGAATATTCAAATCTCCCAAACGATACACACTATCGTTTAACAATTTCCGAAACAGAATTATATCGTAATCATTATTTGCTCCTGTGTCTGTAGTATTTGTGGCTCCAATGAATGCAACGGCACCATGATCAGAACGAGTAAATGTTTCTAGCATACATATAGAATCACTTGCAATATTTCCAGTATTACATGCAATACTAAAATAAATAGACGACTTTCGACTATCTATGTTGTTTATTTCAGAACTTGTAAAACTTTCTCCAGAATTATTCCAATTACTCCAAGAATTAACTCCGCCATGCCCTCTGTAATTGATAATATTATAATGGAACGTATACGTTTCGGACGTAACATATTGGTTTGTGACATAATTACCGTCATTTCCATATGCTGTCCAAAAACCATATGGTGAAGCATAATGGGTAGTGTCAATTTTTTCACAACAATTCGGATACGGGTATTCTTTATGTGCTATCAACATTGCAATAGGGTCTACGTGTGCGTTGTTTTCATATTGAATAGTTTTGTCAACCATGTTTTCAAAATCCGCAAATGAAGCTATTGAAAAACGACCAATAGGAATATCTGCTTCTACGGTTCCTTGTACACACCCATAAAAATAATCACCTTTAATTTTAACATTATGACCATGGTCCCAAGTGGGCTCTAACGGAATGTAATCACTATCACCAATCAACAACACATAAGATATTCCATTTGCCCTTTCTTGCGTCACGATATTCATGATATCAATTTGAAAAGGAGTTATTACTTTGGTCTTAAACCCCTTTAATGCCTTCCATATCCTAAACTGTTTCAGTTTCTCTTGAAAACGTGTCGTATTCTTTATAGAATCTGGGAGCCCGACAATTATTAGGTAGTCATAATTCTCTTCATTAGAACTGTGAGAAACAGTATTCTGGGTTCCTTTTCTATAAACCGTATTATCGAACAAGCCAAAACGAGTATCTACTTTTTGAAGATCCGTAATACGTTTTTGGCTAAACTCCACTTTTAAAGTAAAGCTACAAAGCACAGATAGTCTGTTTTCCTGTGGATAGTATCTGAATGGACAAACAGAAACGCCTGCATGTCTAATACCTCGCCAAGTACTTTCTTTTCCAACTCTTACAATAGGGGGGATGAAAGAATGCTGATAGACGGTATCATTTATATGAAACACTTTGTTCTCTGCAAGAAACTGACTTTGGGCTGGATAAACAAATCCTATCTCTAAGTCTTTCCACTCATCTTCTTCTACAGACACGGACATAGCCGCATCAGGCGGAATCGCAATAATCTGATTTATACATGGTAGGGCTGGACTCCCCATGGTCAGCAACCTCTCAACACGTCCTAAAGACAAGGAATGGAAAGTTCCCTTTTCATTCTGAACTGTTTCGTCATAAAGACCATTAACAGTTACCTTGACTTTATAACCCAGAGCATCCGATTGAAGAACAGTCATGTTCACAGCCTCCCTCTGCTGCTTCCCATTTAAGGAAACCCATTCTTGTGAGAATGTGCTACTGAAATGGAAAAAGATTGCCGAAGCAAAAATGAATAATCTTTTCATAAACTCTTATTTACTTCGTTATAATCATACGCCTGGTATCTATCTCACGTCCATTAACGATAAGAGAATAAAAGAACATGCCTTCACCCAGTTCTCCGCCGCTGATTTTGACACTAGTGTCGCCATCGGGAATAGAAATCTTTTTCAGCATCTTTCCTGTCATATCAAAAATACAAATATATGCAGATTTGATGCCATCTTCTAATGAAAAACGAATAGTCGTGGCTTCCTTAAAGGGATTAGGATTATTCTGATAAAGAATATTCTTTGAAGTTGCCACACTCTCAATATCCGATACTGCTGGTGCCCTAAAAGATTGGCCATCAGAAGCCTTCTCTAAATTCTCAACTTTTTGACTCAATTCTTGTATGCTACGGATAAGAATAGGCACCAACTCAATATAATTTACACCAAGATATCCGTCCTGTCCTTTAACGACCAACTCAGGATAGATAGTTTGCAGTTCTTGGGCAATTAACCCGAAATGTTTCTTGTCAATGTCTACATTAGCATCCTGAAGCACCTTCTCTACGGAAACGGTATCTGGAAGTTTTAATGAGGGGATTAGTGGCTTACGGGTGTATTCCACCACATTCATATCAAGTAGCTTGTTTAGCGCGCTTCCACCACGTGAGCTTATGGAGGTGATATTATCGCTAAGTTGTAAATCTGAAGGCTGTATTATTGATGGAGCCGTAACAGAACCTACAACATCAAAATTGCCAAGAAAGTAACCCGCGTATTTTCCATATAGCGGATAACCGACTATGTCATTATTGACACCCCCAATTACAGCTGCTCCATTTGAATTGTTTAATATAGTGCCAGCTACGCCATAGCACATACCGCAATAACTATTAGAAGCTAAACCAGAAACGCCACAAGATGCAACGGGATTATTTCCTGTAACAATGGATCTTCCAATAATTCCGACATTACCTACATTGGGACTTGCTACAGAAGAGCCAGACAAAAGATTAATTTTGAAACCACCATACGAACTAAAATCGCCGATTCTAACGTTTCCATCTGGATTCACTTCAAGTTGAGCATTTGCACTGATGGTGAACATAACCATCAAGATTGATAAAAGAAAAAATCGTTTCATAGCGTAGTAATTTTAATGTTTAGGTTATAAGAATTCTTTTGCAAAGATAAAAAAATATAATCACCAAACAAAGTGATTTGACAATATTAACATTGGATGTCTGGGAAGGGTAAAAACAGGGATTGACACAATCTGTCAACCCCTATTTTTTGTATATCCCTTTACCGTATCACCTTCCGTCCATCCTTCACGTAGATGCCATGCGTGGGTGCGTCCTTGACAGGACGGCCCTGGAGGTCGAAGAGTCTTGATGTTTTTTCTGATGTTGCGTTTGTAACACCTCGAACAATAGTTTGGTCGTCAGGGGCACGTTGCTCTACCAGGTCTGGTACAGCACTTGCAAAAGCACCACTTTCATGTAATTCATTCGCGCATTGTAATGGACTTTTTTCTGACTCAGGAGTAACAGACAGAATATACCATAAGGGCATCAAAGTCATATGCTCAGCAATCCTGAGTTTGTACTGCTCAGCATAGGTGTTCAACAAATTTTCATCCTCCTCTTTTTTAAGACATACATTCAAGTATGGAGACTCATAAACTGGCGCTTTCTTACTTGCCTTTAAGAAAAAACAAGATGTCAGAATTACAGACTTTGAATCTTCCTCCCAAAAATCCATTGTGGTCAAATTCTCATAATCAGAACGAGAAATAACAATAATATCCATTCCATTACTATCATTTATCGTGACAAGTACCTGAACGTTTGCATGAATCCTTTCAATAATCTCATTACATGTTTTAGAAACACTAACCACAACCTTGTCCTCATTTAGGTATAGGGGGATTTTCTGACTACCATAATAATAAAAATATTCTGTCTGTGCTGTTGCGTGCAGTGAGCATATGATGAGCAACAGCAAAGTTAAAATAAAAGTTCTACCTGTTTTCATTGTTTTTGGAATTTTAATGATTATCTTATTCATAATATATACAATACCCTAGTGACCTATATACAAATTTGTACCTACAGGAATTTTAGTAGAGTTCTTGATAATGACACGGTTTGCATTTAACCATATATCATTACTTGGCCCCAGAACAACATTTCCATATTCCTTTCTGTCAGTAACATTTCTCCCAACATATATTTTTTCAGCCTCAATATATCTTTCATCAGTGATGGTATCATTTTGAATATATTCGATTATGGGGGTAGCCTGAACAGAGCTATATGCATCAACGAGACCATATCCATATTCGTTGTTCCATGTGCCGTCTGTCTTAGTGACGTTGAAACTAACTCCAGGAATTTTCTTTGCCTGACTGCAAATAATACTGTTTACTTCTGTTACTGTTAGTTCGGGATTACGTTGCAAAATCAGTGCTGCTACGCCCGCGACATGAGGACATGCCATAGATGTCCCTGTTTTCATTCCTGAAGAGTCATTAGGAAGTGTGGAGATTATTTCAACTCCGGGGGCAACCAAATCGATCTCTGGCCCATAGTTTGAATTCACCCACCTTGCTCCATGATTGTCAATAGCACCAACTACAAGAATTGTGTCATTACAGCTTGCGGGATAAGAGACATCTCTGGTATCATCATAATCCTCATTATAATTCCCGGATGAAAAAACTATAACGCAGCCTTTTTCTTGGCGTCCATACTTAAAGGCGTTATCTATGGCAACGTCAAGAGCTTCATTATGTGTCCAAGTGTGCCAAGAGTTTGAGATAATATC
>Ga0310695_10013203_pt1 | contig 11406 bp, 10 predicted proteins | sample RumenRJG_04DNA_FD_203882 | JGI IMG/M metagenome (GOLD analysis project Ga0310695, IMG submission 203882) | Bovine rumen microbial communities from Lethbridge, Alberta, Canada - RJG_04 (v2) (version 2) | ecosystem: Host-associated > Mammals > Digestive system > Stomach > Rumen | place: Canada... | reverse complement strand
GGCTGCCGTTTTCTTCACGTAACCATCTTTGGTGACAGTTATAAGAAACTCGCGGTCATTGCGGCCCACGCCAACCTTAGCTTCCGTGCCGAGTGAGCCATCCGCGGCATAAGTAAATAACTTCTTAGCGCTATTGCTTAGTACGCATTGAAGTGCACCGCTAGTGGGCGGTAAAATGTCGCTCAAACGGTCGGAATAGACAAAGAACTCACGAATTGGGGCGGCATGTTCGTCCTCAACCGCTTCGCTGCGGATCTCGGTGCGACGTTTGTCGCCGCAAAGCTTCGCCATTTCGGCCAATTGCGCCTTAATAATGCTGTTGCGGCGCTCCTGATTTGCAATGATGTCGTTTTGGTTAACGATTTCGTTCTCCAAGTCTTTTTGTTGCGTTTCAAGATCAGCAATATCGAGTCGGCTAAGGCGGCTTAATTTCATATCAAGTACGGCGTCAGCCTGTTCTTCGTTTAACTCAAATTCGCGCATTAATCCAGCCTTGGCAGAGGCGCGGTTATCGGCACCACGAATAAGTGCGATAACACGTTCAATGTTCGACATGCACTTCTGTAAGCCGATCACAATAGTTAACTTGTGTTTGGCTTTTTCAAGGTCAGTATGCGCAACTTTAATTAAACAACTATTACGGTGTCTTAAATACTCGCGAATCATTTCGAGTAAGCTAAGTTGTCGTGGTTCACCTTGTACCAATACTGTGTTGTTAATTTTAATAGTTTGTTCTAACTTTGTCTTGGAATAAAGAAGTGCAAGAGCTATATCGGGGTTGACACCTTTATTTAAAATAACGTGGAACTCAACATGCTTGTCGTCAGTGTTGTCTTGATAGTCATAGAAGAGGTCACAGTTTTCTTCATTAACTAATTTTTTAAGCGGTGCAACAACTCCCGTTTCTACTTCTACCTGATAAGGTAGATCTGTAAAGACGATTTCATCGCGGCCATTATTCTTACCTAACCGATAATGAGCACGGCAAGTAATAGAACCACGACCTGTGGTATAAATAGATTGCAGTTTTTCTCCATCTGTAATAAGTCCGCCAACAGGAAAGTCGGGACCCGGAATAAACTGCATTAATTCAGCAGTAGTTAGATTCGGATTATTAATTATAGCAGTGATGCCGTCAACAACTTCATTAATATTGTGCGGCACCAAACTAGCACTAAGACCTACTGCGATTCCTAAAGAGCCATTGCACAAAGTATTAGGAAATATAGACGGAAGTAGCGCTGGCTCTTTTGTGGTATCATCGTAATTGGGTCGGAACTCAACAGGATTTTTTTCTAAGTCCCGTAACATAAGCTCGCCAATTTGGGACAATCTGGTTTCAGTATCATTATAATTATAATAGACTATTTATTCACTCATATATATGAGGTCTACTCTTTCCCATTACTTGACCTTCATTTCTTATAAGTCACCCACGTATCAATAGTGGGGGTACTCCCTGCCTGTGGTCGGGGATAGTCGTTACAGGTTTATTGTCTGATTGGATTCGGCAAGTCTATACTAAACTCTTTATAATTTTGATGTTTATTGATGCGAGCAACGCATTCATCATATTTGTAGCCGACTTGTTCAGCTATTTGCTGATAACTTAGATCAGTAGTTAATAATAATTTGATGGTCATTTTAGCTTTTTGCTCATTCAGTTGTCGAGCATTTAAACGACAGGGTATTGGACGCTGAATATGCTTCCAAATTTTACCGTTATTAATTCGGTGTATTTGATCAATGCATATACTATATTTTTGAGCTATTTCTTTAAATGTCAGCGTATTATCCAATAAATCATAAATAATATCATTTACGATTTCATTATTTAAAACTGCGACAGGGTTAACTTGGGGTCGATGCTCTTGCGTTATTTTAACGATGGCTTCACTATCTCGAATTGGATACTGTTCGCCTTCAATATAATATTCTCGACCTTGACTGATAAACTTAATCAAACTGTCACTACATCCCCAAATCTGCCCCAACTCTTTCGCTGACTTGGTAGTATTCCGTAAGTCATCAATAATAGCCAAAATATCATCCTTACTATATCTAAAATTGATACCCCATGGATTTTCGCCACCAGTAGTCATATTGTAACCGTTTGGTGCTAAGCTGTTATATTCTTGGATATAAAATTTTTCTAATTTATTTAATTCTTCTACTGAGCATGTACAAAGAACAGTAAAATCAAATTGTTCAATACCATACTTCCGTATAGCAGCATGAAATATAGTATTATAAGTATTAGACTTAGGGTAAAAGGCCGATTTAATATGCGCCCTATATCTATTTGAAATATTGACGCTTTGACCAATATAAACTTTATTATTAACTTTATTCGTAAACTTATAAATTCCAATCATACATTTCCCACGAGACTCTAAGCAGCACAATCTCTTTTTCTAATATATTGTGCCGCATTATTACCCTCGTTAGCAAAACCGAATGGTTTTACCCCTCTGATTAGAGGAAAAGTAGATTATGAGGCAACTAATTCACCTCGAAGCGGCGGGACCATCGCCTAGGATGTTACCCACGTTACCTTGTACATAGACAAGTGGATAACGCATTTTCCAATATTGTCCTAAATGAATGAGGGCGTCATAAATTGAAGAGTCCCCGTGTGGATGGTAAGAACCCATAACCGATCCGACGACTTTTGCACATTTTACAGTATGCGCTTTACTACCAATCTTATTTTCCCACATAGAATACAAGATACGGCGTGTAACTGGCTTCAGATTGTCTTCTACATCACTAATAGCGCGGCTTTTAATAACTGCGCCAGCATAAGTGAGGAAGTTTTCTTCAGCATTTTTGATAAAATCCGATTTACTCATTAGCAAGTTATCCTCCATTTATAATTTAGACACCACTGACATGGTGAGTCACCCACTGTTAGATTACCAAGCGCGTCTTTCGACTCGTTGCGATTGGGACAGAGCAAGCATGGGTCATGCTTACTTGCACTATTAATATTAATAATATAAATATTAATATTGTTTTTTATATTACCGGACCGATTCATGAAATCCAAAGTTGGAATTGCATCTTCATTGATATACTGGCACCAATCAATATTAAAACTATTCGTCACTGTCATCTTCATAAGTATCACCAAACTCACTATGTATTTTATGACTCAAAATAAATTGCCGACGCAATTCAGCTTTGTTGCCCATTAAAACATTAAACGCTTCCATGTCTGCGACTAGATCTTCAGGCTTTAACTGAATAAGTCTACGAGTCTCCGGATTAATACAAGTTTCAGCTAACTCTTCCGGAGATTGTTCTCCTAATCCTTTGTATCTCGTTCTAGCCCCAGTTTTATTGCGTGCTTCAGCATCAGAGTAATAATAATGGACTCCTCGTTGATTGACAATTTTATATAATGGAGGTACTACCCTATATAATTTACCTGCTTTAATAATCTCTGGCAAGTGACGTAGGAAAAGTGCTTCGATGAGCAATTGTATGTGCGAGCCATCCGCATCGGCATCACTCAAAATCAGTATCTTATCATAACGTAGATTGTTAATATTGAACTTATCACCAATGCCGCATCCTAAAACTGTAAGTAGTGACTTAATAATTGGGCTTTCTAATACATCAGCTAAATCTTTACTATAAGTAGATAATATTTTGCCTCTTAATGCCAACACAGCTTGGTTCTGTTTATTACGCATAATTTTTGCGTTACCAGCAGCGCTCTTCCCTTCAACCAAGAATAATTCTCCACTACGATCTGGGCAGTCAGCAAGCTCTTCTGGCATATCGCGCAGGGTATTCATATTTTTCCCGCCTGCTGCAACTTTTGCAGCTGCCGCTTTAGCGCGTTTCGCGGCATCTTCGGCCTTTTGTTCAACCTGGACTTTCTTAATAATTTCATCCGCTTGCACTTTAGTAAGAACTAACTTACCTATTGCCTGCGAACACGCAGTGCGCGCTTCAGGACTGGTCAACTTGAGCTTCGTTTGCTCCGCAAACTGCGGCCGCTGAACCATTTTTACGCTAAGACAGCAGAGTAAGCCGCGACGAATAATAGCGCCGTCGAAGTTTTCATCCTTGATATATTCAAGCTCTTTTGCTTTTTTGTTGATGAGAGAGGTGAAACCGCTACGGAAACCTGTAACATGTGTACCTTCATCCGGATTATAGCCGCCGTTTGTAAACGCATAGAAATGTTCACCTGGCTTATCAATATATTGGAACGCATACTCAATAACAAACTCATCTGGCGTTCCTTTTGCTATTTCAACTTTGTTATAAATAGGTTTAGTTATGACCTTTTCCCCTTCGGCCTTTAATGACAACATGTCTTTAATGCCGTTGGTGTAATAGAAGTTAGCAATCTCCTTCGCTTCATGTCCCTTTTCTTCAACTAATAGACGAAATCGAATACCGTTATTAAGTAGTGCATGATATTGAAGCTTTTCTTTAATTAAGTCAATATCCCACTTCACGTCTTTAAATACTTGATCGTCGGGAATAAAACTAACAGTAGTACCAGTGTTCTTATTCACACAATCTTTAATCTGCGGCTCACCTTCACCGTCGCGGAACGTAACTTCACAAATGCCGTCCTCACGAACCGAACGAATCGTCATCCAAGTAGAAAGAGCATTAGTAACTGTGCCACCAACACCGTTCAAACCGAGTGAAGACTTATAAGCCGTATCCCCCTCAAACTTACCACCAGCATGTAGTCCTTGATAAACGGACAAAATTGCGTATTGTCCGTCTTTGTTCTTTCTAAATGGTACGCCACGTCCGTGGTCTTGTACAATTGCCATATTAGTGTCTGGAACAATGGTGACGATGACTTCATTACCATATCCTGCTGCCGCCTCATCTATTGCATTTGATACAATTTCTTCAAGTAAGTGGTGCATACCACCAGAGTCGGCATTACCGATATACATCCCGATACTATTTCTGACTGCGTCTCGCCAATTTAGCTGACGAATTGAATTTTCATCATATTTTGATATCATTATTTTCTCCTTATAAAATAAGTATAAAAAAGACTTTCGTTAAAGTCAAGATATTTCTATCACAACTTCTCCAAAAGTCTGAAAAATAATATTTTTAAAGGCGCTTTTTGAGACTTTTCGGTCTTCAACGCGTTTTTAGTTTTTTCATTTCATTCTCACCAATTTGCTTGGCATTGGCGAAGAAATCGCGTTGCGCGGCGCGGTTGTTGCTAGGAATCATACAGAAGCGTGCCCAAAGCAATTTATAATCGGCGCGAACGCCACGAGCTTGCATAGAAAGGCAAAAGCCATCAAATGAGTAGTACTTGCTAAGCAATCCCATTTTAGCAAGATCCATGCGAGTCGCTTTGGGGAAAGCGTCATGGTCAAGGTGGCGCTTTGGACCGTGATTTTTGCGGCCATTGGCGCCTTTAGAAATTTTAGAAGCGGGTTTACCTTTTGCCATTATTTTTGTTCTCCTTCTTGTGTGGTAACAGGTCCTGGACCTTCATGAACTACGAAGTCCTTTAAAATATTTTCAATCATGTTTTCAGGGGCGCCGAAGGCTTTACTACATAGTTTGTAGTCTTCTCCCGTACGATGCGCGCCCAATAGGTGGTAAGCAACTGATAAGATAACATATGGCATATAAGTCCAGCTAAACTCACGTTCGCACCAGAGACTCATTTTTACACCAACACGTAAACCGGTCATTACTTGTTCAATCGCGCCTTGGCAGTCGCCAGAATAAATAAGATCCCAAGCCAACCCCAGATACCCATCGCGTGCATTTGGTAATACGGCGATAGCCATACGGTGATATTCTTGTGCTTTGTCGAATTGTCCTAGAGCGCGATAGGCATCGCCGGTATAAAGCAGGACGTCCGGCATACTGGCCTGATCCTTATATTTACGTGACCAAATGGCCGGAATAGCTTCATTGAGTGAGAAATCAACAACTTCTTGGTATTTACCCTCCCAAAACTTCTGCGACAAGATATACGTGTAACTGAATACCTCATTTGGGAACTCACGCATACGAACCTTTAACAATTCGCCGTAACCGGCCTGACGATTCTTCGCTGGGTCGGGATAGTGTTCCAGAAACGGCACAATATCATTAATATAAAGACCACGATGAATTTCATCCAAGTCATCTTCAATCGAACCAATAGAGATACATTCGTGAACCGGATATTTCCAGAAGTGTTTATGATCGTTGGCATGGCACTTATCGTAAGTAAAAATCTTCGCCGGCATACCGTTTTCGGTATGAGTCCAAGCATACTGATACATAACGCGGCTCTCGCCGTTCCAGCGGCTGCGGATTACATCAGCCCAGCCAGAAACCAGTAGTTCATCAAAGTCGGTGCATAAGCAAAGATCGGCGTCTTCAGGAATTAACCGCATTGATTCATTACGAGCGACGTCAAAGCGCCAAGGAGTGATTATCTTTTGTTGAATAATACACTTTTGATAACCGGCTTGCGCATTAATTTTTTCGGCAACTTCTTGTAAATAGGCATAAAACTTTGGCTGACTGCCAGTGTCGAGAACGGCGATGTAGTCTGCCGGGGCTACATTTTGAAACCATTGGTCAACATATTTATCTTCATCTTTACAGATGGCATATACACAAATTTTTGTTGGCATATCTTCCCTTTCATTAATTATTTTATTTTATTAGATTTCGCCGCTCAAATCAAAATAAAAAGCGCTCAAGCGAGCGCTTAGTAGATTTGGCTTATTCGGCTTTCTTCGGTCGCAAGATTACATTGAGTAAGATGCCAATAACCATTGCGAGCGCGATGCCGGTGAACTGGAAATCTTTAATTTGAATAAAGAGACCGCCAACACCAGCAATAAGCGTAACCGCGGCGATAATTACATTGCGGCTTTCGGTAAGATCGACCTTCTGCAAGTTACGGAGACCGGAAATGGCGATAAACCCATACAAGATGAGCGCGGCGCCACCAAAAACGCAATAAGGAATGGATTGAACCCAGGTCATAACTGGAGCTATCCAGCCTAAGACAATCGCTAAAATTGCCGCGCCCAAGACGGGCCAAACACTGGCGACCTTAGAAACGCCAATAACGGCTACGTTCTCACCATAAGTGGTATTTCCCATACCGCCAATAAGTCCGCCAACCGCAGTAGCAACGCCATCACCAAGTGAGGTGCGGCTCAAGCCGGGATCTTCGAGCAAGTTTTTTTCGACAACAGTAGAAAGATTAAGGTGATCACCAATATGTTCGCAGAAAGCGACCAGCGCAACTGGCGCGGCGACAAAGATGATACTCGGCAATTGCGCGGCATTAAAGCCGTTTGCTTCGGCGCCGTCGAGGGCGAGTTGTAAGCTGAATTTTGGCAGCCATTCCATATGGGTAAACGGCGCAAAATCAACTAACTGCATGGCGGGGTTATTGACGGCATGGCCAATACCAGTGACGGCAAGTGCCAATAAATAGCCACCGATAATGCCGACCAAGAAGGGTAAGGTACTTAACTTTCCTTTTGCATAGTGTGAGATTAATGCAATACCAAGCATGGTAACCAATGCAATGCCGAGAGCCCAACCATTCCAATCAGCGCCGTTATTAAACATCGACCAATTAGTGGCGAAGGCGGCTAAATTAAGACCGATAATGGCAACAACCGGACCAACTACGACGGGCGGCAACAGTTTCATTAACCATTTAGTGCCCACAAAGTGAGTTACTATTGCAAGAATTGCATAAATAAGACCAACAATCCCAAGGCCAATAATGACGGCGATAAAGTTACCGTGAACTACGCCACCCATTGCCAAGCAAGTGGACATAACGGGGATGAGCGCCGCGCTGGAGCCGAGGAATACTGGACTCTTAAATCGCGTTATAAGTAAATAGATAATAGTGCCGACACCCGCAGACATAAGCGCGGCCGGAACCATGTTATACCCATAACCGCTATATATAATAATAGCGATAAGAGCATTTGCGACGAACATGGCAAGACAATGCTGGATAGAATAGAGAATAGTATTGCCGATGCCAAGCTTGTCAGAGATGTTGTAACGTAAACTAGACATTTAAACTCCTTATGTATTCAATGGCGTCGTCGATATTACTGAAGAGCGCGCCATACTTCTTGATAAGCCCGGTGACGTACAGATTTTGATAGCTATATTGTTGTTCACCAAGTTCTGCGGCGCCAGCATTGTCTTTTTCAATGCTATGAGTTAAGTAACACTGACGATTGTCTGTACAAATGCCAACAATGTGCTGGTTTGAGTGCAAGAACTCGCAGCGAGCTGCCATATATCCAATTTCAGCGCAAGAACCAGATGGCAAAATATCTCCATCAATACAAACAATTAATATGTCCGTTTTATCTAAACGCGCATTATCCCCTTCGACTATTGCTCGTGAACCGGCGCACTTTTTCTTTCCTTCGGCACCGTTAATTTCGGTATTCTCAATCGGCGAGTACAGGTTAATAGACGGAAAGGCGGCTCGTATTTTGGCCGCCCATTCCGTATTTCGTAGCACATCACCGTAGTAGAATATTGATCCTGCTAGGTAAGCGTTCATGATTTACTCCTTAAAAATTAAGAGTGAAGGAGTCTACATAGAAGCTGTATGCAAGATTGACCGTCATTTTCATAAACGTCATGCCCTCGGGGACTTGAATGCTATATTGCTTTTCTCCCGCAACAGTGTCGAACACAACATCAGTGCCTAAGTCTTCAGTCGCACCAAATGAGAATACAAAGGCTCCAGCGTTATCATAGGTGTTCTTATTTGCATTAAACACAATGTCAATAGATTTTAACTCACCGGGTAAAACAGTAACGTTCCAGAAAGAAGAGGACTTCTTATTTTTACTCTTGGAGGCATGACGCATTTGTAAGCCGCTGTCGTAACAAGAGAGCTCTTCATAATTAAAATTGATGCCATCAATGGTGGCTTCACCATCTGCGTACGCGATGTTTTTATTATTATAATTTAATAGGCTGATCGGAGTAATGACGATGGGGTTGATAACAACGGGAGCACTAGAGGGAATTGATTCTTCGCTTGAAATTATAGGTTCCTCACTGGAGATTACGGGTTCTTCACTGGAAACCATGGATTCTTCACTGGAAACTACTGATTCTTCGCTGGAGACTATAACCTCTTCACTAGAGATTGTGGACTCCTCGCTAGAAATAATAGATTCTTCACTAGAAATAATGGGTTCTTCACTGGAAATGATAGACTCTTCACTGGAAATAATGGATTCTTCACTAGAGATTATCGACTCTTCACTGGAAATGATAGGGTTTTTGCTAGAAACAATGGATTCCTCACTAGAAACAATGGATTCCTCACTAGAAACGATAGACTCTTCACTGGAGACTACAGGCTCTTTGCTTGAAAATACCGATTCTTCGCTAGAAACAACAGGTTCTTCACTCGAAATCACAGACTCGTTGCTTGTGACAACAGGTTCTTCACTTGAGACAATGGGCTCTTTACTTGAGACAACAGGTTCTTGACTTGAAATAACGGATTCCGTACTTGAGACAATAGGCTCTTCGCTCGAAATCACAGAGCTTTCATTCGACTTTTCAGCAACACTTTCACTTGAACTTGAGACAGAGCTAGACTCTATAGTTGTTTTAGACTCAACGGGCGGAATGGAAGATTGAGATCCACAAGACCCAAGTAATAATGCCGCAGCGGCTAAAATTCCAAGATTACTTTTCTTCATAATTCTCCTTATCTTTGGATGTGTGTATAATACGAGTTTGGATGCCACATTGTTCTAATATTGCAGCGGCTTCCTCAGCCTCGGACCAACTTTGATAACTCCCCAATACTTTAAGTTGACAGCTACATTCTTCTACAATTTGATACATTAGTGCTCCTCGGGGTAGCGGAAGCGCACAAATACTGGATGTCGGATTGCTCCTTTATCATTTGTACTCATTCCCCGCACAACCGCATATAGAGCCGTGCCATGAACGAGTTCGTACGCTTCACGTGTTGCTAGCCATGCCCGATCATCATCAGTAAGACCGCTAGCAACATCTACTCTAACACTATTATATAATACCGTGATACCACTTTTCCAACCGTAGAAATAAGGTTTTGTAACGGCTTTAACTTTGACAGTATAGCCAAGGTCCTCACTGTGTTTTTCATTGAAGTTTTTCTCATATTCAAGCGCTTCAGTGGCGCCTCTAAAATTATGCATAGTTGGATAGTCGCCATCGTCCGGCTCCGCCAACCAATACGGCCAGGTTTCAATTTCTTTACCGGTGTATTCTTTAGTTGGCTCTAATATATCGGTTACCAAAAGCTCCATTTCTGGTAAACGTTGTTTTAACTTCAACGTTTTCCACGCAGTACGTGTGCCGGGCCAATAATGGTTGTCCTTTTTTTGAATAACCAAACCTTCACCGCCGGCCGCAATAATACGGTCGGCTTCTTCAGCAAAGTCGAAGCCGTCTGCAAACACTGTTGTGCAACAGAAATGGTTAGCACCATAGTAGTGTTCGGCGAACCTGTCGTTTAACAACGCTTCTAATTCCATGATACGAACGAGATATGGTGTTTCGGTAAGATCCTCGCCGTTCCACATCAATAAGTCAAAGCCCCAAAACTTAACCTTGGTGGTTTTCTGACGTTCTACTGCTTTTTCCGGCAGGCAGCGCAAAATAGTACCAATAGTGTTGGCATTAACACCCTCACCATCCACACAGATTTCGGCCAAAATGACCGTATTGTCAGGCCACTTATCCATAACTTCGATAGCAGTTGGCAACTTTGCTGTATAATCGCCATACACACCGGTAATTTTACTAATGGAGCGACTACGAATTAGGTTATGTCCTTTGGAGTAATGAATAAAACACCCCCAATCTCCATCATGTTTGACTGAGGCAATATATTCATTACCTTTATTATTAATAATATCTTGCCGCTTTTGCTGCAGAGTGGCGGTTTTCGGCTCCGGATTGTCGTAATATTTCATCGGCTCCATTAGAGCAAAGTCATCAATAGTTCGCATAATTTACTTCCTTTCATGTGTTGTTAAGTCAGTAATCGTTAATGTCTGGTTACGATCAACTTTGTGAATAATATATCGATTCAACATAACGTCAATCATATACGAGTTACCAAACTCGACCTCAATGGATAAGGTTGCCCAGCGTGGGTTAAGTTTCTTGCAACCGTCAATAAACCACTCAGCAATTTCTTGCACATCTTCGTCTGTTTCGCCAAAATCGCGCAAGTCACCTTCAATAGAAATGATTGAACCTTCACCAAGAACATGCCATGCATCATCCTCATCGGATTTTTCAGTAGTATCCTGCAAATGCCAGACTACGCTGCCCTCCGACCCGGCCGGAATTTTAACAGCACTATTAGCATGACGAAAAAAGCGTTCA
>Ga0310695_10013199_pt1 | contig 11409 bp, 7 predicted proteins | sample RumenRJG_04DNA_FD_203882 | JGI IMG/M metagenome (GOLD analysis project Ga0310695, IMG submission 203882) | Bovine rumen microbial communities from Lethbridge, Alberta, Canada - RJG_04 (v2) (version 2) | ecosystem: Host-associated > Mammals > Digestive system > Stomach > Rumen | place: Canada... | reverse complement strand
GATTACATTAAGAGCCTGGGGTGCAATGCGCTCTGGATCAATCCCTGCTTTGACTCGCCTTTTAAAGACGCCGGATACGACGTCCGCGATTACAAAAAAGTGGCGCCTCGCTACGGGACCAATGAAGATCTATATCACCTCTTTGAGGAGGCACACAAGAAAGGGGTCCGCGTACTGCTCGATCTGGTACCCGGACACACTTCCGAAGAGCACCCCTGGTTCCGCGAGAGCCAAAAGACAGAGAAAAACGAGTATTCCGACCGCTTCATCTGGACAGATTTTTGCTTTCACGGTGCTTCCGGGCTGCCTTACGTCGGTGGGGAGAGCGAGAGGAGCGGGTGCTATATTTTGAACTTCTTCAAGTGCCAGCCCGCGCTGAACTACGGTTTCCTGAAAGTGACAGAGCCCTGGCAGAAGAGCTTCCGCGACCCGGCCGCGATCGCGACCCGCGAAGCCCTCAAAGACATCATGCGCTTCTGGCTCTCCCACGGCTGCGACGGTTTCCGCGTAGACATGGCCTCTTCTCTGGTCAAAAACGACGATGACAAGAAGAGCGGCACCAGCGCGATCTGGAGAGACGTGCGCCGCATGCTTGACCTTGAATTCCCGGATGCGGCCATGGTCGCTGAATGGAGCAATCCTCCGCTGGCGCTGCGCGCAGGTTACGACATGGACTTCGTGCTCAACGAACAGGGCGGCGGATACTCGACGCTGATGCGTGACTACTACAATCACGGCGGCAGTATCAACGGCGACCGCAATGCTGAAGACCACAGCTACTTCAAGAAAGATGCCGGCGGCGATATCAACCGCTTCCTCGACCAGTATCTCGACTGGTATGAGGATACGAAGGACCTCGGGTACATCTCTGTTTTGACCTGCAACCACGACACGATCCGCCCCAGCTACAACCTGGACACCGCGGAGCTCAAGCTCGCTTATTCCTTCCTGTTCACCCTGCCCGGCGTGCCCTTCCTGTATTACGGCGACGAGATCGGCATGAAGTACCTCGACCTTCCTTCCAAAGAGGGCGGTTACTTCCGTACCGGCGCCAGGACGCCCATGCAGTGGGACGAAAGCGCAAACCTCGGATTCTCCGCCGGCCGTGCCGGTGACCTCTATCTTCCGGTAGACCCTTCCGGGGACGCGCCGACCGTCGCGGCACAGGAATCGGATCCGTCTTCTCTTCTGAACACAGTGCGCGCGATCCTCGCGCTGCGCCATGGTGAGGAAGATCTGCAGGCAGATGCACCTTTCCGTGTCGTGTGCAGCGAAGCCGGAAGGCCCTTCGTCTACAGACGCGGCGAACTTCTCTGCGCGGTGAACCCTTCCGGCAGTGAGCTGAATGTATCTCTGCCCGGAGAGATGACCGGCGGCAAGGTGCTGTTTGAAATCGGGAACAGCCGCGCTGCGGACGGTGTTTTGACAGTCGGTGCGCAGTCTTTCGTGATCATGAAATAAGTGAGAGGGAGACAGGGGACGGTTCTCTGTCTCCTTTTCTTCTCCGACTGTTAATTGTTCCGGTCTGAAAAAAGACAGAGAACCGTCCCCTGTCTCCCTCCCTTGACACCCTTCAAGAAAAAGAGGACTATAATAAAAGAAATCCATCTAAAAGGAGGAAAAAATGCTTCCCTTTTTCTTTACCGATTCTTTATTTATGCTGATTGCCCTTTGGGCTCTGTATGCCCTGGGCTATTTCGGGATCATCCGCAAAATGGGCGTTGAGCAGGGCTTTGCCTTCGTTCCGGTCGCCGCAGAGTGGAGGATATCGAAGATCCTCTTTTCCAGTATGCGCTCTTTCTATCAGGCCGCATTGTCAGCGGTCGTCTTTTTGGCCGCCTCGCTCTATGTAGGCAGTCATTCCTACTTCAGTATTTTGTTCTGGCTGGCGGGCTTTTTACTGTACAGTATCTTTCTCATGCGGCTGAACTGGAGGATCTGCAAGTCCTTTAACATGGGCGTGCCTTTCCGGATCCTGACAGTGCTGTTCCCGATTCCCTGCCTGCTGATCATGGGTTTTGGCAAGGCACAGTTCACTGCCCCCACATTCAGGATCGATCAGGCCCCCAAAATCGTTCGTTACCTATTAAACGCCGCGGTCTTCCTGATCACGGCAGCGGAATTTATCGTACTGATCGCAGTGGTCGGTTTCCTCTCGATCCGGGAGCACACTCCCAGGCCCCTTGTCGAGTACTTGATCAGAGATAACAATGAAAAGATAGGCAGCGTAACAGATCAGGGAGAAGTCGTGCGGCGCGAGGATGTGCTGGATGCCGGAGCGATCGATGCGGCGGCTTCGCAGCGCTCCAGAGACTACTTCTATCCCGACCACTCTGCTGATCAAAACGTTGTAGTCATGGAATATGTGATCGCAACAGATCTGGAGGCATCACGGGGACTGGCTTCGATCAATATCGAGCAGATCCGAAACGCCACGAAACAGGGGTCTGACATGACCTTCGTCCTTCAGACCGGCGCGGCGGAGCGCATGTTCACAAGCGGAATGGAAGACGGATCTTATGCCCGCTATCAAGTCAATGACGGCAAAATAGAGAAGGTCCTGGACCTCGATCCGTCCACCTGTATGACGGAAAAAGAGTCTCTGTCTGACTTCATCCGCTGGACCAAAGACAACTATCCCGCTGACCGCTATATGCTTGTCTTATGGGACCACGGCGGCGGACTCACCTATGGCTACGGCTATGAGCAGCTCAACAAGAGGGCAGACGGTGACAACTCAATGCCCACCAGCGAGATCGCAGAAGCTGTCAAAGACGGCGGTGTTCAGTTCGACCTGATCGGCTTTGACACCTGCCTGATGCAGGATTTTGACCTCGCCTACAGGTTGGAGCCCTACGCAGACTATTTTCTCGCGTCCGAAGAGTCGGAAAGCGGATTCGGCTGGAACTACACGCTCGGCTTCTCTGAGCTCGCCAAAAATCCGGGCATGAGCACAGAGGAATTCGGCACGTATATGATCTCCAGTTTTGACCCCTATAACGCCATCATGAAAGACGGCAATGCGGATACGGAGTCCACGCTTTCTCTGCTGGACATGACGTATGTGATACCTGCTCACAAAAAACTGGACACGCTTTTCGCAAGCGAGAAGATAGCGATCGGAGAGGACCCCGACAACTATGCCAACATATCGATTGCCGCATCCGGCGCCTATACATTCCAAGGAAGCCTTCAGGTCGATCTGATCGATTACCTGGACAGGCTTGCGGGAATGGACTACGACAACGAAATTTTGACAGATGAGCAGTACAAGGACCTGATCGACTCGATCAAGGCATGTGTCGTGGTTCGAAATGCCAATTCAGGAGCAGGCGTGAACGGCGTTGCATTCTGCTTCCCGACAAAAGCACTCAGCAGCTACACACCGACCTATCATCAGCTGGATGCCATGGGGCTTGAGGCTGAAAAGTCCATGTGCGACGACTACTTCAGTATTATGGCCAGCCAGCAGGCGAAGGCTCGCAATAACGATTCGTTTATGAGTGAATTTGCGGCCGACTATACAAAGGAGCCCTGGTACGTGAAGGGATTTGAGGATTACGACACGGCGGAAGCTTTCATCGACATTCCTCTCAAGGACACCGGGTCCGGTTATCAGATCCAGCTTCCGGACAAGGTGTGGAAGACGGTCGTGGACTGCCAGGTCGCTGTATATATGCAGACTAAGGAAGGGCGCATTTACTTGGGCAGCGATCATGTCGGTGCACTGGATGAAAACGGCAATCCCATGGTCGCTTTAGAGAACTCCTGGCCTCATATCGGAGGCGCGCTGATCTGCTACAATGCTGCGCAGGCCAGAGAATCGGAGGACGGGACCGTCTTCTCAGGCAGCACCCGGGCAATTCTCAACGGTAAAACAGCGATCAATATCTTCATCGAGTGTGATCCGGTGAAGGAGATTTCCGACCAGCCTATGGAAGCTCATATTGTCGGATATGAGATGGTCAATGATCCGCTTGCCTTTATGCGCAAAGGCCTGCAGGAGTTGGAAGCCGGTGACACACTGCAGTTTGTGTTTGATTTCTATGACAACGAAGGAAACCTTGTAAAGACCGATGCCTATGGCAAAAAGGTGAGAGTCCTCAGGAACAATGCGATCGCGGTTAAGGATGAGCCTTTCGGCGAGTGCGATCTTCAGTTCGGAGGAATGCTGACAGATATATATCAGAGAACATTTATCACGGAGATGCTGGAGACGCATGTAGCGAAATAGGAGACAGAGAACCGTCCCCTGTCTCCTAAAACACCGCCTGTATCAGCACCATATAAATAACCGTCCCGGCCAGTATACTGATCAGCGAATTTCTCTTTAAGACCTGCGCGCAGACCACACACACGGCCGCGATCAGTTCAGGCAGCCCGAAGGGCTTTTCCAAAGGAGAGATATCCCTCAGGCAGTAGATCACCAGCATCCCGATGATCGCCGGAGGAAGGACTCTCCCCAGATAAGCAATATACGGCGGCGTCTCTTTCCGAAACACCAGAAACGGCAGGAACCGGAGAAGAATCGTCACCGCCGCCATCACAGCGATCAATACTGCTGATCTCATCACTTTTTCCCCTCCTCTCTGCTCCGCAGGACCGTCAATACCAATGTGATCAGAAGCATCGCAGGGATCAGGAACCGGTCCGGTCCGAAGAGCACAAGGCACAGGAGCGTACTGAAAAGTCCTGTCAGTGCCGGAATGTGATCCTTTGTGGTGAGCCACTGCTCCGTAAAAGCTGCTATGAACAGCGCGGTCATGGAGAATTCGATCCCGGCCGTGGAGAAGGGAAGAACCGCGCCGAGGAGGCTTCCCAGGATACTTCCCGCCACCCAGTAGCTGTGATTGAACAGTGACACGAAGAACCTGTACGCGTTCGGATCCGCTCCTTCCGGCGCCTTTCCGTCGCAGAGCAGGGAGTATGTCTCATCTGTCAGTGCGAAGACCATATAGGGCTTATATTTGCCTGCGTCTTTGTAGAGGTCCACCATGGAGATGCTGTAGAAAAGGTGCCTCGCATTTACCATGACTGTAGTGAGCGCTGTTGTGAGTATTGACGCCGCCCCTGTCAACAGGCTGACGCCGACGTATTGCATGGATCCGGCATAGATGAAAATACTCATAGCCGCCGTCCACAATACCCCGTAACCCGCATTATGCATAAGAATGCCGAATCCGGTCCCCAGAACTACGTAGCCTGCCATGACCGGTATCGATTTATAAAAAGCCTGTTTGATCACCATTACCTCCATAACGGTACATATTGCGCCAAAATACACATCACTGCAGAATACTGTCGTATACAGACCGCATATACTGATATCCAAGGAAAAAGAATTCTTCCATGTCAAGCCCTTTCCTTGTGCCGTAATCCACCGGTATGACTTCCGTCAGGGACAGCAGATACGCGTAATAGTCGTAGTCTATATCCGTCCGAACCTTTTTATCTTTCATCAGTTCCTCTTTCAGCACCGGCGCGATCAATGTCGACGCCGCGTTCATCTGCACATAATTCCGGATATGCTGAGGAGCCTCCAGCATATTTTCAAAGAGCTTGAAGTCCTCGTCCGACAGGTATCTCTCCAAATCATTCGAGAACGCCTGATATCCTTTGTCATATCCGAGCTTTTTCATGCGGAGCACCCCGTATTCAAGCAGCGGTTCTCCGTTTCTCTTTCTTGCCTCGATCAGCTTTTTATACACAGCGCAGGTACACAGGCTGAACAGATCTGCTTTATCGTCAAAATACTGATAGAAGCTGCCTTTCGGGATCTCTGCCTCTGCAAGGATTCTGTTAATGCTTGTCTTCCCGTAGGGATAGCGGATAAATTCCGCGCGGGATGCCTGCAGGATCCGGTTCTTTTTTTCTTCCGGAAGACGTTCAAATGTAGTGTGGACCATCATTTCCTCCGCTCTTATTGCCTCTTATTTCTTCTTACTGACTCATATTGTTTCATAGTTTACTTGTAATACAGACATCCGTCAAATATACTATGACTAAAGTCACATTTGCATCTGACCCTGTTTTTGACCCCAGGGCTCAAGTGAAAGGAAGTGAAGCATGGTCATCACGGATATACAGTTTCTGGTCACAAGTTTCCGATTCGAGGAGCCGATGAAGGTCGCCTTCGCGACGATCACGGATATGGACGCCTGCATTGTGAAGATCCTCACTGACGAAGGGATCACCGGCTATGGCGAAGCCGCTCCCCTGCCATTTGTGACAGGAGATAATCTCGGCACTGTCCTTGCAGTCGGAAAGGAACTGCGGGATGCGCTGCTGGGTATGGATCCCCGCGCGATCGGCGCAGTCCATCGCGTCATGGACCGCCTCTATACCGGAAACGGCGCCGTAAAGGCCGGCATTGATATCGCCTGCTACGATATTGCAGCCAAATCAGCGGGCATTCCGCTGTACAAATATCTGGGCGGCGGTGACCCGCACATTCACTCGGATGTCACGATCGGCATTGACACGCCGGAGAGAATGGCGGAAAAGGCTCGGGACTGGGTCGCCAAAGGTTTCGACATTCTGAAAGTCAAACTGGGCGAGGATGTCCGCACAGATCTGGAGCGCATGTGCGCGATCCATGAAGCGGTCAGAGGAAAGGCGCGTCTGCGCGTCGATGCCAATCAGGGCTGGACCGTTAAGGATACTCTTTGGATCAGTAAAGAACTGGATACTCTCGGTGTGGAACTGATCGAACAGCCTGTCGCTGCGAGTGATTTTGAAGGACTGCGGGAGATCCGGAAACACTCTTCCCTCCTCATTGCCGCAGATGAGAGCTGCCACGGGATCTGCGACGCTATGCGTCTTGCTTCCATGCGGGCGGCGGACGTCATCAACATCAAGCTGATGAAATGCGGCGGTATTTATCCCGCCATCAAGATCGCGGCGATCTGCGAAGCAGCGGGCCTGAGCTGCATGATCGGCTGCATGGGGGAGAGTACCCTCGGCAACCTCGCCGGAATGCATCTGGCGGCGGCGCTTGACATTATTCGGGAAGTGGACCTGGATGCGGTCTATATTTTGGTACAGGAAAAAGTGTGCGGCGGCTTCGATCATCACGGAGGAAAGGCAGTTCTCTGGGATGTTCCGGGAATCGGCTGCACAGTGAAAGGAGAAAGCGAATGACAACAGAAAACATGATCCGGAAACTGATGGACGACTACAACGTCGCCGGAATGAGCGTTGCCCTCATCCGTGGCGGAAATATCGTGAGTGCGGAAGGTTACGGGCTGCGCGACGCGGCCGCACAACTCCCCATGACGGCAGACACCGTACTGCCGATCGGTTCGATCACCAAGACCTTCACCGCCCTGGCGCTCGGTATGCTGGTCGATGAAGGCAAGCTGGACTGGGATGTACCGGTCAAAACATACATCCCGTCTCTTAAGCTCAACAGCGCGCTCCTTACGGAAAACGTGACCGCGCGCGACCTGATGTGCCACCGCACAGGGGTGCCCAAATACGATCTTCAGGCAATCTACTGCGTCATGGAGGACGGGCCTGAGATGGTGCGCTCGCTTGAATACCTCGAGACCAATGCTGCTTTCCGTACCAAACTTCAGTACTCCAACCAGATGGTCTCACTGGCAGGCTATCTTGTCGAGGTCATCACAGGCATCCCTTATCAGGAATTTGTTCGCGAACGGATTTTCAAGCCGCTCGACATGCAGTCCACCGATTTTGAGATCGAATCTCTTACTAAGTATGAGAACACTTCCAAAGGATATGTCTTCGCGAATGATACCTTTATCGAGCCGCCCTACATGCATCTTGGCGCCTTTGCGCCTTCCGGAGCGATCGTATCTACGGCATCCGATATGGCAAAATATGCCCTCTTCCACCTCAGCGGCGGCGTTGTCGATGGCCGGCGCCTGATCAGCGAAGAGAACCTTCGTCAGATGCACAGTCCACAGGTCATCGGTACACCCTATTTCTGGAATTTTGAAGAGTTCCAAAGCACCGAATACGGTCTCGGCTGGTTCACGGATATCTATCGCGGCGTGAAGATGATCGGTCACGGTGGAAACACCAATGGGTTCTCCGCACAGATGACTCTTCTCCCCGCGCAGAACGCCGCGATCGTCGCGCTCTCCAATGCGACATCTTCTTTCTCGGTCAACGCACTCGGGCACGTCTTCGCGGATGAGACGCTCGGCGTAACAGACATTCCGGACTGGTCGGGCCGATTCAAGGAGATCTTTAATAACCTGATGCAGGGAATGATGGCAGGAATGCAGGCCAGAGCAGCCGCCAAAGTGCCGGATACGACACCGACGCTGGCACAGGCCGATTATGCCGGCACTTATCGCCATCCCGGCTTTGGAGAGATGAATTTCGCCATGACTGAGCAGGGGCTCGCCGGGACTTGGAACGGACTTCCGGCTATGCTGATCCACTACAACTACGATGCTTTCGACCTCATGCTCCCCGTCCTCGGACAAGCAGTACCGGCTGAATTTGTTGTTGAAGACGGCGTCATCCGCGGCCTCAAAGTGACCATGGAAATGGCACCCGGAATCAACCCGGCGATGTTTGAGAGAATGAGCTGATCACAAATCCCTTTGAAGGTCTCTTTGTAAACTGCCCTTGTGCATGATCATATCGTTCAATAAAAAGATCCGCCCGATTCCGCGATCAGCTGAACCGGACGGATCTTTTATACCGCACTTATTATTTCTGCTGCTCCAAAGCCAGTGTCTTCGTGGTGGCATCGCAGACCTCTGCCGGGCCATAGTACTGAATAGCACCGGGATAAAGGAAGCAAGTCTCCACTGCCCATTTAGCTCTGTTTGCCTCAAAGAACTTGAAGGGAGCGCCGTCAAGCTCAACGAGCGCTTTCCTGATAACGGGCTTATCTTCACCGTTTCTGCGCTCAATGTTCATCATCTTGGTGATCGGCATGCCGCCTGCTACCCACTCTTCTGCCGGTGCAGAGAGGTTGGAAACCTTGGACAGATATCCTGTGAAACCATACTGGATCAGCATAAAAGCATTGTAGCCGAGGGAATAGCAATAGTCGCTGTCGAAGTTGGACGGGAATGCGCATCTTCCTTCATAACCGAAGAAGTGTGTAAGGGTCGAGAATTTGCCCTTGTAAGTTCCTGCCGCCTTGCGCTCTGCCAGTTTGTTCTTGACCAGCTCTGCGAACAGCTTCTCGGACTCGATCAGGGATACCTGTACGTTGCCGTGAGGGTCTCTCTCGAGGAAGAGCTGCTGCTGAATGCCTACAGGAAGGATTGCGAATACTGCCATGGACTCCTTGGTGAGGCCGTTCTCGATGAAAGCATACTTGTCTGCCCATGTGGGAAGCGCATTAAACTCTGCTGTCTTCTCGCCGGCAAGAAGCTCATTGATCTCGGCGATCAGCTTGGAGAACTCAGGGACAAACTCTACGATGCCTTCCGGAATAAGGGCAACACCGAAGTTGTCGCCATTATTTCCGCGTGTCTCAACAGAGTCCGCGATCTGGTCAGCGATCTCGGAGAGAGACTGCTTCTTGGCTGCAACTTCCTCACCAACCAGACAGATGTTGGGCTGTGTCTGCAGCGCGCACTCCAGTGTGACATGGGAAGCGGAGCGGCCCATCAGCTTGATGAAATGCCAGTACTTCTTGGCGGAATTGGCGTCGCGCTCGATATTACCGATCACTTCGCTGTATGTCTTGGTTGCTGTATCGAAACCGAAGGAAGTCTCGATATCCTCATTCTTGAGGTCGCCGTCGATGGTCTTCGGGCATCCGATGACCTGCACGCCGGTCTTCTGTGCTGCCATGTACTCAGCGAGCACTGCCGCATTGGTGTTGGAATCGTCGCCGCCGATGATCACGATTGCCGTGATGCCATGCTTTTTAGCAACCTGTGCCACGATGTCAAACTGCTCACGAGTCTCGAGTTTCGTTCTGCCGGAGCCGATGATATCGAAACCGCCGGTATTTCTGTACTGATCGATGAACTCGTCCGTCATCTCGATATAGTCGTCCTCGATGAGGCCGCTCGGGCCGCCCTTGAAGCCGAGAAGGACATTGTTCTTATCTGTCGCTTTCAGCGCATCGTAAAGACCGCAGATGACATTGTGTCCGCCCGGAGCCTGTCCGCCGGAAAGGATCACGCCGACGACCTGCTTCTTAGCAGCTGAGGTGTTCGCGCCTTTCTGGAATGTGATCTCATTCTTTCCATAGGTATTCGGGAACAGGGCTTTGATCTTCTCCTGATCCGCAACACTCTCTGTCGGTGCTCCGTCTTTGACACAGATTTCGGAAATTCCGTTTCTCAGCATACCCGGAAGCTTGGGGGCATAGCTGTATCTTGCTTTCTGAAGGTTAGAAATAGTCATGGCACTCATCTCCTTTTAAAAAAGTGCAGTTTCATCATTACCCTTTTATAATAAGATATCTTGCGCAGAATTTAAATGGTTTTTAAGAAGAAATGCTTTTCTCGCAATATTCTTCCCGCTGTCATGGTCCTTCCGAATTAACTGCGGTAGGACTGATACCATGTCTCACAAAAGGATTCCCACGGATCTTCAGAAAGCAGGCATAGCAGTATAAAAGATTCATAAGGATTTACGGGATACAAATGGATCATCCCGCACTGCGAAAGAATATGGTTCGCTTCTTCCGTAAACCTCATACAGCGTTCTTTGGGGTCAGTTTCAGAGAAGTCCGCGTATTCCTCGTCACTGTGCTCATTTGCAAAGATCACGAACAGCAGTGTAATGAGATCATACCGCTCAACCTTGCTTTTGCGCTTCTGCAGACTTCCGATCCTGGCCCGGGTCAGTCTGTAGCGCCCGAATACATCTTTGAGGGAAGAATCTCCCATGCTCTGAAGATTCATGTCCTCATTATACGAGATACCGCTGTAGATCGTTTCCTCAATGATCTGGTTGCTGATCCCGGAAGTCACCAGCCCTTTCGTATTTTCGGACATCTCTGCGATCACATGGGCCGTGTTCGTAAATCTCCGCTCCGACGCGATCATTGATCGGACCCTCCCGAGCAGGATGTCAAAATAGTCATAAGCCTTATCGTTCTTGCGCTCATATCTGACCTGGTTTTTCAAGAACTGAAGATACTCGTACAGCTCCTCGTCCGAAGTCATTTTCCCGACCCGAAAGCCCTTGGCCTGAGATCCTGCTTCCGCGGGTGTCTCAATGGACTGATAATACTCCAAAAAGGAGACGGCTTTGTCGTATGACAGCTGATTGTAAAAGCAATACTGGTATATGGCTTCCTCATGATCAGCCATGTTGAACGTAGATTCGCTGATCGCCTTTTTCAGAAAAGTATCTACATCCTGTACGCTCATATTCAGGCCGAAACCGAGCCGGAAAATGACCGAGCGGTTAACAGATGCCTGTGTCAGCCATTTTTTGACCGTGGCCATCGGCTTTCTT
>Ga0310695_10013196_pt1 | contig 11412 bp, 7 predicted proteins | sample RumenRJG_04DNA_FD_203882 | JGI IMG/M metagenome (GOLD analysis project Ga0310695, IMG submission 203882) | Bovine rumen microbial communities from Lethbridge, Alberta, Canada - RJG_04 (v2) (version 2) | ecosystem: Host-associated > Mammals > Digestive system > Stomach > Rumen | place: Canada... | reverse complement strand
GCCAGCACATCGTTCTGCCGCATAATCAAATATTTCTCTCCATCCAGCTCTAATTCCGTACCGGCATACTTGCCGTACAGCACCTGATCTCCGGCTTTGAGAACCATTTCTTCATCTTTCGTTCCGTTACCTACCGCCAACACTTCACCACGCAGCGGTTTTTCTTTTGCACTGTCAGGAATAATAATTCCTCCTACTGTTTTCTCTTCTGCAGCGGCCGGTTTCACCAGCACACGGTCTGCTAAAGGTTGAATCTTTGCCATACTATATTTTTTATTTAACGATTTAACAATTTAACGGCTTAACGGTTTAACGTCTCACCACCTTGTCTATGACAAATGCTGTGCCAAAGCGATAAATACTGCCAAAATGTCAGTATATGAAAAAAAATGAAAATAAATTTGCGTATATCAACTTTTTTTTGTACCTTTGCACCCGATTTGTCACATTGACTTTACAAAATACCAAATATAACACAATTATGGCTAAAGTTTATCAAGCAAATGAGATCAAGAATGTCGCTTTGTTAGGCGGTTCGGGATCCGGTAAAACGACTCTCATGGAGTCGATGTTGTTCGAGAGCGGGGTGATCAAACGCCGCGGTTCGATTGAGGCACAGTCTACCGTGTGCGACTATTTCCCGGTAGAGAAAGAGTACGGTTATTCCGTTTTCTCCACGGTTTGTAACATCGAGTTCGAGGGCAAGAAACTCAATATTATTGACTGCGCAGGTTCCGACGACTTCTGCGGCGGTACCGTTGCTGCACTGCAGATGTGCGGTTCGGCATTGGTAGTGCTCAGCGCTAACGGCGGTGTCGAGGTAGGTACCCAAAATAACTTCCGTCTCGTAGAGAAAGCACACAAACCTTTGGCTTTCATCATCAACAAGTGTGACCACGAGAACGCAGACTTCGAGCGCACGTTCAATCAACTCAAGGATAACTTTGGCAATAAGTGTACGTTGATCCAATTCCCGGTTAACGCCGGTGCCGGCTTCAATGCCGTAATCGACGTGCTGAAGGGTAAGATGCTCGTTTGGAAAGCAGAAGGTGGTGCTCCGGAACTTAAGGACATCCCGGCTGAATACGCTGACAAAGTAGAAGAGATGCGTTCGCAACTCTCCGAGGCTGCTGCTGAGGCAGATGAGACGCTGCTCGATAAGTTCCTGGGCGAAGGCCTGACCGACGAAGAGATCATGCAGGGTCTCAAGGGCGTTTATGCCGACGGTTCGATGTATCCGGTGCTTTGCTGCTCGGGTCTCAAAGATATGGGTGTTCGTCGTCTCATGGACTTCCTCAATAACATGGCTCCGTCGCCGGCTAACTTCAGTTATCCGACGGTAGATGGAAAGAAGATCAGTCCGGATGCCAAGGCGCCGACGAGTGTTTATGTCTTCAAGACTTCCGTTGAACCGCATATCGGTGAGGTGAACTACTTCCGCGTAATGCAGGGTACGATCCATAACGGTGATGATCTGGAGAACATGGAGCGCGGCTCGAAAGAGCGTATTTCGCAACTCTATCAGGTAGCCGGTTCGATTCGTGTACCGGTAGATGAACTCGCAGCCGGTGACATCGGTGCAACCGTGAAACTGAAAGATACCCGTACGGGCAACACGCTGAACGCTAAGGGATGCGATCTTCAATATGCGCCGATCAGCTATCCGCAGCCGCGTTACCGCCGTGCTATCAAGCCGGTTACTGAGTCTGACGCCGAGAAACTCGCTGCCCTCCTCACCCGTATGCACGAGGAAGACCCGACTTGGATCGTTGAGCAATCCAAAGAGCTTCGCCAAATGATCGTTTCCGGTCAGGGTGAGTTCCACCTCCGTACCCTCAAATGGCGTCTGGAAAACAACGATAAGATGCCGATCGAGTTCCTTGAGCCGAAGATCCCGTATCGTGAGACGATCACCAAGGCTGCTCGTGCAGACTATCGTCATAAGAAACAATCCGGTGGTGCCGGTCAGTTCGGTGAGGTGCACCTCATCGTTGAACCGTACGAGGAGGGGCAACCGGTTAAGGAGACCTATAAGTTTGGTAATCAGGAGTATAAGATCTCCGTTAAAGATCAGCAAGAGATCAACCTCGAATGGGGTGGTAAACTCATCATCATCAACTCCATCGTCGGTGGTGCTATCGATGCACGCTTCATCCCTGCGATCGTTAAGGGTATCATGGATCGTATGGAGCAAGGTCCGCTCACCGGTTCTTACGCACGTGACGTACGCGTGATCATTTATGATGGTAAGATGCACCCGGTTGATTCGAACGAAATCTCCTTCCGTCTCGCTGGCCGTAACGCTTTCGCTACCGCCTTCAAAGAGGCGAACCCGAAAGTGCTCGAACCGGTTTATGACCTCGAAGTATTCGTTCCGTCGGAGATCATGGGTGATGTCATGTCTGATATCAACGGTCGTCGTGGTATGGTAATGGGTATGGAGACCGAGAAGAGCTTCACCCGCCTCAAAGCACAAGTGCCTTTGAAAGAGCTCAGCAGCTACTCGACTACGTTGTCTTCGCTCACCGGTGGTCGCGCTACCTTCACAATGGCGTTCAACAGTTACCAGCTCGTTCCGGCAGATGTTCAAGAGAAACTGTTGGCAGCATACGCTGCTTCGCAGACCGAGGAAGAGTAATCAACCGAGGTTATATAATAATCCCGCTACCTTTTTGGGGCAGCGGGATTTATTTTTTTACTTGCATCCTTTGAATGCATTCTTCCCGATTTCCACGGAAGCGTCAAAATGAGGTGTTCGCAGGTATTTGCATTCTAAGAAAGCGTCAGCACCGATGACCTTCAAACTGTCGTTCCATTCCACTTCTTTCAGACTGCGGCATTGACAGAAAGCACCGTCACCGATCTCCTTCAGTCGTTTGTTAAGGGTAACGGAACGAATACCGATACATTGTGCAAACGCACCTCGATGCAGTTTCTGCAGCATAGCCGGTAACGTGATGTCCTGTAACATCTTACATGCCATGAAGGCTCCTTCTTCAATCAACTGAATATGGTCCACCATGTTAATGCCGCTCAACTGCTGGCAGTTATTAAACGCCCGTGCACCGATGCGGAACATGTCCTTTGGAATGTTAATAATCTCCAAGGAAAGGCAGTTGTCCAAAGCTTCTTCACCGATCGCGTACATGCCTTCCGGCAGATCGACACGGTATAGTCGTGTGCAGTCTTTGAACACCTGCTTGGACAACGATCCGATCCCTTTTGGTATAGTGACGCGTCGAAGGGTAGCGCAGCCGGCAAAAGCCTGTTCTCCGAGGTAGGTAAGAGTTGTCGGCAACTCAATTGCTTCCAGGTTATTGCATCCGGCGAATGCACCGTCTTCAATGCGCTCAAGATGGGAAGGCAAGATGATGTTCTTGATGCTGCGACACATGATAAACGTACCTCGGTCAATGATCTTCAGTTGGTCAGACAGCACTTGTTGGCTGAGGTTCTCACAGCCGTAGAAAGCACCGGCACCGAGTGATTCGAGATCAGCCGGCAACAGTGCGTTTTTGAGTTTAGCACAGTTGTAAAAAGCGAAGTTACCCACGGTGCGAACGGTGCTCGGAATCGTTACGTCGGTTAGGTTCACACAACCGTAGAAAGCCGCGGTGGGGATAGCGGTAACGGTCTCTGGGATAACGATAGTCTTCAGACTTTTACTGTTCGCAAACGCCCGTTCTGCAATCAAACGGATAGGAATCTTGTTTTTGAAGATATACTTAGCCGGCAGATCTGCGTTGGTAGCAATCAAACAGTCATCGATGATGAACGCTCCTTTCTTCCATTTGTTCTCGTTGTTATATAAACCGGAACCGGTAAAAGCATCCTCACCGATGGAGGTGACAGAAATAGGGATAGTCACCTTTTGCAGCGCCTTGCAATCCCGGAAAGTCTCATGATCGATTCGTTTCAGTCCTTCCGGCAGTTCCACTCGTGTAACCACCTTGTTGCCTTGAAAAGCACCGGCTGCGATGAAACGGGTGGAAACAGGCACAACATAACGCGGCTTGATGTTCTTATCGGTTGCAATAAGGATGGAGTCGATAAAAAGACAGCCTTCATTCCAGTTGTTTTTATCGGCCATGATACCGGTACCCTCAAACGCCGAACGATAGGCACGTTCCAGAGTGGGCGGCAACACGATGGAGGTCAGACTTTTACATCCTTTGAACGCCTTATCTCCGATAGAGGTAACGGTGTACGTGTCTTGTCCGACCACAATGGAAGAGGGGATGATGATATCTCCTACTACCCGTGGATTGGAACTGACCTCAGCCGTCAGATGAGCCGGGTCTATCTCATAGAATATATCCTGATACTGTGCTTGCGCGGCTTTAGCGCTGAACGCAACGACCATAAGCGTCATACACAACACCAGACGCTTCAATAAATAATGTGCCATTATTTATAAATTTTTGATTTTTGATCTGTGATTTTGGATTTTCAATGCTTTCTGGCATGCGGATACCGAGTTGCAGAAGGATAGCGTTTTCGATAAGTCGTTTCCCGTCTTCCGAGATATCCGTCATCGAATATTCGCTGACACCGATCATGATGATGTCATTGGATAAGATGGCGACCGATGATGCAGTGGGAACAGACACGGGTGAACCCAATGTCTGCACAGAGAAATCAGTGTTACTCCATTCGGAGATGGCGGTGACACCGTTCGTACTCACGCGGTTAAAAAGAGTAAGGGTCCCGTCGTTAATGGTCAGACCTTCCAATAGCGGGTGGTCGGTGTCTATGACGGTAACGGCGGCATCGGCAGTGTTAATCGCAGTCCCCCAGCTCCATGCGCCGGGTTTCAGTAACCACGGTTTGAGTAAAACCATGGGTTTGTTATACCCCTTGAGTGCTGCAAAACCGGCTGCCGAGGAGGCAGGTTTATTGCCTAACACGATCACCTCATATTCGCTGTAGTCCACTGTTGCGTCTGCGGCTTCGGTCTCCACAATCCACAAACTATCATTCTGCTGCAGATAACGCAGTAAGGGTTTGTCTTCCGCACAACCCGGAATAGTGACGAAAGCTACTTTATGAGTGCCTTCCGGTTGCACCGCTGGCACAGTGTCTTCCGGTATAGGATCATGGCGTTCACCCGGGTATTCGTAACAACCCAGATCGGGCGCGTTATCGTTATACCAAAGGTTCACATCAATGCCGGCATCGATGAGTGCGGAAGAAGATTTGAGATGCAGACAAGTGCTTTCCGCCAACGATCCGTCCGCTTGACGCGGTGCCAGAATCTGCGTGGTATCCAGAGACTGAAAATCATTCTTGCTAACGGAGAATCCGTTGTTCCAGGAGTTATGATCAATTGTAACTACATTTTGCGACTTGTACGCATCGCTGTTTTGGGTCGCAAAACTTATGCAGTTTTGAATGGTGTTGGTGCCGTAGGCCGTCGTGAAACCGTAGTTGACATTATTGTCATATGCGGTATTGTTATACACCCACATCGTGCCTCCGTTGTTGTTCTGGTCAAAACCACGTGCGTAGTTACCGATCGCCAGACTGTGATGAATCAGGATTTTATGGTCCGTGTAATTTCCCCCCATCTTAAAGCCGTTTCCGTTCCCTTGACACGGGTAACGGTCTAAAGAGATCGTGATGGTATTCCCGTACCGATCGGTCATCTGCGTACCTACTTTCGAGTCGAACCATGACTTGTCCACTCCCGTCGCACGCGGATTATTCGTCATGTCATAGTACGGTTGACCGTTCTGGTAGCAGATACAGTTCTCGATAATGCTATTCGATGTGCTGACGCGTTGGAAGAAGTCCCATCCGTCATCGGAGTTGTTCCATGCGCGGCAACCGATATAGTGATTGCCGGCGCCTGTGAACTGCTTGTCGGCAAAACCGTCGGCGTTACCACCGAAGTTAGCGGTATTTCCGCTCATCGTTTTATAGTCGAAGTTGTCGTGGCTGTCCACATTTTTAATGACGTTATTACCGCCTTTCTTCATCTGGCATCCGGTGTCTGCAGAGCCGTAGATGTCAAGGTTTTCGAACAGGCAGTATGATCCTTCGCAATAGAGGTTATTCTTTCCTGACCATGCGATCGTCAGGTCTTTTACGTGCACGTAAAGTGCGTTGGCATGGATAGTCAGACCGCGTGTGCCGTAAGCTACTTTGTGAAAGTCAAGAATCACTTTCTCGCCCGGATAGCCGATAATGACGATGGGCTTTGCTGCTGTACCTTGTTTGTTGACACTGACCTTGTCGCTGAACTCATAGGTTCCTCCGTGCAGATACAGGGTGTCTCCCGGGTTTTGAAGAGAGGACAGACCTGTAGCAAAGGTCGCGGTGTTAGTTGCATAATACGTAGCCGCTTGAAGCGATGTAATGCCTATCGCTAAAGCGATGAGTGTGAGGTATCTTTTCATGATAATAAAAAATGAATTTTCAATCGTATAAGGGTGTAAAAAAGGATCCATTTACCTTTTCGGGATGCCGTCTGGACACGTTTTCTAAGTTCTCCGAACACCCGTTGTTCAGCTTCGGGATGCCGTTGAGACGTGGTGCTCTTCGGATTAAAGGTGTAGAGATAGCCGGCATAGCGAATCTTGCGGCATCGTTCACCTCTAAGCCACAGATCGACGGACCACAGCACATCTTCATAAATCATCCCTTCGGTGAAACGCAATTTCTCTATCGCTTCCCGACGATACAAACGCATGCAGGGAGAAGTGAACCGGTAGGCATTGCACGGATAGTTAGGTCGACTGACTTCCTCCTGCTTGCATCTTCGGTATCCGCTTTGCACGTATTGTACTCCCTCAATCGCTTTGAGATGCCGAGCACACCATTCGGGTGCCAGACGGTCATCGGCGTCAACAAAAGCAACAAACTCCCCTTTGACATGTTTCAGACCTTCATTGCGTGCTGCCGACTGCCCTGCATGAGGGATGGTATGCAACTCAACGCGTCGGTCTTTTGCTGCATAACGTTGAGCCAGCGCCGGACTGTTATCCAAACTACCGTCATCCACAAGGATGATCTGCAGATCTTGCTCCGTCTGCATCAACAGACTATCTACGCATTCGTTCAGATAGTTTGCCGCGTTATAGATAGGAACGATAATGCTAATCATGGGATAACGGTTTTTAAGATTCGTTCAAAAAGTTCGCATTGCGTCTCCCGGGAGAACTGTTCCCGATGCATGGTCTGCTGTCTGGTGTAGCCTTTGGCCTTCCATTCCTTATATTGTTCATCGATAAAGGCCTGTATCTTTTCCGTATCGTTCGTCGCAATCCCGGCTTGAGTGTACGCAATCATCTGTGCCAACTCCCCTTCGTCCGACGGCACACATAAGATCGGTTTTTCGCATCCTAAGGCTTCATAGAACTTAGTGGTCAGCATCCCGTGCGTATGCGTGTCTGTCAGTACCACCATCACGCTACTTTGCCGAATGGCTTCACCCATCTTGTCAAACGAGACAGGCGACTGTGTGGGAGTATGCAAATCCACTTCCGTCACCGCTTGTATCTTCTCCAATGCCGGACGTTGCCAAGCCGATAGACTGCCGATATATGAAACACGGAACGTGTCGGTAGGTGTATCTTGAGGATAGAACACCGTCGGATCATACCCGTTATACACCACATGCACATTGCTATTTAACGATTTGATAAAATTGGCATGCCATTTGGAAACGGTCGTCACGGCATCAGCCGACCGCAAGACCCTATTTCTTCTGCGGATATGCACGGCACGGTATAGCCTTCTAAATGGCATCAACCATCTGTTCTGATGTTTGTACTGATACGTTGAGTCATCCACCTGTTCGTCCAAATCGCGTATGTCGCATACCAAAGGAACCCTCCATGCTTTAGCGATTCGTTTTGCCGCTCCCAAAGGAAAATCACTGAACGCGGTACATACCACCACATCATATCTTCCTTCCATTTTCGCCAACGCCCGTTGGGCAAAAACACGGTTGTGCCAGTCGGTGATGAGCGTCCAAACGGTCTTTATAAACCAATCAAACGCCGATCCGTTGTACATCTTGATCTGCTCAATAGGGTAGGTGTGCGCAAACGGTAGCTCCTGATACGTCTCCGTCAGTAAAGTCACATCATATCCTTTCCGCACGAGATAGTCGCACAGATAACGCAAACGGGGTAAATAACCCGGTTTAGCGGGTGGATCAGATACAATTAATAACCTTTGCATACAAGGATTTATGATACGTATCGGGTGTAAAACTGCTATTATGCCACAACAGACACAAGTCACCGTGATGCATGCGCACTTTGTCTATCAGCCGTTCGCACAAGAAATATGCTTCTTCCTCATCCAGGTGCATGTAGTTGGCGTTACTAAGTGTCGTATCCATGATAATAAGTGGATGAAGAGTAAGATTCGTCAACCGCATTTTGACGGGATCTATCCACCGGACGGCACGAGTGGTCTGCAAACGGAATCCGGCTTCATCGGCAAAACCCATTGTGAAATCATCTGTAAAACCGGCGGAAACCAATTTCTGCATCTGTCGGATGTTTCCGGTCAGGTAATGGGCACGGTGGTAGGTGTGTTTGATGTTGTTGAGCCGGTAGTCTATCGCCTTCAGATCGCCGTAGTAGCTGGCATGAATACCGAACGATGCGCCATGGTCTAATAACATCTGTTGCAGGCGGGTGAAATCCTGTCCGTGCAGGTTATATTGCGGATAGTCATAGCCCTTTCCTTTGGTCTCTTTGACAAAATAGAGCACTTTAGCATCCTTTACTCTGGCATCTTGCCGAACCATCCAAGGGAAAGTGTATAACGGATCTTTATGGATATCCCGTAAGGCGGCCCACACCGCTTTTCGTTCTCCTCTCCGGATACCGCCTATCGCACCGCGCAGATGACGATATTGCGTGATAGCATCGATGTCATGGGTCAGGTAAACGGTGTTGAAACCCGGTTGTGGCAGCGGTTCGTTCAGTAATTTCAGCAGCAGTCGGGCATGCTCATCCAGCATCGGTATCTGCAGGCGGTTGTTGTTTCCTAAGCATGAGTATTTTGCCAGAAACCGATTATGCTCGTCACGCTCCGTTTGGAATGTCTCTTCCGCGCGGGAGATGAAGAAGAACGTGTTGTACACAATGTCGGTGCGGATTATGGCCTTGCCTTTCGCCGGTTGTTCCACTTTGACCGCACTGAACTCCGGCAATACGATACTATTGCCTAACCGACCGTTCGGAATAATAATCACATCGTGATCCTCTAATGCCCCTTCGTCATTGGTGTACGCTACACGGGATGCCGCTTGAGCATCCCCGTAACAGAGCCACGTGAGGATATATTCCACGATCTCTTCTACTCTTCGCTTAACAACTCCCATTCGTAAATCTTTTGTTCTATTTGGTGTTTGATAGTCTCGTATTTCTGGAACATCTCCGGTGTCTGATTTTCCGGGATGGCCAACAATGCTTCTATCTCCGCCTGCTGGTTCTCCAAGGCCGTGATGGCGTCTTCCGTTTCGGCTATCTGCCGCTCTTTCTTGCGTTTCTCTGCCGCTGCGGCTTTTTGGGCTGCATAGTCCAAGGCTCCAGATTGGGGTGATCTTGGCGTTGACTGTCGGTTGACCGTCGTTTGACCGTCGGTGAGAATAGTTTTTTGCCTAATCTCTAACTCATTGAGGTTAGTCATTTTTTTCGTGCGCAGGAAATCGTATATGCCACCGAGGTGCTCTTTGACGCGTCCTCCGCCGAATTCATACACTTTGGTGACGAGTCCGTTGAGGAAATCACGGTCGTGACTGACGCATATAAGAGTGCCATCGAAGGCCTGAAGAGCCGTTTTCAGTACATCTTTGGACTGCATGTCCAAGTGGTTGGTGGGCTCATCGAGAATGAGTACGTTGCAGGGTTCGAGTAACAACCGTATCATCGCCAGACGGCTCCGTTCTCCTCCGCTGAGAACTTTGACTTTTTTGTCGGACGCTTCGCCGCCGAACATAAACGCACCGAGTATATCGCGTATTTTTGTGCGGATATCTCCTACCGCTACATAATCAATCGTCTCAAAAACCGTCTTGTCTTCATCCAACATAGCCGCTTGGTTCTGCGCAAAGTATCCGATCTTTACATTATGACCGATCTTCAGGTTTCCCAAGTAGTCCAACTGTCCCATGATACACTTGACGAGCGTGGATTTACCTTCTCCGTTCTTACCGACAAAGGCCACTTTCTCGCCCCTTCGTATCGTAAACGTCACGTCATGAAACACGTTATGTTCCCCGAAGTCTTTTCGCAGATCTTCCACAATCAGTGGAAAATCACCGCTTCTCGGTGCCGGCGGAAAACGAAGGTTCAATCGGCTGGTGTCTTCCAAATCCACTTCCAGCCGTTCCAATTTCTCCAACTGCTTGATTCGGCTTTGCACCTGTACCGCCTTGGTCGCTTTGTATCGGAAACGCTCAATAAACTCCTCCGTGTCCTGAATCATCTTCTGCTGATTCTGGTACGCTCTCACCTGCTGTTCATGGCGTTCCTTGCGTAGTTCTACAAAACGGCTGTAGTTGACATTATAATCGTATATCCGCCCTAAGGTGATCTCGATTGTACGGCCGCACACATTATCGATAAACGCCCGGTCGTGACTCACCATCAGCACAGCCGACGTACAGCTTTTCAAAAAATCCTCTAACCATTGTATGGACTCGATATCCAAGTGGTTCGTCGGCTCGTCCAACAGCAAAAGATCCGGGTGTCTCAACAAAATCTTCGCTAACTCAATACGCATTCGCCATCCACCGGAGAACTCCGAACAGGGTCTGTCAAAATCCTTCCGCTCAAATCCCAAACCGATAATCGTACGGTCCATTTCGGCGATGAAACGCGCTTCATCCTCTCCGAGAAAAACGGTCATCACTTCTTCCCGCAGCGTTCGGTCATCCTGAAAAAGCATCACCTGCGGCAGGTAACCGATCGTCATGTCGCTCTCCTTACTGATCCGTCCGGCTGTCGGCTGGTATTCACCGGCAATAAGACGCAGCAGCGTCGTCTTCCCGGCTCCGTTCTTACCCACCAGCGCAATGCGTTCCTTTCTGTTGATGAGGAACGTGATATCATCCAATACCGGACGGGAGGAGAACTCCATCGACAGATGTTCAATGCTCAGCATGACCGTAAAGTTTTTTGTTAATCACACGCCACAAGAGTAGGGTAAGTATGGTCGCTAAACTAAAGTCAGTGATCAGCAAAACCCACATATTCCAGTTGCATCCCAATATAGCCAAACCGATAAACAGCACACTCACGGACAACAGCACACAAGTCGTTTGCAGGTGATTCAAACCCGTACTCAGCAACAGATGGTGAATATGGTTCTTGTCCGGCTGGAAGGGACTGCGGTGTTTCTTAAGCCGTGTGATGCTGACGCGAATAGTATCAAAAATAGGAATAGTGA
>Ga0310695_10013195_pt1 | contig 11413 bp, 5 predicted proteins | sample RumenRJG_04DNA_FD_203882 | JGI IMG/M metagenome (GOLD analysis project Ga0310695, IMG submission 203882) | Bovine rumen microbial communities from Lethbridge, Alberta, Canada - RJG_04 (v2) (version 2) | ecosystem: Host-associated > Mammals > Digestive system > Stomach > Rumen | place: Canada... | reverse complement strand
TTGATTTTCTTCTTCCAAATTTATTATTTATATTATTATCAGAATGAAATTTTACAACTGAATTTTTACTTTTCATTAATTTTGATTCTTTTATTTTAACTTTTACAACACTATTCTTTCTTTTTGTTTTATCATAATCATTTATTATTAAATTTCTCCTTTCAATATCATCTAAAATTTGTTTTTTATCTTCATTATTAAATTTTTCTATATCCAAACTTTTATTTTTAACACATAATAAAAATTTTTTCATTTCCATTAAATCAGTAATTTTTCTTAATAATTTTTCTTTTTTTGTTTTTAATCTTACAATTTCATTTCTTAATCTATTTTCAATTAACATTTCATTTTCATTAAAATCATTTTCTCTATCTAAAGTTCTATTTAACAAAAGAGAATATTGTTTAAAAGTAGATAAATAATTATTAAATAATTTTTGAGTAATATTTTTACCAAAAACTGTAATATCATTTAATTGATGACCAACTGAGCCTTCAGCTTGTTTAAAATAATATTGATTTCCTAAAATATATTTTATATATTTATGATGTCTTAATTCTTTAATTTTATCTTCAAATTGTTGTAATCTTCCATATTTATCTTTAAATAACTTTTTTTCTCCTGAATATTTTATTATTGGAGGAATATAAAAATCATTTATTATATTATTTGAATAAGAAATTGTTTTATAATTATTTGTTATAGTGTTATTTTCGTTTTTTAATATTATTGAATTTGGATTATTTAATGACTTATTATGAATTGTAGATAATGAATTTTTGTAATTAAAATTTGTTAATGTTTTATTAAAACATTGATTATAGTTAAAACTTTTATTTTTAATATCATTATTTCTTATTGTTTTTGTTGAATTTAATCTTGATTTTTCTGAATATGAATTTAAATGAAAATTTCTCAAATATTTTTTTATATTTCTTGATTTTTCTTTATAATAATTTCTTATTGAAGAATTTTCTTTTATTATTTGAGATGCATTAATTCTATAATCACTTGTTTCTGATTGAAATGTTGAAAAAGTTCTTCTAGGAGTTTCATCTTTAAAATAACTTATTCCATAATTCATTTTTTTTAAAAATTTGGAAAAATATATTTATAATTTATTATTTTAAATATTAAAGAAAATAAAATCTAAAAATTTTTTTTTACAAATATTAAAAAAAGAAAAAAAATCAATTTAAAAATTAATTTTCCCATCAAAATTTTTCAAATATATATAATAAAATAAAATAAAATAAAAATAAAGTAAATTAAAACAAACAATGAAAAAACAAAAATTCAAAAATAATAAAAATTTAAAAAAAATTAAAAATTAATAATAAAAAAAATGGAAATAGAACAAGAAATACTAGAACAAAATTTAAAATGTCCAATATGTTTAAACATAGTAAAAGAACCATGGGAAACAACATGTTGTGGAAATTTATTTTGTCAAAAATGTATGAAAGAATGTGGGACATCCCAATGTCCAATATGTAGAAATAAAAAATTTAAATTTCGAAAAAATGTTTTTGCAATTTATTTATTAACTCAATTAGAAAAAAAATGTCCATATGGTTGTAATAAAAATATTAAATTAAATAAAATAAAAGAACATAAATATGAATGTGATGAATCTTTATTTAAATGTAGAATTGATAAATGTAATTTTGAAGGAAAAAAAAATGAATCTTTAAATCATTTAGTTGAAATACATGGTGATGTTTTGGCTATTATAAGTGAAAATTTTTCTTCTTTATCTCCAATTTTTGATAAATTAGAAATTATGGAAAAAATATCAAATAAAGAACAAGAAAATGTTAAAAGTAAAAATACTGTTAATAGTGTTGATATATAAATTAAATTTTTTATATGTATTTTTATATTTTTTAAATTTTTCTTTAGTTAATATCAATATTATAACATCATATAATTAATATATAAGTTGATATAATTAATTTTATAAAATGTTTTTTTATTTTAATAATTTATTCTGAATCAAATTTTAATATTTGAATTTCTTCATTAATAAAGGATACAATGATGAGATCATTTAATTGAGTAATAAAATTAATTATATTATCATTTTCAGAAAGTGTAATCACACTTTTTTCATTTTTGAAAACATCTTTATTTTTATTTATATATTGAATAAGATTCCCTGATGAATCACCCATTAAAATATAAATATCATAAATACTAATATATGAAATATTTATATTAAGAGTATTAATTTCTTTATCAATTGTAAAATTATCTCCATTTATTAAATATAAATTATCAATTCCTTGAATAAGAATAGTATTTTGATTAAGATTAAATAAACAATCTCTTGAATTATTACAAACTAAATTTAATGTTTTTATTATTTTATTCTTGAATAATTTTACAGTTTTTTCTGTATGAGATGCTGTAATTATTTGATCATTATTATGTAATAAAATTGAAGTAATGTCATTATTATGTGCTTCTATACTTTGAATTTCTTTATATTTTTTGTTTATATCAAGATTAAAAATTTTAAAAGTTTTATCTTTTGAACAAGTAATAAATCCATTTTCTGAATTTATTATTTTATTTATAGGTAATTTATGAGAATTTATAGATTGAATTATATTATTTTTTGCTAATGATAAATCTATTTTATTAATTTTAATTATATTATCAACATTATAAACAATTAAATTATCATCTAATTTTATGATATCATTTATATTTCCATTTTCATTTATTTCAAAAATAGTTTTATTTGAATCTATATCATAGAAAATAATTGACTTATTAATCATTAATATAATATTTGAATTAAGAAATAAGATTTTTTTAATCTTTTGATTCAATTTCTGTTTTAATTTATAATTTTGTAAATTTCTCATATCATTACATGATTCATTTGAATTTGTTGAATAATTTAAATATGATTGAATATCATTGTCCTTTTGTTTTAAAAAACAACTATTAGTTCTATTTAAATAAAAAAATAAATAATCAATTAATTGAATATCATCTAGGGGATTTAATTCTAAAAAATTATCATTAAAATTTAATGATTCAAGAATATTATTAGAATATTTTTCATTTAAATTTTCATTTTTATAATTTTCTAATAATAAATTGGTAAAATTAATTTCTAGATCATTTAATTCTATATAAGATTTAATTAATTGATTTAATTCTTTTATTTTATTTTCTAATAATATCCCAATTTCTTTTAATAAATTTAAATTAATAGTAAATACTTTAATTTTTTCTTTAATATTATTATATATTTTATTATCAAAATAAGGATTTTTATTTTCTGTAATTTCATTTTTTGTATTTTTTGAAAGAAAATCTTTTATATTTATTTTAGATTCATGATTATTTTCACAATAAGTCTTAATTTTCAAATCATAAAATTTTTCAGTATTCTCATATTTTAATGATAATAAAGGAAAAGACGAACATTCAGAACAAAAATATTTTTGATGAGATGTTATTTGATTTTTTTTTACCATTACAAATTTTTCATTTTTATCCATCAATTTTTTTTTTAAATTTTCCAAAGCCAAAGAAATCATATGATTTATTGAACCTTTTTTCTTTTTTAAATTTGGATTTTTTGATATACTTAAAATTGAATCATCAAATTGATTTAAACTTAAAAATGTTCTATCAATTGATAATTTTGATTCTTGCATTGTATATATCGAATTTGCTTCAATCATATTTAAAATATATTTACTAAAAGTAATATTAATAATTTAAAATTTATAATTTATCTAATTAAGATTTATTTATTATGTTATTTTTCAAATTGTTTTTATTTTTTCGGTTATATATTTAAAAAAAATTAAAATATCATTAATATATTTTAATAATTAAATTTAATATAATGTTTTTATTTTAATAATAAAAAAAAATTTTTTTATTTATTTATTATTTTTAATATCAATATAATTATAAAAAAATATTAAATTTGAATTGTTTAAACATTAAATAATCTTTATTATATCAAATATATAATAAAACATAAAAATTAAATAATATAAGAAGTACTTCCCTTAAAAAATTCATTTAAAGTTTCAAGACATTCATTACTAATTTGAGTTTTCATATAAAAAAAAGCATTATGATAAAAATCTAAAGCTTTTAATATTCCTTTTTTAACTCTTTTATTATTTTTCATATCTTTTTTCCCCATTCTAATAATTAATTTTTGTAAATATAAAGGTAATTCTACAGCACATCTTAATAATTGATTTAAAATAACAATTAATAAATCATCCATTAAAATTCCTTCTTTTTTATATTTTTCAGGTAATATTTTCATTTCTAAAAATTCATTTACTATATTTTCATTTTCTTCTTCTGATAATTGATTAAAGTATTTTATAAAAATTTCACTAAATTGTTCTTTTAATTGTTCATCATCAATAATTGATAAAATTTTTAAAAATTGAATATATAATTTTTCATTTTCTTCTTTATTTCCATTATAATAATGAAGATTATTTGTATATGTTAAGTTTATAAAATGTAAAAATATTAATTTGGAGTTTTTATTTTTTAATTTTTTTGATATAATAGGATCTTTAAAATTAGAATAAATCATTTCTATGATACCAAATAAATTTACTTTAAAATAAAGTCTCATAAATGAAGTTGAAAAAGTTAAAATAATTTCATTAGTATTACTAGAAGGATTAGAAATTATATATTGAGAAAAAGATAATAAATAAATATTTAATAATTTAATATCTCTAATAAATATTAATGGTAAATTATATAATAAAGAACCATAAATTTTTAAAATATTTAAATTTTGAGTTTCTTGATTTTTATAAAATAATTCAAATAAAATTTCATAAACTCCTTTTTCATAAATATATTCAAAATTATCTTCTTTTTCATTTATTAATTTTTTAAAATAAAAAAGTTGAAAAAATAAATGTGGTATTTTTTGAAATGCTTTAATAATTTGAATTTTATGTTCAAAAAGACTAAAAATATCTAATTTTATTTTATTAGTAATATCATTATCTTCAAATATTAAATATGAATGTTTACCATAATTAATAGAATTATATAAAGAAATTCTAAAAGTTAAAGGATAATCCTCAGGTAAAAATTTTCCACTTTCATCAAATAAAATTTCTTTTAATTGATTTATTGTAGTATAACCAATTAAATTTTTAAAAAATTGAATAATCATATCATCAATTATTTTATTTTTTCCACTTGAATAAAAAGAAAAAATTTTCCAAATTTCATCTCTATTAATTTTTAAATAAGTATTAAGTATATAAATATATTTTGCTAACATTAAAGTTAATACAGTAGCAAAAGAAGGAGGATTTTTATATTTATTATAAAATTCAAATAAAATATCAATTTTAATATCATCATATTTTATATATTTTAAAACAATTAAAAATTGAATATACCAAGGAGTATTTCTATTAAGCATATTATTTTTAAAATCTAAAGCTTCTTCTGTTGAATATGATGATATTAATTGGTTTAATAAAGTCCAAAAATTTCTTGTTGTATCAATAATTTTTTGTTGTTGTGATTTTTTAATTATTTTTTCATAAATATTTGATTTTGTTAAATATAATATTTCTAATAATTCTTCTATTTTTATTTCAAAAGATATTTTTAATACTCTCTCAGGTGGCTCAAAATATTTTGTTGTTAAATAACTTATTGGAACTAATGATAATACTTGAATTAATTTTGAATTTTTTATTATATTTTTATATTCTTTTAAATATTCTTCTGAAGTATATTTTTTAATTTTAAATTTTGAAAATGAAATACTCTTTTCTAAAGTAATTAAATTAAAAATCATAAAAAAATATATTCTTAATTGAGGAGGAATTGTTTCATCTTTAAAATTTTCATAAAAAAATTTCTCATATTTTGATAAAATTTCTAAATCATCATTTAATAAATCAATACATTTTCTTAAAAAAGAATATGTAATAAAAATCATATAAATAACAAGTTGATTATTTAATTTAATATTTTTTTTAGCAACATCATAAAAATCATTTAAATATTTTAAAATACCATCTAAAATAAATTTTTTATTTTTTTCAGTCAAATTAATATAATCATCGATTTCTTTTTTAGAATTAGATAATAATTGTTCATAAATTAAACTATTTTTAATAGGTTTTAATTTTATATCAATAATATCGGGAAAAGCGCCTAAATCAGCTAAAAATTCCCTATTTTTAGATGTATCAAAAATACTTAAATTATTTTGCATTTTTTCTATTCTTTTCATAATTTCTAAATTATTTTTATATTTATTTTCATCTAATAATTTTGTTGCTAAATATAAATATTTTTGATGTTGAAAAATTATACTTTGGGGATTAATATTTATATATAATTCAAAAAGTGATATTACTGAATTTAACATTTTTGACATTGTTTTTTGTTCAGTTAATGATATTTCTAAATTTGATATATTTTTATTTTTTAATTTCATTTCATCTGAAATTTCACAAAATTTATCATAAATTTCATCAATTAATTTTAATAAATCATTTTCAGGTAAATTTAAATTTAATTTAATAGAATTATAAATAGAATAAAAATTAATTTGTACTTTATCTAAAGCTAAAGAAGGTAATTTTATTGAATTTAAAAAACTATTTGGTTTATCACAAATAGATTCAAATAAAATTGAAGAATCATGAATATCAAAAATTTTATCAATATGAATATAAATTTCTCTAAAAGCATTATTTGTTAAAAAAGCACTTATAAAAGTTTTTAAACTTCTTAATCCAACAAAAAATTGATTTGGACTTGTTAAAGTTTTATAATGAAAATTTATTTTTTTATAAGTTATTAAATAAACAATATCTCTTAATGCAGGTTTCATATCTTCAACACAATATTCATAAATTTTATTCATTTTTTCAAAAGTTTTTTCCATTAAAGAATTTATTATTTCATAATTTTCAAAATATAAATTATTTTCATTTTTTATATTTTTATATAAAAATACATTTGATACCTTATTTCCTATTAATGCATGTATTAAATTTAAATAAATTTCTAATATTTTTTCATCTATTTTTTCTTTTTTTGATATTTTATCAAAAATAAAATTTTCATATGGTTCAACAAAAAAATTGTATGTTTCTACAACTTCATTTAATTGTTCTTTTGAAGGATATTTTACTTTTTCTCCTATTTTATAATTATAATCAAGAATTAAAAATGAACAAATATAAACTTGAAAAAATGTAAATCCAATTTCTTGAAATTTTTTTTCTTTTTGATTAATCATAACACAAATAATAATTTTAATTTTTTCTTTATATTTATTAATAAATTCATCAACTGTAGTAATATCAAAATTGTCAATTAAAGTATTAAAATAACTTAATCGATTATGTGAAATAATATTAATTTCAATTTTTTTAACTTTATCTTCTAAATTTTTAATAAGAAAATGTTCATTTATTTTAGTATTAATAGAATTATCTTCATAAATAAGAGAATTAAAACAAAAATCAATTAAAGTTTCTGGATTACATACTAAATCAAAATAAGGAATTTCATCAGGATTTACTTCATGTTCCATTAAATAAGAAATAGTCATTTCATTTATTTTATTTTTTATTTTTTCTTCACATAATCCAGCAATAACATAAATAAAAACAATATAAGAATTTGATGTTCTATTAAATAAAGAATATATTGGTAACATATTTTTAACTATAATTATTAAATTTTCTTCTATTTTATTTTTTAATTCTGAATATATTATATTTGATTTAGTATAAATATACATTTTTGATATTAAATGTAATATATATGTATTTACTGTTGAATTGACACTTGATATTGATGAACTTAAAATTTCAACTGAGTTAAATAATATTTTTTTTACTTTTGAATTATTTTTATATATTAAAGGTGAAAGTAAATAAATCATTATTTGATTTAATTTTGAAATATATTTAAACATATATATTTCTTTTTCATCCATATATAATTCTAATATTTTTAAAAATTCTTCTATATTTAAAACATGTGGTATATCTTCTGGACATTCTGAACATATGTAAAATATTGAATTTAAAATACTATTTTCTGGTATTTTAAATAAAAATAATTTTTTTAATACTTTATCAAAATATTTTAATACTATTGAAAGTCTTTTATATAATTTTTTAGTTGATTCTTCATTTTTATCTAATGGAATTCTATTATTTTTTTGTAAATCTTTATCAAATATTTTCTTAGTAAAAATATATAAAAGTGAAGTTGAAAAATTTTTTAAAAAAGAAATATTTTTAATAACACTTTCTTTATATTCATCTTTTAATGAATAATGTAAAATAGGAATAAATAATTTTAAATGATTATCAATTTCTTCTCTATAACTTTCAAATTGTTCTGCAAATAAAAATTGACATAAAATATTTTCAACTCCTTTTTGATCATTATTTTTTTCAGAATAATAAACATTACCATTTAAATATTGATTTCCTTTTACTAATTGTTCAAGTCTACAAAAGAATAATTCAATAAATTCAATTATTTGACTTTTTCCTTTACTAAAACAAAAATCATTTTTATCAATTATTTTTTTAAAAACATTACAAACATTAATAAAATGAATTGGTTTATGTTTAACTAAATTAAATAAAATATCTTGAATTTCAGAATCTTGTTTTAATCTTTTTTTTGGTAAAAAATATTGTATAATATCTAATCCTTGTCTTATATTATCATTTAAAACTTGATGATAAATTAAATTAATTGCTTGATTTTTAATAATAATATAATCTTCATCATTTATATTATTCATATAAAAAATTCCAGCATATTTAAAACTAGTTCTATTTTTTTTATTTAATAAAAATCTAGAATTACTAAAATTATATGAGTATATTGCATTAATATAAAAAAATTTAAAAAATAATTTCCAATCTAAATTAATATTTTTTAATATATCTTTTCTTCCATGTTGCTTTAAATATAAAATAAATCGACCTAAATAAGGAATTAAAAAATTAACTTTAATAGGATTTAAAATATATTTTTCCATAAATTTTAATACACATATTATTAAAATTCCTATTTCTTCAAATTCTAAAAAATCTAATTTAATTGATGATAATTTATCAAATAAATTTGTAAAACTTCTTAAATCATTTGCTTCTGTAAATTTTATTACATTTCCAATTATTTTTTTTGATTCTTCTTCTTGAATTTTTGCAATATAAATTCCTATTGATTTATCCTCATATATATTTTCTTGATATTTTAACCAATTTTGAAAATTATTTTCACATTCCTTTTCGTTAAGGTCGATTTCATCATCATCAGACATTTAAATTATTTATTTAATTAATAAAAAAAATATTATATACTTTTTTAAAACAAAAAAAAAAATAAAGGATAAATTAAATAAACCCATAAAAAACATTAAATTTCAAACATCACAAATAAAAAAAAAATATTTTCAAAAAAATTACCCGAAAAAAAAAAAATAAATTATTCATATATAACTAAATATTAAAAATAAAAATTAAAAATAAAAAAAAATGCAATCAAAACAAATCATAATATTCCTTCTCATAACATCAATAACATCAAATTTAAATAATTCAAAAAAAATAGAAAAAAAATCAAATCGAAACTTAAATAATTATGGATATGGAAATGGATTTAGTTCAGGATATTATGATTCAACAGGATATTATAATGGAAATTCATATGATTCAACATATTCAGGTCAATGTTCAAGTGAAAAATGTAGAAATAATTGGAGAATTGTTGGATATGTTTTTTTAGGTATTTTTATAGTTTTCTTTATTTTGATTGTTATTTATCATGTTTATCTTTGTTTAAGAAATAATGATAATTATATAAATTATGATCCAGATTATAATATGAATAGAATAGGTAATAATTTAAAAAAAAAACATTATCTTTTTCAAAATGAATTAAAATATCAAATTTATAATGAAAATATGGTTAAATATGGAGATGAATGTACTATTTGTTTAGAAAAGTTTATTGTTAATAAAATTAGAATTTGTTTTACTCCTTGTAAACATATTTTTCATTTTTCTTGTTTAAAAGAATATATTATTAAAAGTAATGATACTCATTGTCCTAATTGTAAATTTGATTTTTTTTCTTTATTAAATGGAAAAAATATTAATTATGATTTAGTTGAAATTGATGATAATTATCCTAATGATAATATTGATGATGATCAAAAAAAAAATGATAATAATGAAAGAGATGTTTCTTTGAATTTAAATACTAATAATAATAATAACAATGAAAATAAAGATAATAATAATGAAAATAAAGAAAATATAGATAATACAAAGGATAATAATAATGATGTTATTAGAATTAATATTGAAAATAAAAATAAAATTAAAATTGCAAATGAGAATGTGAATGAAAATGATAATGATAATAAAATTAAAAGTGAAAGTGAAAGTGGTAATAATAGGGAAATTAATTTATAAATTTGATTATTGTAAAAAAATTGTATGAAAAAAAAAATAAATTATTAAGTTATAAAATATAAATAGTGAAAAATTGAAAAGAGTTAATCAAATCAATTAACACAATTAATGTTAGACTATAAAATAATTTAATGAATAAATTAAAATATATATATTAAATAAAATTGTATTAATTTATTTTTTAATATGAAAAAAACAAATTTACTCTTAAGATCAACATTTGATTCTAACTTATTTTTTAAAACAAATCCATCAACAATATATTCAGAAAGAAAATTAAAATTTTTAAATTGTGGTCCGAGAATTCAGAAAAATCCAATTAAAAAATATTATGGCTTAGAATTAAAAAATACAATATATTCTTCTCCTAGAGTTTATATGGAAAATTATAATAAATTTAAACATAATTACATAACTGATATTGCAAAAAAAATATTACCAAAAATAAGAATTCAATTTTTTCCAACTCAAAGAAATGAATATCATAATAGTAGAAATTATAATTATTATTCTGTTAAATATCAAATTGATAAAACTAGTTCAAAAAATTCTAATAATATTGAAATTCAAACTCTTGATTTTAATAGTATTAATTTTTCTAAAAGTAGAGTTGTTCAAAAGTTAAAAAAAATTAATTTAAAATTTCCTTATACCAAACCTACTAAATCTTATTTAGATGATTATTTTAAAGAAATTCATAGAAAAAAAACAAGAAGTAAAAGTTAGTCTTACTATAATTTAAATAATTGTTATATAAAATTATATTTAGAAAAATTAATTTATGCATTAAATTATATTATTTATGATTATTAATATAATAAAGATTTATGATAAAATATATTTTAGTTTTGGAAATTTATTAAATTTAAATGAGATAATTAATTTAAAATATTGGGAAAAATTATATTAAAAAT
>Ga0310695_10013194_pt1 | contig 11413 bp, 8 predicted proteins | sample RumenRJG_04DNA_FD_203882 | JGI IMG/M metagenome (GOLD analysis project Ga0310695, IMG submission 203882) | Bovine rumen microbial communities from Lethbridge, Alberta, Canada - RJG_04 (v2) (version 2) | ecosystem: Host-associated > Mammals > Digestive system > Stomach > Rumen | place: Canada... | reverse complement strand
CCATAAACGGTGAACAATGTGAACCTTATGAGAATTTAATAGTTGATGTCCCTGATGAATATGCAGGTTCCGCAATCGAAAGACTTTCAAACCGTAAAGGTGAAATGAAAGATATGAAGTCCGCAAAAGGCAGAACTCATTTAACATTCCACATTCCTGCAAGAGGATTAATAGGGTTCAGAAATGAGTTTATAAGAATGACAAGAGGTGAAGGGATAATGTATCATACTTTCCTTCATTACAGACCTTATGCAGGAGATATCAGCCGTCAAAGATGCGGTTCTATAATCGCTCACGAACAGGGAGAGGCAATACCTTATGCTCTTGCTCAATTTGAGGACAGAGGGGTATTTTTTGTAACTCCTAAAACAAAAGTTTATCGCGGAATGATTATTGGTGAAGGCAACAGACCTCAGGATATTGTTGTAAATATTTGCAAAACCAAAAAATTAACAAACATGAGAAGTTCTACGGCTGATGTTATGGTTACTTTGCAGGCTCCAAGAATTTTATCGCTTGAAGAAGCGTTAGAATATATCACTGACGACGAACTTGTTGAAATTACACCTGAAAATATAAGACTACGCAAAGCCGACTTAAACAGAAAGATTTATAATTAATTATTCAATAATTTTGCCGTCAAAAAGGTCAATAACCATATTTACATTATCAGAATGAAAACCGGCATCTTCTCTTTGTGCAGAATGATTCTGTGAAACTTTATCTGAAGAAGTATTTATATCAGAAGTTGTTATTTCAACTCGCTCAACCTGCTCAATTGCATCTTCTACAACTTCTTTCGGTTCATTTTTGTCAGGAATTAATTTTTTTTTAGTCGCGGGTTCAGGTTCGGATGGTAAACTTTCTACTGACAATTTGTCATCATCTGCATTTGGTTTGCGCAAAACAATTTTAGGCTTTGTACCTAAAACGGCAACTGAAGCGGATTCTAAAAGAGCCATTCTGTCCGCTTCATCTCTGAAACGATTTAGCCAACTGTCACTTTTTATTGCAATAATAACTTCTTCTTGTGTCAGTTTAACAGGCTTTGCATACTGTTTTAATATTGCTCTTGATGCAAAAGTCTGAATATTATCCAAAAATTTAATCCATAAATTTTTTAATTCCGTATTATCTGATTTCGAGGAAGCATTTTTAACGGGTTGAGTTATTTCGGGTTCCTCTTTAGGAGAGGCAGTGACCTGAGCAGCAGGCTCTTGTTTCGCAGTTTTTGCTTCTTCCTTTTTCTCTGCAATTTTATTTACAGGCATTGGGGGAGTATTATAAACATGCGCAGGTTTTACAATATGCCCTGATTCAAGTTGCTGCAATCTGTTCTGCAAATCTTCAAGTTTTGTATTTTCCGTTAAATTTGCCATATCCAAAATTGCAACATCAAGCCACAATTTTGGGTTTGTGGTCAATTTCAATTCTTTTATATAAGAACTGCATTTGTCAATCAATGACACAATTTGATGTGTTTCAATATCGTTTAAATAACCGGATAATTTTTTAATCTGTTCATCATTTAATTGAATAACTCCCGTGAGTAACTTTGAATCAGCGGATTTCAGAATTAACGCATTTCTTAAATATTCCAAAAAATTTGATAATATCTGACTTGGTTCATTGCCCTGATTATAAATATTATTCAAAACTTCAATTGCGGAATTTGAATCGGATTTAATTACACATTCAAATAATTTTGTCAAATCATCAAAAGATAATCTGCCTAAAAGTCTGTTTATATCATCAACATCAATTGCTTCTTTTGATGAATTCAGAACACTTAACTGATCTAACAATGCGATAGAATCTCTCATTCCGCCTGCAGAATTTGAAGCAATATAATTAAGTGCATCATCTGTTATATTAATTTTTTCACTGTCAGAAATAAATCTTAAATGTTTAGAAATATCATCTGTTGTAATGCGCTTAAAATCAAATCTTTGGCAGCGGCTTTTTATTGTATCAAGAACTTTATGCACTTCTGTTGTAGCAAGAATAAAAATAACATTCGCGGGCGGTTCTTCAAGTGTCTTTAACAAAGCATTGAACGCCGTCGGAGTGAGCATGTGGACTTCGTCTATAATATAGATTTTATATCGGCTATGAACAGGTGCCATCGCTACATTTTGGATAATTTCTTCTGCATCGCTGACCGAACGGTTACTTGCCGCGTCAATTTCAATCACATCTATAGGTATGGATTTTGTTATATTTGTACAATTCTCACATTCATTACAAGGCGAAATTGTAGGACCTTTTTCGCAGTTTAAAGATTTTGCAAAAATACGCGCAGTAGAAGTCTTACCTGTTCCTCGAGGTCCTGTAAAAAGATACGCATGAGAAATTCTGTCGGATTCAATAGCGTTAGTTAAAGCCTTTTTGACATGAGATTGTCCGACAATTTCTTCTAACTTCTGCGGTCTGTATTTTCTGTATAAAGGTACATAACTTTTATTCATGATAATGTTATTATAACAAAGAATTTATTAAAAAGGACAGATTATGAACATAATTAAACCAAATAAACTCAAAAAAGGTGATACAATAGCAATAATTGCGCCGGCAGGAAATGTTGAAGAAGATAAAATCCTAAATTCTGTCAAATATTTTGAAAGTTTAGGGTATAAAATCAAGTTAGGAAAAAATATTTTCAAATCTGAAAGATACCTTGCAGGAAGTGACAACGACCGTCTTGAAGATTTACACAATGCCTTTGAAGATAAAGAAGTAAATGCAATATTTTGTGCAAGAGGCGGGTATGGTGCAATAAGATTAGTTAATAAAATTAATTACGAACTAATAAGTAATAACCCGAAAATTTTCTGTGGATATTCTGATATTACGGCATTATCGCTGATGTTTTATAAAAAAGCAGGTTTAATAACTTTTTCTGCACCAATGCCAAAAGGTGATTTTCAGCCTGATGAAATTGATGAATTTACGGTTTCAAATTTTTGGAATACACTCGAAAGTAACAATATTACTATAACTGCGCCTGAACTAAAAACTTATAAATGCGGTGATGCAAGAGGGATTATTTGGGGCGGAAATCTTGCAACTGTTTGTTCGTTATGCGGATTAAATTTTATTCCAGATGAAAATTTTATATTTTTTGCGGAAGATTTGAATGAACCTGTTTACAAAATCGACCGTTCATTCAGGCAACTTTTGAATATTGATAAATTTAAGCAAAATGTTTGTGCCATAGTATTGGGTGACTTTTTAGGTATCGACGAATACAAAGAGCAACTTGATAAACTATTTAATGAAATCGCACAGGAACTAAATATCCCTGTCTATGGCGGATATCAAATTACTCATGACAAAACAAAAGTTACCGTTCCGATAGGCGCTATCGGGCTGTTAAACGACGGAGTATTAGAAAGCAGATACTAAACAAACTACCCTACCGGACTGTATAAATTGCTAATGTTTTAATGCAATCAAATATAAATAATCTTCTATGAGTTCGTTTTTTAAAGGTTTTTGTTATCAAACAAAAACTTGAACAACACAAGGAGGTTAAAAATGTCAATTAAAAAACTAACTGCGGCAGCGGCGATTGCTGTTGGAATAGCAACATGTTCCTTGAATAGTGCAATGGCTGCCTGCCCGTGTACACAAAATGAGGCTTTGCCTGTTGTGACAGGGCCATCTGACTGTGCAAAACCGCAATGTAATAAATGCAAACGTGCAAAAGCAGATTGCGGTTGTAAAAAGAAAAAGGCATGTCCTGTTAAAACACCATGCAATGACGAAATAAGTTGTGAAAAACCTGCTGTTCCGTCAACAGCATTGTGTCCTCAATCTGGAAAGCCTGACAGTTCACAAATGAAACAGGTTTATGGCTATCCGCAGGCAATTTACGGTACTAACAACTATGTAGGAGAACCTGCAAACTCAATTTTTTCAACTGAAACCGCAATGAAAGGTTGTCCTGCATCAAGATTGAGTTCTGAAATATCAGGAACAACAATTTCAACTCAAACTGAAAGCCAAATCACAGGTGCGGCTGCATCTATGCCTTGTTTGAATGAGTTACCGAGATGTAACAATGGTGTTAGTGTAAATATGGGCGAAAATAAAGGTTGCCCGATTGATTTCAAATCAGCAAACTCAATTAATGCAGTAAAAAAGTCTTTAGTCCCTTATACCATTAAGGAAAATATAACTGGTGCTGCTGCTCCTGCATTCACAGGCGGAATGTTTCCTGATGTTCCAAACAGTTATTGGGCATCTTGTGATATTGACAAGTTAGCGATTAACAATGTTGTTGTCGGCTATCCTGACGGAATGTTTAAACCAAACAAAAACATTTCCCGTGCCGAATTTGCGACAATGCTTGTTAAAGGGTTTAATATGTGCCCTGACGGACATACAACATCAAAATTCTCTGATGTTTCGACGAGCAATTGGGCTAATCCTGCAATAGCAAAAGCAGTTAACGAAGACTTGCTAAGAGGGTATCCTAATCACACGTTCAAGCCTCACAACCCTGTTACAAGAGTTGAAGCACTGACTTCAATTTCAAAAGGTATGACATGCGATATAGATTCTTGCAAAGCAGACCAGATTTTAAGCAAATACGCTGACGGGAATAAAGTTCCTAATTGGGCAAGAATACCAGTTGCAAAATCACTTCAAAACGGTGCTTTAAGCGACAGTCCTAACCCAAATATGATTATGCCGAATCGTGATGCAACAAGAGCAGAAATTGCTTCAATGATGCAAAATACAAGAGTTGCACTTGGTTATGACAAGAACCCGATGACAGCAAACAACATTTGCCCTGCATGTCCTATTGAGAAAAAAGCATTACTTGAACAGGAAGAAATAGTTAAAATTCCTACATTAAAATTATCTATGATTGACCAGGTTAATGCAAAATCATCTCATGTCGGTCAGTATTTCAGAGCAAATACCTTGGAAGATGTAACAATTAACGGTGTAAAATATCCATGCGGCTCAACGGTAACAGGTCAGGTTGTTGAAGTTATCAGACCGTCAGGATGCAACAAAGGGGCATTAAAACTTGCATTTACAAGTATTACAAACGGCAAATGCAAAACAAAATTACCAAAACAAATTTTACAGGCTCAGGTAAATAAACAGAAAAATCTTAACCCTGTTGCAAGATTAGTACAAATGCCGTTTACATGGACAGGTTCACTTATAGGTATTGTAGGCAGAACTGCAGGCGGTATATTGACTAATGTCGGTAACGCTGCCGAAAATGTAACAAATGATGCCGGTTATGTATTAGGTCACGGTTTTTCAGGTCAATTCGGGGCGGCAGCAAGAAGTCTTGGCGACGGCTTGTATGAAACAGTCAAAGCACCGGTTGATGTAACAAGAACCGCAGTATCAGGTACAATGGGCTTATTCCAAACTACAGGGGATGAATTTGCATATCTTGTTGATCCGAGAGGTTACAAAATCTCTGCAGTCAACCCAAGAGAACACATAACAATCGCCTTTGGTTGTAACGAATAGAGGTGAAAATACTTCAAAAAAACGGGTGTGAAATATTCATACCCGTTTTTTGATTAATAATTTATTATAATAACATTAAAATTTACAACGGAACATGGTCACAATATACAAGACTTGCCCAATTTTCGAAATAACTGATTTGTGTAACACTTCCTGTTCTTATATAAATTTTTAGTAATTTATCGGCTGAAATTCCTAAAGCACCACAAATCGCAGCCTGTATAACATCAGGATGTGTAACAATTATAATTCGGTTTCCGTTATTTTTTTCAACCAAGCCATCAATAACAGATTTTATTCTTTTTATAAAATCTGGCGTACTTTCACCTGCATCTCCGCTTTCAAGGTTTGCAAGTACCTGAGATATGCCATCAGGATACTTATCTAAAATCTGAGAGTAAGTTAATCCGTTCCATTCGCCGCATTTACGAGAGGTTAAGTCCTCAACGGTTTCAAATTCTTGTTTAAAAAGTTTTGCAACTATTTCTGCAGTTTGTTGAGTTCTTACTGATGGAGAAGAATATATTACATCATTTTTTATTCCTCTGTCTTTAAGATACTGAACTACATTTTCTGTTTCTTCAACGCCTAAATCCGACAAAGGCGGATAGTTAGGGTTATCCGAAAATCTTCCTTCTTCTGAATATATTGTAGCACCATGGCTGACAAATGTAATTTTACATCTTCTGTTAAAATACATATTTTTACCTCTTTTAATATTATAGCATAGTTTTTATTTTTGCGGTAGTATAAAGAAAAAGGAGTATTTTATGAAGGGAAAGGCTTTTAAATTTGGAGATAATATTTCAACTGACCATATTGCACCGGGGAGATTGTATCATTTGCGCTCAGACTTAAATGAGTTTGCAAAGCATGTACTTGAGGATGCTGATGAAACATTTGCTTCAAGAATGAATAAAGGTGATTTTGTTGTAGCAGGCAATAATTTTGGGTTAGGTTCATCAAGAGAACATGCCCCTCGTATTATGAAAATTGCGGGTGTTGGTGCTGTTTTGGCAAAGTCCTTTGCCAGAATATTTTACCGTAATGCCATAAATATCGGACTTTTAGCAATTGAGTGTGACACTGATGCGATTGATGACGGAGATGAACTTGAACTTGATGTTGAAAAAGGGATTATCACTGATTTGACAAATGGTGCTATAATCCAAATTGAGCCTCTTCCGCCTGTTATGATTAAACTTCTTAATGATGGTGGTCTTGTTGAACATATAAAGAAAAACGGTGATTTCAAACTGACTGACTAATTGACATAATTTTTTTAATTTCTTAATATATTTGTGATTTTAATAAATTAGATATATTCTAAAACTATACAGACAAAGGGGAATAATATGAATATACAGGAAAAAACCGAATCCATAAATTCAGTTATAAGAAATATTGCTGATTTTATTCAGGTACATCAGGATATAAAAGATGATTTTAATGAATATTTGCGTACAATAGGTCAAACTTCAACAAGCGGTATCTCTTTTCAGTCTGCATGTTTTAGTTATATTCTTGAAAGAAATATAGGCGAAGATTTTAAAAGTATTCCGGAATTGTATCTGGAAAATAATAAAAATCTTGATAAAGAATCAAAAAAGATTGTTGAAGCGATGCAAGATTCAATATCTTCGGTTTTTGAAATCAAAAGAGTCACCAAAACAGGATTTGACTTTTTAAATATTGTCAATGAAAAACGCTATATGGTTACTTCTTTAATGAAAATGACTGCATTTAGGGGGATTGGCGTCGGCAGTTATATTATTGCAAGAATTGTAAAAATTGATGGTGATGATTATTTACTCGAAATTTCTGGGGTATTACCGTCAACAAGAAAAAATGATGCTTATCGTTTTGCAGTTGCTAAAATAATAGAAAATCCTGAACTCGTTTATCTTGATAATCCCGAAAAACAAAAAGAGATTGAAAAAGATGTTGCGGATATATATGATAAGTTTACCGAATTTTTTGACGGGAAGACAGAAATTGTTACTACAAATAAAAATGCAGATGAATTAATTGGTATTTTTAATGATTTTGCAGAAGAAGGTAAAAAGTCCGATTACGAAAAACTTATAACTGAACCTAAAGAGTATAAATATTTTAATGTTCAGGAATTTAACAATTCTTATGACAATTTTTTGGAAAATTCTTTAGGCGGTTTTTCATCTCACCAAGAAGAATATGATGTTGGTATTATTTACGATAAAGAATTAGGGCTTTATGCAGTTCCTTTCTATGGAACATTCAATAAAATATTTGAAGTTAAAGATTATACAAAAATAACGAATTATGATGAATGTATAAAATATTTTTTGAGAAATGACAAATATAGTGCAAATTTGATAAGAACTGTAGCGGAAAAACACAAAAACTTTATGGAAATTGTAAATGCAGTTTTAGGTAAAAACTTGACATTAGATGACTTATTGCGAAAATACAAAAGAAGGTATTTGACCAATAAAATTATGTCATCTACTACCGTTTTGTACCGTTCAAACGCATTTTCAAGCACACTTGGTATAATTGAAGATGAAGAAAATAAACCTGAAATAGATTTATCTCAAAAAATAGGCAGGAACGATCCTTGTCCTTGCGGCAGCGGTAAAAAATTCAAAAAATGTTGTGGTGCAAATTTATAAAACCCTATGATTAAACAGTTACGGCTAAAAAATTATATACTTATTGATGAACTCTGCGCCAATTTTGATGATGGCTTAAATGTCATTACCGGTGAAACAGGTGCCGGTAAGAGTATCTTACTTAATGCAATTGATTTGGTCTTTTCAAACAGAGTTTCAAAAGAAGTTATTAAAACAGGTTGTGATAAAGCAATAATTGAGGTTACGCTTGAATCTTCTCACAATTCATTTAAAGAACTTTTTTCTCAAAACGGTATTGATGATTTGGGTTCTGAAATTGAGATTTCAAAAGAAATAACTCAAAATGGCGTTCGTTCAAGGATAAATGGAACACTTGTCAATCAGGAACTTTTAAAGAATTTGCGAACATTGTTTGTGGATATACATTCACAGCACCAAACTTACACCTTTTTACAACCGCAATACCATATAAACCTTCTTGATTCTTATGCAAAAGAGTTTTACGGGCAAATGTTGCAGGAGTACAGGATAGATTTTGACAAGTACATTGATTTGGTCAAACAACTTGAAATTGCTAAAACAAGTGCTAATGCGACTGAATCGCAAATTGAATTCTTAAAATTTCAAGTTGATGAAATTGAACAGGCTCAAATAATTTCTGAAACAGAAGACAAAGAACTCGAAAGTGAACTTGAAATATTGAATAATGCGGAAAAATTAAAAGAGTTGACGGGGGGTTCATATTGGGCAATAAATGGTGATGATGGTTCAATTTTAGAAGCATTGGCTAAAATAAAAACAGATTTAACAAAAGCATCAGCTTTTGACCCTAAACTTGAAGATATTTGCTCTGATTTTAACGGAGTGAGCGAAAATCTGCGTGAGATTTCTTCTTTTTTAAGAGATTATTCGCAAAATCTTGATAATGACACTCAAAGACTTAATGATATTCAGGAAAGACTTTTTATCCTTGATAAATTAAAACGCAAATACGGCGGAGATTTGGCAGGTGTATTGCTTGCTTATAACAATGCAAATGAGGAACTTTCAAAGATTGAATATTCTACAAAAAATATTGAGGAGTTAGAATTAAAAATAGATCAAATGAAAGCGCACTTATATAAAATTGCGCAAGAGATAAGTGAATTCAGAAAGAACTATGCAGCCGTGTTATCTTCGCTTATACAGGATAAATTAACACTTTTAGAATTGCCAAAAGCCAGATTTTCTATTTCTATAACCGAAAAATCTTTGTGCAGTGATGGTATTGATGATGTTGAATTTATGATTTCCACAAATGTTTCCGAAGATTTAAAACCTCTTGCAAAAGTAGCCTCAGGTGGTGAAATTTCAAGAGTTATGCTTGCCATAAAATCAATATTTGCACAAAATGACGATATTGATACGGTTATTTTTGATGAAATTGATACAGGAATTTCGGGACATGCCGCTCAAAGTGTTGCTGAGGAAATCGAACAACTTTCAAAATCGCATCAGGTTATTGTTATTACACATCAGCCGATTATTGCTTCCAAAGCGGATAAACATTTTTATGTCAGAAAATCTCAACAAGATGAGACAAAAGTAGAAGTCTATGTTTTAACTGGTGAAAATCGTGTCAAAGCAATTGCAGAACTTGCAGGCGGAGATATAAACGAACAATCCGTTGAATTCGCAAAATCGCTTTTAGCGAAATAGCATGTAAACTATTGTTAAAATAATACTTTTATTTTTTTTATAATAGCAATTTTTAATATTCACAAGCTTTATAGATTTTGAAGAAAAAGGATTTTATATGTTAATTACATCTATACCCCAAATAAGTTATTATAATAATAACAATACAATGCAGGTACAACGAAATGAACTTCGCATAAAGCCGCAATTAAATGCTGATACGGTTTCTTTTTGTGCAAGACCGCCAAAGTTTGATAATTCATTTTTTATGGATGCTTTGGGGAGAGGCTATGACAGCGCAGAACCCGGTTTGATTACTAAAGCAAAAGAGTTTCATGGCACATTAAAACGAGTTGTTGATAAGTTAAAGGCTTATGGTTTTGAGTATGATGAAGCATACAATTCTGCCTGCCCTTTAAAAAAGAAAAAATCTGTTCTTGATAAATATGAAAGGCAAGGAAACGCACAGGACATAATTCGTGGAACAGTATATTGGCAAGATCAGCAGGATATAATGGCATTTAAAAAATTTCTTGAAGAAATGAAAGAAGAAGGTTGGATTCTGTCACCGCTTCGTAAACTTGACAAAGAAACAGGAGATTTCGTAAAAAACAAAAATGGCAGTATTATAAAATTTCCTGATTTGGAAATAAGGCAAGAAGGCGTAACAACCGAATCATTGGCACCTTTGGGTGAATATATGCAAAGAGCAGAAATTTCCAGACCAAGAGAATCTACTTATGCTGATTGGCAAATGAGGTTTATTTCTACAAAAGAAAAAGGGATGAAAGAAGGTCGTCAGGACTGTGAAGTTATCTTTTTATACGGGCCAAAATATAAAGATGCCAAGGAAATTGAACATAAATATGTTTATGAACCCGTAAGAAAGATGAAAAAACTCCATGTTGATATGAACCCTGAACATCATCCGAAAGGAACATCAGGCTATTTGATTGCAAACAATTTTAAAGAAATACAGAAAAGGCTTGTCCAATTTATTTCGCAGCCTTTGTTTGTAAATGCTTTTAATACGGATTTAAAAATTAAAGATGCCGAAAAATTACCTGTAGAAATCAGTAAAGCATATTCTCATTTGATTCTTAACTATGCAAAGAGTATTCAAAAGGCTCTTCCGAGTTATTATACGCAGATATCAAAAGAACTATTAAAAGATGAACAGGTAGTTGTATCTATTAAAAATTCTCCGTCATATCAGTTTAGGGATGATAAAACAATAACTCCAAAAGAAATCAAAGAAGCAAAAAGGGAAATAAAATCAAAACTTATTGATTGGAAAGAAAAAGATTCTGAGCGCATAGTTGAAGTTTTGGAAGATTTAAGGCAGACATTAGATAAATTTGCCTTAAAAGACTAAACTTTAATAATAGCAACATTTTCAATGTGATAAGTATGACAAAACATGTCAAACGGTTGAACAGATGTGATAGTGCAACCTTTATCTTTAAGAATTTTTAAATCCCTTGCAAGGGTAGCCGGATTACATGAAACATAAATAATATGTCCTTTGCACAGTTTCCTTGCATAAGATATAGACTCCGGTGTGCATCCTTTTCTTGGGGGATCAAGAATAACAATATCAAATTTTTGTTCTTGTTTTTTGA
>Ga0310695_10013193_pt1 | contig 11414 bp, 14 predicted proteins | sample RumenRJG_04DNA_FD_203882 | JGI IMG/M metagenome (GOLD analysis project Ga0310695, IMG submission 203882) | Bovine rumen microbial communities from Lethbridge, Alberta, Canada - RJG_04 (v2) (version 2) | ecosystem: Host-associated > Mammals > Digestive system > Stomach > Rumen | place: Canada... | reverse complement strand
ACTAATTACGCGAAAGAAGGCGCCCACGGCGCCTTCTTTTGATTTCTGATTATGCAGGCACAGCATTTCTGCTGCTCCCGAAATTGGATTTCAGTCCTCCGGTTTCGGGGCTTCGTGCTCGCAGTAAATGCAGCGGTAGATCTTCTTTTCCCGGTCGGTCAGGCGGAATTCCTGCACCAGTTCCTGCTCGGTGGAGGTGATGCAGCGGGGGTTTTTGCATTTGATGATATCCCGCACACGTTCCGGCAGGCTCAGGCGTTCCCGTTTGACCAGTTCACCGTTCTGGATGATGTTCACCGTGATCCCGGGATCGATATAACCCAGCACATCAAAGTTCAGATCAATGACCTGTCCGACTTTAATGATGTCCTTTTTCCCCATCTTCGGGCTTTCGGCATTCTTGATCATAGCCACACTGCAGTCCAGTTTTTCCAGACCGAGGATTTTGTAAATTTCCATACCGCGTCCCGCGGTGATGTGATCCAATACGATACCGTCTTTAATTTGACCGATGATCATGCGTTTACCTCCAGTAATTTCATAATGAGCGCCATACGGATAAATTTCCCGTTCGCCACCTGTTTGAAATAGGTAGCTCTCGGGTCCTTGTCGACAGTCACCGAGATCTCGTTGACACGCGGCAGCGGATGCAGGATGGAAAGAGTCTCTTTGGCATTGCGGAGTTTGTCCGGAGTGAGGATATAGGTATCCTTCAGCCGCATGTAATCCGCTTCGTTGAAGAACCGTTCCCGCTGAACACGGGTCATGTACAGGATGTCCAGATCGGGCATGGCGTCTTCCAGGCTTGTGACCTCCTGATAGTCGATGTGGTTCGCGTCCAGAATGTCACTGATGATATAGCGCGGGACCTGCAGCTCCTCCGGGGAGATCAGGATAAATCTCGTATTTTTATAACGGGACATGGCGGAAATCAGGGAATGGACGGTGCGGCCGAATTTCAGGTCGCCGCAAAAACCGACAGTCAGATTCTCCAGCGTACCTTTTTCCCGGTAGATGGTCAGCAGGTCGGTAAGCGTCTGGGTGGGGTGGTTGTGCCCGCCGTCACCCGCGTTGATGACCGGAACGCCGGCAGAACGGGAAGCCACCAGCGGTGCGCCTTCCTTGGGGTGGCGCATGGCGATGATATCCGCGTAACAGCCCACTGTCCGGACTGTATCGGAAACGCTTTCACCTTTGGAGGTCGAACTGCTTTTGCTGTCCGCAAAGCCGATCACATTGCCGCCCAGGCTGTACATCGCGGATTCGAAGCTGAGCCGGGTGCGGGTCGACGGTTCAAAGAACAGCGTCGCCAGAATTTTCCCTTTGCAGGCTTCGGAATATTTTCCGGGGTTGTCAATGATGTCCAATGCTTTGTCAATGAGTTCCTGGATCTCTCCGGTGCTCATTTCCATAATGTCAATCAAGTTATTCATTACGTTACCTTATACCTTTATTAATTGTCCTCAAAGATCTGATGTTCAGCAGTCAATATCCCGGCACCTGATCCCTATTTCCCGATCCAGCTTTCATCGGAAGGGTTGTTGCGGAATGCGATCAAGCGGTCAACATCCTCCGGTTTGATATATCCTTCCTGCGCGGCGACCTTTGTGATCACATCGAAATTGGTGAGCGAATGGTTTACCACATTAGCTTCAGCCATGCGGTCCAGACCCTTCTGCATGCCGTAAGTGAAGATGCTGACGATCCCGAGTACTTCGGCTCCGGCTTCGCGGAGTGCATCGACGACTTCGATCACACTGCCGCCAGTAGAGATCAGATCCTCTACAACAACGACCTTCTGACCGGCTTCCAGTTTTCCTTCGATCCGGTTCTGTCTGCCGTGGTCTTTGTTGCCGCTGCGGACGTACCCCATCGGCATGTTCAGGATATGTCCGGTGATGGCCGCATGGGCAATACCGGCTGTGGAGGTACCCATCAGGACTTCGGCATCCGGATAATACTTGCGCACCAGTTCAGCCAGCCCGTTTTCGATATCGTCCCGGACAGCGGGAGCCGTCAGGGTCAGGCGGTTGTCACAGTACACGGGACTTTTGATGCCGCTTGCCCAGGTGAAGGGTTCTTCCGGGCGCAGAAATACCGCCCCGATGGACAGCAGGTCTTTTGCAATTCTTTCTTCCATTCTATCCTTCCAATTCTCTTATTTACAGAAATCAGCCACACAGCGGCGGTAGGCAGCAACGGGATCTTCGGCTGCCGTGATCGGACGTCCGACGACGATGTAGTCGGAACCGATCTCACAGGCTTTCGCCGGTGTTGTCACGCGCTGCTGGTCACCGGCAGCCCCATCCGCGAAACGGATTCCCGGCGTTACGGTGAGAAATTCGCTGCCGCAGACTTCATGAACTTTTTCTGCCTCCAGCGGAGAGCATACGACACCATCCAGTCCGGCGGCTTTTGCGTTAGAGGCGTACTGCATGACGACCTCAGCCAAAGGCTTTTCGATCAGCAGTTCCTTTTCCATGCGCTCCTGGTCAATGGAGGTGAGCTGGGTGACTGCGATCAGCAGCGGCCTCGTGCCGTCCGGGCGGGTCAGCCCTTCCACAGCTCCGCGCATCATATCCATGCCGCCTGCTGCGTGCAGGTTGCAGATGTCCACATCCAGTCGCGAAAGAACCGCCATGGCTTTTTTGACAGTGTTCGGTATGTCATGAAGCTTGAGGTCCAGAAAAATCTTATGACCGCGGTTCTTGATTTCCCTTACGATTTCCGGACCTTCCGCATAGAAAAGCTCCATCCCGATTTTGACGAAGGGCTTTTCATCCGTAAACTTATCCAGAAACGCGAATGTCTGTTCGGCTGTGGCGAAATCACAGGCAATGATGACATCTTTTCCCATTTGAGTGCTCCTTTATAGATCCTTCAATTTATCAATTCCGCAGCGATCCATGACCGCCGGAAGTTCTGCAATAATTTTCGGGCAGATAAAGGGATCTGCCAGATTCGCGGCACCGATCTCAACCGCAGCTGCGCCTGCCATCATCATTTCGATGACATCTTCCGCACTGGAAATGCCGCCCATACCGATCACCGGGATGGAAACAGCATTGGCAGCCTGCCAGACCATACGCAGCGCGACCGGGAAAACCGCGGGACCGGAAAGTCCGCCCGTCGTGTTGGCGAGAATTGGTTTCCGGGTCTTGATATCGATACGCATGCCCATCAGTGTGTTGATGAGGCTCAAACCGTCCGCACCGGCATCTTCACAAGCCCGGGCTATGGACGCGATGTCTGTTACATTCGGGGAAAGCTTCATAATGACCGGCTTTGTCGTCACCGCTTTCACCGCTTTTGTTACCGCTGCCGCCTGCTGCGGGTCAGTGCCGAAGCTCATCCCGCCGCCATGGACATTGGGGCAGCTGATGTTCACTTCCAGCCAGCCGACCTGTTCTTCTTTGTCCAGTTTTTCACAGGTTGCGGCATATTCCTCCAGAGAAAAGCCGCTCACATTTGCCATCATGGGCTTGTGGAAGCATTTCTTCAGTTTCGGCAGTTCTTCGGAGATCACGGCATCGACTCCCGGGTTCTGCAGCCCGACGGCATTGAGCATTCCGGAAGGTGCCTCCGCGATGCGCGGCGTGGGGTTGCCGAAACGGGGCTGCAGGGTCGTCCCCTTGCAGGAAAACGTGCCGAGCAGATCGATGTCATACAGCTCCGCAAATTCATATCCGTAGCCAAAGGTCCCGGAGGCCGGGATGACCGGATTGTCCAGTTCAATGCCGCATAAATTTACACTCAGCCTTCCCACAGGATCTCCTCCTTCCGCAGAACAGGACCCTCTTTGCAGATCCGCTTATATCCGGTGACAGTGCGGCAGGTGCAGCCCATACAGGCTCCGAACCCGCAGCCCATGCGTTTTTCAAAGCTGAACTGGCCGCCGGTCTTCGAGGTTTTATAAACAGCCTTGAGCATCGGCTCCGGTCCGCAGGTATAAAAATAACTGTAATCAAGTCCCTGCATGGCATCCGTGACAAAGCCTTTGATGCCCGCGGAACCATCCACCGTGGTGAGAAAAACCTCGGTGCCGAGCATACGGAACTCGTCTGCATAAAATATCTCGCTTGCCGTATTGAAGCCCAGGATCACAGTGACCTTGCAGCCCTTTGAAAGCAGTTCATCGGCAAGCCCGAACAGCGGCGGTACACCGACCCCGCCGCCGATCAGCAGCGGATGGTCACCGGAGGGCGTCAGGTCATACCCGTTGCCGAGTCCGGTCAGCAGGTCGAGTTGTCCGCCTTTCGGCATCCAGCTCAGCTGTTCCGTGCCTTTTCCGACAGTTTTGTAAATGAGAGTCAGCATGCTGCCGGAACGGTCACAGACAGAAATCGGGCGGCGCAGGAATTTGCCGTCCAGTTTGATATTCACAAACTGACCCGGAGCTGTGATCGCGGAGGTATCCCCGCCAAGCCGCAGGCGATACACTGTATCGGTGAGGGCTTTGTTTTCTATGATCGTAAAAATCTGCTGTTTCATATTCGTCTTTATTGTGAGGACAGGGAACGAATTCCCGGCGTTCCTCTTTTTACTCCTTGTCCCAGGCTGAGTAAGCAATTTTCCCTGCTGCCATGGTCATCATGCAGCGGCCCTGCACGGTCCATCCTTCAAAGGGCGTGCTGTGTCCCATGCTGAGGAATGTTCCCGGATCGATTGTATAGGGATCATCAAGGGCAAACATGGTGAAATCTTCTTCCATGGAAGGCTGCGCTAATCCGAAACGCTTCCGCGGATTGACAGAAAGCTTTTCGATCAATTGTGCCAGGGTGAGCTCACCCTTCAGGACCAGGTTCGTATAAAGCAGCGGGAAAGCCGTTTCCAGTCCGACGATCCCCATCAGGCTGCCCTGCAGTCCTTTGCTTTTTTCTTCCGCTGTGTGCGGTGCGTGGTCTGTGGCGATGATGTCGATCGTCCCGTCCCGCAGACCTTCCAGCAAAGCCTGTCGGTCTTCTTCGGAACGGATGGGCGGATTCATCTTGAAGCGGCCATCCTCCTGCAGCATGGATTCATTCAGCAGCAGGTAATGCGGCCCGGTCTCGCAGCTCACATCCAGACCTTCCGCTTTGGCTTTGCGGATGAGCGCCACGCTCTCCTTTGTGGAAATGTGGCACACATGGTAGCCGCATCCGGTCTCCCGCACCAGGTCCAGATCCCGGGCAATCTGTCCCCATTCCGATTCGGAACAGATCCCCTTGTGACCGTGGGCAGCCGCGTAAGCTCCGTCATGGATATAGCCGCCCCGCAGCAGACTGTTGACCTCACAATGAGCCACGATCAGTTTGCCCAAAGCCTTTGCCTGAAGCATAGCCTCCCGCATCATCTCATCCCGCTGTACGCCGTGTCCGTCATCGGAAAAGGCGGCAGTGTACGGGGCCATGCCCGCCAGGTCGGAAAGCTGCTCTCCCTTTTCTCCGACTGTGATCGTACCGTAAGGATAAACAGGGATCACCGCATCTTTTTCAATGATGTCCAGCTGGACCTTCAGTTTTTCGTAATTGTCCGGTGTCGGGTCAAGATTCGGCATCGTACAGACGGCCGTATAACCGCCGTGTGCCGCTGCCATACTGCCGCTTCTGATCGTCTCCTTATAAGAAAAACCCGGCTCGCGAAAGTGAACATGCACATCAGCGAAGCCGGGAAAAATGGTGAAGCCATCACCGGGAATCGTTATTTGATCAGAATCAGAAACAGTTTTACCATAATTCAAAAACCTGTCTGAAATGGTTATATCTTTTCGTCGAAATACACCATTCTCAAATACATTTACATTGGTAAACAGAGTCTGCACGATATCCTTTCTGTATCTATAAAAAAACGTCCCTCCGCCGGAGAGGAAAGGGCACTAAAAACGGGCTGTTACGCCCGGTTTATTTCCATTCAGTTCCTGGCGGACCATCGGAACAAGTTGATTTAACTGTTAGAAGTATATTTTTAACCCGTTCATTTGTCAATAGATGAGGTGACAAAAAATGAGTGGCAGCATGGCGGTTGACGGCGCGAAAATCAGGAATTGGCTGAAAATGCAGCAGCACTAATTATTTAACTTTGGCACAACCAAATTGCTTTAAAATCAAACGTCACAATTTTGATGAAATCCCTTGACGAAAAATCCGGTGGGGAGTATAAATAGCAAGTCGTTAGGAAATGCCCTCTTAGCTCAATTGGATAGAGCGTTTGCTTGCGGAGCAAAAGGTTGGGGATTCGAATTCCTCAGGGGGCGCTGAAAACCGGTTTTCACCGGTTTTTTTGTTTAAGAAAACAGATTCGAGGTTTAGGGGACTGACCTGCGAAGCGGGTCTGTCCTCGTTACGATAAGCGCGGGGAAACAGGAAACAGCCGTAAAAAACAGATCTATCTCTTATCTCAACGTCTATTGAACCGAGGACAGACTCCCTTCGGGAATCAGTCCCCGGGCATAGTTTATTTTTTCTTTTTCTTTCGTTTTTCACGTAAGGCTTTGCGGACGTCATCCGCGGGTCCCGCTCTGGGACCGACTCTTGATGTAAATTTTACCCAGCGATCGTGGAGTGTGGCGGTGTCTTCCAGCGGAATGGCCATGATCGCTTTCTGATCTTTTCGCTTCATTGCGTCTTCCATCAGGATCTTTCTCGCTTCCGCTTCGCTCACCGTTCCTGGGTTCTGCTGTTTCGGTTCCTCTTGTTCAGTCTGTGTCTTGATTTCTTCTTCTTCTTTTTCTTTTTCTTCTGCTTTGAGTTCCGCCCGGATCGCTTCGGCTTCCATCTGCTTGTTGAGTTTCGTCATCTCCCGGTCCGGTTCAAATGGCTTGGGGAGCATGCCCGATTCCCGCTCCAGTCGTTCGGCTCGGCGGAGCTTGCGCTCCCTTTCTTTGCGCTTCTGTTCCGCATCCTTTTCACTTTTCTTTTCCCAATAGCCCATCAATCCGGCCATAGCCCCGTTGAACGGCAGCGCGTTCGCATTGGCACGGAGGCTCTTTGCGGTCTCTTCATTTTTACGGCTGTCCTGATTGGTGCGGGGTTCGTCCTTGAAGGTCTCCGCTTGGAGGACCACCGGTTCGAGATGGATCTCGCCGTTTTTGATCTTTTCGATCTTGACCTCGGTCGCCCGCAGACGGTTGTCAAGACCGATCCAGCGGTATTCCCAGTTCAGGTAGGTCATCCCAAGGATATCATTGTCCCGGTAGATCCCTTCCAGCGCCGCGTGTGCCTTGCGGATATGGAAGGAGACCATACTCACCAGTTCTTTGATCGAAAGCTCGGAAAGCTCAGGGAAAGACTGCCCCTGCTGTTCCAATACCGCCTTCGTCAGGCAGAAGGAGCCCAGCTGACGGATGTTCTTTTCCAGCTGAGTGCACAGCATCAGGTAATTCCCGGAAAAGCGGTTAGCCGTGCAGGCATGGATATAGATCAGCTGTGTATCTTTCCACAGCAGCAGCGCTTTGTTCTGAAATTCAAAAGGAGCATTGCTGAACTCGCCAAGAGCTTCAAATGGCAGATCTGTGGATTTCATACCCGCAAGGATCCCGCGATATTCCGGCTCCCCGGCTATACCGCTCTGAATATTGCGTACCATTTCCGCTGCTATCGTCATTTTCAGCATTTCCTTTCAATCAGTGGGGACGGTTATCCACGTAGTGGGAACTGTCCCCACGGGGTCACGGCTCTTTATCGAATCAACCGGACGAAGTCCGTACCTTACGGAACAGGGTCCCACCGGGGTCACAGCTCCTGTTCCGAATCAACCGAACGAAGTCCATACTTTACGGAACAGGTCCCCACGAGGCAATACCTCTTTTAGGGATAACCATCCCCGCAGAGTGCAAAAGCCAAGCAACCTGTTCAAAACATTTCAGCAATATACAGAATGTATATTCTGTAATATATTCTATATTAAATAAAACAAATGTCAATAGTTAAAATGCAAATAATTCTAAATCCATGATATCTGTCATGCTTATCTATTTACAAACGTCAGGAAATATTTACGACCTGTCGGGATCACTGTTGTGCCGCATCAAAATGATCCCGGTACCAGTCGCAGACATCGGTCAGAAAGCATTCAGCACATTTCGGCTTGCGGGCATCGCACAGGCGGCGTCCGAGCAGGATCAGGTTGATATGCGCGGGACCATATACAGCCGGATCGAACAGATCCAGCATCAGCAGATGTGTCTGATTGACATCCATCTTTTCCGGACGCAGCCCCAGACGGCCGGTAATACGGTAAATATGCGTATCCACCGGGAAGGCCGGCATTCCCAGGCAGAAAACCATCACGATAGAAGCTGTCTTCAGACCGACACCGTCGAAAGAAGTCAGCCATTTCCGGGCTTCTTCCGGAGACTTTTCTTTAAGGAAAGAAAGGTCATAGTCGGGAGCTACAGCGGAAATCTCCTTCAGCACTTTTTGGATGCGCGGTGCTTTTTGATTAGCGAGCCCGGCGTTGCGGATACACTCGATGACGCCCTCCACAGGAGCATCCCGAACCGCATCCCAGTCCGGATAGGTTTCCTTTAGTTTTGCAAAAGCCACATCCCGGTTCCGGTCATTGGTGTTTTGGGAAATAATGGTGTTCACCAGCTCATCGATCGCCGGCAAAGTGTTCCAATCCGGCATGCCCCAATGCTCCATCAGCCGATCATATACAATACCCGCTTTTACCTTTGCATCCATATCATTCCTCCGCGCTGACGCTGCAATGACGGAGCCCTCCGGCTCATTTCTGAGCCTGCGGCAACCGCCCCTTGAGGAAAGCATCCGCTTTCTCAAGGATAGCTTTCCGGCTTTCGTTCTCAAGCAGCGACATAGCTTTCTCAAAGTTGTACAGCCCGACATCACGAATTTCATCCGAAGTCACAGGATCGATCGCCTGATCCGAATATTCCGCCAGGAAATAGATCACATCCTTCATGATGCCCGGTCTTTTCCGGACCTCATAGGTTTCCCTTTCCCGAAACCCGTCAACAAAGGCCGGACGCAGACCGGTTTCCTCCCAGATTTCCCGCAAAGCCGTCTGATGTTCCGTTTCTCCCGGTTCTACATGGCCTTTCGGAAAGCAATGCCGCCCGCTGCGCTGTTCAACGATCACATAATAGATCACGCCATGGATATACGTAAAAACGATCGCGCCGCAGGATTTTTCCCGATCTTCCGTCCTTTCAGTCATCGTTCCTCCTCTTAGAAACCATCCAGCTTCCTCATTTCTTCCAGGATCTCTTCTTCCGACATTTCCGGTGCTTCGGAGGTCTCCTCCGCTTCAATTTTATCTTCATCGCCCGGCATATACGGCTTGCCTTCCGGATCAAGGATAAAATCACCGCACTCATCCACCAGCGGCAGATAAGGCGTGAATTCAGGCAGCAGCAGATTCGCGGTAAGCAGCGCAATGGCGGCAAACCCGAACATCGTCCAAAGAAAAGCGTAAAGCGGCAGGAAATGCCGGTCCGAATAAGTCAGGAACATCGGGAAAAAATGGAAAAACAGATTGACCAGCAGCTTGAAGGGCTTGCGGATCGCAAAATAAAAAGCGTTCCGCGCCAGGTTCGGCAGCGTATCGGAAAAAGCCGCCATAGTCGGGAACAGGTAAATGAGCTCGATGAAAAGGATCAGCCCCAACGCGTAAATGCCGTAGCGCAGGCTGCCGATAAATCCGCCCGCCTGCTGGCAGATCCGGATGTCAAAATAACCAAAGAGGATCAGGGCCAGCGCGATGATACAGACGATCGTTCCCTGTTTGAAATTACCTTTGAATCCGGCCCAGAACTGTTTGAACGGATTGATGGCGTCCTTGCTGCGCAGCATCTTGAACATGGTGTGATAAAGAGCAGCTAAGGAAGCACCGGCCGTCACCACCGGCATGCTGAAAAGGATGAACATGATGTTGGCAGCAATTACCGTCCCGATCCGGGTCATGATACGCCCGAAAAGGCTTTCATTGCTGATAAGGCTTCCAATGATTTCGTGCATAGTTTGATCCTGATAAAACTAAATTTACCAATATGTTTTTACATCATATAAGGATATATACGCGTCTTTGGTTAGTATGGTAAGATTCTCTTCTGTTGCCTGAGCGATAATTATCCTGTCGAAAGGATCTTTATGCTTAAAAGGAAGATTCATGACTGTCTGACAGTGTTCCGGCTTAATCGGTATCATTTCGATACCATATTCCTTACATTTAGAAAATATAACCGGGATCGGTTGTGAAAGATCAAGTTTACCCAGGCTGCTTTTTATCGCCATTTCCCACAACGAAGCAATACTGATAAAACATGTCTCATTGTTCATGATCTGGATAACTTCGGGAGACAATTCACTGCTGTCATATAATCCCCACAATAACGTATGTGTATCGAGAAGATATTTCATACATAATCCTCAAAGCAATCCGGTGTTTCATCAAAATCTTCAGCAATAAAGTTCAAACCTCCGGAAAAAACATCGAAGGGGAATTTTCCTTTTCCTTTCGGTTGTGATTTTTTATTATTTTCTGTATACAAGAAAAAGATGAAATCAACCACTTCGCTTTGTTTTTCGAATGGCAGCGTGTCAAACATTTCTTTTACAAGTTCAAATGACATAATTCCACCCCTTTTTTGTATTGTAACATATTAATCGAAAATGAATTCCAGAAACAATTCCACCGCATCCAGACGGGTGGAGCCGGAACCGATGCCAAGCGCGGCTCTTTCCGGATAAACACCATACTTCGTCACCAGCAGGCTGTCACTGATATCGATCCCGACCGTGAAAGGCTCGCTTATTTGAGCACCTTCCGGCGGGTCATACCAGATCAACCGGTCGGCATATTTTTTCCGCAATGCGCTGCATTCGTCCAGGTCCCAGTTCAGCAGCCGCCCGCTCTGCCCAAGCGGGGCAAGCTGTTCCGGCATCATCGTGATCAGGTCCAGGGTCCCGGTCTCTGTCAGTGCGATAAAGCTGTTGTAATACTCGGTACCTTTGATCCGCCCGCCATTGTAGTCAAAATACATGTTGGTGGAGAATTCGATCCGCTTTTCCTTTGTATCATAGCCGGAATATTCGGCAAAATCCCGCCAGATGCGCGAATCATTACCTGCAGCAGCCGTAGAATTGGCAAAAACCGCATAGATCCAGTATTGAGGTGTGCCCGCCATCAGACGGTTAACAAAAAAGACAATGAACCAGACTACGCCAATAAAGCCCAGGATAAAGATCCAGTAATACTGCCAGATATATTTGACAGCCTTACCGAAGGTCATTTCAGATAACTTAGCCCGCTCCTCCGCGAGCCATTCGCGAAAAGTCAGCTTTTTTTTCACGCTTTGATTCTTATCCTTCTGCTTAGGGACAAAATGCACCTGATACAAATTGTCCCGCAAGTGCAAGTGGGACAATTTGTATCAGGTGCATTTTGTCCCACTCGTTTCTCTCACTTTTTCGTTC
>Ga0310695_10013186_pt1 | contig 11417 bp, 10 predicted proteins | sample RumenRJG_04DNA_FD_203882 | JGI IMG/M metagenome (GOLD analysis project Ga0310695, IMG submission 203882) | Bovine rumen microbial communities from Lethbridge, Alberta, Canada - RJG_04 (v2) (version 2) | ecosystem: Host-associated > Mammals > Digestive system > Stomach > Rumen | place: Canada... | reverse complement strand
AAGTAATTGTCGTAGCCGGAAAAGGCTTTCCCCAGCCCATGGTCCCAGTACAGCATACTGGTCACTCCGTCGAAGCGGAAGCCGTCGAGATGGTACTCGTCCATCCAGAATTTACAGTTGGAAAGCAGGAAATACTTAGTCTCGTCCTTACCGTAATCGAAGCAGCGCGACCCCCACGCGGGATGATGGCCCTGCGGTCCGGAGTAGAAATAAAGATCCTCCCGGCCATCGAACAGGGAAAGTCCCTCCGCGATATTATCGACGCTGTGCGAATGCACTATGTCCATGATTACGGCGATGCCTTCGGCATGGGCGGCATCGACCAGCTCCTTGAACTCCTCAGGAGTCCCGAAACGGGAACTGAGCGCATAGAAATTGGACACCTGATATCCGAACGAGCCATAGTAAGGGTGCTCCTGGAGGGCCATTATCTGGATGACATTATACCCCAGTCCGGCTATGCGAGGGAGCACGTTCTCCCGGAACTCGCTGAAGGTAGAGACCTTCTCTTCCTCCGAGCTCATGCCGATGTGACACTCGTAGATAAGAGGATTCTTCTTCGCGGCCGGCCGCCTGTGCTTCCAGACATAAGGCTGCTCCGGGGCCCACACCTGGGCGCAGAAGACCTTCGATTCCGGATCCTGGACCGCCCTGGTCGCATAGGCGGGGATCCTTTCTCCGCCACCGCCCGGCCACTCTATGAAAAGCTTGTAGAGCACTCCGTGATGCAGGAACATCGACGGAAGCCTTATCTCCCAGTTTCCGTTGCCGAGAGGCTTCAGCTCATAGGCCGGAGTGCGTTTCCAGTTGTTGAATTCGCCGATAAGATACATCCGGTTGGCATTCGGCGCCCACTCGCGGAATACCCACGAGCCGTCGGCTTCCCGATGCATTCCGTAATACAGATGGTTGTTAATTCCGTGGGAAAGGCTGCCCCGCACTGCGAAACGGTCCCTCAGAGCGATGATCCTCTCGTGCCTCCGGTCGATGACTTCCTTGAAAGGCTCCAGATACGGATCGGTCTGGTATATCATTGTCTTCTCCATCATTCTGCCTCCTCTATGCTTTCTCTGACGGTACGGAGATAATCGCGACAGGCCTTGATAAGCTCCTTGGAGCGTTTCACGAGTCCGCCGATATCGTCAAGACTCGTCTTCGGGTCTTCGACTTTGCGGGCAATCTCTTCAAGTTCGGCCATTGCTTTTGTATAATCAAACTTTTCCATATCTATGCAGTTTTAACTGTTTCTTTATCAATATCTTCGCCGAGCAGAACCCTCTGCACGACGCAATCCAGCCTTCCGTCCGGCATGTGGACCGAAATAACATCCCCCGGACGACGCCCTCTAGCAGAATCTATCTTGACGCCCTTGCCGTCCGCCACTATCGGAATCCCCCTCTCGAGCAGTCTGCGGGGATCGCTTGCCGGTATCTTGGCATCATAGAACGACAACTTGGCTTCGGCAGCATCCAGCCGGCTCCGGACCATGCTGACGACCAGCCTTTCATGAGCCTCCAGCATCGCCTCCTGAGTGCGCAGCCTGCCGGTGAAGGCAACCATGAGCCTGTTGGCGGCTGCGGTTATCTTTCCATCGGCTTCGGCCGTACGGTCGATGACAAGGTCGGCCAGCGCCGTCGGAGTCTTCACGAAAGTGTTCGCGACCATGTCGGCGACATGATGATCCCTGTCATGTCCGATCGCAGTGAAAACCGGTATCGGGAATCTGGCGATGGCGGCCGCGAGCGAGTAATCGTCGAAGCAGGAGAGGTCGAGTTCCGAGCCTCCGCCGCGGAGTATCAGGACGGCATCGTAAGCGATGTCCGAGTCCATGATCCCGTCAAGGGCCTCCCGGATCGAGTCCGGGGCCGTCGCGCCCTGCATTGCCGCGCTGAACAGGTCCAGCCTGTAGGCAAAGCCGTATTCGTTCTCCAGGAGATGCCGGCGGAAATCTCCGTAGCCGGCGGCGGTGTCAGCCGAAATGACGGCCAGATAGTACGGCAGTTCGGCAAGACGGAGCTTTTTCTGGCGGTCCATCAGACCCTCCTTGGTAAGGCGGTCGATCGTCTGCTGTTTCTGGATCTGACGCTCGCCGAGGGTGAATGAAGGATTGATGTCAACTATGGAAAGGGTCATCCCGTAGAGGGAATGGTAGGATACGCGGACCTGTATGAGGACTTCTACTCCGGCCTCCAGATCGGAGCCGGTATCTTTACGGAAACGGCCGAGCACAGCTTCTCGATAGGACTGCCAGATTGCAGCCTTGGATTTGGCTATGACCCCGGATTTGTCGCTCTGCGACAGTTCCAGATATACGTGTCCGTAGCTTTTGACAGATATGGAAGCTATCTCCGCCTTCAGCCATATAGGGACCGGTACTGCTTCTCCAACGGCTTCGCGTATGAGAGATTGTAAGGTAAACAGGTCGATATACTCCATCTTTTCCATAGATATGTCTTCTATACCTTCCAAAGATAAACAAATTTTTTGAGTAAATGCAGAATCTTTCGTATCTTTGACCCCGTAAAAATCAGCGATGAAAATCAGCGAAGCCATATTTTCCGGAAGCAGCATTAGGGTGGCTGGAAAGCCATCCGAGAAATTGCCTGAGTTTGCCTTCATAGGCAGATCGAACGTAGGCAAATCTTCCCTTATCAATGCTCTCTGCAACAACAGGAAACTCGCAATGACTTCCGCCACTCCAGGCAAGACCAAGCTCGTCAACCATTTCAGAATCAATGGAGAATGGTATCTGGTGGACCTGCCGGGCTACGGATATGCCAAGATGCCTCTGAAGGAGAAGGAGAAACTGCAGGAAGTCATAAAGGATTACCTGAACAACTCTGAAGAACTCGTGATCTTATTCGTTCTTGTCGATGCGAGACACGATCCCCAGAAAGTTGACCTGGATTTTATGAATGAACTGGTAGACAACGAGATTCCTTTCGGGATCATTTTCACGAAAGGAGACAAGCTCGGACCGGTCGCCCTCAAGAAGCAGACTGACCGGTACAAGAACATCCTCCTTGAGGACTGGGCAGGGCTTCCGCCTTGCTTTGTCAGCTCGGCGGAAAGCGGACTCGGGAAAGAAGAAATTCTGGATTTCATACAACAGACATTAAATAAATTAATTTAATTAATTGACATGCTTAAGGAACATAGAATGGCGTTGTTCGCTTGCACAGCCTCCACAGACTTCGCATCGAAAGTAGTTGAGACAATCAATGAGACAAAGGCTCCTGAAGACGTAGTGCTTCACCTCGGATCCTCCGAATTCACAAGATTCAGTGACGGAGAATTCCAGCCGAGACTTACAGAGAGCGTCCGCGGAGCTACAGTATTCATTCTCCAGTCCACCTACCCGCCGACCGACAATCTCATGGAGCTGCTTCTGATGATCGACGCAGCAAAGAGAGCTTCCGCAGATAAGGTCATCGCTGTCATGCCGTATTACGGCTGGGCCCGCCAGGACCGCAAGGACAAGCCGAGAGTAGCCATCGGCGCCAAACTGGTAGCAAACCTTCTTAAAGCTGCAGGTGCAGACCGCGTCATGACATGCGACCTCCACGCAGAGCAGATCCAGGGCTTCTTCGACTTCCCTGTCGACCATATCTACGCCAGCACAGTGTTCCTTCCGTATATCAAGTCGCTAAACCTCGACAACCTCGCCATCGCAGCTCCTGACATGGGCGGTGCAAAAAGGGCGAACTCATATGCAAAGGCTCTCGCCTGCCCTATGATCATCTGCCACAAGACCCGCGAGAAAGCCAACATGGTATCCTCGATCACCGCTATCGGAGAGGTTGAAGGCAAGAACATCGTGATCGTCGACGACATGATCGATACCGCCGGAACCCTTACCAAGGCAGCCGACGTGCTTATGGAGAAAGGCGCCCTGAGCGTAAGAGCCTGCGCCACCCACGCTGTCCTCTCAGGCAAGGCCTATGACAACATCAACAACTCCCAGATCAAGGAGGTCATTGTTACAGATACAATTCCTCTTACATCTGACCCTAATGTAGACAAGAGCAAGATCAAGGTCGTAAGCATGACCCAGACCTTCGCCAACATCATAAGAAAAGTATATAACTACGAGCCGATAAGCTCGGAATTCAGTTTCTAGGATTATGAAAGTTTTCCTCGCAGCGATACTCGTACTGGGAATCGGAGTCTTCGGAATGTTCTTCAACATAATATTCCGCAAGAAAGATTTCCCTCAGAGCGACGTTGGCGCAAATGAAGAAATGCGCAAACGCGGTATCCGCTGCATGAAGGAAGTGGATGCCGAGATCGACCGTTCCAACAACAAACATAAAGGTGCTACCTGCAGCGGGATATACAGTGATGCATGCAACAGCTGCGGCCTTTACAAATAAACGAATAAACTATGAGTCTAGTAGCAATTGTAGGCCGTCCTAACGTCGGCAAATCAACCCTCTTCAACCGCCTGGTCGGAATGCGCCAGGCTATCGTCGACGAGACCGCCGGCGTGACGAGGGACAGGCATTATGGAAAATGTGAATGGTGCGGACATGAATTCTCGGTTGTCGATACCGGAGGCTGGTCTTCCGGAAGCGACGACGCTTTCGAAGAGGAAATCCGTAAACAGGTAATCATAGCCATCGATGAGGCTGACCTCGTGCTTTTCATGGTCGAGGCCGCCACTGGCATAACAGATTATGACGCCGAGATCGCCGACCTCTTGCGCAGAAGCAAGAAGCCGGTGCTTCTCTGTGTCAACAAAGTCGATTCCGGCGAGAAGCAGTATGACGCCTATCAGTTCTATTCTCTCGGACTTGGAGAGATATGGAGCATATCCGCAGCCAACGGCAGCGGTACCGGCGACCTGCTCGACGAGATAGTGCGTATCCTCCCGGAGGAGGCAGAGGCAGCCGATCCTTTCGCGGATCTGCCTCATGTCGCAATCGTCGGAAAGCCTAATGTCGGAAAGTCTTCGATGACCAACGCTCTCCTTGGAGAGGAAAGGAACATCGTCACTCCGGTTGCCGGCACGACAAGAGATTCGATCTCCACGCATTACAACAAATTCGGCCATGAGTTCATTCTGGTCGATACCGCGGGAATGCGCCGCAAGAACAAAGTCAACGAAGACCTGGAGTTCTACTCCGTCATGCGCGCCATCCGTGCGATCGAGCACTCCGACGTCTGCATCCTGATGATAGATGCCGCCAACGGCATGGAGACTCAGGACATGGCCATCTTCAACCTTATCCAGAAGAACCGCAAGGGCTGCGTCATAGTAGTGAACAAGTGGGACGCCTTCGAGAAGGACAGCAACACGATGAGGCAGTATGAGCGCGGACTGAAGGAAAGGATCGCCCCGTTCGACGACGTGCCTATCATCTTCACCTCCGCAATCAAGAAGCAGAGGATAATGGACGTTCTCGACGAGGTAAGCCACGTCTATCAGAACTACTCCCGCAAGATCCAGACTGCCCGCCTCAACGAGGCCATGCTCCCGGAGATCGAGAACTATCCGCCTCCTGCATGGAAGGGCAAATATGTCAAGATCAAGTTCATAACCCAGCTTCCTACGGCGGCTCCTTCATTTGCATTCTTCTGCAACCTGCCGCAGTACGTCAAGGATCCTTACAAGAGGTATCTGGAAAATAAGCTGAGGGAGCATTTCGACCTGAAAGGCTGCCCTGTACAGATCTACATGAGACAAAAATAGAAGGCTATTCAACCTTCCTTATCTTCAATTGCTGTATCCGGTATGTGTCGTTTTTGATGCTGACGAAGATCGTCACTTCGAAGACTTCGCCGCCGGCGTTCAGCGTGCCCAGCGCATACTTCATCGTGGAACGGCCGGCCGTATGTTCGATATCGAATGTCCTTGGAGTATAATTCTCGAAGAAGGATTTCATTATCTGCCTTGCCTGAGCCCTGGAAGTCTCGTTGGATTCAGAGAACACGGAGATTTCGAGATTGTCCGAGAACCACGCGGACAGCTTTTCCGCATCGCCCTGCCTTATGTATTTCGAGATCGGGATGAATACGTCGTAAGTATTGCTCTGCGCCCTGGATTCAGAGCACACGCCAAGCGCCAGAAGAATGGCGGATAAGATAAACAATACCTTTCTATTCATTTTCCTGTACTAAGATAGATGACTTATTTATTGCAAAATCCGAGCCACATTCATATATTTGCCTAGACAGACCGGAAGTTATGAAGATAACGCTGCTTACTGTAGGAAAAACTGATGTAAAATGGGTAAAGGAAGGCCTCGATCTATATGTTTCGAGACTTTCGCACTACGTCCAGTTCTCCCTGGTGGAGATTCCGGAACTGAAGAACGTATCCTCCTTCAGCCAGGCCCAGATAAAGGAAAAAGAAGGGGATCTCATACTGGCCGCCATCCGTCCGTCCGACGAAGTGATTCTCCTCGACGAGCACGGCAAGGAATTCCGGTCTGTCGAGTTCGCCCGGTTCCTCGAAGAAAGGATGGCCAGAAGCGGACGCGACATGGTCTTCGTAATCGGAGGGGCCTATGGGTTTTCCCAGAAGGTCTATGAACGCTCGGACAGGAAGATGTCCCTTTCCGCGATGACATTCTCGCACCAGATGGTGAGAACGATTTTTGCAGAGCAGCTGTACAGGGCTTTCACGATCATGCGCGGAGAGCCGTACCACCACGAATGACGCTATGACGGAAAAAGTCGGCAACACAATAAAGAGAAACCTCTGGTTGATACTGCTGCTTGCAGCGGCAGTCCTGATTGCCGTGTCCGGAATCGCCAACAGAGGTACCGACATTACCGAATCCGTAGCCCACAGGGTGCAGAGGATAGTCAATGTAAGGATGGATATCCTCGACCGGTATATCGAAGAGGCCGTCACCCAGGACCACCATCAGTGGCTCGACCTGGAAGGACTGCCCGAAGACATGGTCCTGTACCGTTACACCCGCGATACCCTGCAATCATGGTACAACCAGTTCACGGTCGATAACGACGACATCAGCAACCGTATGGTCTTCCAGCGGTTCCTCAACTTGAGAAACAATCTGGTCTCCCCTCTGGCCCAGGTCGACACGTCGGTCAATTACATGAACATCGGTCCGAAATGGTACCTGACCAAGGCAGCCATAGCTCCGGACGGATGCAAGGTGATCGCCGGTCTCGAGATAAAGAACACGATGCTGACAAGCCCTGTCAACGGAATCAACAGGAAGCTCCGGGTCTCCGACAGGTTCTCGATCTATCCGATAAGCTATTCAGGAGGAGCAACTATCTCAGTCGATGGAAGGCCCCTCATGAAGATAATCCAGGAGAATGCGAAGGTCAGCCCTCTGATGCCTGATCCGATCGCGCTCTGGATAGCGCTGCTACTCATCATTTCAGGCGCCCTTCTGTATCTGCATTACCATAAGTCGCTGCGTTCAATGTGGGCTGTGGCAGGATCTCTTACAATCCTGCTGATGGTATTCTACGTCATAGGTCGCGGACTCCAGAGCACTAACATGTTCTCTCCTACGATCTATGCTGACGGACAGGCTTTCTACTCGCTTGGAGCGCTGCTCACATTCAATATCTGGATTACCCTGATGGTTTTCTGCGCATATATTTCCAGAAAGCCGCTTATCGCCTGGACCGCCCGGAAAGAAGGTACCGGAAGGCTCACCGTATTTACGGTCATTGTCGCTCTGGCCTTCGTCGGGATCTGCACATATACGCATCTGACCTTCAGCAGTCTTATCAAGAACTCCAACATCACTCTCGAGCTTTACAAGATCTACGGCATAAGCCAGTATACGGTCTACGTATATATCTCATACCTCGCCATGCTGCTGACTCTTCCTATGCTTATCCAGATGGCATGTCCGATGGTACAGAAGATGACCGGCCGGAAATTCAACATATTCAGCCGCAAAGGAAGGGCGGCCTTCTCCGTCCTGGCGGCAGTCTATCTTGTGGCGACGTCCTCCGTGACCGGATTCAACAGGGAAAAGAACAGAGTCGACATCTGGGCCAACAGAATGGCCATAGACAGGGACCTCGGTTTCGAGATACAGCTCCGCGGAGTGGAGAATCCTATAGCGAACGATCCGCTTATATACCGGCTCATGACCGGGCAGAGGGACTATCAGGATATCATCCTCAACAGGATCACCGAGAACTACATGAACCGTATCGCCCAGAACTACGATATCACGATATATACTTTCAGGGAGGGCGAGGCCGATCCGGAAGCGATACGCCAGTTCCGGGAAGTGATGGAGAACGGAATCCAGATTTCCGATGATTCTCATTTCATGTACATGCGAAAGGCGAACGGCCGTCCGCAGTATACGGGATATTTCTCATTCTTCTCGCCACAGACCGGAGTAAGCCAGATGATGATCGGAGTGGAATCCAAGGCGGACAAGGAAGACCGCGGCTATGCGTCTATCCTCGGCAATCCGAACCCGGGTTCGATAGCTATCCCGCAACTCTATTCCTACGCGAAATATATTGACGGCAAGCTCGTCAGCTTCCGTGGAGACTACGCCTATCCTACAACCCTTTCCGGCCAGCTGAAAGAGGCCGTGGAAAGCAGCGAGAAATATAGCAATATCGACAAGTACGTGCACTTCATAAGCCATATCTCAGACGAGGATATGGTCATCATCTCCCGTCCGGGCGAAGATTTCTCGCAATTTCTGGTCGCCGGATTCATACTCCTTCTGCTGGCTTATTTCATCTCCTGTCTGGTTTCGGCATCCCAGCAGAAAAGGAGCGCCTTCGACAAGAACTACTACCGGTCCAGGATAAACTCGATTCTCTATATTTCGTTGATAGTGACCCTCGTCGTGATGGCCATAATCAGCGTGGTCTTCGTATATAACCGTAACGAGGCCAATATCCGCGCCCTGATGATCAACAAGATCGGAACTATCCAGTCGCTCATGGAGGCCGAATGCGGCAGCTACAGCAATCTTTCCGACTTCGACAACCAGAGCTCGTCCGCGGTAATCCGCAGCATCGGAGACTATACCAAATCCGACATCACCCTCTATACTACCGGAGGCAAAGCTTTCCTGTCCACCAGCCCCGAGGTCTTCGAAAGGATGATTCTGGGCTCCAGGACAAATCAGGAGGCCTACAAGAACATAATGCAGCGCAACAAGCGCTATTTCATCCATAAGGAGAGATCAGGAGACAAATCTTTCTATGCCATGTACGCCCCGATCTTCAACCGAAACGGCCGTATGCTTGCGATCCTGTGCTCTCCATACACCAATTCCGGAATCGACTTCCGTACCGAAGCGACATTCCACTCCCTGTTCATCATTACCGTATTCTTCCTGCTTCTTATCATCACCCGCTTCGCTACTTCCAGCATGATCGACAGGATGCTGCACCCGCTTCTTACCATGGGCGAGAAGATGAACTCCGCAAGGACCCAGGGGCTTGAGTATATCATCTACGAAAGGGAGGACGAGCTCTCCACCCTTGTCCGGGCCTATAACCTTATGGTCCATGACCTCTCCGAGAGCAGCAAGATCGCGGCCCAAGCCGAAAGAGACAAGGCATGGAGCGAGATGGCCCGTCAGGTGGCCCATGAGATCAAGAATCCGCTTACTCCGATCAAGCTCCAGATCCAGAGAATCATCCGTCTCAAGAGCAAGAATGATCCGACCTGGGAGGAGAAGTTTGACCAGATGACTCCTCTCATACTGGACAGCATCGACAATCTTACCGACACCGCCAACGAATTCTCCACCTTCGCCAAACTGTATAGCGAGGAGCCGGTGGACATCGACATCGACAAGATGATAAAGGACGAGGTAGCCCTGTTCGGAGACAGGGACAATCTCTCCATTGAGTATATAGGGCTGAAAGACACTAAGATCAACGGCCCTAAGCCTCAGCTCAAGCGAGTGATTGTCAATCTGCTGACCAATGCCGTCCAGGCCATCGACAACCAGCAGAAAGAGGATGCCGAGAGCGGCAAGGCCTCCAAGAAGGGTCAGGTACAGGTTTCCCTCCGCAACAGCTCGAGGGACGGCTTCATAGACATAGTCTTCGAGGACAATGGTCCGGGCGTCAATGACGAGAACCGCGGACGGTTGTTCACCCCTAACTTCACCACCAAGAGCAGCGGCACGGGACTTGGCCTTGCCATGTGCAAGAACATCCTCGAAAGATGCGGAGCCGAGATCTCCTACAGCAAGTCCTTCACCCTCGGCGGAGCCTGCTTCACAGTCCGCTTTCCAAAAATCAGTACTACCGAGGGAGCATAAAACCGTTTAATCCCTATTTATTGGTATTGTCACTACCTAAAGTCGTATCTAAATTTGCAACATTAATTAACAATGTTCATTTTTAGATGCAAGTCAAGAAAGACAGTACGCGCAGCCAGATACTCATTTCCGCAGAAAAGATATTTCTGCGTGACGGCTATTCCAAGGCCAGCATGAGAACCATCGCTGACGAGGCATGTGTCAGCCTGGGCAACCTGTACAATTACTTTTCCTGCAAGGATGACCTGTTCAGGTCAATCGTCGCACCTGCCGTTGCCGACATGGAGGCTTTCCTGATGAACCATCACGATGAGAAGAACCTGGATCTGTTCAAGTCTTACATAGAAGGAGACGCGGACGAGCTGATATCCCTCCAGGCTGAAAGATACATGACCCTCCTGAAGAGACACCGCAAGGGGCTCGAGCTGCTGCTGACAAAGGCGCAAGGCTCCTCCCTGGAGCGTTTCAAGGACGATTTTACGGATGAATGCACCAAGAAAGTCATCGAATACATGGAGCTCACGTCAAAGAGATACCCTTCTTTCAAGACTGAGTTCCACCCTTTCACATACCATGTGCAGACGGTATGGATGTTCGTGACGCTGGAAGAGATAATAAAACACAGGCTAAGCTACAAGGATACGAAAAAAGTAATTCAAGAATACATCAAGTTTGAATATGACGGATGGAGAGACCTCTTTACAAGTTGAGGTCTCTCTTTTTTTTGAACAAAAATGAAAAACGTTCGCTTTTGAAAACAATCAATCATACATAAAAAATGAAAATAGAACAAATCAACCAAAAGTTCGGCAGCCTTGCCGAGAAGCTTATCAAGCACAGGATACTGGTCCTGCTCCTGTTTGCCGTAATTGTCGTATTATCCGTCATCGGCATCAAAAAGATGGTCGTACAGACATCTTTCGACGACTATTTCATCGAAGGCGACCCGATGCTGGTGATGACAGATGAATTCAAGGCCCACTTCGGAAATGACTATTATGTCGGAATCCTGACAGAGACCGAAGACCACATTACAAAAGAAAGCCTCGAAACCATGAGGGCCCTTACCGACGAGCTAAAGGACAGCCTCTCCTATGTCGACAAGGTCACTTCCCTCACTGACATAGAGTTCATGGTAGGTAACGAAGAAGGAATGGAGATCCAGCAGATCGT
>Ga0310695_10013184_pt1 | contig 11419 bp, 7 predicted proteins | sample RumenRJG_04DNA_FD_203882 | JGI IMG/M metagenome (GOLD analysis project Ga0310695, IMG submission 203882) | Bovine rumen microbial communities from Lethbridge, Alberta, Canada - RJG_04 (v2) (version 2) | ecosystem: Host-associated > Mammals > Digestive system > Stomach > Rumen | place: Canada... | reverse complement strand
TCTGAAGGCGGGTCATCTTACCTGCCGAAGGCAGCCTCTAAAGATGCTGACCCAACCTGAACAGCCGTTGAAAAACGCGAAGCAGCGGAGCGGTCGCGGGAGCCCAAACGCTCGGAGTTGATAAATGTCAATGTTGGCCGGGGTCTTTCCCTAGATTCCCCTAGATTCTAGAACGCGCGCCGTGCGCGCTATTCTAGATCGTTCGCTTCGCTCACTGAGCTAGAACGCGCGGCAAAGCCGCGCTATTCTAGAAGTCTAGAAGTCTAGATTTTCCTTGAAATCTTTTCGCGCGATTTTCGTTTATTACGGTTGAAGGGGGCAATAGGGCCTTCTTCCGCCGTGGCGCGGCGCCCGCGCGCTTGACAGCAAACGAAGATAAATGATAAGATAAAGGAGAAAATGAAACGTGCATGCGATGTCAATGCGATGTCAATGTTGGTTGGGGTCTGTCCCCGCAAGGTTGGGCATCAGACTTCGGACTTCAGACTGCGGGGTTGCGTCCGCAGGGGAGGGCTTTGCAGTTTCGAAGTCTGAAGTCAGATGTCCGAAGTCCTTCTCCCCAATTTGCGGGGACAGACCCCAGCTGAAAAGGCGATAATGTGTCAGAAAGGAGCCTAAACAATGAAAAATGTAAATGTCGGTTGGGGTCTCTCCCCAATTTTCGTGTTGAATGCCGCTGAAACAGCATTTCATAGTTTGGAGAGTATTTCTGCCGAACTTGTGGAGGAGGGGAGTCTATGAGCATGCCTGTTAAAATATGCGCCTTCAGGAAGTCCAGCATCGGGGCATCGCTGGCACCACTTTGTTTTACGATGATTGCGCTAGGATTTACTGGATGTCGTGGCAGTGACGGCGTCATTGGTGTGAGGTGGGATAAGGACATTCGCCCCTACAGCGATATACTAAGTTGGCAGTTGATAGCACTTGCCAGTTCGCCTGCCGTCGATGGCAATGAGCCGCTTTTGGATCAGGTTGAAACGGTATCTGATGCATTCTTGTTCCGTCAGGCAGCTAACGCTTTCCGTTCCGGCTATGTGAAGGGTGCTGTGAATGCGCCCAGGCAAAAACTGCCAATTGAAATGTTCGGGGATATGGAAGAATTGCCGGGCTTTGCGTATAGGGAGGGGTTGTTTTACGGTCTAGTCTCAGCTGCTCCCCCCGATTGCAGGAAGTCGTTGCTAAAGGAGTATGTGTCGTTCCGGACTGCTGTAGCCGAGTTTGTCTTGCAGTATTGGTCAGGCCCTTTTGCGTATTGTCCGGCGGAAATGAGACAGCAAGGCGGAATGTCCCCTTTGCCTTCCGTTCCAAATGAACAAGAAGCGGGTGTTTCGCCGGCATTCAATCCGTATGAACAAGTGTGGGTGAGTTATTCAAACAGTTATGTCAGGACTGCTCGTGCCTGCCGCAAACCAGAGGCGAGGTTGAATAAATCCTCGTCGAGATACGAGCCACTGCTGGTGGCAGAATCTTCTGTCGTACCTGAATACCGTGCATATGCTTACGGCCATTATCAGGCATTGTTAGATTGCTCGACGGCTGAAGCTGGAGCGGACGACCATCATGTTGTCTTGAGACTGAAATTGATGCATAGACTGGAGAATGGCATGGTTGAATATTTGAGAGCAAGACTCAGTAATTGGAGTTGCGAGGAAAATGCAACAGGCCAATCCAACAGACCCTTGTGATACGGTCGAAGTGATACGGTCTAAGTAATTTTGATAGACTGCAAGTCCTGATGAATTTGCGCGAGAATATGTCTGGAAGATGCTGCCGAATCCGTCGGTCGGCACGTCAGCCATTCGTGCGCCATAATCCGGCGGGCCCGAACACGCATGTCCGCGTTTGTGAATACGCATGTCCACGTTCGTGAATACGCATGTCCGCGTTCGTGAATACGCATGTTCGCGATTGTGAATACGCATGTTCGCGATTACGGGCGCGGTTCCCCTGTTTTTAATTAACTCCGAGCAGCTGGGCTTTCGTTACCACTTCGCGCAATTCGTTCTGCTTCGCGCATGAAATTGTTCTATAGCTGATGAGAAATGTCTGTTTGTGGCTGGAGGAGGTTTCCTTCCGACCACCTCGTGTCTGAAGGTGGGTCATCTTACCTGCCGAAGGCAGCCTCTAAAGATACTGACCCAACCTGAACAGCCGTTGAAAAACGCGAAGCAGCGGAGCGGTCGCGGGAGCCCAAACGCTCGGAGTTGATAAATGTCAATGTTGGCCGGGGTCTGTCCCCGCAAGATGGCTACGGGGGCAGACATGATTACCACAGTAAATTACCACGGTGCGCGCGGACGGTTGAGGGGCGGACACGGAATGTGATATACTACCTCCCATGAGCGAAAAGATTACACTTGCGGGCGGGAAGCTGAATGTTCCCGCGAATCCGATCATTCCGTACATCGAGGGCGACGGCACGGGGCCCGACATCACGCGCGCGGCGATGGTCGTGTGGAACGCGGCGGTCGCGAAGGCCTACGGCGGCGCGCGGAAAATCGACTGGAAGGAAGTGCTGGCGGGCGAGAAGGCGTTCAAGGCGACGGGCGAGTGGCTGCCGCAGGCGACGCTGGACGCATGCCGCGACTGCCTCGTCTCCATCAAGGGCCCCCTGACGACGCCCGTCGGCGGCGGCATCCGCTCCATCAACGTGGCGATGCGCCAGGAGCTGGACCTTTACGTCTGCCTCCGGCCCGTGCGCTACTTCAAGGGCGTGCCCAGCCCGGTGAAGCGCCCGGAGCTGACCGACATGGTGATCTTCCGCGAGAACACGGAGGACATCTACGCGGGCATCGAATGGATGAACGGCACGCCCGAGGTCGAGAAGGTGAAGAAGTTCCTGATCGGCGAGATGGGCGTGACGAAGATCCGCTTCCCCGAGACGGCGTCCATCGGCATCAAGCCGGTTTCGCTCGAGGGCACGGAGCGGCTCGTGCGCGCGGCGCTCGACTACGCGATCGCGAACGACCGCAGGTCGGTGACGCTCGTCCACAAGGGCAACATCCAGAAGTTCACCGAGGGCGCGTTCCGCGACTGGGGCTACAAACTCGCGCAGCGCGAGTACGGTGCGACGCTGATCGACAAGGGGCCGTGGTGCGAATTCAAAAATCCGAAGACGGGCCGCATGATCACGGTGAAGGACTGCATCTGCGACGCGTTCCTCCAGCAGATCCTGACGCGCCCCGCCGACTACGACGTGATCGCGACCTTGAACCTGAACGGCGACTACGTCTCCGACGCGCTCGCGGCGACCGTCGGCGGCATCGGCATCGCGCCGGGCGCGAACATCAACTACCAGACGGGCGTCGCGGTCTTCGAGGCGACGCACGGCACCGCGCCGAAGTACGCGAACCTCGACAAGGTGAACCCCGGCTCGCTCATTCTCTCGGGCGAGATGATGCTCCGCTACATGGGCTGGACCGAAGCGGCGGACCTCGTGCTCGCCGCGATGGACAAGGTGATCGCCGCCAAGACGGTGACGTACGATTTCGCGCGGCAGATGGAGGGCGCGACGGAAGTCAAGTGCTCCGAATTCGCCGCCGCGCTCGCCGCCGCGATGTAGGCGCGATGTTCCCGGTCGAGGAGAAGCTGGGCGACATCCGGCGCGCGCTCGCGGCGGGGCGCGACGTCGTTCTGACGGCGCCGCCCGGCAGCGGCAAGACGACGTGCGTGCCGCCCGCGCTTCTCGACGCGCCGTGGCTCGGCGGCAAGAAGATCGTGATGCTCGAACCGCGGCGGCTGGCGGCGCGCACGTGCGCGTCGTTCATCGCGCACAAGCTCGGCGAAGCGGTCGGCGGCACCGTCGGCTACCAGGTGCGGCTGGAGCGCAGGATCGGCACGGCGACGCGGCTGGAGATCGTCACCGAGGGGCTGCTCACTCAGCGGCTCCTGAACGACCCGGAGCTCGCGGACGTCGGGCTCGTCATCTTCGATGAATTCCACGAACGCTCGCTTGCGTGCGACACGAGCTTTGCGCTGGCGCTCGAGACGAAGCGCGCGCTGCGCGAGGACCTGCGGCTCGTCGTGATGTCGGCGACGCTGGACGCGGACGAGGTGGCGGCGCACCTCGGCGCGGACGTTGCGAAGATCCACGCCGACGGGCGGATGTTCCCGGTCGAGACGAAGTATCTCGGCGGCCTGTCGATGAGCGCGGCGGTGGTGCGCGCGCTGAAGGAATCGGACGGCGACATCCTCTGCTTCCTGCCGGGCGAGGGCGAAATCCGCCGTGCGGAGGCGGCGCTGCAGGAGCTGCAGGCGGCGCGCGGCGCGGCAGAAGTGCCGCGGTGCGACATCCTGCCCCTGTACGGGTCGCTGCCGAAGGAGGCGCAGGACCGCGTCTTCGAGACGGGCGGGCGGCGGAAGGTGATCCTGGCGACGAGCCTCGCGGAAACGTCGGTGACGCTGCCGGGCATTTCGGTCGTCATCGATTCGGGGCTCATGCGCATTCCGCGCTTTTCGCCGACGACGGGCATGAGCGGGCTGAAGACGGTGCCGCTGTCGATGGACCGCGCGGAGCAGCGGCGCGGCCGCGCGGGGCGCGTGCGCGCGGGCGTCTGCTACCGGCTGTGGGACGCGGGCGAGAATCTGTCGCGGCCGAAGAAGATGAATCCCGAGATCCTCGACGCGGATCTCTGCGCGCTCGTGCTGACGAGCGCGGCGTGGGGCGCGCGGCGGCGGGAGGACCTGCCGTGGCTGACGGTGCCGCCGGCGAGCGCGTGGGATCAGGCGGCGGGACTGCTGAAGCTGCTGGGCGCGATCGCGGCGGACGGGCGGCTGACGAAGAAGGGCGAGGCGATGGCGAAGCTGCCGATGCATCCGCGCCTCGCGAACATGGTTCTCGGCAGCGGCGGCGAGACGGCGGCGCTCCTCGCGGCCATCATCGAGGAGGGGGCGAAGACGCGCGAGACGGACATCCGCAAGGTGCTCGACGAGGTGCGCGAGACGCCGAACCGTCCGTATTCGAGTCGCGTGCTGCGCCTGGCGAAGAAATTTCTGCACGCGCCGGCGCGGCGCGGCGGCGGCGCGGCGGAATCGGAAGGGGCGCTCCTCGCGCGCGCCTATCCCGATCGCGTGGCGAAGAACCGCGGGAACGGGACGTTCCGGATGGTGTCGGGGCGCGGCGCGTGCCTGGAATCGAGCGACGCGCTCGCGAAAGCGCCGTATCTCGTTGTCTGCGAGGTCGACGACCGGCCGGGCGACGCGAAGGTGTTTCTCGCCTGCCCGATCGACGAGACGGAGATCGTCGGCCTCTTTGGCGACCAGCTGACGGAAGAGGATTTCTGCGCCTGGGACCGGCGCGAGGAGCGCGTTAGGTGCGTCGTGCGGCGCAAGCTCGGCGAGATGGTGATGGACGAACGGCCGGTGACATCGCCCGCCGAACTGGTGCGCCGCGGGGACGAGGTGTCGCGCGCGCTGTTGGACGGCATCCGGCAGAAGGGCGTCGCCAATCTGCCGTGCTGGACGAAGGAGTCGCTTCAATATCGTGCCAGAATTGCGTTTTTAAACCGTGTTTTCGAAGTTTCGGAAGGGTCTGACCCCACGAGGAACGTGGGGACAGACCCCACGGGATGGCCCGAACCGACGGATGAACGCATCCTGGACGCGCTTGCGGGATTCATCGGCGGGATGACGAAATGGAAGGATCTGGAGCGGCTCGACCTCTTCGCGGTCTTCGACTATCTGCTGGCCGAGGCGGGGCACGACCGCCGCGAACTGGACCGCCTCGCGCCCGCGCGCATGGAGGTGCCGAGCGGCAGCCGCATGATGATCCATTACGAAGGCGACGAGCCGACGGTGCAGGTGCGTCTGCAGGAGTGCTTCGGGCTCATGCAGACGCCGAAGGTGGCGGGCGGGCGCGTGCCGATCGTCATGACGCTGCTCTCGCCGGCGCAGCGGCCGATCCAGATCACGAAGGATCTGGCCGGTTTCTGGCGCGAAGGCTACCAGCTCGTGCGCAAGGACATGCGCGGGCGCTATCCCAAGCACGCCTGGCCGGAAGATCCGCTGACGGCGGTGGCGACTCGCAAGCGACGTGAGGCGGTTTCCTGAAGAGGGCGGTCTAACAGCGCACGGGAAAATCGCGTGCGCCCGAGACGGCGCATTTATGATATACTATTCAAATTCAAGTCAAGAAAGACCAAATAGATGAAGCAGATTGGCGTTGGCATACTGGGATTCGGCACCGTCGGCGCGGGCGTCGCGGAGGGCCTCCTCAAGCATCGCGAGGTGATGGCGAAGCGTCTGGACGTGGATATCGTCCTGAAGAAGATCGCGGACCTCGACATCACGACGGACCGCGGCGTCGCGGTCCCGGCCGGCACGCTCACGACGGACGCGGGCGCGGTCATCGCCGACGACGGCATCCAGATCGTCGTCGAGACGATCGGCGGCACGGGCATCGCCCGCACGCTCGTCCTCGCGGCGCTCAACGCCAAGAAGTGCGTCGTCACCGCCAACAAGAAGCTGCTGGCGGAATACGGCCGGGAGATTTTCGACACGGCCGCGGCGAACGGCGTGGACATCTACTTCGGTGCGTCCGTGGGCGGCGGCATCCCGATCATCCGCGTCCTGCGCGAAGGGCTCGCCGGCAACGACATCGAGTCGATCCACGGCATCCTGAACGGCACGTGCAACTACATCCTCACGCGCATGGAGAACGAGGGTCTGCCGTTCGACGTCGTCCTCAAGGACGCGCAGAAGCTCGGCTACGCGGAGGCGAACCCGAGCCTCGACATCGACGGCTTCGACACGGCGCACAAGGCGTGCATCCTCGCGGCGCTCGCGTTCGGCTTCCAGCCCCGGATGGACCAGGTGCAGGTCGAGGGCATCCGCAACCTCGCGGGCGAGGACGTGAAGTACGCCGCCGACTTCGGCTACCGCATCAAGCTCCTCGCGGTCGTCGCGCGCCACGGCGACGAGGTGGAGGTGGGCGTGCACCCGACGCTCGTGCCGTATTCGCACATGCTCTCGAACGTCAACGACGCGTTCAACGCCGCGATGGTGAAGGGCGACATGAGCGACTACACGATGTACTACGGGCGCGGCGCGGGACGTGCGCCGACGGCCTCCACCGTCGTCGGCGACATCGGCGACATCGCGCGCAACCTCGCGCACGGCGAGACGCGCTACGCGCGCGGCATCCCGAACTACGCCGAGGGCGCGGTCAAGCTCCGCGCGGCGGGCGAGATCGCCTCGCGCTTCTACATCCGCTTCCTCGTCGCCGACAAGGCGGGCGCGTTCGGCACGATCGCGACGATCCTCGGCAGCCATTCCGTCAGCATCTCGGCGGCGAGCCAGAAGGCCGGCGGCGTCGGCAACGAGCCGGTGCCGGTCGTCGTGCTGACGCATGCGGCGAAGGCGGCCGACCTCGAGGCGGCGTTGAAGGAAATCGAAGCGAGCGGCGTCGTCGGCGGCGCGCCCGTGAAACTGAGGATGCTCTGAAATGAAAGTCTGTAAATTCGGCGGGTCGTCGCTCGCGAACGCGGCGCAGCTCAACAAGGTCATCGACATCGTCCTCGCGGATCCCGCGCGGCGGATCGTCGTCGTGTCCGCGCCCGGCAAGCGCCATTCGGGCGACACGAAGGTGACGGACCTCCTGATCGATCTCGCGAACACGGCGCTCGCGGGCGAGAACACCGACCGCCAGTTCGGCGCGGTCGTCGAGCGCTACGCCGAGATGGCGGACACGCTGAAGCTCGGCGGCGAGATCGTCCGCAGGATCGAGATGGACCTGATGGACCGCCTTGCCCAGGTCGCGACGCTCGCGCCGGACGAGTTCATGGACCTCCTGAAGGCGGCGGGCGAGGACAACAACGCCAAGCTCGTCGCGGAGGCGTTCGTCGCGCGCGGCAAGAAGGCGCGCTACGCGAGCCCGAAGGAGACGGGCATGACGCTGACGGGCCGCTTCGGCGACGCGCAGCTCGATCCCGCGAGCTACGCGACGCTCGCGCGCGCGTTCTCGAACTTCGAGGGCATCGTCATCTACCCCGGCTTCTTCGGCTACACGAAGGAGGGCAAGGTCGCGACGTTCCCGCGCGGCGGCTCGGACATCACGGGCTCGATCCTCGCGGCGGCCGTCTGCGCCGACGTCTACGAGAACTTCACGGACGTCGACTCGGTCTATCCCGTCGACCCGCGCATCGTCAGCGAGGTCAGGGAGGGCATTCCGACGATGACCTACCGCGAGATGCGCGAGCTCGCCTACGCGGGCTTCGGCGTCTTCAACGACGACGCGGTGATTCCGGCGGTGCGCGCGCGCATCCCGATCAACATCCGCAACACGAACCACCCGAGCGAGCCCGGCACGATGATCGTGCAGTCGCGGCGCGTGGTGCCGGGCACGGTCGTCGGCATCGCGGCGGCGGAAGGGTTCTGCAACATCGTCGTCGACAAGTACCTGATGAACCGCGAGATCGGCTTCGGCCGGCGGCTCCTGGCGATCCTCGAGGACGAGGGCATCGCCTACGAGCACATGCCCTCGGGCGTCGACTCGCAGTGCGTGATCGTCAAGTCGCAGGCGCTGCCCAAGGAGAAGGAGCGCCGCGTCGTCCAGCACATCCAGCGCGAGCTGAAGCCCGACAGCGTCAGCATCGACCGCGACCTCTCGCTGCTGATGGTCGTCGGCGAGGGCATGTGCTACACGGCCGGCATGTTCGCGAAGGCGTGCCTCGCGCTCGCGTCGGCGGGCATCAACATCTCGATGGTCAACCAGGGATCGAGCGAGGTGAGCTTCATGATCGCGATCCGCGTGAAGGACCGCGACGCCGCCGTGCGCGCGCTCTACAAGGCGTTCTTCGGCTGAGGCGCGCGATGAAGCGCCTCTCGTTCAGGTTCACGCGCGACCTCTCCCGCTCCAGCTGGAAGTTCTTCCTCGCGGGGGAGGGCATGTCGTTCCGGACGGGGCGCTACTTCGTCGAATCGGCGCTCGTGGGCGCGTTCACGGGCGTCGTGGTCGTGCTCTTCCGCTACCTGATCGACTGGGCGCAGAGGTTCTTCATGGAAGGGCTCGGCCACCACGCGGCGATGAGCCGCCTCCCCGACGGCGCGGCGATCGGGCGGATGTATTCGGCCGAGGCGCTGATGGACGGGCGTCGGTGGCTGCTCGTCGTTCTGCCCGCGCTCGGCGCGGTCGCGGGCTACTTCCTCCTGAAGATCGGCCGGCGGCTCGAAATGGCGCGCGGCACCGACAGCGCCGTGCGCGCCTACCACCAGTCGGACGGCTACATCCCCGGCGCGGTCATCCCGGTCAAGTCGGTCGCCTCGGTGCTGACGGTCGGCTGCGGCGGCTCGGGCGGCTACGAGGGGCCGGTCACGCTCCTCGGCGCGGCGTGCGGCAGCGTGGTCGCGCACGCGTTCAACCTTACGGTGCGCGCGCGGCGCATCCTGATGGCGGCGGGTCTCGGGGCCGGCATCTCCGCGCTCTTCCAGGCGCCGCTCGCGGGCGCGATCTTCGGCTTCGAGATCTTCTATTCGTCGAGCGACATCGAATACGAGGCGGTGCTGCCGTCCTTCATCGCGAGCACGGTCAGCTACGCGATCTTCGCCTGCTTCTTCGGCTGGGAGCCGCTTTTCGTCATGCCGGACATCGCGTTCGACAACGGCCTGCGGCTCATCCCGTACTTCATCCTCGCCGTGGCGATCGTCTTCGGCGTGCGCTTCTACATCTACTGCTTCCGGTTCGCCGAGCGCAAATTCGCGGAGTCTCCCCTGCCGCGCTGGGCCGTCGTCGCGACGGGCGGCCTCCTGACGGGCGTGATCGGCTTCTTCTTCCCCGACATCCTCGGGCCGAGCTATTCCGTCATCCAGGCGTCGTTCACGGCGGGCCAGAGCGAGCTCTTCGCCGACTTCGGGCCGCTGACGATCACGGGTTTCGTCTGCTTCTTCTTCATGAAGGCGATCGCGACGTCGTGCACGGTCGGCTCGGGCGGCTCGGCGGGCGTCTTCGCGCCGGCCATCGTCTGCGGCGGCACGCTGGGCGCGGCGGTCGGGCTCTTCTTCTCGCGCGTCCTGCCCGCGTCGATGGGCATCCATCCGGCGGCGTTCGCGCTCGTTGGCATGGCGGGCTTCCTCGCGAGCGCGATCCGCATTCCGCTCACCGCCATCGTGATGGTGGCGGAGATCAGCGGCAACCACCACCTCCTCCTGCCCGCGATGTGGGTGTGCTGCATCAGCTTCTGGCTCAACAACGGCTGGACGCTCTACCGCAGCCAGGTCCACAACCGCGAATCCTCCCCCGTACACTCCTCATGAAGACGAACTCGCGTCGCGTGGCCGCGTCGATTTTCGCGCGCTGGCTGATCACCAAGGAATTTCCCTCGTCCCTGCTGCCGGCGGGCCCGGACCGCGCCTTTGTGCAGGACCTCGTCTACACGGTCCTCCGGCGGCTCAGGCCCCTGCGGCGCGTCCTCGGCGAATTCGTGCCGCGTTGGCCGAAGGGCGAGATGGAGGCGCTGCTCTACATCGGCGCGGCGCAGATCCTGTACATGCCGGCCGTCGCCGACTACGCCGCCGTGAACGAGACGGTGGCCGCCGCGCGCGAGAGCCTCAACATGAACGTGCCGAAGCTCGTCAACGCGGTCCTGCGCAACCTGATCCGCCGCCGCGAGGAGATGCGCCTGCTGATCGCCGCCGCGCCGGCGGAGGTCCGCGAGAGCTTTCCGAACGCGCTGGCCCGCCGCTGGTCGGCGCGCTTCGGCGCGGCGGACGCGGAAAAGCTCATGGTCTGGCACAACCAGCCGGCCGAGACGTTCCTCGCGTACCGGCCCGGCGACCGGTTCGAGAAGCTGCCGCGCGGCCGGCGCGTCGAGGATGCGGAGGGGTTCGCGGCGGGAGACTTCATCGTGCAGGACCCGGGCACGCGCCTCGCCGTCGAGCTGATGGACGCGCAGCCGGGCGAGACGGTGCTGGACCTCTGCGCGGCGCCGGGCGGCAAGACGGTCCAGCTCGCGTGGCGCGGCGCGGCGGTGACGGCGTGCGAGGTGAATCCGAAGCGGCGCGCGCGCCTGGCGGAGAATCTGAAGCGGCTGCAGCTCGCGGACGTCGCCGTCATCGGCGAGCCGCCGGCGCAGACGTTCCGCAAGGTGCTCGTCGATGCGCCGTGCAGCAACACGGGCGTGCTGCGGCGGCGTCCCGACGCGCGCTGGAGCTGGAGCGAAGAGAAGATGATGGCGCTCGTGCGCCTCCAGGCGGAGATTCTGGACGTGGCGGCCGCGCGCGTGGCGCCGGGCGGGCGGCTCGTCTATTCGACGTGCTCGAACGAGCCGGAGGAGAACCAGGAGCAGGTCGCCGCGTTTTGCGCGCGCCATCCCGACTTCACGCGCGTCGACGAGAAGGAGTCGATTCCGTTCGACTCCGGCTGCGACGGCGCGTTCGCCGCCGCGCTCGTCCGCGCGCAGGACTAGGCGCGCAGGATGCCGAGCTC
>Ga0310695_10013182_pt1 | contig 11420 bp, 6 predicted proteins | sample RumenRJG_04DNA_FD_203882 | JGI IMG/M metagenome (GOLD analysis project Ga0310695, IMG submission 203882) | Bovine rumen microbial communities from Lethbridge, Alberta, Canada - RJG_04 (v2) (version 2) | ecosystem: Host-associated > Mammals > Digestive system > Stomach > Rumen | place: Canada... | reverse complement strand
TTCCGCCAGACTACGCCTGACCAAATGCATCCTGATTCTTTCAGTGGTTTCCAGATTGATTTCATCTTCTCCAAGGCAGATCACGAAATAGTCTGTCCTGTCCAGCACTTCATCAGGCAAGTCTGACAAGGAGGAGGCATCCTCCACATTTCTGAAATTCACGACACAATAGGGCGGGTTTTCGGGCGCCTCGGGATCAAAAGGATCAACAGCAAGAATCATTGACTTTTCCTGCTTTTGGCCGATCCTGTCTCCGGGACAGGTTTTTGTCAGGCCAGGATCCCTTTTTTCTTCTGCAGGAGAGGATTCCTCTTTGCAGCTGTCCAGCAATTCCCCGCAGCTGTCTTTCAGCCTCTTTTTCATCGCTTCAGCATCCCGGGCCAGGACATCGATATGGAGCTGAGTCCCGTATATCTGGCCGCACCAGCAGACTGCCCTGAAGACTTCCTCTGAAAACAACCCGGCTCCCAGAATTGTCACATACAGATCCCGGGGCGGAGAAGCAGATAATCCGGATTTTTCTGTACCCGGCAGCAGGGGCAGGAAGAGGGGCACATCCGACATCAGGTTAATGGCCGTGTTCATATAGTCTCTGATGGGACGCACCAGAACAGTTTTGGAAATATCGTCCCCGTTTTTTTTGCAGGCGCGCCATACCAGTTCAGTCTCATGATCGGTTTTGAGAAAAATATAGATTCTCGATGCAGGGGTTCCGGCGTCTGCTGAAGAAGGCCACAGCCATCTGCCATGTTCGTCCCTGTCCAGAAGATGTGCAAAGGCAGTAACATTATTCTGTGTTTCAGAGTCAATCAGAAAATAGGAGACACTTTTCGAATACCGGAAAGACAGATGCAGAAGGTCTGTTTTGATGCAGATAGCGGATATTTCTTTGGCGCGCTCGAACAGTTCCATCCTGGGTTCCGATGTCAGGTCCGGATAGGCGTCTGTAAAGATCAGTACCGGCGGCCTTTTCAGATGTGACAGACCGGGAATGCTCCTGTATTTATGATCTCTGACCAGATCTTCGGCCAGAGTAATGGACCGGTCGTTCAGTTCCGAGAAGACAAACTTGTGATCGAAAGCCGCCATCCACACCTTCAAACGCGGAAAGATTCCCGCCAGGATTTCCAGCAGCATGGCTCCCCCCAGTATGGGAGCACAGATGTTCAGAATGGAAATGATCATTCCGTAGGCAGCCGCCCCGGCGTGCAGTCCCGCCTCCTCAAACAAAGCCTTTCCCACGTTTGTATACAGCGTGTAGTCCTCGTCCAGGCTGAAGGTCTGAAGAGTATGGATCAGGCTGTCCGAAATGATTTCCCAGAAGGAAAAATCATTTCCCAGCTTCTCTGCCCCGAAGATTCCCACGCCCAGTCTGAAGGCAAAGATCAATACAAGCACATAACAGGTGAGCTTGAAATTTCTCTTTGAACGCTGACTCAGGACGATCCAGATTGCGGGAAGGATCAGGATCAGTAGGGATATAGCACAGGCTGCAGCCGTAATAACCATGTCACGGAACTCCTCTCGTTTTCAGGATCAGTTTTTCAGAATCAGTTTTTCAGGAAAAGTTTTTCAGGATCAGTTTTTCAGGATCCGTTATGTGCTCGCAAAAGACAAGAGTCGGTCCTGCTTTCAGACAACGTTTTAATAATATCCGAACAAATGACCTCTTTCCAGACGGTCGTCTATCCTGTTGTCCACCACAACAGACCCGCACACCGCTCCCAGACAGCAGAGTATGCCGATGATCATAATGATTATTGACCCGGTCTGCTCAAATATTCCGGGGATATTCAGAAAATAGTAGACATACATCAAAAAGATTTCAATCGCGAGAAATTTCACGGAAGAGGATATCAAAACTCTGACGAGCACCCAGAGAAAAAACATCAGTATGCCGGTATGGATCACAAAAAACAGAATCACCAGCATGGCCAGAATCAGTCCGATTGACAGCAGGGTTTTAAGGGCCGGCACACCGCTCAGTAAACTATATATTTTCTTAAGGATAAAAGTCTGGGCAAGCCCCACTGCGAGCGCAGTCACAAACAGATTTGTCAGGACATGCATAACCTGCGTAAACAGTCTCTCTGCTGCAGATATTCTCAAATGCTTTCCAATATAAAACATCTGCTCCGTACATTTACACACAAGCGGAAAGAGACACAGGTACAGAAGAAGTGTGACGGTTCCCTCCAGCCATCCTGAAGCGACGGATGACGCGGACGCGGGCTTGAGGGAACTGCCGGTCATTCTCTCGACCACAGTCCAGCAAAAATCATAAAAAGGAAAATCAATACTCTCCAGCACAGGAAACAGAAACCCTGCCTTCAGGACGATCATCACCGTCAATATCTCAATTGCCAGTACAAAAAGATTGATCAGCATTTTTCTTCCTCCCTTTTATAATGCTCATTGAAAGATTTCAACTACCATTATACTGGTCTCTTCCTGCTGTTTTTTTATCTCAGTGAGATAAACCCCCGCTTACAAATCTTACCTTCATGATGCCGTCATACTCTTCCGGAAAAAGGAAAAGAGTGTCTCCCGATGCGTCCGCCGCGGCAAAAGGTTCCCTGATCAGGGTATGGCACAGCCAGCGGCCGGCCGGGTCAGCCACATGGATCGTTCTGAAAACGTAGTCCACCAGCCAGATGTATTTTTCCGTCCTTATGATCTGCGGTGGAGCCATATATACCGGGTTGTTCACCTTCTCTGGCCGGAAAGACCTGAATACAGGGGCGAAAATCAAGGTGAGCAGCCTGAATCCTGTACTACCAGCCTTTGTGTCGAAAGTGTTGACAGCGAGATCCTCCAGGGTCTCAAACTTATGCCTGTGCGGAATCCATCTCCACATATGGCCGGTAAAATCATCCGATAATGCCTTTGTGACAGGACTGGCAGCTTCTTTCTCCTTTTCCTTTTTCCAGACCGGCCTTGCATCCGTCAGGTCCAGCGACCTTCGGATTCCGCCTGACCGGATGACGATGCTGTTCCCTCCGTCACCGGCGGAAAAGGGTCTCTCGGAAATATCTTTGGAATAAATGGGTTCCACTTCGGAGGAAAGAATTTCCCCTCCTGTCTTCAGGTCAAAAACCCTTACCACAGCTATGTCATTGTAATAATAATAGGCCGCGTACCACTGCCGGGCGGCAGACATACAAAACAGGATAGGATCCGGACTGCCGTCCGCCGGCCGGCCGGGCGGCAGATAAGGGACGTCTCCCTTTTTGCGGGGGCTGAAGACGATGGCGAAGTTGAAGTCCTTCCGTCTTTTATAGGCCTTCAATTCCTTCTGAAACTCTTTTTCAGATCCTTTCAGCACAGGCATGGCAAAAGATCCCCGGTCTGTGATCGGGTGAAAGATCACCGTATTCATCCCCGTTCGGATCAATATGCTCCTGCCGTCATCGCTGTAAAAAACACCGGATATAAAGTGGGCATGGATCGTTTCCCTCACCATTTCCGAATCGAGGTCAACCAGATCGATCTGTTCCCTGTCCTTTACAATGGCAGCCTGTCCGCCATGTAGAAAATAGGTGATCTCCAGGGAGAGGGGGTAATAAAGATATTTTTTGCGGACGCCCCCTAAGGAGGAGTGATATCTGACCAGTCGGTCGTTGCGCTCTCCCGCCGCATCCTCTTCCTCCACGGGTCCGGCCATCCTGCAGACCTCTTCCTTATCTGAAAACAGATTCAAAAGTGTCGTGCAGTCTTCCTCCCTTTTCAGCAGCAGCTTGTCCCCTGCGCCTCCGGGTGTTTTTACATATTGAAAGGTCAGACGCTTTTTGTATCTGCGCAGGATCAGGGTGTCGCCTTTCCAGTACAGGCAGTCCGCGTTTTGTATCAGCATGGGAAAACTGGCCGAAGAATACCTTCTCCTGGTCCAGTCATAAATCCTTATACTGCCCCTGTCCATAACAGCCATGATCCCGTCTCCCCGCAGAGCCATCGGAGACCGGGCACACTGTGGAATATGGATCACGGCGTCATTACGCGACAGGCCGTCTGCCCGGCCGCCTGCGATCGGGGTTTTTCCGCCCGTCCCATACCTTCCCTGCATTCCGGTTTTTGACAGAACTCCGCCATCAATCGGGGCTTTTTCTTCCGTCTCAAACCATCCCTGCATCCCGGTTTTTGACAGAACATCTTGATCGCTCAGGCCGCACTGTACACAGAGAGGCAGAAAGCTGTCGCAAAAGCTGGTCAGCAGCATCTCATAATTTTTCAACAGTGCCAGCACCATCTGGATTTTTTCAGAACTGTATCCCTCCTTCTCTGCTTTTTCAAGTCTGTTCAGCAGCTGGTCATACCTGTCCAGACGAATCATGGCGTCGAGATTATACATGTTCTCCAGCAGGATCCTGACCTGACCGGTATTGTTGAGATAAAGCAGGACCGGCAGCAGCTCATCCGCCCTCCTGCGGTTGACGATCACGCTGCCTGCCTGGACGGAGGTATAGACGTCCTGTTCCATCCAGTAGTCCCTGAAGTTTTCCGCCACCGGGACAGAACCCGCCGCAGCCACTGCCGCATCTCTGATCACACCGTGACGGAACCGGATCAGCATATTTTCATGATCCGGGTAAGCTCCCAGATAATCCTGAAGCTGAAAGAACATTCTCGCCCAGAAGACGTTGACAACATGCTCTCTGTTTTTGATCTTCCAGAAAGTGTTGTGCAGAAGCTCTGTGTTCAGATCGCTTCCGCGATTCATTTCCCTCAGGAGAAGTTCGACCAGTTCCCCCTCGCTCAACCCCCTTGTACTGAGGGCGATATAGGCCAGGACATGTCGGTAAAGTCCTGATACCTGCGTGCCCATATGACGTTTCAGAGTATTTTTCACCAGTGAAAAAGTATCACCGGGCATAGTCTCATACTCCCCGGGAAGGCCTTCCTCCTCCGTATAAGCCCTGACATTTCTCAGAGACGCGGCAAGCTGACGCAGATAAAGCGGCGTGGCTGTTTCCGGCATTTTTTCCTGAAGGCATTCCTTCTGAAAAGCAGTCAGTGTGCGGCCGTATCCCTCAAGCATTTCGAACAGGACGGTCCGGCATTCAGCCCGGCCGACAGGATTAAGCGACATCATGGGAGGACGGTACTGCAGATCCAGATTGGACAGTGCGCTTTCATCGACACAGCTCACCAGAAGGACCGCGCCCCGGGGCAGGCGCAGGGAGAAAAGACTCTCCTCCAGGGTTTTGAAATCCGTGAGCAGCTCCGCGCAGTCCACAACCATTGTGACCTCTGCATCCTTTGAGAGCTGCTCCATCTGCCGTTCGAACCATCCGACACAGCTCTCCTGCGGATCGCGGGTAACAATTCCGTTCAAAAGTCCCTTCATCAGCAGGGACTCTGCCAGAAACCGGAGAGCAGACTCCACGGTGCTTCTCCCTCCCTGCAGTTCGGCAAATACTCCCAGGCAGGTGTCGGGGTTCTTGCGGACAAAATATTTGAGAAGTGTGGATTTTCCGCTCCCCTGTTCTCCTCTGATCACCGCAGCCCGTCCTTTGTTCTGCCCGGCAAAGTTTTCCAGCTGACTCAGCCTGCCTGCCATCTCGATATACTCTTCTTCCGCCTGAGCCAGAGCTTCCTCAAGTTCCCTGTACTCACGCTGAAAAGCTGTCTCCTCTTTTTCCTCTTTGAGCACCTTATTGATTTGTTTTTGCACGATAGGGATCAGAAACTGCCGCGCATCCTCAGCCACATGCCCTTCCCTGATCGGGATCCATCGGGGTCTGTCCCTGCCGCTCATGGCTTTTTTCAAACGACGATTCAGATTATGCGCATTGAAAGCAGAGTCCATGCTGTCTTCGGTTTCCGCCATATCAGCATCTGCCTTTCTTTCTTCTGCCGGTTCTGCTTCTGCCGGTTTTACATCTGCCTTATCTGCTTCTGTCTGTTCTGCTTCTGCCAGTTCAGAGTCTTTCTTTTCATCTTCTGCCTGTTCAGTTTTTGTTTCCCGAATCATGACCAGCGTGTGCTCCCGGGCACCTTCCTGTGAAAAAAAGCCAAGGCTGATCTCCTGTTCAGTGAGAGATCCCCCGAAAGCAACCCTCATGGAGTACTGATCCGGCAGAACCTTGCGGGCAGCCGGAAAGAGAACGCCGCAGATCTTTTTTTCAACATCCTGGTCAAAAACCTCTTTTTCCTGATTTCCCGCCTCATACTGCAGGATCATGGATTCCGACAGGTCGTTTAAATCCTTTCTATACCATTTGCCAAGATATTCCAGACCATCAGGATTGGTCTTTTCAAGTTCCTCCCGGACCCGGGACCAGCAGGCTTTGGAAATAGAGGCCGGAGCCGGGATCCATCCGTAATAATCGTCCGAGAGCACAATAAAGTTGGGGGCGGGTGAATACTTTATACAGCGGCGGATTTCCTCAAAACAGATATCTGCGACCTGGTGCTGTCTCCCTTCGTTTTCAGTGATTCCCCATCTGAGATCGATCGCCCGAAAAGAAAAACCGTTTTTTCTGCACAGTTCCTGTATTTCCGGAAATACTTCCCCGACAAGAGTATCTCTGACTCCCTCAAATCTGGTAAAGGTCGAACTGATAAAGACTCTGATCATCTTACGCATTATCATTGTCTCCCTTGCCGCGTTCCCGCCAATTCTGCCACTCACTGCCCTTTTTCACATGATAGGCCCTTATTTTGAGATACAGACGGTAAAGGGGGCGTATAGTCAAAATAGCTGCCTGTACACCGACCACCATGAAAAGCAGCCACATGACACTGTCTGCCACGCTCCCCGTAAGACTGTTGATCTCAGGGAAAACACTGCCTCTGATTACATATGACAGAAGACATCCGTACACAACTGACAATATAAGCACAGCTGCTATTCCGGCTATACTCTCTTTTCTACCAAGATCCCCGGGCAGTTTCATTGAGGTCCCCCCTTGCCTGACATGTTGCTGTCACAAATCCCTGATGTTAACCACGAACAACTTATTCAATGGTGCTTTTACGCGCTATTCTGATAAACACTGATATTCCTCATCTCAGTTCCAGAAAGATGGACATAGAAGGATCATTCAGCAGATACTGCATACTCTTATAGGGAGCTCCTGCCCCGGTGATCAATTCCCAGAAAGGATCCCCCTGATCCAGTTCCGTGACCATATCTGTATAAGCCTCTTCATTGTCAAAAGCGAACACCATGGTCTTTTTTCCCACGGACACAGATTTGCTGATATAATCCTCGCCTTCCTCCACAGTGTGAAACATGGTCCCTTCTCTTTTGTAGCAGATATATCTGTCATCTGTACAGGCCGGATACTCAATATAAAGATCCTCTGCATCGTCCTCACAACAGGGATAATAGTTAATGGTGTGGTCCTTTAGAAGGCTTTTATCCAGCGAGCAAAGATAATCGTAACAAATGAGACCATCCGTCCATGGTTCCATGTCTGAAAAAAAGGTATCTCCCCATGTGACATCCACCCAGAAGGAAGTACCATCTATAAAAACCATGTTCCAGACATGACTATCCGGTTCTTTGTCCTTGGGACTCTGGCACATCCCGAATACCACAATACAATCGATTCCGGCTTTGTCACACAATAGCTTAAAGGCCCTGGAATACCCGGCACAGACAGAACGGTGATCCAACAGGGCACTTGAGGCAATCTGGTCGTTGGACGCATGTTGGTAATCGACCGTTTGGATCAGATATTCATAAAACCACTTGATTGTCTCATACTCATTGTCCGAGGTCTCCTCAGGAATCTGTCTGATCACGGAATCCGCGGTGGAATCCAGTCTGCTGATCATTGCTTCAGCATCTTCCGGAACAGAGAATTCCATGATGTTCACCTTCCCGGAATCATCATAGTGATATGAATATCCGCCCTGAAGCCAATAGTACTCGGGATGATCAAACTCTGCAGCACAGTAGACATGCTGTGCCTGCTCTTCCGAATCAAGGTCGACTGTAACAGAACCTTCCAGCTTTTCAGAGGCCTGGATGAGTACTTCATAAGCCTTTTTTTCTTTCTCATTCAGAAAGTCATAATAATAGCCATGATCGGTAAAAGACTCCGCATCCTGCGCAGTCTCTTTCCCGGCTGCTGCGGACTGAGATTCCTCTTTCCCGGCTGCTGTGGCCTGGGGATTCTCTTTTGCGGCAGGTGCTGCCTGCTGAGCTTCTACGCTTTCTTTCTGGCCGGCTGCGGTTTTCTCTGCGGGATCTTCACCGATGGACTGGTCATCTCCGGGTTTTGGATCGTCCTCACCGGAATCGCCTGGTGTTTTAATCCCGTCACCCTCTTTTCCGGTGGCTGCAGGCTTCCCTTCCTGAGAAGCCCGGTCAGGAGCTCCTGATCCTCTGCCTGAAAAAGTAAATACGGCAAAAACGGCAATACACACTAAGACTGCCGCCGCCAGAATCACCAGCGCGATTCTGCCAATGGAAGGACTGCGCCGGGGGCTGCCGCCGAATCCCTGCAGCCCGTCCGCAGGCCCATATCCGCTTCCTCCGAAGCTTCCGAAACCGTCCTGCGGGCCGCTGTTTCCTCCGCCTCCATAGTTTCCGAAGTTTCCGAAACCGTCCTGCGGGCCGCTGTTCCCTCCTCCATAGTTTCCGTAGTTTCCGAAACCGTCCTGCGGGCCGCTGTTTCCTCCGCCTCCATAGTTTCCGAAGTTTCCGAAACCATCCTGAGGGCCGCTGTTCCCTCCGCCTCCATAGTTTCCGAGGTTTCCGAAACCATCCTGAGGGCCGCTGTTCCCTCCGCCTCCATAGTTTCCGAGGTTTCCGAAACCATCCTGCGGGTCGCTGTTTCCTCCGCCTCCATAATTTCCGAAGTTTCCGAAACCATCCTGAGGACCAGTGTTCCCTCCGTCTCCATAGTTTCCGTAGTTTCCGAAACCGTCCTGCGGGCCGCTTCCCCCGAAATTTCCGAAGCCGTATTCATAGTTCTGTGAATTGCCCTTCTTCTTTCTCATATCCGTCAAATCCTTAGTCTCTGATGGCAGTCGCGGCAGCCACCCGGTATCATGTTATGCAGGCGTGAAAATATCCTGAATCAAATGCCTGTCCGAAAACAAGCCTTTCTTTCCAGCTGTCTCAGGATATTATTTCGCGAATTGCCGAAAAGGGATAATAAGAAATATGGTGTACATTCGGAAAAAATGCAAAAACACTCTCTGCATCTTCTAAAATAATACCTTTTTTTCTGCACAGAATAATCAATATGATCACGAGTTGGATCACAATAAGAGCCAATAACAATGTGACTCCTTTGGACAAGCCTGACCGTTCCTCCTCAACTGACAATTGAGGCGATTCCGGCGATTCCGGCGAAACAGAATCAGGCTGTCCCGGACCGGTCTTTACCGATTCAGAAAACTTTTCCGCATCAGTTCCGGATTTGGAAAACGAATCCTGAAGATGAGAAGCCCCCGGCTCTGATGTCGGTTCCTGAGGATGGGAATCCTCCGGATCAGTTGAAGGATCCTGAGGATAGAAATCCCCCATGCCTTTAAGCGAATCCTGCAGATGAGAATCTGACGGGTCAGTAAATGTTTTCGGCGGATGCTTATCCCACGGAAGATTCAGAGAAGCCCGATACTCCATATTTTTTCTCATCCACTCATTCCACTCTTCCTGAGAAACCGTGACAAGGGGAGCAGACTGGGAAGCTGTCCAATTATAATCCGGCTGAAAATTAGTTTCAGGGATAGAATTAGCAGGCATATCTGTGGAAAATGGTTTTTTCTCCGAATTTTGATTCATATCCCAGACCTCCCAAATGAGTTTTTTCAAATAACCTTAAAGAGCCCGGGGTTGTAGTATTGTCTCACAACCCCGGGCTGTCATGCCTTGCAAACAGTCAAGTGTCTGACCGGACTCATCTGCTTCTTTAAATGCAGTTTAATGTTAATGCAGTATCAACTCTTTTTACCGCCAAACAATCCCGAAAAGATGGAACGCTTTGAAGGATTAACCTGCTTTCCTGATTTGATTCTCTCATTCAGACTGATATTACTCATCATCCAGCCATTCCATGTATTCTGATCAATTGTGACTTCCTTCTTGGGTGCTGCAGCCGGTCCGCTGCTTACTTCCTCATGACTTGTGGTCGAAGCTGCTCTCTGCCCTGTCATACGGCTCTGCGGATCGTCCTGATAAGAATCATTCTGCCTGACGGAATTGGTCCCTGCTCCCCCCCGGGGATCCGCGCCGAAGGGCGGTCCTCCCTGAGGAGTCTGACCCTGCGCCCGTCCGTCTTGAGGGGTGGTGTTAAAGGGCATTCCGCCCTGTGGATCTGCATTGAAGGGCTTTTCTTCCTGGGGACCTGCGCCGAAAGGTGCTCCCCCCTGACCCTGTGAGGGCTGGCTGCCCTGGGGACCTGCGCCAAAGGGTGCTCCCCCCTGACCCTGTGAGGGCTGGCTGCCCTGGGGACCTGCGCCAAAGGGCCTTTCTCCCTGTCCCTGTGAGGGCTGGCTTCCCTGAGGACCTGCGCCAAAGGGTGTTCCCCCCTGACCCTGTGAGGGCTGGCTGTCCTGGGGACCTGCGCCAAAGGGACCCTGCTGGGTCTGACCAGGTGTCCAACCGCCTTGAGGGGTGTTGCTAAAGGGCATTCCGCCCTGTGGATCTGCATTGAAGGGCTTTTCTTCCTGAGGACCTGCGACAAAGGGTGCTCCTCCCTGACCCTGCGGGGGCTGGCCGGGAGCCTGACTTACCTGCGGGCCTGCCTTGAAGGAAGGTTCCCCCCGTACGCCGGTTTCAGGAGCTTCTCCTCCAAAAGCAGGAGGAAATACATCAAAAATCGCTCTGTCCGGCGCAGTCCCCGGGCTGGTCTTCTGCGGATTACCCGCTTTACTGCCCGAATGCGATGCACCAGGTTTTTCCCGTTTCCGTGAGGATGTTCCCTGCTTACGATCACTGCGGGAAGCATAATTCTGCGTAGGTCCAACCGGGGCGGATCCCCCCTTCATCGTTCCGCTTTGAGATGCTTTTTCTTCTGTCCCTTTCCCTGAGGAAAAATCATTAGCAGGAGGAAAAACATTAAAAATGGCGTTACTGGTGTCCCCGACTGACGACCAGTCATTTTGCTGTGCACTCTTACCGGCACGCCCGCCCGGATTACTCGAAAATGAATTCCCCTGGCTTTTCTGCGGACTTCTCATTCTCACATCATTACCGCATCTGGGACATATATCTTCATCGGGCATAATAAGAGCCCCGCACTTACTGCATAATCTGGATCCCATTCTTACTCCTTACCATCCAAAGGAAATCACCAGCCGTTACCGCCGAAGCCGCCCTGACCGCTCTGTCCGTCCTGATTTCCGAAGCCGCCCTGCTGGCCGCCCTGATCCCAGGCTCCGCCCTGGCTGCCGAAGCCGCCCTGCTGGCTGCCCTGATCCCAGGCTCCGCCCTGGCTGCCGAAGCCGCCCTGCTGGCTGCC
>Ga0310695_10013181_pt1 | contig 11421 bp, 7 predicted proteins | sample RumenRJG_04DNA_FD_203882 | JGI IMG/M metagenome (GOLD analysis project Ga0310695, IMG submission 203882) | Bovine rumen microbial communities from Lethbridge, Alberta, Canada - RJG_04 (v2) (version 2) | ecosystem: Host-associated > Mammals > Digestive system > Stomach > Rumen | place: Canada... | reverse complement strand
CCAGTTCCTATCCCCTTAACTTCCTTAACGCATACGTCCTTACTGCCCCAGCAGGTGCTGTTGGCACTGTGAATGTAGCTGCTGACGTACTGTCTGCAGGCAAGGATCTGAAGACATATTTTGCGGAAAATCCATTCTATTTCGCTACAGCCAACGCGGTAGAATTGAATATGGTGCTCCAGACTTTAAACAAACTGGCTGCTGCATCAGAAATCACTCTTGGCGACGGCTACTACCGTGTCATCAGTGCAGTACCTGGCTTCAATGCCACTGCTGCATGGTACTACAATCCCGCAGTGAGCACAACAAACATCGTTTGGGCAAAGGCTGCGACCACAGCAGAGCATCAGGTGAACTCCATCTTCAAGTTTACTGCTAACGAAGATAAGTGGAATATCTACAGTCCCAATGCTCAACAATCTATCACAACAGGTAATGGCACATGGAATGTTCAGAATGCAGCATTAGGTGAAGCTGCACCCTTAACGGTAACCTCCATTGGTGCTGCACAATACACATTACTGCAGTCAAATAATGCTCAGACATTGCATGCAGAAGGTCACAGCAATGGGTCTGGCTCTAACGGCAATTTGATTACATGGAACAGCAATGGGCAAGGAGAGGCCTCAGCTTGGTACATTGTGAAGATTGATGAGTTGCCTCTGACCCTCAACGATGGCGGCGATGGCAACTACTACGCTACCCTATGCCTACCCTTCGACGTCACACTCAGCGGCTGCAATGCCTATACCATGACGCTGAGCGGAGAGTACCTCGTACCCTCTGAAGCCATCACCACTGTGCCGGCAGGCACCCCCGTGCTGCTCAGAGGTACATCAACCACGGCAACGGCTCAGATTGCCGCTACCGCTGCCACAGGTGCACCCCTCACAACGACAGCCCTGACGGGAAGCTATGTGCCGACGGCTGCAAGCGAAGGCCTCGTCGGTGGGCAGAAGGTTTATACCCTTGGAAAGGTAGACGACGAAGGCGTCGGATTCTATCGCTACACGGGCTCAAGCATACGCGCAAACTGTGCTTATCTGCTCCTTGACGCAAGCTCACAGGTCCGTGGCTTTAGGTTTGACTTCGGTGGTACAGATGCCATCACCCATGTCGTTACACCCACAAAACCGGATGCTCCCCTGTACGACCTGCAAGGCCGTCGCGTAGGCAATGCGACCCATGGCATCTATATTCAGAATGGCAAAAAGATATTAAAATAACCAAACAGACTTTACAACAATGAAAACATACAATAAGCCACAAGTTGCCGTAATCTCCATCAATCCCGGTTGCCTCATGGAAGGAAGCCTCAAGATAAGTGAAACGACACACGAGTCGGCCTGGACCCGCGAGAAGCAGGCCGGAAAGCAAGGCGGCTTCGGCCAGGGCATGTGGGAAGACATGAAGTAAGCGAGATATTAGCATTAGCACTCAAAGAACATAGAGATACAGTCAGTAAAAAAGTATTTAGTTTTATCATCTCTATGATGAGGGGCGACGCCGTGAGGTGGCGCCCCTCTGCTTGTTTATCTTACAATTGTCCTCCAAAACCTACAAACCTAAAAACCCAAAACCTCCACGTATTGCGTTTACGCCGAAAATCACTATTTTTGCGCCCAACAAAACAAACGATCTCAGAATATGGCAGAAAGAAAAGTACGCGTACGCTTCGCACCGAGCCCCACGGGGCCGCTCCACATCGGCGGCGTGCGCACAGCACTCTACAACTATCTCTTCGCTCGCCAGCATGGCGGCGAAATGGTGTTTCGCATCGAGGATACGGACTCCACACGCTTCGTGCCGGGAGCCGAGGAATACATCATCGAGAGTTTCCGATGGTTGGGCATCGACTTCGACGAGGGCGTGAGCTTCGGCGGACAGCACGGCCCCTACCGGCAGAGCGAACGCCGCGAGATCTACAAGAAATACGTAGACCAGTTGCTCGCGGAGGGCAAAGCCTACATCGCCTTCGACACACCGGAGGAACTGGCCGAGAAGCGCGAACAGACACCAAACTTCCAGTACGACGCTCAGACGCGCATGCAGATGCGCAACTCGCTGACCCTGCCCCGCGAGGAGGTGGAACGCCTCATCGGCGACGGGCAGCAGTACGTGGTGCGCTTCAAGATTGAGCCGGGCGAGGATGTGCACGTGCAGGACCTCATACGCGGCGACGTAAAGATAAACTCCTCCATCCTGGACGACAAGGTGCTCTACAAGAGTGCCGACCAACTGCCCACCTATCACCTGGCCAACATCGTGGACGACCACCTGATGGAAATCTCCCACGTCATACGCGGCGAGGAGTGGCTGCCCTCGGCTCCGCTCCACGTGCTGCTCTACCGTGCCTTCGGATGGGAGGACACGATGCCGCAGTTTGCCCACCTTCCGCTCCTGCTGAAACCCGACGGCAAGGGGAAACTCTCCAAGCGCGACGGCGACCGCCTGGGCTTCCCCGTATTCCCCCTGGAGTGGAAGGACCCAAAGACGGGCGACATCTCCCGAGGCTACCGCGAGGACGGCTACCTGCCCGAGGCTGTCATCAACTTCCTGGCCCTGCTGGGCTGGAATCCCGGCACCGACGAGGAACTGCTCACGATGGAGGAACTCATTGCCCAGTTCGACCTCACGAAATGCTCGAGGAGCGGAGCCAAGTTTGACTACGTGAAGGGCACGTGGTTCAACCACGAGTACATCCTGCGTAGCGACGACGCCCGCCTTGCCCCGCAGTTTGACGCCATCCTGCGCGAAAACGGCATCGAGGCACCCATGGAGCGCGTACAGGAGGTGGTGCGCATGATGAAGGGGCGCGTCAACTTCGTCAAGGAGCTGTGGCCCTTGTGTCGCTTCTTCTTCGTGGCACCTACGGAATACGATGAAAAGACCGTAAAGAAGCGTTGGAAGGAATACAGCCCGCAGCAAATGCAAGAGCTGATGGGCGTACTGGAGGCTCTGCCCGACTTCTCGCAGGAGACACAAGAGGCAGCCGTGAACCAGTGGATTGCCGAGAAGGACTACAAACTGGGCGACGTGATGAACGCATGGCGACTGACGCTGGTGGGCGAAGGAAAGGGTCCGCACATGTACGAAATCTCCTGCTTCCTCGGTCGCGAGGAGACGCTCGCAAGGATGAAAAGGGCGGTGGAAAGGTTATAGTTTAAGTTTCGGATGTTGCTTTAGGTCGGCCTTCGGCCTCAAAACTTCAGGGTCAGGAACTTCAGAAAGTTAAATAAAGGAATTTTTCTTATCAACATGCGAAGCCCTTTCTGCTATTTCTGCCATTTCTGTGGGACTATTAGTATCTCATGCGGATAGTATTTTATTGTCCCGCAGAAATAAAGGAAATAAAGGAAATCATGTTACCCATCCGATGCGCAGCCCTTTCTGCTATTTCTGTCCTTTCTGTGGGACATTATTATCTCATGCACATAGTATTTATTGTCCCACGGAAATAAAGGAAATAAAGGAAATTCAAGTTTCGGATGTTGCCTTAGGTCGGCCTTCGGCCTCAAAATCTCAAGAACATTAAAATTATAAGACCTGCTTGCACAAAGCTCATGTATGGGTATGTAAGCTAAAAAACCTAAAACCTACATGTACTCCATTGCCATACTCCTCTACGCGCTGGGCGTGAAGATGGCTGCCCTACTGGGTCACAGGAAAGCGCGGCTGATGGTGCGCGGCCAGCGGGAAACGTGGCGTCTGCTGCGCAAGCATATTACACAGGAGGAACGTCCTGTGTGGTTCCATGCGGCTTCGCTGGGCGAATTTGAGCAAGGGCGCCCCTTGATGGAGCGTCTGCGCCGCGAACATCCCGAGCAGAAGATCCTCCTGACGTTCTTCTCGCCCTCGGGCTACGAGGTGCGCAAGAACTATGACGGTGCCGACATCGTCTGCTACCTGCCCATGGACACGCCGCGGAGCGCAAGGAGGTTCCTGAGCCTCGCCCACCCTTCGCGAGCCTACATCATCAAATACGAGTTTTGGGCAAACTACTTTGCCGAGCTCCATGCCGCTGGCATCCCCACCTACAGCGTATCGTCCATCTTCCGCCCCGGACAATTCTTCTTCCGCACATGGAACTTCGGCTATGACCGCGTGTTGCACCACGTGACGCATTTCTACGTGCAGGACGAGCCGTCGCGGGAACTGCTTGCCACGAAAGGCCTCACAAACGTGAGCGTGGTGGGCGACACGCGCTTTGACCGCGTCATGGACATTCGCCGACAGGCAAAAAAACTCCCTGAGGTAGAACACTTTCTTGGAAAAGAAACAGGAACGCCCCAAAAGGTATTCATCGTGGGCAGTAGCTGGGAGGCCGACGAGGATGTATACTTAGACTATTTCAAGGACAAAGACTGGCGACTCATCATTGCGCCACACGTGGTCAGCGACGAGCGCACCGCCAAGCTCCGCGCCCGCCTGGAAGGCATGGGTATACACACCACACTCTTTTCTGAGTTGTCCGCAAACAGCGCACATGCCGAAGGACAGGACGCCGATGCCCTACTCGTGAATTGCTACGGCAAGCTCTCCAGCATCTACCGCTATGCCACCGTGGCCTATGTGGGCGGAGGCTTCGGTGTCGGCATCCACAACGTGCCCGAAGCGGCCGTCTATGGCGTGCCTGTCATCATCGGTCCCAACAACAAGAAATTTCGCGAGGCCCAAGCCCTCCTGAAAAACGGCGGATGCCGAGAAGTGCACGATGCGCAAGAGTTCGCCACCGTGATGGACGACTACGACAGCCACCCCGACCACCTTGCCGCTGCAGGCAAAGCCGCCGGCAACTACATCAGCCAAAATGCCGGGGCTGCGGACAAGATACCTGTCTGAGAGCCCAAAAGTTTTTTCTATGCCAAGCATCACGCTCTATATCCTTCTTATACTCCTGGGAGGCCTTCTGGGCTTTCTCCTTGGGAGCCGGCACAAGACGAGCGAGCGAAAGCGTATGCGGGCAGAGATGCAGCAACTTGCCAGCGACATGGCGCGGTCAGAAAGTACCGAGTTGCGTCGCCTCCACCGCGACACGTTGCTTGAGATGCTTGACCCCCTGGATGAGGACCTTCGCAATTTCCACCGCCTCTTCATCGAGGGCAACACACAGGTGAAGACAAGCGTGGAAGCCTTGGTACGGCAGACGCAAAGCGTGGGCAAACAGGCAGAAGAGCTATCGCGTGCCCTGCGCGGAAATGCCAAACTTCAAGGAAACTGGGGCGAGGGCATCCTGGAAAACCTTCTGGAGGCTTCCGGCCTGCGCAGGGGGCACGACTTCGAGACACAAGCACACTATGACGGCGGAAGGCTCATCCCCGATGTCGTCATCCACATGCCGGAAGAGCGCAACCTGATTATTGATGCCAAGGTGTCGCTTACGGCCTTCGTGCGCTACGTCAACGCCGAGGATGAGGAAGAGCAAGGCCGCGAACTGAAAGCACACATGGACAGCGTGCGCCAGCACGTGCGCGAACTTTCCGAAAAACATTACGAACGGCATGTTCCAGGCTGTGTGGGCTACGTGCTGATGTTTGTCCCCAACGAGGCTGCCTATGTGGCCGCCGTCACAGCCGACACTACGCTCGCCACCGAAGCCTACAAGCGACATGTCATTCTGCTGAATCCCGCCAACCTGCTCATGGCACTGCAGCTCGTGCACAACCTGTGGCAAGCAGAACGTCAGTCCAAGAGCGTACAGGAAATTTACGATTCCGCCGAAAGACTCTATAAGAAGTTTTCACTCTTTGCCGAAAACTTCCTCCGCATCGGACAAAGCATCGACTCCCTACGCCGAACCTATGAGACCGCAGAAAAACAACTCACCACAGGCCGTGGTAGCATTGTCAGCCAGCTGGAGGGATGGAAAGAAAAAGGGCTTTCAACCACAGCCGAGCTGAAGCTGAAAGCCGATGGGGAGGAGGAATGATTTTTATGAGTTGCTTGCTTATCTCGACCTTCTTTTCGTGACCCTGCCTTCGTTGCACTTAACCTAAAATACTATAAACCCAACTTTCCTATGACACGGCGTAGCTGATCGCCCATGCCGATGGTGTAGCCCTGCGAGAAATAGACCACGCGGTTGAAAGTGTCGCCAAGCAGGACGACGGGGCGTTCGGGACTCTGCGTGAGTCCGCTACCAAAGATATCCGTGGCAACCTGTCCACCCTCATCCACGCCAAAGCGCAGGTTGGAGGGAAGATTGGGAAACTCCCTACGTCGCTGCATGAACATCTCGTATTCTTCGTGAGAGGGAAAGAGCATGATGATTTCCCGGCCCCATGCCTCAAGGGCCTCGCGTTGCAGCTCTATGTCGTGGAGAATATGTGTGGAGGGCTCGTTGTTGGCACGTAGCAGACCTACCACGTAGTAGCCGCGTCCTGTAGTGGAAAGGACAGACCTCTCAGCGCCTGCCTTCACGTCGTAATAGAGGTTTTCGGAATTGAACGCCCCGATGACCTGCACGCCGTCGGCATCTTCGCGCATCTGTAACTTCACTGCCACATTCTTTTTCACAGGAAAGACAACCAGACGTGCCCTCACCGAACCGTCGGCCATGCGCGTACCGCTGATGAGGAGGTAGTCGCCTGGCTCGACCATCGTACCCTCGCGGAATGGATTCTCCCAGGTGTCCTCCTCGCCATAGTTCTGGAGCTGGGGCAGTCCGCCGACGAGGCGCGAAAGCGTGAAATGGTTGTAGTAGTGAGGATTTTCCATAAACTTACGGGGTTCGTAGGCCAGACGCAGGCGCACATCAGAGGATGTATCTTCTTCGGGCGTTGCAATGCCGAAATTCACGGTCACCCAATCCCCCGAGTCGCCGTCCGCAGCCTTGAAGTATTGGAAGTGGGACGTCACCTCATCGTATCGGGCGGGTATGCCCATGGTGCGGCAAAGTGCCACGAAGCAAATACCCTTGGAAAACACGTCAGCATAGCCGCTTCGCATGACACTGACGGGCGAGATGCAGATGTAGCGTGAGGTGCCGTCGAGGGTCTGCACCTGCTCGTTGAGCATTTCAGCAATGAGGGAGGGGTTTTCGCGATAGGCCGAAACCCGCGTAGCATCAATATATTGCCACAGACCCGACCGCCACGTGGTGAGCATCTCGTTGCTGATGCGCGGAGAGAACACATAGCGCACATAACGGTCGTATGTCTCGGCCGAGACTTTCCCTGTCAGGAAGGGAGCACGGCTGTGGCTGAGGAGGGCTTGAAAATGGTCGGCCACGGTGAAGGTGTCAAAGTCCCGAAGGTCTTTGTCGGACAACGTGCCGAGGAAGTCGAGCATGAATTGTTGCTCGGTCTTCGTGGTGCCATAGAGGGTGATGAGCGAGTCGCTGTTGAACGTGGCCAACACGTCGAAAAGGTTGAGGAAATTACCCTCGCTCTTCTTGAACAGCGGAAGTATCTGCAAGGTGTCGTAGGCCAGGACGTCGGCTATCTCGCCTATCTTGCTGTCCGAGGGCCACACGCGGACATAGGCCATACGCACAGAGTCCTCGTAGGCCAGACGCCGATTGTTGACGATTTCGGCTTCACGGGACACCTTCGGAAGATTAGTACCTACTGGAGGAGGCGTGATGTCGAGGTCAACGGCATAAGTCTCGCCGGCCTGATGGGAGAGCGTGATTTCCCATGCCTTTTTCTGGGCACCGGCCGACACCTTCTCAAAACCATACATACCGTCGGAAGCGGCCCACACAAGCATGTCGCCAAGGCCGCTGACGATATGTGCCTCGCCGCGAGAGTCGGTAGTGGTCTGGAAGAGGCTGTAGAACTCGGCATAGTTGTAGAGGCCAAAGCGCACCGTAGCTCCCCGCACGGGCGTACCGCCGAGGTCTACGACGCGCACCGTCGTAGTGGCCGTGGGGGCGTAGTTTTCGGTCACGTTGATGGTCGTCTGCGTGGGCATCTGACGCAGTATCTGCTCTTTACCCTTGTATTTTCCCAACACGGTGGTATTCATCAGCATACCTCGGCTGGCGGGCTGGTTGAACCATGCGATGTTCAGGTCGGGAGCCGGCTCGCAGGCACCCAGAAAACACCAATGACCGTCCACGTAGGCTTCCACCCAGGCATGGTTGTCGTCGGTGTGAGCCCAACGGGGCGTGTATACCTGGCGTGCCGGAATGCCGATGGTGCGGAGGGCAGCCACGGTGAAGGTGCTCTCCTCACCGCAGCGTCCCGTGGCGTTCTTCATGCTGGCCATCGGTGAGCTGGTACGGGCATCCGAGGGACGATAGGTGACGTATTCGTGACACCAGTGGTTTACCTCCAACACGGCTTCGCGCATGGTACACCCCTTCACGCGGCGTGAAAGTTCATCGTAGTATTCCGTACGGAAATCGTCAAGGTTTTCATTGTTCACACGTACGGGCAACACGAAGTGACGCCATTCGCGGTCAGGCACCTGCCTTCCCCAGGGCATTTCCTTGCGCGTACGTAGCGCAACGCGCGCATTTTCAAGAAAGTAGTCGCCAGTCTGGTCAAAGATATCGGCCCAATCCATGTAGGCGTAAAGAAACTCTAAGGCCTCGCGTTCGTCGGCCGTCTCGGCCAGGTCCAAGGCCTGACTGGCATCGTCACAATTGACAAGGGCATAGCGGTTAAGGAAGTCGCGATGCACCTCGGAAGCCGACTGCGCAAAGAAACAGCGCGCGCAAATGGCAAAAAGAGAGAAAAGAATAAAGCGCTTCATGCGTATCATTTGTATTTTGTGTAATCTCACGCTGCAAAAATAGTATTTCAATCCTAAACTGGCAAAATGCCTGTGCCAAACTTGCAGCTTTTCCTATGTCTCAAGGGAGGGGAGGGAACATAAAAATCACAAGAAAGCTTTGCAGTTTCAACAAGTTGCCGTAAATTTGCGTCCGCTTAGAGTCCGACGGGGCTCGGTCAAGTGGCCTGCAAAGGCAGGTCCGCCTCCCGGAAAAATCCGTTTAAACATCATTTTAAAATGTACGCAATCGTAGAGATTAACGGTCAGCAGTTCAAGGCTGAAGCAGGCAAGCGCCTCTTCGTCAACCACCTGCCCCAGGCAGAGGAAGGCCAGACTGTTGAATTTGAGAAAGTGTTGTTGGTAGACAACGACGGCACAGTGACCATCGGTGCTCCCACCGTGGAAGGCGCAAAGGTAGTTTGCGAAGTAGTAAAGGAACTCGTCAAGGGTGACAAAGTGCTCGTATTCCACAAGAAGCGCCGCAAAGGTTACCGCAAGCTGAACGGTTATCGCCACCAGTACACTCAGCTGGAAATCAAACAAGTCGTTGCTTAACATTCAAACTTAAAACACGTATTAGATTATGGCACACAAGAAAGGTGTAGGTAGTTCTAAGAACGGCCGCGAATCGGCTTCGCAGAGACTGGGTGTTAAGATTTGGGGTGGTCAGGTATGCACCGCCGGCAACATCATCGTTCGCCAGCGTGGCACACAGCACTATCCCGGCAAGAACGTAGGTATGGGCAAGGATCACACGCTGTTCGCCCTGACCGACGGTATTGTAAACTTCAAGCGCGGCAGCCGCGACCGTAGCGTCGTATCTGTCCTGCCCCAGGCTGAAGCGTAAAACGACCGGGCATTTTGCCCATCTGACAAAAAAACAAGCAAAGTGAGAGAATTTGTGTCCTGAAAAGGATGTAGATTCTCTTTCATTTTATACCTTTGCCACACAAACTAAAGCAAACATTCATCCTATGCTACGCAAATTGTTTTTTACAAAAGCTTCGTGTACGCTGATTCTTGCCCTTCTTGCTGCCATCACGCCAGCTCTTGCCGACTGGCCTTTCCGCGAGCACAGATTCCATCACTTCTCGACGCTCGCCCCCGAAGCCGGACGCATCGTCTTCATCGGCAACAGCATCACCAACATGCACGAATGGGGCGAGGCCTTCGGTAGCTCGCTTGTGCTCAACAGAGGCATCTCGGGCACTGTCTGTGACGAACTCGTGGAGAACCTTGAGCCGTTCATCATCAACCACCCCGCAAAGGTATTCCTCATGGCTGGCACGAACGACCTTGGCACCAGCGGTATGAACTACCCCGAATACCCGGCACAGCGCATACGCAAAATCATCCGCCGCATCCAGCAGGAATCGCCCACGACGGAAATCTACGTGCAGAGTATCCTGCCCAGCCGCAGCGGACTGCGTACGCCAGACAACATCATTGCCACCAACAAGCTCATTGCCGGCATCTGCCAGGAACTCGGCGCCACCTACGTGGATCTCTACAGCCAGATGGTACAATCAAACGGTTCGATGTCATCCACCTACACCTACGACGACCTGCACTGTTCAGCCGTGGCCTACGCAGCATGGTGCAAGATCATCGAAGACTACGTGGGCTTCCCATCTGCCTATCCCGCCAACACCACCAACAAGAACAATGGCGTCAGCGGAGTCTACGGCATGCGCCTGACGAGCTTTGCCCAGCTTCCCGTCACCGAGGACGACATCCTGATGTTCGGCGACGAGGTGCAACACGGTGGTGAATGGGCCGAACTGCTGGGCAACAGCCACGTGAAGAGCCGCGGCGCGGGATGGGGCTACCCCGGTCCCAACATCAGCATGCTGCAGTCTTACTACAACAACATGCTGAAAGGGCGCACGGACAACAAGGCACCGAAGAAGATTTTCATCTATGCCGGCACGGCCGACCTCAATGCTGGCTCTACGGTGAAAACCGTGGCTGGACAATACGAGAATCTCGTGGAAAACATTAAGAAGGCCGTCCCCACTACGGATATCTACATCGAAGCCCTCCTCCCCAACAGCTCTTCAAGCACCAACTCGGGGCTCTACGTTCCCTTCAACGACTCCCTGCGCAGCATTGCCAAGCGCCAAGGCGCCACATTCGTAGACACCTACACGCCGATGGTCACCGGTAACAGCCAACGCGCAGAGTACTTCAGCGGCAACTATCTCAACGGCATCGGCTATGCGGCTATGGCAGAAGTACTGGCAGCCCACGTAGGAGACTGCGCTCCCCTTACCGTAGAGCAAGCTCGGAAAAACCTTGCACTCAACAACGCACGCAATGCCCTGGGCACCATGCTCTCGCAGATTGACGACCTCCACTTCGGCAACAGCGTTGGAAACTACCCCGAAAGCATGCGCGCCAACCTTGAAACTCCCGTGGCTGCAGCCTATGCCGAGCTGGCAAAGGGCAGCAACGCTACGGTTGAAGCGCTGCAAGCACAGCTGTCAACTCTGCAGAACGCACTCAACGCCATCCTTCCCTCCATCGTACAGCCCACCGCCAGCAAGGAAGGTGAGGACCACTGGTACAACCTATGCGCCACATTGCGTGGCGGCCACTACCTCCATGTTGACGGCGGCAAGCTGGTGGGGGCTTCAAACAGCAACACGAAACGAATGATGTGGAAGTTTGTAGAGCGCCCCGACGGCACGCTGGACATTG
>Ga0310695_10013180_pt1 | contig 11421 bp, 6 predicted proteins | sample RumenRJG_04DNA_FD_203882 | JGI IMG/M metagenome (GOLD analysis project Ga0310695, IMG submission 203882) | Bovine rumen microbial communities from Lethbridge, Alberta, Canada - RJG_04 (v2) (version 2) | ecosystem: Host-associated > Mammals > Digestive system > Stomach > Rumen | place: Canada... | reverse complement strand
ATAGTTATATTCAATAATAAGGCTTTGAAGTGGAATGATTAGGGGGTTATTTTGACTTTGTGCAATTGATTGTTTTGGCGGTTGTGAGGTTAAATGTGAAAGATTTTTCCAAAAGAATTTGGATATATGGAGAAGATTTTCGATATTTAGCCCCGAATTAATCAATAAGTGAAATACTATGGAATATAGAAGCTATACTTTTGACGAAGAGACTCAAGAATGGGTGGATGAATTTGGTGCCCGTTATTCACAGGATAGAAAGACTTTATTAAGTGGTCCCAAAAACGATTATTGGGGGTGGATGAGTTTTGAAATACCTAAATCTGTAACTAGTATTGGAAATGAAGCATTCAGAGGTTGTTCCAGTCTTTGGAAAATTATCATTCCCAAATCTGTAACTAGTATTGGAAATGGAGTATTCCAGGGTTGTTCCAAGCTTGAGAGAATCACCATTCCCGACTCTGTAACTAGTATAGGAAATGAAGTCTTTAAGGGTTGTAACAGTCTTAGGGAAATAACTATTCCCGAGTCTGTAAAAAGTGTTGGAAATAGTGCATTCCATAGGTGTTCCAGTCTTGAAGGTATTGTCATTCCCAAATCTGTAACAAGAATAGGAGATGGAGCATTCGGGAATTGTTCCAGTCTTGAGAGAATCACTATTCCCGACTCTGTAACTAGTATTGGAAATGAAGCATTCAGTGGTTGTTCCAGGCTTTGGGAAATTATCATTTCCAACTCTGTTACAAATATAGAATATGGCACATTCAGAGGTTGTTCCAGTCTTTGGGAAATTATCATTCCCGACTCTGTAACTAGTATTGGAAATGAAGCATTCAGAGGTTGTTCCAGTCTTTGGAAAATTATTATTCCCAAATCTGTAACTAGTATTGGAAATGGAGTCTTTATGGGTTGTTCCAGTCTTTGGGAAATATTTATTCCTAAATCTGTAACAAGTATTGGAGAAGGAGCATTCGGGGATTGTTTCAGTCTTAGGGGAATAACTATTCCCGAGTCTGTAAAAAGTATTGGAAATAGTGCATTCCATGGTTGTTCCAGTCTTGAAGATATTATCATTCCCAAATCTGTAACTAGTATTGGAAATGGAGTATTCTATATTTGTTCCAGGCTTGAGAGAATAACTATTCCGGAGTCTGTAACTACTTTAGGAGATGAATTCTTTATGGGTTGTCAAAGTCTTAGGGAAATAACTATTCCCGAGTCTATAAAAAGTATTGGAAATAGTGCATTCCTTGGTTGTCCCAGCCTTGAAGGTATTGTCATTCCCAAATCTGTAACAAGTATTGGAGAAGGAGCATTCGGGGATTGTTCCAGTCTTGAGAGAATCACTATTCCCGACTCTGTAACTAGTATAGGAAATGAAGCATTCAGAGGTTGTTCCAGTCTTTGGGAAATTATCATTCCCAAATCTGTAACTAGTATTGGAAATGGAGTATTCCATGGTTGTTCCAATCTTAGGGGAATAACTATTCCCGACTCTGTAACTAGTATAGGAAATGAAGTCTTTATGGATTGTTTCAGTCTTAGGGAAATAACTATTCCCGAGTCTGTAAAAAGTATAGGAAATAGTGCATTCCATGGGTGTTCCAGTCTTGAAGGTATTGTCATTCCCAAATCTGTAACAAGTATTGGAAATGGAGTATTCCATGGTTGTTCCAATCTTAGGGGAATAACTATTCCCGACTCTGTAACTACTATAGGTGATGAAGTCTTTATGGGTTGTCACAGTCTAAAGGAAATATATATCCTTAATCGTAATGCCTTTTCGGAATACACCTCTCAAAACCCCGAAATCCAACCCAGTTTGATGTTCGATGAAAAAAAGCAACAATGGGTAGATCGATATGGAGTTCAGTATTCTGAAGACTTGAAAACAGTAGAAAAATGTCCGGAATATTATGAAGGGATTTATAAAATCCTCAATGGAGTCAAAATCATTGGGTTCCATGCTTTTGCAGGATGTTCTCGACTTGAGAGTATAATAATCCCTAAATCAGTTACAAGTATTGAAGATTATGCGTTCTTTGGGTGTTCTGAACTTAGGAGAGTTAATATTCCCGATAATGTTGTCAAGATTGGTAATGATGCTTTCGAAATGTGTTCAAGACTTGAATCTGTATATATGCCCAGATTATTAGGCAACATTGGGAAATGCGCTTTTGCAGGGTGTTCTAATCTTCAGAAAATTGAAATTCCCGAAGTTGATTTTATTGAAGAAGCCACTTTTGCAAATTGTTCAAATCTTAAGATTGTATATTTTTCATATACAGATACTGTAAAAAGTATTGGGAAGATGGCTTTCTCAGGATGTACTAGTCTTGGAAATATTGATCTGCCAAATTCAGTAACGAGTATTGGGGAAAATGCGTTTTCAGAATGTTCTAATCTTTATAGCTGCAATGTCTCTCCCCATATTACTTATATCGGGAAAGAAGCGTTTAGTGATTGTTCGAAGCTTGAAAACATCTATAATTACCCTTCCACTTCTGTTACTTCAATAGAATATGGCACTTTCTCCAAGTGCACCAAACTTGAAAAAATCGAGCTTCCAAGTTCAGTTAAGACCATAGATGATTATGCTTTCGCCTTGTGTTCAAGTCTTAAGGGTATAAAAATTCATAAAGGTATTACTAAGATTGGGAATAATGCTTTCTATGAGTGTCCTAAGATTCGAGAAATAGAAATACCCAAATCTGTAAAAGAGATTGAACATGAAGCCTTCTGGGGATGCCCTATCAAAGAAGTTCGCCTATCTGCTGATACCAACTATCATCAAGACTCCTTTGATGAAGTTACTAAAGTCGTTAAGGCTAAGGTTTTCATCTCCTACTCCTGGGACGATGAGGATCATAAGGCATGGATTGTGAAACTCGCCCTTGATTTGAATAATAATGGCGTATCTGTCATTCTTGATGATTGGGATTTAACTCCAGGGAAAGTCATTTCTGACTTCATGGACAAATCCATTGCTGAGGCTGAAAAGGTAATCCTAATTATGACTCCAGACTATAAAATAAAGTCAGAGAAAGACAGTGGAGGTGTTCGATATGAAGTTTCTATTATAAAAAAAGAACTGTTCAAGAATATTTCTAGTGATAAATTTATACCTATTTTAAGAAAAGGGTCAAAGGATAGCGCCTGCCCTAAAGAATTCGAGGATAGGTTTTATTTAGATTTTACAAAAGATGAAGCATATGACAATAGCTTCAATCTGCTCCTTCGTATTATCTTTAAGGTCGATATCTATAAAAACTTGATTATTAACTCTCTAAAAAAAGTTAATATGGAACAAATTATTAAAAATCCAAAAGTATTTATTTCCTACTCATGGGACAATCAAACCCATGAGAATTGGGTATTGCAGCTTGCTGCCGATTTGAGAAACAAGGGTGTAGATGTCATTCTTGACAAATGGGAAAACGAACTTGGTGCTGACATTCCCCATTTCATGGATACATCAGTGAGAGAATCAGACAGAGTTCTCTGCATCCTAACCCCGAGATACAAGGAAAAGGCCAACAACCTGAAGGGCGGTGTCGGTTATGAATATCGAGATATGACAGCTGAGATATTTGCAAATATCCCAACCAACAAATTCATTCCCGTACTAAGAAAAGGAACGTTCGAAGATTCTATTCCCACAGCCTTATCAGGTAGAGTTACTATTGACATGAGATTAAAAAGAAATTATGTGAAAGGGCTAGAGGAAATACTAAGAGAATTATTCAACAAACCTAAATACAAGAAACCGCCACTAGGCGAAGCACCAAATTTCGATTAAACAATGAGGGTGTGTTTTAAGAGTCATATAATAGGACCTAAAAGCACACCCTTATTCTTCTTCTCATGGAGGAAGCCATGATCAAATACAACACAACAGGATTTGCATTGACAAAAATAATTCTTATTTTGACTTTGTGCAATGGATTGTTATAGGAGTTGAAGTTGAAAATTGACAGTTTTTTCCATAGAGATTTGGATATGTGGAGAATAATACCGATATTTAACCCCCAGAAATCAACACCTGAAGCACTATGGAAGATAGAAGCTGGACTTTTGACGAAGAGACTCAAGAATGGGAGGATGAATTCGGCGCTCGTTATTCAGAAGATAAGAAGACGATATTACATTGTCCTGAAGATTATGAGGGACGTTTTGTTATACCCTATTCTGTAACTAGTATTGGAGATAGAGCATTCTGGCGGTGTTCTCGTCTTGAAGAAATTAAGATTCCCAATTCTTTAACTAGTATTGGGAAAGAAGCTTTTGGGAGTTGTTCCCGTCTTGAAGAAATTAAGATTCCCGATTCTGTAACAAGTCTAGGAGATAGTGTTTTCCAAAGGTGTTCCAGTCTAGAAAAAATTGGGATTCCCAACTCTGTAACTAGGATTGGAAAAGAAGCATTTTCTGGTTGTTCCAACCTTGAGAAGATATGGACCCCCAACTCTTTATCAAGTATTGGAGATGGAGCTTTCCACGATTGCTCAAGACTTGAGAAGATATGGATTCCTGAATCAGTCATCAGCATTGGCAATTCGGCTTTCTCTGAATGTTCCAGACTTAAGAAAATTGAAATACCTAACTCTTTATCAAGTATTGGACAAATGCTTTTTTCTGGTTGTTCCAGTCTTGAAGAATTTAAGATTCCCAACCTTGTAACAAGTATAGGAGATGGAGCTTTTCAAAGGTGTTCATGTCTTAAGAAAATTTGGATTCCGGACTCTGTAATAAGTATTGGAAAAAAGGCATTCTCTGGTTGTTCCAATATTGAAAAAGTTAGGATTCCCAACTCTGTAACTAGTATTGGGAAAGAAGCATTTTCTGGTTGTTCTCGTCTAGACGGAATTAAGATTCCCGATTCTGTATCATTTGTTGGAGAAGGTGCTTTCCAAAGGTGTTCCAGACTTAAGAAAATTAAAATTCCGGACACTGTAACAAATATTAGAGACAGAGCTTTCCATAAGTGTTCAAATCTTGAGATAGTTAGAATATCTGAATCTGTAACAAATATTGGAAAAGAAGCATTCGCCAAGTGCTCCAAACTTAATAATGTTGAGATTTCAAAATCAGTTAAGACCATTGATGATTATGCTTTCGCTTGGTGTTCAAGTCTAAAGGGTATAAATATACCTGAGGGTATTACTAAAATAGGAAAGAGTGCCTTCTATGAGTGTCCTAAGATTCGAAAAATAGAAATACCCAAATCTGTAGAAGAGATAGGCCATGAAGCATTCTGGGGGTGTCCTATCAAAGAAGTTCATCTTCCTCCTACTACTAACTATTATTCCAACGACTCCTTTGACGAAGTAACCAAGGTCGTTAGAGCGAAAGTCTCTATCTCTTATTCCTGGGATGATGATGAACACAAGGCTTGGGTAAAGAAACTTGCCGAAGATTTACAAAAAAAAGACGTGTATGTCATATTTGATCAATGGGAGTTAAGCCCAGGAAAACTTATTCCGAATTTCATAGAAAGATCCATTGTTGAGGCTGAACGAGTTATCTTAATCATGACGCCCAGCTATAAGAAAAAGTCTGAGAAAAAAGGTGCAGGGGTTCAATATGAAATTTCTATTATAAAAAACGAACTGTTCAAGAATATTTCTAGTGATAAATTTATTCCTATTTTAAGAATTGGTCCTCAAACCCAAGCTTGCCCAAATGGATTCGAAAATAGGTTATATTTAGATTTCACAAAAGATGAATCATATGACAACAGCCTTGGCCTTCTACTCCGTGAAATATTTAAGGTTGACAGACTATAACTCTATAAAAACTTGATAATTAACTCTAAAAAAAAATGAATATGAAACAAATAACTAACTCCAAATTATTCATCTCCTACTCATGGACAAACCCAAATGCCCTAACTTTCAAATTGACGAAGCCCAAAATTCAATTAAATATGATTGTATTTCTTCTCCCAACCAAAATCCTCTAAGTATAGAGATTCAATAACACCCATCAAATCATATGAAAAAACTTATTCTTTTCCTACTCATTCTCGGTTTCGGCCTATCTCTCCAAGCCGAAACAAATCTAGTCGTCTGGAAAAAGGACGGCAGCAAGGTGGCCTTTGCCCTCACTGAAAAGCCAAAGGTGACATTCAGCGAGAATAGCCTGATGATTAATTCCACCACCATTTCCGTTAGCTATGATCTTGAAGACATGGCTAAATTCACTTACGAGGATTCTGAGTCTCAAGGTATCCGAAATATCGAGAATGACAAGGAATCCTCGTTCAAGTTCGATGGTGAAATGCTGCTGTTCCCGTCGTTGAAGGCTGGTAGCAAAGTGGCCATTCATAATCTTGGTGGCGTTCTTGTATTCAGCAGAACCATTGAGGTAGCTGGCGATTATTCCTTCCCTATTTCGCACCTTGACAAGGGTGTTTATGTGGTTTCGGTTGATGGTTTGACTTATAAAATTGTGAAGAGATGAAAAGGATAATAGCTTTGACATTGATAAGCATACTTTGTTCAATTATTTATGCGCAAAATCCGAAATATAAAGTTTCTGTTTGGCATACTGATGGCACGAAAGAATCCAAATATATAAGTGCAATAGACAGTATCACATTCTCAGAAATGGATAATGGACTATACCAACAAGATATTTGGATGAACAGCGTCCCTTATTCAATTGCAATTGATAATATAGATAGTGTTTCCGTTAACGGTTCCATTATTGAATATACAATAATTGAAGAAGCTATAGATGGCTTTGTAGGTGGTATCGTTACAAATGACGGCGCATATTGTTTATTACAAAAGAATGATAGTATAAATGGATATGCTTGTTATATTGGCGAAATAGAATCAGGGGATCTTCCTATGATTGTAAGAATAGACACATTAGGGGTTATACGTAGTATTTTCTGCAATGGAACAATATATGATTTCGTTTTCAAAGAAAATTCATTTGACATTATTGTTTCCGAAGATGGTGGTACAAATATTGTATCGGATATTTCTTATGATATTTTTGCTAATAATCAACAAGCAAATAGAATCCGGAGAGCTGATGGCATATCAAATGGAGTAGATGGATGGGCAGAGATGGCTGACAAGATCAGTACAGTAGCAGCTATTGGTCAAATTGCTTCAAACCCTAAAGCTTTGTCATCAAAAATAGGAGTTTTAACTTTAATCGGTGGGATGTCTGAAAATAAATATGTGCGTCGGTCTTCAATGGCTACGGATCTTATCATATCGCTTTTTACTCGCAACTACTTATCGGCTATTTGGGACTTATATAAAGGTCACGAAGAGTTAGTAAAAGAAGCTTGGTTTGGAGACGTTAAAATAACAACATTAGGTGCGGAACATATCACAGATACGAGTTATCGTGTTTGGTGCGGTGTTACGAATATGTCAAAATTATCAGATCTTGACAATATGGGAGTCCAACTAATGATGACCTTACAAAAGAGGCCTGTTTTTTTGGGAGAAAGGTTATCAGATAATGCAACTAGTCTTATACAGGATTATATTAAAGATGATGGAGCATATTATTTTGAATTTGATAATCTTGTAAAGGGACAACAATACTGTTTTCAACCTCGTTTATATCGGACATGGATAGAATACCATGGTGGAGCAGAGAATATGACATTTTCTGATATTTTCACATATGGAGGAGCTTTCCCTGGAGGGGGAATTTCCCCTGTAATCTGCAGATCTGGTATTTATCTGTATAGCGATATTGGAACTTTTGCTACCAATTCTACAGAAATATTATCTATAGAAACAATAAAAACTGAAGTTACAAAAGGGAATGTTAATTTCACAATCGAAGTTAATGCTAAAGGGTATGCAGCGCCCAACAATGATAATGAAACTTTAGGGACAGGGAGTCTTGGCATTTATATTAAAAATGATGAAGAATATAAGCCATATCCAGCAAGTTCAATTAGTGGGCATGATTATACTACTGAGCTTTCAATTGAAGAATCTATTTCCACGATGGACTGTGTGGATTATTCGACATTTGTTGCTACAAAGGCCATTGAAATTGGTTCTTATGTCATGGCATATAGGAGAAATAGTGAAAATGATTATGAAAACGTATATTATTATTCTGAGCCACAGTTGTATGAACTTTTCTATGATAAAAAACCAACTGCTATCACATTAGATGTTGTTTCTATAGAGACGACTTCTGCCGTGGTTAATTGTAAATATGAAGAATGGGCTTTTTGGGAGGGAGAGTGTGGAATCGAATACACATCAAATGATTCATATGCGGTCCATGAAGTATTCCCCAAAGATGACAAAGAACTAGAAATACAATTAACTGGACTTGCTCCGGCAACAACATATACCTATCGGGCTTATTATCTAGCTAATGGTGAATATTTTTATGGCGAATCCAAAAAGTTTACGACAAAGGGTGGCTTCACCACCTGTCCCGACGATAATCATCCTCACATGATTGACCTCGGATTGCCGTCAGGCACGAAGTGGGCTTGCTGTAATGTTGGTGCAAGTAACCCTGTAGAATATGGAGGTCATTATGCTTGGGGTGAAACAAAGGAGAAGGACTACTATACTATGGATGCATACGAGTATTGTAATTATGAAGGGTGGATTGATATAGGTGAAGACATTGCTGGTACAGAATATGATGTGGCTCACGTGAAGTGGGGCGGTGAATGGAGAATGCCTTCCATAGAACAGTTTGAAGAGTTGATTGACAACTGTTCATGGAACTGGATCGCACTAAATGGCATTACGGGATATCTCATTACTGGTCCTAATGGTGGAAGAATCTTCATCCCTGGTGCTGGCGCCTTTTGGGATGACTTCCTCACAGGTGACGCGGAAGATTTTGGCCTCTATTGGTCATCGTCGCTCGCTCCATATGATAAAACCGCTGCGTGGTTCATCTATTTTATGTCAGAAGAATGGTTGGAACCATCCACTGACTACCGCTACAATGGATTCTCTGTGCGCCCCGTCTGCAAATAACCTACCCTATATAATCCCCGACAGTGTTTAATTGCCGGGGCTATCATCAAGCCAAAATGATGCCATTTAACCAATAATCATCAGCCAACCCACATTTATTCTGGCAGAAAAGTAAGAAATAATATTGATGACTTTGCAGGCATAAGTGTGACTTTGTCAATAACGTTTTGAATGAATAATGAAATACTTCGACACATTAAAGAGTGCATTGGATTCCTTTAGGTTTGCCAATGCGAATGAGGAGAATCTCGGCAAGAAGATTTTCCCAAAAATCGCAACTCAGTTTTTGTATGGTGGATATATACTGCTTAACAATAAGGAGAAACTATATCTGAGGGAGATTGAATTCTACTTTTTGAAAACAGATGACAGCATCAGGGAGGACAAGATGTACCGACGGGAATCGCCCGATGATGACTGGTTGGATATGGGAACTCTTTTCCCCCATAATTCCGGCATCGATATCACTTTTGAAGATACCATTAAGCATCAGTTTCGAGCATCTGTGCTGATACGGGCATTTGACCTTTTCGATATGGATAATAATCCTATTCTTCTTGATGAGGAGCGTTCGCTGACCACCTATGAAATGATTTTGTCAAGAGGAAACATCTTTGATGGGGTCTCGTTCAAATGGGTGGACGAATGGACTGAACCAAGAACAGAATTAATTGCTCAGGAACGTAGGGGCTTGGAAGGTATTCAGGCTTATAGACTTTGGAACTACATGAGGAATGAGAATTTGTTTACAGTTCTCGACAAGGATGCCGATTTGGTTTATTTCTCGAAAAAGGTGCTGGAAAAGCCAGAAATAGCAAAGGTTTATAGAGAGATATGTGAGATATTGGATGAGTATGGCGTGAAGCATGAACTTCTGGATCATACAAGGGATATCTGGTGCAGAGACTATATGCCTATACAAATATATCCCAATAATTTTGTCCAATATATTTATGATCCAGACTACCTGGATTGTGACGAATATAGAGATACCAAGACTTCGCCCGACGGTGTTTGCGACTCTATTCATTTAGTCCGTAAAAAGTCTGGCCTCACACTTGATGGCGGCAATGTCATCAGAACAGCTCAAGGTGTTATAATGACCCGAAAAGCCTATAATGCCAATCACATGAACCAAAAGAAGTTTGAAGAAATATTCAAGAAGGACTTTGGTATCAATAACATTACTTGGCTGAATTGGGACAGAACGGAGATATATGGTCACTCGGATGGCATTGTTCGTTACATTGATGACAATCGTGTTCTCATGACCAATTATTGCGAATATGATAAGGATATGGCTGAGACTTTCAGAAAAGCCCTGGAACATGATGGATACGAGGTGAAGGAACTCCGCTATTCGACTTACTCTTCAAAAAGGAAAGACGATGATCTTAGCTGGGCATACATAAACTACCTTCAAACATCTAAAGTCATCATCGTTCCACTTCTTGGTATTGACAAACAGGATAGAGAAGCACTGGAACAGATACGAGAACTATTTCCAAATACTGTTGTCAAGGGCGTTTATGCTGTACCACTATTAAATGAAGAAGGTGGATTCAATTGTTTCAGTTGGACCGTAAAAGAAAAATAATAAACACTATGAAAGCAACAAGATACTTTTTGCTGAAAGGTATTGAGAGCTTCATCGACCACATCAAGAGTGTCAATACTCTTGGAGTCTGCTATTGGAAAAAGGCCAGCAACAAAAGACTATGTGTTGGCGATATCTGCTATCTTTATCTGTCTGACAAAAATCACAATGCGATAAGATACAAGCTAGAGGTAGTTGACACCAGTAGCGAACGTATAGACTCTGATTGCTGGAAGAAACCATTCAAGGCCGATTCCAATTGCTATAAATTGAAGCCCATTGGAAACATATATTTTGGACATGAGTTGGACAAGGAAAAATTGGAGGATATCGGCATAAGCAGATATGTCCAATTTATGGAATTGTCCCCTTCACAAGTGGAATATATTGACAAACACTTTTAGAATAATAAGAACAAGCCCCAATCATCAAAGGTTGGGGCTATTTTTCTCTATCTACACCTTCTTTTCTGATTTAGCCAGATTACATTTTCCTTTTTAGAAAGCAATTTTCTGGTTAAATTTTCTTTTCTCTTCTCATCAAATACAATAATCTCGATTTTTTAGGCTAATTTTGCATCCAATTATTTTACAACATACATTATAAGAGTAATGACAGCAGACGAAATATGGAATGCGCTCCATAGCAAAATGACTAAGAAGGAGCGCAAGGAAGCGAACGAGGCACTTGAACATCTGAGGACAATTTATGACGGCATGATTGATATGGCCCTATCACCAGAGGCCAAAGACTTATTGAAGCAGAATGACAACTATCAGAATGGCTTTGCTTGCTTCATTATAGGCAGATCAGCTCCAGAAATGTGGGATGACTTCG
>Ga0310695_10013177_pt1 | contig 11422 bp, 9 predicted proteins | sample RumenRJG_04DNA_FD_203882 | JGI IMG/M metagenome (GOLD analysis project Ga0310695, IMG submission 203882) | Bovine rumen microbial communities from Lethbridge, Alberta, Canada - RJG_04 (v2) (version 2) | ecosystem: Host-associated > Mammals > Digestive system > Stomach > Rumen | place: Canada... | reverse complement strand
CAGGAGAAATCCTCCCGTACACTGATCGCGCATCCCCTGGGGCCGCGATTATTAATTGTTATTAAGCCGTTTCCTCCGGTATCAGTGCCTCATGCCCGGAAACAGCCCTGCATACAAGTATGTAAGGAAAGTTTAGCACAAGAGGAATCCGTCTGTGCCATGTGACATGCGGCACATTTCCGGAGACATGCATTCTGCCCCTGACTGAAAAAATCGTGGGAAAGGCGCCGTTTCATGAGAAAATACACGGGGAGGCAGAACAGCATGAGATACACATCAGGAGCGGCGGTGAAGATAACCGCCGCGGCGCTCGCGGCGCTCGCCGTCGGGCTTATCGTAAAGTACGTGATTCTGCCGGTGCAGAACCCTCTTGACGAGGCAAAGGACGAGTTCAACAGCGAGGTCGGGAGGAAGATTGAGTTCCCGGTGAAGGTGGGCGGCGGAGTTGCCCTCACTGACATGAGGGTGACCGACGGCCATGAGATGCTTCTCGTGTTCGATCTCGACCGCGAGAACACCGTGAAGCTCGCTAACAGCCCGGATACGGCCGGGCGGAACATGAAGGCGCTCTACTGCACCGAGGACTCGTTCCTGAAGCCCCTCGCGATCTTCGGGAAGGCGGTATTCAGGTTCACCTATGAGGGAAAGGAGACCGCGTCAATGACGGTTACTCCCGACGGCTGCAGCATGACGCTTGAGAGCCTCAGGAAAAAGGCCGCAGGTGAAAGCGCCGGCGCATCTCACGAAAAGGAGGAAAGCAGATGAGAAGTTTTATCAGGAAAGGGGCAGCAGCCCTTGTCATGGCCGCCCTGCCGTTCATATCGGCGCCCGCGGTATCCGGGGACGCGGAGAGCGCAGCCGCCCTTGCGCTGCTCTCCGCCGGAGTTTCAGGGAAGGAGGGAGAGCCGCTATCCCTCAAGGAAGTGCTCAAGATCAACGCTGCCGTGCAGTTTCTGGGTCTCCCGAAGAAGGTCAGCAGGGAGCTCATCATCAACAGCCTCTATGTCACCCCCGGCTCAGAGATGTACGTCGAGGGACAGATAGCGGATCCGAAATACGATGAGAGCGTGAGGGCGAAGCTTGCCGCTATGGACAGGAAGGCCCGCATCGCCGCGATGTGCCGCTATCCCCTGGTGAAGTCATACCTCTCAAGGCTGAAGCTCGTCGAGGGCGTGCTTCTGACATCAGACGGGAAGCAGCTCGAGAAGATGTCAGTCACCTACGATGACTGCAGTGATGCGGGCGCTGCCGCGGCGGCGCAGGCGGAAAAGAGCCGCTGACGGGTCCATCCCCGGATCCGGGCGCTCTAATCACAGGTAATCGAGCAGGCGGATTTTTTTGAATCACACCTCTCACAACCCGTACGTGCGGTTCCGCATACGGCGTTTCCAGTTCGGACAGGCTAATCCCAATCGTGGATTGGCCTATGAATACATGTTCAGCCAGCTGCAGCACTGACACTGCAACTGCCTGACGTATTTCGTGTTACTCATACCAATATATCCGACTGGGCAAGGGCATATAGCTGTACAGCTGCTCCGGCGTTCCGCGCCTCGGTTCACCATTCAGACGGCTTCTCGGCGCACTTACGTGCCACCCGTTCTCCAGCCCTGTTTCCCTTCGGTTCCTGTTATTTTCACACCTTGCTGGTTCGGCCCTTCCCTCAATACTCCCTGAGTACTATGGCCTCTGCTGACTTCCCGCCGTTAGTTGTTACTGCCGCTTCCGCGGCCGGCGGGACCTCCCCGGGCAAGAACACTGACTTTCATTCCATAACCGCCGTCTTTACCTCAGCGGCTTCCGTCCGGTTATTGGACTTTACGTTATCTTGGACGCTTGTCCGCCACCGCGGCCTGAGACGATTCCTGTTCGTCGGTCCGGAAATTTGCTATCGCGCTTCTTTCAGCTATTGGATTGCTCCGACCACCTTGCGTTTCGCTGACTCTTCCCTCCAGCTGGCGAGCTCGGGACTTCACCCTACAGACAGTGCCCATGCCGAGCACACAAGAAACGGCGGCGGGAGGGAAGCCCTTCCGCCGCCGTTTTTCTGCACTGCTCCTCCTGATGCTACTTGCAGTGCCTGGTGTCCGGGATCTTCGATATCGCGCTGTTTATGGCCTTGGCCATGTCAGTCTCGGAGTCAACCCGGTAGAACTTGCCTCCGGTCGCGTCGGATATGCACTTGATCATCCTGGAGCTCGAGTGGAGCGAGATCACGTCAATCCTGAACTTCGGCTGCCTCCGGTGGATCTCCCTTGCCGCCATGCAGACGTTGCCGACCGAGCAGTTGTCATCACCGTCCGAGAGCACTATTCCGTAGGCCTCCTCGGCCGCTCCGTCAACCATCTTGCTCATGGCAAAAAGCGCGGTGTAAAGATCCGTGCCGGAGTAGTTCGGGAGCTTCCTGAGGCTGAAGGCGCTGTTAAGGTTCTGGAACAGCCTTGCCTGCGAGCCGTAGCCGTATGATCTCGAGTAGCCGCCGCAGCCTCCTATGGAGACGAATCCCAGGGGGATCCTGCTGTCGATTTTCTGCACCTGTTCCTTCAGGGCTTTTTTCTCGACATCCATCCTGGTCGGATGCTCGAAGAGCGGCCCGTGGTAGGATCCGCCGCCGCCCGTAAAAAGTCCGAGGAGCCCGCCTGACTGCAGCCTGTCCATGATGCGCAGCTCACGCTCGACCTCCGAGTCTGAGAGGCTGAAGTTCCAGTCCATTGAGGGCGACACGTCAGCCCCGATCACGACAGACGGAAACTTCAGCTCGCCCTTGACGACCTTGCAGACCGGATCATTATGGACCGGCTTCTGCGCCACGGGCTTCACGGTCTCCGGCTTCTCCGCGTCAGGCTTGGGCGTCCCGGCCTTGCCGGTCACTTGCGGAGGCTCCGGTGTCTCCGGCTCGGCAGGGACTGCGTCCGGATCAAAGAGCGTACCGAGCAGATCCCCCTCATCAGGTCCGGCGGCGGGAGCCTCTGCCTCCGGCTCGGCAGGCACCGCCACCGGCTCAGCCTCCTCCTCCGCGTCCTTCTCGTCATCGGCGTTCATGAGCTTCTTCATCTCGCTGCAGGGGATGGACTTGCCCTGATAGATGCACATGGGAACAGCAGGCTCATCAGCCTTCCCGGGGTCTGCCTTGCTGAGGTTGAGCGGCTCCGTCTTCGGAGGCTCATTCTCACCCGTGAGTCCCCTGTACCAGTTCATCAGATCAAAGCGGAAATAGTACGCGAGCCAGCCGAGAGCAAGCAGCAGGAGGAGAAGAAGGAGCGCCGCAAGGAGCTTCCACAGGCAGCCGCTGCCGCCTGCGGGCTTTACGGGAGGAACCGGTACTGGCTTAGGCTCGGGCTGAGGCTCAGGTTTGGGTTCGGGCTTAGGCTCAGGTCTGGGCTCCGGTTTCGGCTCGGGCTTCGGCTGCGGTCTGGGCTTCGGCTCGGCGCGGCCGCCGTACATGACAATCTCGGTGTCAACGGCAGCGAGATAGAACGAGTCATCGCGCACATAGGAGAGAACGCCCTGGACCGCGTCCCTGGCGCTCCCGCCGAGCCCCTTCAGGTTCTCCTCCTTCCCGGCCCAGTCGAGAAAGGCCTCGGTTCTTTTCCTGAAGCGCTCTGCCGCCTCAGCGTACGGACCGCCCTCAAGGCTCTTCAGCGCCCCGAGGCCGCAGGCGTCCGTCCCGAGATGCTCGGACTTCCCGGGGAGATCCGTGTACCATCCCGTAACGCTGTTTCCGCGGCTGCTGTCATTCCAGGAGAAAATCCTCTCGACACCGGCCGGAAGACGGCCGGACACCGCACGGCGGAAGGCATCCTTCCTGCCGATATCCATAGCGCTGTCATGGGCCGCTCCTGCAGAGCCTGTTGCGATACGCTGCATATAAACACCTATTTCATAAGAATGGACTCAAGTTCACTCTGCTTTCTCTGCAGCTCCTCGAGCTTCCGCTGCTTCTTCCTGGTCTCGGCACTGGTCTCAGGGGAAATTGCGGCCGCGTCATTCTGCAGGCGGTCTATCTCCCTGAGCTTCTGCTGCACGTCGGCGCGGTTCCGGTCCTCTGCGCTGATGGAATTTCTCAGCTTTCTCGTGGATCTGTTAAGGCTCTGCTCCATCCTCCTCAGATCCTCCTTCACCGAGCCGGTGTTCCTCACGTCAGTGCGGAGTCTCTGCTCCTCCTCAGCGAGTTTCTTTCCGCGGCTGTTGAGGCCCCTGAGCTCCTCCTCCTGCATCTGGTGGCGCCTCGCGAAGAGCCCCTGGTCGGCGCAGGCCTTCTTCAGCGCGAAGCTCATGCTGCGGTTTGACGGATCGCAGTCCTCGATCGTAGGGTGCAGATCAGAGGCGCATGATGCCATAAGTGGTGCGGCAATGAATGCAATGACAGCCGCTGCAGTCTTTCTCATAACTGAAGAGCCTCCCGCTCGTCTCCCATTGTCATAACCAGGCCCTCAAGCTCGGAAACGTTTCGCTCGTACAGGGCAAGCTTGGCGTCAAGCTCGTCTGACTGGGTATAGTAACCGTGCTCCCTCGCGCTTGCCGAATCGTTCTTGAAGATTTTCTGCTGCTTTTTGGCCTCGGCTAGGGTCTTTTTATACTTCTCGTTTTCCTTCTTCATAGAGGCAAGCTTCGCCTCTGCCTCGTCGTGGCTTATGGTGCCCTTTCTAACGCCCTGTTTGAGACGGGCGATCTCGGCCTTGTTGCTCTTGAGCTCCGACCTCAGGCGCGCGGTCATGTTGGCAAGAGCCTCGTTCCTCGCGTCAACCTGTGAAATCTCCGCCTTGAGGTGGGCCTCGTCGTTTGCCGCGCTGGCACGGTCCTTGTCATACTGGTAGTTCTCGACAAGGCCGTACACGCAGCCGCCTGCCGCGCCGACTCCGGCTCCGACCAGCGCACCGGTAAGCGCTCCCTCCCGGTCCTTGGTAGCTCCGACAAGGGCTCCGGCGATGCCGCCGAAAAGCGCGCCGAAAAGGCTCTTTACCGCACAGTTCTGGCCTCCGGCCTCGGAGAAGAACACCGCCTGATCCCGGTCGAGATCATCCTCCGTGCCGTCGCCTGAGGTGCCTCCCATCGACGTGCATCCCGCGAGCAGGCAGGCCAGGCAGGCGCCTGCGAGCGGCTTGGCAGAAAACTTAATTCTCTTCATGAACCTGAATCCTCCTGCAGGCTGTTTTCCCGGCTTCACTTCCGCCTGACCGACGAGCAGTCAGAAATCCATCTGTCATCCGCGTCGCCCGCCCCCTTGTAGGCAGCGTTCAGATGCGTGAAATACGTCTCGGCAAACTCAGAGAGATTGCCGTTCTGCATCTTCGAGATGTAGAGCAGGGCCCTGTCCTTCTGCGAGCTGATTACCGGGAGATCATAGTTGCCGACAGTCACCTTGAGGGTCGAGCGGTAGTAATTCACGAGGCCGTCAAGCACCCCCTTGCTTGCCGCGCGCTTCCTGCCGAACCCGTCAAGCTGATCCTCACTGCAGAGCTTGCTGTCGCTGCCTTTATCGCACATCTTCTTTGTATCGGCAAGGAGCCTCGTAAGCCTGTCAAGATCCATATTTTGCTTTGCTATGCTCGAGCAGAGGAAGGCGCCGAGCTGGTAATTCGCGACAATCGCGCTGTTTCTCTGCTCCTCGCGGGCACTGTTGGCAGACCTTAAGTCTTCCTGCACCGAGACAAGCGACTGCCTGAGCCCCGCAAGCTCGTTCTGAAGGCCGGCAAGCTCATTCTCACGGTCGCTGCTGCTTTCCTGCATCTCGCGGTTCGCCTCGGTAAGCTCGCGGTTCCTCCTCAGGATCTCCTCCTGGTTCCTCAGCTTCTTCTCAAGCTCCTGGATTTTGCCGACAGTTCCTGCGTTGCCGCCGTGAGTGTCGCCTTCATTGCTGTCACTCCCGAGACTGCTCCATTCTTTCCTGATCTCATCGAGCCGGTTCTGTGACGTGATGGCCGGCGCTCCGACAGCCGCCCTGAAGCCGATGGTCTTTGCCGAGAACTCCTTCCCGCCTGAATAGTACTGATGCTCTGTCCTGACACCGTAGAAAAGGCCTGCGCCCGGGGTCTGGTAGCTGCCTCCCCTGGTCTCGAAGCCGCTCGCCTGGCCGTGCTCCCTGCTGCGCTTGCTGAGCCTGAAGGGCGTTGATGTCATCTCGTCGGCATTTCCGAGCATGTCAAAAAGCCCGGATCCGTCAGCCTTCTTCAGGCCGACGAGCTGTAGCCTGCCGTTGGCGCTGCCGCTGCTCCAGGCGACATCATCCACGTTCTCCGGGGCATCGCGTCCGGTCTCTCCGGCAACCCCGCCGCGCGCGGCATACTCCCACTCGGTTCCTGTCGGAAGCCTGATGAAGCCGGGCTGTCCGTCTTCCTTCGGCATTTTGTCCGGGGCATTCTCATAGAGCCACCTGTTGTATTTCCGGGTGAACTCCATGGCGTCATACCAGCTGATTTTGACAGCCGGAACGCCAAGCTTCATGTCCCCGTTCGGGCATTTCTGCCCGTCAGTCATGACCGCGTCGTACTGCGCCTGGGTGACCTCATACTTGCCGATCCAGTAGTATCTGCCCTCCTTCGGGGTTTTCGGACTGAAGGAGCCTGCAATGTACGAGGATCCGGCCGAGTCAACTGCAGGCTGCGCCTCGCCGCTGCTGATCCCGACCGAAACCTTCACGTCATCGAGAGGCCCCTTTGCCGAAGTCTGGATGCGTCTGAAGACCATTTTCCCGCCGCAGGGCATGGGGAGGGCGAGCTCGTTTTTGCCTGCGTCGGAGGCCGGCACCGGATCCCAGAGATCCCTTGAGGCATTCGCCCCTGCGGAAAACGCGAGCGACAGCGCCGCCCCCAGAAGAATGGCCGGTCTTCTGACCGCCCCGCGATTTACAGAACTCACAGCAGATCTCCTTGCATCATGTTGACACAGACTGGTTTTTCAGGCTCTCCGGACTCACTCAGTACCTGACGCTCCTCAGCGCTTCCCCGGGCTCTATGATCGAGGCCTGCCATGCCCCCCAGAGAGAGGCCATAAGCGAGATCGAGAGAACGGCGGCATACCCTGAGATTATATGCCATACGCCGAGCGTGCTGACCACATTATCGCCGAGTCCCGCGCCGAAATGGGCGTTGAATGTCATACTTCCGGCAAAATAGACAGCGCACGCAGCGGCATAGGCAGCTGTCGAGAGGATAAAGCCCTCGGCCATCAGGAACAGCGACACGCGCTTTCTCGTAAGCCCCATGAGGCGCAGCATGGCGATGGTCTGGGTCTTCCTCTCGATGTCGGCGGTGAAGGTGCCGAAGAGGAAGCAGGTCATGCCGGCTGCCGAGACCAGCGCCACGAGCCAGAACACATAGTCAAGCGCGCTCCTCACGAACCTTGCCCTGCTGATGTCGTCAGCGCGGGTCCTGGTCTCGATGTCCCATTTCTCCGAGATGTCAGTTGCAAGATCCCCGACATCGTCAAGCGTCCTCGCGTAAATCCTCGCCCGGGCAAACGGGTGCCTTACGGGAGACGCTCCCGGGATATCCTTCAGGTTTCCGCTGAACTGGCAGGCCCCGCCCCGGGAATAGCTGTCCATGGACCTCATGACGCTCTCCGGAAGCACTATTTTTGCGTTCGTGTCAGGGCTCGCGAAGTCAAGGACGATCTCAAACGGACACTTCTCAAGCGTGCCGTCCTTCACCCTCCCTGCGATGACAAGGAACCTGCTGCCCTGGTCAAGCCCGAGTGCTGATGCGGTCCCGGAGCTCAGAACTGCACCTTTCGCATCGCCAGCTCCGGCGCTTTCTGCCTTTATTCCCTTCTCAGTCGCAGTGCCAGTCGATACGCTCACAACATTCCGTCCCGGGATGAAAAGGGGCTCGCCGTCCCGGTAGCGCTCGGCCGCAGTGATGAAGTCAGGAGTCAGAAACACCGCCTTGAGGTCAGAGAGGCTCTCCGGGACTATGCCCGCCACCTTGACAGGGATCCTCTCCGCCTCCCTCCTGTCGTTAACCGTGCGGGTAATGACCAGCTCGACAGTATCGCCAGCTGCCGCGCCGAGGTATGATGCTGCCCTTTCGGTGATGACAGCCTCGCCGGGCTGTTCAGGTATGCTGAGATCCCTGAGCAGCGGATCTCCCTTTCCAGTGGGGAGCATCTCGGCACCAGTGAGGATCCTCTTCTTTCCCCTTATGTCCGCGACTGCGCTCAGCGACCTTGTGAGCGGCGCCGAGAAAGCCACACGGCTGTCCCTGCTGAGCCAAGTGAAAAAATCGTCACCCAGGCTGCCGTTTCCGACCATCCGGATCTCGAGGTTCTGCGGATCATTGACCAGCTTCTCCTCGATTCCCTGCAGAATTCCGACCCTTAGACTGTAGAGGAGCATGAGCGGACAGACGACGGCAAGAATCGAGACCGCGACGCAGAGGGAGACCTTCCAGTCCTTTTTCAGATCGCTGCAGGCAAGCTTCAGAATCATCATGCCTCCCCGGCGGGGCTCTGCTCCCCGTCATCAAACACGGATGATTTCGGCTGATCCCCTGGCTGAGCGGTGACATGCTTAACGAGCATGCCGCCGCTTCCGATGAGCTCCGGATCATGCGTTACGACAAGCGCCGAGATGCCGGTAGTGCGCACCATATCAAGAATGGTGCCGAAAAGGCTTCTTGCCGTCTCGGGATCAAGCGATGCGGTCGGCTCGTCAGCGAGCAGCACGTCAGGATGGTGGACAAGGGCCCTGAGGAACGAGACGCGCTGCGCCTGACCTACTGAAAGGATCCCGGGCATCTCACTGAGGAGTGAAGTCTCGAGGTTGAGGACCTTGAAGTACTTATCAATCCAGTCATCGAGGCTGTCAAAATCATCACCCCAGCAATCCCTGATGCCGCATCCTTTAAGCTTCAGGGGAAACGCAATATTCTCCCTCACCGTGAGGAACGGGACGAGCCCCCCGACCTGCAGCATGAAGCCGACAGACCCTGCCCTGATAACGGAAAGCGTGCTGTCATCAGCCTCACTGTCGATGACCCTGGCGCTGCCGTCAGGTTTTCTTCCGATAATTATGGAGCTTTTCACTCCCTGCTCATCAGGATCCGGGCGCGTTATGAGGCCCGCGGCCTGGAGGAGCGAGCTTTTCCCCGAGCCGCTCGGACCGCTGATTACCGCGACGCCGCCGTCATTCACCGAAAGGTGCCTCACCAGGACGTGGAATGCATCCTTATCCTTCCCGTTGGTGATCCTTACATTGCTGAGCTCTAACATTACGGCAGCATTCTCAGTGGAACAGGATATACGTCATCGGCATGGTCGGCACCCTCCGCAAGGGAGATCCACTTGTCAGTATCCTCGTTGCACTTTCTGTAGTAGCGGAGCTTGTTGTTCATGTTCCTGAGGAATTTATCCTGCTGGTCATACGAGAGCGCTGCCCAGTCCTCCGCGTCCATGGCCGTGACCTCGCTCCTGTAGGGAAGCCCGTCAAGGTACTCGGCCATCACCGCGTCAGAGAAAGCGCTCTTCCTGCCGCTGAGCTCGGAGGGATCGCGTCCCATCTTGAGGGCAATGTCCTTGAGCTGGCTGAACATGGTTTCAGGAGACCTGAGGCCTTCGCCTGCGGCCTTTATGACCCCGTCGACCCTGTCTGCCATGTTGCTGAGATCTGTTTTCGTAAGAAGGACATACGGCTCGACCACAGGCTTGTGCCCGGGTGCAAGATCAAGATCCGATATCCAGGAGCTGATAACGCTCGGCGCCCTGCTGCCCTGGAGCTTTCCCAGGTACTCAAGCTGCATGGCAAGCCCGAGGCGCTTGATGTCGTTGTCCCCGACCTTCTTCGCCTCTTCCTGAAGCGCTGTGATAGTGCTGCCGATGCTTTTCTCGCCGTTGTAGGCATGGAGGGTCTGCACGGTCAGCAGATCGCTGATCTGCGACACCTGCTTTCTGAACGCTGAGTGGTCGGCAGTGTCAGTCTGGTAATAAAGCGGCCTGTTCAGATAGCTGTTTTTCGAGAGCACCTCGTACTGGGCCTTGGCCGACTCGCGGTTCTTCTTTGCGTTCTGGCTTGAGGTCAGAAGGTGTACTGCGATGAGGCCGATATGCTTCTGCTCGAGATCCGCCTTCAGGGTCTCCTCATTGTAGCCGGTGCTCGCGTGCTCGGTGCCGCCCTCGATGCCGCCCGCGTCGGTGATGAGCACTACATAGCGCCCGTCGAAGCCGCTCCAGTCGATGCTGTTCACCGCCTCGGCGACGCCCGCAAAGGAGTCCTCGTCAAATAGCGGGCTGGAGACTGTGGCTGCCTTAAGCTGCGCGGTCTTCCTCAGGAAGTCCTCGCTTCCTGTTACATCGTTGGGATCTGCGAAGATCCTGGTGGTGTACTCAAGGCCCGGAACCGCCCTGGTGTCAGACCTGAAGCCGATGAGACCGAACCCGGCGAACTGCGCCATCCCCGCATCGTCAAGCGCCTTGTAGAAATCCTTCACGATTTCCCTGGTCTGATCGAGGTAGGTCTGCATGGAGATGCTGGTGTCAACCACGAACACGACGCCTGCGCGGAATACCCCGACCGAGTTCGCATCCTCCTGACCGCCGTTCCCGCTGCCGGTCCCGCCTGATGCCCCGGCAGACGATGATCCGGAGTCAGAGGCCGATGTGCTGCCGCCATTACCGACTGCAGAGTCAAGCGAGAGAGAGGCAACGTTAAGCTCGCGGACGTAATTGCCGTCCGCTGTCATCTGCTCCGCGGAGTCCAGGATCGGGAGAAGGTAGAATCTTCCGGGTTCCTGCCAGTTGACATAGGCCTCAGGCTCCTGAGAGACGACTGAGGACGAGCCGCCCTTCCCGAGCGATGCCCTTGCGGACTTCTCGAGGGAGACGGCTTTCTCGCTTGTCACGATGCCGTCCAGGGTCTTCTGATCCTTGTACATCAGCGCACGCTCACGGCCGACGCGGTTCGTGAAGAAAGCGGTCATCTGCATTTTCCAGGGAATGGTGCAGTCAGCCTTCAGCCAGCCTGACACATGCCCCCTGCTGTCAGGGCCGACTTCAAGATAACCGCTTTTCCTCGAGTAGACGTAGAACCTTGAGAACGGGATGACTCCCTCTCCCTCCGCGCTCTCGCCGGGCCTGCTTACAAGCCGGCAGTCAGGCCTCGTGATGACTCTTTCGAAAAGAGTCTTCTTTCCTTCCTGCAGAAGAGGAGTCCTCTGCCCGGCAGCGGCCTCGGCGCCTGCCGCGAGAGCCAGTGCGGCAGCCATGACCAAAAGTACAGCCTTCTTCAATTTTTCACCTCGCTAAATCCTTCACCCGGCACTCAGGCTATTTACTGCCTGCCGACCCAAGCTCAGCGACATGCTTTGATGCAGCGTCATCGAGCTCAACGCCGAGATCCTCGGCCTGCCTGTACCAGTATGCGGCATCCTCGGCATTCACGGGAAAGCATTTGCTGCCGCCCAGGGCAGGATCGAACTCCTTCGCGTACTCA
>Ga0310695_10013176_pt1 | contig 11422 bp, 9 predicted proteins | sample RumenRJG_04DNA_FD_203882 | JGI IMG/M metagenome (GOLD analysis project Ga0310695, IMG submission 203882) | Bovine rumen microbial communities from Lethbridge, Alberta, Canada - RJG_04 (v2) (version 2) | ecosystem: Host-associated > Mammals > Digestive system > Stomach > Rumen | place: Canada... | reverse complement strand
TATCCTGCCCGAGATTGCGGCGCTCGAAGGCGTGGAAGTGCGAAACGGGCGTGCCCATAAGGACAACTTCTACCATACGCTCGAGGTGCTGGACAATGTCTGTGCCGCTCAGGACTCTCCGCGGGAAGAGCTTCAGGAGAGCCACCCACACTCGAAGGAGACGGACGGAGAGCGCCGGCTCTGGCTGCGCTGGGCCGCACTGCTCCACGACGTGGGCAAGCCACGCTCCAAGCGATGGGAGAACGGCGTGGGATGGACGTTCCATAACCACAACTACATCGGGCAGAAGATGGTGGCGCCCCTCTTCCGCCGCATGAAACTCCCCCTCGACGAGCGGCTCCAGTATGTAGAGAAACTGGTGGGCCTGCACATGCGGCCCATCGTGATTGCCGATGAGGAGGTCACCGATTCTGCCGTGCGACGCCTCCTCTTCGAGGCTGGTGAGGATATTGACGACCTGATGCTCCTTTGCGAGGCCGACATCACCAGCCGTAACCAGCAGCGCAAGCAGCGATTCCTCGATAACTTCCGCCTCGTGCGCGAGAAACTGATCGACCTCCAGGCACGCGACAACTACCGCACCTGGACCAACCCCATCACCGGCGAGGAAATCATGCAGACCTTTGGCCTCTCGCCCTGTCGCGAGATAGGCATCCTGAAGCAGGCCATCAAGGACGCCATCTGGGACAGCCAGATTCCCAACGACCACACTGCCGCCCGTGCCTTCATGCTCGAGAAGGCCCGTGAGATGGGGCTTCAGCCCGTGGGCGATGCATGATGCATAATCCCTTGAGGGAGTGACAGGGAAAGAGAGCGAGCTTTCGTAATTCTTCGTACGAAAGTGTTAACTACTAATAATTACCAGAGGAAAACTAAACGGAAGTGTTAAAAAAAAGGATTCGCAACACTTTTCCAAGTCTTATGAAGGAGTGACATCCGGATAATCTGTACTTTTGCATCGTCGAACCAACACATAAGCGAGATATGGATGCAAAGAGTATGAAGCCCCTCACACGTGCCGAACTGGAAGTGATGAACATCCTGTGGGATGGCGACGGAGGCATGACGGTCCATGAGATAGTGGCCGGCTACGAGGAGCCACAACCAGCATATACCACGGTAGCCACCTTCCTGAAGATTCTGGAAGCCAAGGGCTATGTGGAGCATCGGCGACGCGAGATGGTGGGCCGCACGTTCTGCTTCTATCCCCAGCTCTCACGCCAGAAATACCTGACGCAGGTGGTGGGTGATGTGCGCGACACGCTCTTCGGTCGCTCGGCCAAGAATCTCCTGCACTTTCTGGTGGAGGAGGAAGAGCTGAGCGAAGCAGACCTGCAGGACATCCTTGCGATGATGAATAATGGTAACTTAGGGAAATAACAAGCACGGCTATGGTACTTGAATATCTGATAAAGTCGGCCTTCGTGCTCACGCTCATGTACGGATGTTTCGCCTGGCTGCTGCGTCGCGAGACATTTCATCGCCTCAACCGCATCCTGCTGCTGAGCATCCTTGGCGCGTCGCTGCTGCTGCCTCTCGTGCAGATACGTCCGGCAATCATGCTTGAAGTGGACACACCCACTTACTTAACCCAGGCGATGGAGTTCTTCGCTACGCCGGCGACCGAACAGCCTGAGGCACTTCAGGTGGAAGAGAGCAGGTCGGAATCCCCCGTCACGGTGTCGGAAGAGTCTTCTGCCGCCCCGGCTCCCGAGCACGCCGGGGGGCCTTTCCTCCGCCATCTGAACGTGCGTGCCTGCCTGATGGGCATCTATCTGCTGGGCTTGGGCGTGGTGCTTGGGCGTCTGTTGCTCGAACTGCGTCAGCTCATCGCCTCGCTGCGAGGCGGCATGCGGCTGCGCGACCCGATCGGCGCCACACTTGTGGTTCGCTCGGCCAGCTTTCCCCCCTACAGTTTCTTCCGCTTTATCGTGGTCAGCGTGGAAGACTATGAACAAAACCGCGAACCAGTACTGACTCACGAGCGAGCCCATGTACGGCTCGGCCATTCGTGGGACATTCTGTTGCTCCAGGTGGTGCAGGCCGTCCAGTGGTTCAATCCCTTCGTGTGGATGATGGGCCAGGACCTGCGGGCGCTGCACGAATATGAGGCCGACGAGGCCGTCCTGAATCATGGCATCGATGCAATGAGATATCAACAGCTTCTGGTGACGAAAGCCGTAGGGGCGCGACTGCAGACGCTCTCCAACAGCCTGAGCCGCCACTCACTCAAACAACGTTTCGTTATGATGCACAGAAAGAAATCCCATGCATGGAGCGCAGCCAAGTCTGCCCTCCTGCTCCCCCTCACGGCCTTCACCCTGATGGCCTTTGCCAAACCCACGTATTACATCTACACGCCAGGCGATGCGGATAAGGACTCACAGACGGAGAAGCACATTATCCCTCTGGTCGAGGGCCTCTCGTATGCCGAACAGATGGAACGCTCGAAGGGTCGTGCCGTCTCGCCCCTCATCATCTCGCCCGACGTGAAGAATCCTGTGATACGCAAGAGAGGCAACATGTACATCCTGCGCTGGACAGCCGGCACTTGGGTGGTGACAAACGCTGGTGGCTCCTTCGTCGAGAACCACTCCGAGAATGAGATCGGCCTGCCGGCCGAAAAGGTCACGATGATGCTCGATGGCGAGCCATTCGATTTCAACCACATTCCCGACATCCCGGCCTCAGCGATCCGCAAGATGGAGCGCCACCACAAGGGCAACGGATACGGCACCGTGAACCTCATCACATCGGCTGTGGAGGTACCTGACAGCGTGCCGGGCAATGTCAATCCCGAACTCTCCATCCTCATCACGGGCGTGGTGCCCGAAGGCTCCTATTGGCGCACGTCCATCTACCAGAAGAGCGGTCGCAACGACAGCTTCGACTGGCACACGTATGCCTCCTATACCACCTGGACCGACCGGGCAGAAAACGTGCGCCTCCATCTCCGCAACGTCGTCTGTCGCCCCGACCATCATGTCTATGTGAACGTCACTCGCCAGGGCGAACGCCACCTGCAGCGCCTCAAGGACATCATGAAGGAATGCGGCGTGGAACACTACACCATCCGGCACGAAAACGAGATGTAAACTGCATAATCGGATATACACACACATATTAATTGGTTTTCCATGCGCCCCGTCCGTGAGGATAGGGCGCATGGGGGCGTTACGGCCTGTCCGGGCCGTCCAACCGTCCGCCCCGAGCCTTTCTCCCTCTCCACCCAGCTGCATCTCCCTCTCCACCCAGCTGCGTCTCCCTCTCCACCCAGCTGCGTCTCCCTCTCCACCCGGCTGCATCTCCCTCTCCACCCAGCTGCATCTCCCTTTCCACCCGGCTGCATCTCCCTCTCCACCCAGCTGCATCTCCCCTTCGGTCGTCTGTCTCTCGTAACATCCTGCATGATACTATTCTCCCCTGCCAGAGAGGGTGATTGATAATCTACTGTCTTTTTTTCCCGGATTTTCTCTCTCATTTTAAATTATCTTTGTATCTTTGAAGGCGAATCGCCCCTAAAAACATGCAAATATATAAAGATGAGTACATCATTGTCCAAGTTCATACGAATCCTGACTGTCTATTTTGACATGGACATTCGGTATGGTGAAATCAAATTCTTCCGGGGAAGCGTGATTAGATGTATAGGCAAACAAGGAAGTGTCTTATTTCACAACCACGCCTCTGACGACCAATATAGATACTCCTATCCCTTGATTCAGTATAAGCGTCTGAATGGAAAGGCAGCAATTGTCTGTGTCGAAGAGGGTGTCGATATAATAGGACAGTTTCTGACAGAGTTCAGCGGCACACTGGCCATCGGAGAACGTCAGGTAGCATGTAATATCGGTCGAATATTACCGGCCAGGATTCTCGTTCAGACTTGGGGGGAAATGTTCAATTACCATATCAGCCGTTGGTTGCCTCTCAACTCGCAGAACTATCAATGCTATAAGGACATCGAAGGAGTGGTGGAAAAGGTTTCATTCCTTGAGAATATCCTGAAAGCCAATCTGCTCTCCATGCTGAAGGGACTCGACATTCATCTGGAAAAGGAACTGATTCTGAAAATCACGGATATCAGCGAACCATACCTATTATATAATAAGGGCGTAAAGATGATGGCTTTCAATGCCGACTTCAAGTGTAACCTGTCTATCCCCAACAATGTAGGAATAGGCAAGAATGCAAGCATCGGTTGTGGAATTATGTCACTAATAACAGAATAATTACAATATTATGGGTAAGTATCTCTATGGAGCTGCCGTACAAGGCATTCAGGACTTCATCTTCAAGACCAATGAGCTGGGGCATATTGTCGGTGCCAGCGAGCTGGTGGAGCAGATTTGCACTTCAGCTTTCGATGAGTTTGCAAGTAATGGAGAATCAGTGGTACGTGCAGCAGGAAACATCAAGTTGATCTTTGATAATGAGGCAGACTGCAGAAAAGCAGTTCGTGAGTTTCCAAGGAAGGTGATGAAAATGGCTCCTGGTATCACTATCAGTCAGGCTGTCGTGCCACTTGACGATGACTTTGGAAAGGCCGTTGACCAAATTGAGTCATTACTTAAAGTGCAGCGCAACAAGCCCCAGCGCAGTGTCACCAGTGGATTGATGGGTATAAAGCGCACGAACGATACCGGATTGCCTACAGTAAGGGTGACTGATACCGACAATTATAAGGACGAACCTACCATACAAAAAGAATGCTTTCTGAATACGAGAGGGTTATGTGAAAAGAGTTTCGGCATACACCCACTTCATAAAAGCAGTATCGCATTCAATATCAGTGATATCACTGAAAAGAACGACTGGATAGCTATCATTCATGCCGATGGCAATGGTTTGGGAAAAGTCGTACAGGCTATTGGAAAGAACAAGGACGCATTCAGATCTTTCTCTCAGCAGCTGGATATTGCGACCAAGGAAGCAGCTCAGATAGCCTTCGCCGCTGTAGAAAAGATGTTCAAAGGCACGAAAATCATCCCCATTCGCCCTGTTGTTCTTGGTGGTGACGATATGACAGTCATCATTCGTGGTGATATAGCCATAGTTTATGCCAATGCTTTTATCAAAGCATTCGAAGAAAAGACCCAAGAACTTTTAGGTGACATTCTGAGTGAACATCAGGTCTTTGCTGATGGCAAGGACTATCTTACTGCCTGTGCGGGTGTGGCGTTCATCAAGTCGTCCTATCCGTTCTACTATGGTTACCAACTGGCAAAGGAATTATGTGATCACGCAAAGAAAGACACGAAAGCCATATATGGTGCAGAGACCAATCATCTACCTTCTTCTTGCTTGCTATTCCACAAAGTTCAGGACAGTTTTATTATCAGTTATGAGGATATCATAAAAAAAGAACTCACAGCCAAAGATGGCCTGTCATTCAAAGCTGGGCCTTACTACATAACTCCTCAAGATGGAAAAAAAACAGTCACCGACCTCACCGAAGCATGCAAATTACTCAACAGAGAAAATGGAGACGGCATCAAGTCAGGTATTAGAAACTGGATTTCCCTTCGTCTTGGAGATAAGAATAAAGCCGACCAACGCAGAGAGAGAATGCGACAGATTTTCTCAGACCCAGACATCATAGAAGAATTGACTTGTGAAACTAACAATCAATGCATAGCCTTCGATGTCCTGGCTTATAATACAATCATGAATCAGCAAACCAAATAATGGAGATATGAGAACTATTAAATATGAAATAGAGTTTTTCTCTAATTGGCACTGTGGCTCTGGTCTGTCAGCAGGCGCAGATGTCGATGCATTAGCTATTCGAGATAAGGACGGCCTACCATATATTCCAGGCCGAACCATCAAGGGACTTCTTCGCGAAGCCGCTTCCACCCTCACAGACGACCAAGAAGCCGTCAGTCTGATTTTTGGCGTTTCGGGCGATAAAAACAATCACACTGCCGGCACTTCCTTCTTCAGTAACGCAACTCTCCCCCAAGCAGAACGCAAATACATCTTGTCACAAAATTTACAATCTTTTCTGTTCGAGACATTTGCATCCACAAAAATAGACGAACACGGAATTGCCCAAGACCTTTCTTTAAGGAAAATTGAAACCGTAGTCCCATGTAAGTTGGATGGTGAGATACTGAATTTGCCCGATGATGCCGTGGAATTTATTAAAGATGCAATGCGTTTCATCAAGCGTATGGGAACAGGCAGAAACCGCGGTTATGGACGTTGTAAGATAACGATTAAAAAGGAGGCCTGATATGACAACGACTTTGAAATTTAAATGTACGCTTGAGACTGATATCGTATTAAGTCAGACATCAAGCAGTAAAGGCAATAAAAAAACACTTGACTTCATCCCAGGAAACAGTTTCCTTGGAATTGTTGCAAGTAAATTATATGTCGATGGTTCTGCAGAATCCCTTGAATTGTTTCACTCTGGCAAAGTGCGTTTTGGCGACGCACACCCCTCAGTTAATGGTATTAGAGGACTGAAAGTTCCAGCATCGATGTATTACCCGAAACTAAGCTCTGCTCGTAAAGAGTGTTACATCCATCATCTTACAGATCATAATGCAGAGGACATCAGGGAAAAACAACTCAAGCAATGCCGCGAAGGATTCTACTCATTCGACAAGACGGCAGGGATATTTGTTGACACACAGAAGAATTTCGCTATAAAATCGGCTTATGACAGTAAGATACGGCGCAGTAAAGATCATCAAATGTTTGGTTATGAAGCATTGTCGAAAGGCCTCGTCATGTATTTTGAAGTCGATTCAGATTTGTCGGACGAAGTGAATCAAACAATTATTAATGCCATTTGCGGTAAAAAACATATCGGACGTTCCCGTTCTGCAGAATTTGGATTGGTAAATATTGAGCCTACAGATTATGTGGAGATTTCTTCAATGCAAAGAGCTTCTGCAGCTGACTTTATTACGGTATATGCTGATGGCCGACTGATATTCCTTGATGAGAATGGTGAATTCACCTATCAGCCGACAGCAGAAGCACTTGGCATAATTGGTGGCGAAATAGACTGGGCAAAGAGCCAGATACGTACATTTCAATATGCGCCATGGAATGGAAAACGTCATACTTATGATTCAGAGCGCTGTGGCATTGAGAAGGGCAGCGTATTTGTTGTTAAAACGAACGAGGATTTATGCCCTGAACGAAGTCAATACGTCGGCTGCTACAAAAACGAAGGCTTTGGGAAGGTTATCTATAACCCAGCATTCCTTTTAGGTAATCCTAATGAGCAAGGGAAAGCCTTGTATACTTTAAAGAATAACGAAGTTGACATAAAAGTCATTCCAAAAGTAGAAAAACCCGTATCTCCATTGATTGATTTCCTATTGGAGAAGCAAAAAACGGTGGAAAGCAACCAAACCGTTTATCAGATAGTCCAGGATGCAGTCAACCTTTTTGAACGCTATTTCTGGAAAGGTACTTTTGCATCTCAATGGGGTTCCATTCGAAATATTGCCATGATAAGCCCTGACAGTGACGTGCTGATTTCATACATCGACTCCTATCTGTCTCACGGTGTAGCTAAAGACAAATGGGAAGAATGCGGGAGAAAAAAACGTCTCGACGACTTTATGAAAGGCCTAAAAGACAAGGATTTACAAAGTATCATGATCAACTTAGCATCCGAGATGGCTAAGAAGTGTAAAGCAAGAGAGGAGGACTAACAATGGAAAATAAATATCTATTCCTATCCAGGATTATTATTGAGGCCAAGTCCCCACTAAACATAGGCAGTGGCAATAAAGGTGTTAAGACCGATTCGTTAGTCTTGAGAGATGTCAATGGACTACCATTTATTCCAGGTACAACCATTGCAGGGCTGTTGCGACATACATTGGGAAAGGACGAGGAGAGGTTGATGGGAAGTCAAAAAAAGGGGTCGCCACTCGTTATCACAGAGGCCAGAATGCTCGACAGTGACGGCAAGGTTCTTGACGGTATTCTCTCTCAAGAAAAACTCAACAGTGAGTTTTTACGTAATTTCCGACAGTTACCTATCCGCCAACATGCTAAGATTGGACATCGTGGTGCGACCGTGAAAGGTGGGAAATTCGATGAGGAAATTGTACTAAAAGGAACTCGTTTCTGTTTTGAAATGGAACTATTGTCTGCCAATGCTGATGATGCAGACTTCAAGCATCTGCTTGAAACGCTGATGTCCGACACTTTCCGAATTGGTTCTGGTAGCCGTTCTGGTTTTGGTGAGATAGAAGTCGTAGGTCACCAATGCCTATACAAAATGATTGACCTAACCAATGAGGACCAAAAAGAATGGTATTTGAAAAAGTCATCATCCTTGAGTAATGAATGGCCTGCGGCTGAAGCCTTGACACTCCAGAAATCTAAATTGCAAGAATGGACAACATACGAAATGGAACTGAAGCCTGTTGACTTTTTACTATTTGGATCTGGCTTTGGCAACGACAAAGCTGACATGACTTTTGTCAGGGAGTCATTCATTGATTGGAATGACAAGCTTGCCCAGGCCAAAGACCGCAAGAGGGTCATATTGATTCCTGCGTCTTCAATAAAAGGTGCGCTCTCTCATCGTTTAGCATTCCACTACAACAAGCTAACCCAGAAATATGCCGACACACTGACTGACGGGGAGAGCATAACCGACTTTGTAGGTAAGAACAATGTAGCTGTAAAAGCAGTCTTTGGATCAGAAGGCGAAAAGGGGCCGGATGGGAAAATACAGAACAAACAGCGGGGTCATGTGATTATATCCGATATTATCGAAGAATCATCACTGCCATCCAAAGTTCTTAACCATGTGTCAATTGACCGCTTTACAGGTGGTGCAATTGATGGTGCCCTCTTCAACGAAGAAACACTCTTTGCAAAAGGGCATACATTCATTCTGAATCTCATGGTAAATAATGCCGCCTTCATGGGCAATGATCTTGTAAAGACTGCTTTTGAAGACACCCTTAAAGACCTGTGTTCAGGCATGCTACCTCTTGGTGGTGGTGTTAATCGTGGTAATGGATGCTTTGAAGGTACAATAAAACGAAATGGAGAACTGATTTATGAAAACAATTAATATCAAGAACTGTGAAGGCTATCTTTGGTGGAGCGATCAGCAGAATCCTCAGATCTATCAAGATGAGGCTTTAAACATATGCTTGGACGAGACAAAGAATCCTTTTGTCGTTGAAGGACAACTTTACGACAAAGAATGCCGTCAATCGTACAGTATCAAGTATGTCGATGGTCAATACCTTATTATTATGTATAAGGTGGCGGAACAGGATTTGACGAATCCCGACAATGAGCAAAAGCATTTCCTCTCAAACAGGATGGATGGTCGTTGGCTCAAATTCCTGCGCTATTGGGAAGAGAAAGAAGATGAGAATTGCATGGGTATGCCTGTGCTGACATTTACCAAGAATGTATTTGTGGGATTTAAAGAAAAGGAGGAAATAGTATGATAAGAGCACCATTTAATTTTGTGCCATTGGCAGACAAAGTCGTTTTCCCCGAATGGAGTAAACTGATATCACAGGATATTCCTTTTTCTGACGGAATTAGTGGAGACTTTAGTGTCAAGATAAAGGCTTTAACCCCCATCTTTGTCCGGAATGGTTATGTCAGGGATACTGACAAGAACTCTGATGAGTTCAAGTCCTTCTGCAAGACACCCGACGGGACTTTCTTCATTCCCTCTACTTCTATCAAGGGAGAATTGCGTCATTTGCTGGAGATCCTCTCTTTCAGCAAAATGCAACGCATTGACAATAAACGTTATAGTATTCGGGATGTTAACAATCGGGAATATCGTGACTCAATGCCATACGAATCCGTTCATTGTGGTTGGATGTCTTTGAAGGCTGATGGTGAGATAGAAATTGCAGATCATGGAATTCCATATAGGATTTCTCATAAGGAAATCGATGAAAAGTTAGATTCGGATTTTTGTACTTTATTCGGTGAAGATGCCAGACTAAAGGACACAAACAGGACCGCTGAATACAAATACAGGAAATGTCATTCTGATGTACATACTACTGTGTACAAATTTAGCGACTATAAGATATATCCTAATAGTGCTGCTGTCGACAAAAGGATGGGAGCTCGTTTCGACTCTAACGGTTCAATTAGAGGTCGTATTGTATTTACTGGCCAGCCTGGGAACAGGAGAGAAAGAAAAAATGGGATACCAGCATCAGGCAAATTCTTTGAGTTTGTTTTCCAAGAAACGGATAATCCAAGAGTGTTCAAGTTTGATACAGAAAGTGAACTGTTCAAGGATTTCGTTTTTATTTATAAGGACTCTTCCGATTGGAAATATTGGAAGCAAAAGGCTCAAGAACAAAACTTAAGTATTCCTGTGTTCTTCAAGGTAGAAAATGACCATATTCATTCGTTCGGATTATCCTATCTGTACAAGTTGCCTTATAATAAAAGAATTAAAGACTTCTTGGGAGAACAACACACTAAAATTGATTTAGATCTTGCGGAATGTATCTTTGGACAAACATTGGCAGAACAGTCGCTTAAGGGAAGAGTGCAGTTCACTAATGCTTTGTGTGAGGAAGAGTACCCTTTTGAAAAAGCAAGTGGCATAGCTCCATACATGGGAGGTCCTAAGCCCTCATACTATCCTATATATCTTGTACAACAGGGAGTTAATGGATTCCTTGACGACAATGCGAGATTCTCTACGATGATGGATAAAAACGCTAGACTAAGAGGATGGAAACTATATCCAGCTCGTTTGAAGTACAAGACTGAGTTTGATGTGGACGAAAATCAAATAGAAAACACCAATCCATCCATTCCTCTGGGTGCCGGAAGTGAATTCGTCTTTCATGTTCGATTTCATAATTTGAGACCAATAGAACTTGGGGCACTCCTTTATGCAACAATTTTGCAGAAGCAGAGTTGTCATTCGTTAGGTTTTGCTAAACCTTTAGGCTATGGCGTATGCAAATATGACATCATATCGGCCAAAGGGTTTGATGAGAGTCTGATTTCGGAATACGTCAAGACCTTTGTCGATTATATGGAGAGTCAGATACCCAACTATTCGAAGAGTCCACAAATCAAGGAACTTTTCTTGATGCTTAATCCTAATCAGGCAGATAGAGTCAAGAGTGAAAGAAAGTTAGACTATATGGAACTGGATGAATTTGTTAAATGTAAGCAACATTCACCCATGAGAAATAAATATGGGGAGTATCTTCCACCATATTCAGAATTGCTAAAACCAATTGAGCAAAAAACAGCAAGACAGTTACAATGTATTGCTGAGGTCACCTTCTTTTCAGGAAGTATTAAAAAGGCAAAGCTCAAAGAAGGTAAAGATCTTGCTCCCAAGCTTTTGGATATGAACGGCAAAAAGGATAAATTGAAAACGGGGGATATAATTGAAGTCGAGATTGTAAAGAACGGAAAAGAACTT
>Ga0310695_10013175_pt1 | contig 11422 bp, 9 predicted proteins | sample RumenRJG_04DNA_FD_203882 | JGI IMG/M metagenome (GOLD analysis project Ga0310695, IMG submission 203882) | Bovine rumen microbial communities from Lethbridge, Alberta, Canada - RJG_04 (v2) (version 2) | ecosystem: Host-associated > Mammals > Digestive system > Stomach > Rumen | place: Canada... | reverse complement strand
CCCGCGAAAATCCTGTTTGCCGTTCCGGCCGCCGCCTTTGCGGCTGCGGCGGCGTTTTTCCAGAGCGGTCTTGCGCGCGAACGCAAAACCGCGCTCGAGGCGATCGACAATACGTATTCGTCAAACGTCCCTGCGGAAACGCGCGCCGCAGTGGCGATGCTCGGCGGACTGCGCGGCGTCGCTTCGGAATTCCTGCGCCTCCATGCTTCGCGCCTCCAGCGCGAAGGGGAGTTCGCCAGCCTCGCGCAGCTTTCGATGTGGCTTGTCCAGCTCGACCCCCATTCTCCCGAAACATGGTCGATGGCCGCATGGAACCTGTCGTACAACCTTTCCGCGTCCTGCGACGACCCCGCCGACAAGTGGCGCTGGGTGGTCGCCGGAATGAAACTCCTGCGCGACGACGCGCTTGAAGTCAATCCGCGCGAGCCGAAGATATACTACGAACTCGTCTGGCTTTTCCTGAACAAAGTTAACGGTACGCTCGACGAAACAGGGGCGTACTACAACTCCTCCTGGCGCAAGACGGTCTCGGCCGCGATGGAGGGGGACGGGCCGGAATCGCTGAAAATGGATCCCGCGCTGATGCGCGACATCGATTCCAAATACGGAAAGCTCGACTGGACGGATCCGGTTTCGAGCGCGATATACTGGGGCGAGGCCGGGATGCGCGCGTGCGCGCCTTCCGCCATGCGGACGGAACTGCGCAAGTCGCTGTGCCTGTGCCTTTTCGCAAAGATACGCGCCGAACCGCGCTATGCGGACAAAGCGCTTGAAGTCGCGGAGCGCGAATACGCGGCCGAGCCGTCGCCGGTCCACGCAGACGCGATCCGCGTGCTGCGCGGTTTCATCGCGGGGGGATACGCCCCGCTGAAGGACGAGTAGCTGATGGAAGGACGGACGGAAAGCCTCGCCGGGCGCGAGATGACGGTGTCGCAGTTCACCCTGGCGCTGCGGAGGCTGATCGGCGAAAGCCCTCTGCGCGCGGTTTCGGTGCGCGGCGAGATATCCGGCTGGCGCGTATACAATTCCGGCCATGCGTATTTTTCCGTAAAGGATTCCGGCGCGCAGCTCCAGTGCGTCATGTTCGCAAGCGCGCTTTCGCGCTGCGCGGCGCGCGATTCGCTGCGCGATGGCGTCGAAGGCGTTTTCTCCGGCGATGTGGAAATCTACCCGCCGCACGGAAAATACCAGCTCGTCGTGCGCAGGATCGCCCCGGCGGGGCAGGGCGGCCTCGCGGCGAAATTCGAGGCCCTGAAAGCGAAACTCGCGGGGGAGGGGCTGTTCGACGCGGCGCGCAAAAAACCGATTCCATTCCTCCCGCGCGTCGTGGGCGTGGTCACTTCGCCGTCAGGGGCGGTGATACACGACATGGCGACGGTGATGAGACGCCGCTTCCCGAACATCGAAATCGTGCTCTACCCGGTCAAAGTCCAAGGCGAAGGCGCGGCGGAGGAGATTGCGCGGGGGATCCGATGGTTCAATGCGGAAGGATGCGCGCGCAGGCCGGACGTCATCATCGCCGGACGGGGCGGCGGTTCGATTGAAGATCTTTGGGCGTTCAACGAGGAAACGGCCGTCCGCGCGGTGGCGGAAAGCGGCATTCCCGTAATATCCGCCGTCGGGCACGAAACCGATTTCACGCTTTGCGATTTCGCGGCGGACGTGCGCGCAGGCACGCCTTCGATCGCCGCCGAAATATGCGTGCCTCTCAAAACAGAACTCGAACGGAAGAAGGCGTCTCTCGAACTGCGGCTTTGCGCCGCGCTCCGCCATCCGGCGGAGACCGGGATGCAGCGCCTGGACAACTGCCTCTTCCGGCTGGCGTCCGGCGCGCGGCGCCTGCTGTCGGAACGCGAATCGGCGCTCCGCAACTTGGCGGACAGGCTTCCGGCGCTTCTGCGCGCCCCCTTGTCTGCGGCCAAGGCCGCAGTGGACGCCGCGCCGCCGAGAATGAGAGCATCGCTTCTCGCCGGATGCTCCGGCCCGCAGGCGCGTCTGCCTGAGCTGTGCGGAAGGCTCGAATCCGGACTGCGCAACTCCCTGGCGGCCAAGAAGCGCGCGCTCTCCGAAGCGTCCGGGAAGCTGTCGGTGCTCGGCCCGGAATCGTCGTTCAGGCGCGGGTGGTCCGTCACCACGGATTCCGCAGGGAAACTTGTCCGCGCGGAAGACGCCCGTCCGGGGATGGAGATCGTCACGCGACTGTCCGGCGGGACGATCCGCTCGAAAGTGGAATCCACCCGGACTGCGCAGTCAAGCGCAGGCTGAAGCGCGCCGCCGCATCCGGATTCTCCGCAGATGCGGGAAAAGCGGCCTGCCGCCGCTGCGACAAACCGCTTTCCGCAATTCCCCGAATGGGAAGTCCGGCTTATTCGCCGTAGACAAGCGTCGTGGTCTTGCCGACGACGCCGAAGAAATTGCGCGTCTTGTAGTCCACGTGGTGGACTTTCTTGATCTGGCCGTTCTCCATGGCGGCCTTGATGGAGGCGTCGCCTTCGGAGAAGCAGAGAATGCCGGTGGCGCTTGCTTCGCCGCAGCGGACGGGTTTTACGCTGTTGTCGACATATCCGGAAGCGGGATTCTGCACATCAAGCGTGATGGCGGACACGATGTTCTGCGAGCTGGTCAGCACGCAACCGGAGAGGAGCATGGCCGAAGCGGCGGCACCGGCGATTACTGCGAATTTTGACATTTGTTTTTCCTTGTTTTTATTCCGCCTTTGCGGAAACACGGACATTTTAGCAAACAGCCCGATTGCCTGTCAAAACGCGCGCGGACCGCAGACGGATTCCAATTCCGATACGGGCGTTTTGCGGCGCGCCCCGGGAATGTCGGCGACGAAACGCGGCACTGCAAGTCCGCCGATGCTTTCGGCAACGGTTTTTTCGAGCGCGCGCGCCTTGTCCGCCGGCACGCGCAAATGCGAAACGCCGGCGACGGGGTCGCACAGGAAGACGTAATACGGGCGCACCCTGGCGCGCTGCAGGGCACGCAAAAGCGCGAGCATTTTCGCCGGCGTGTCGTTCACGCCTTTCAGGAGAACGGTCTGGCAGGAGACGGGAATGCCGGCGTCCACGAGCATTCCGCATGCGCGGACCGCGTCTGGCGTGAGTTCGCCCGCGCAGTTGAAATGCGTATTGACCCATGTCTTCTTGGAGCGCGCCAGGATACGCACGAGCGTCGGCGTTATGCGCATCGGAAGCGTACACGGCGCACGCGTGCAGATGCGCACGGATTCTATCTGCCGCAGAGACGCAAAAGCGTCGTGCAGCCGCGCGACCGCCGCATCGGGCAGGATGAGCGGATCGCCGCCGGACACGAGGATGTCGCGCACGCGCGGATGTTTTTCGATCCACGCGACGGCTTTCGCGACGCTCTCCGGCGCGGACATGGTCTGCGCCGTTCCGAGCATCCCCTTGCGCGTGCAGTGGCGGCAGCGCATGGCGCAGCCCGCCGCGGCCATTACGAGGACGCGGTCGGGATAGCGCTGCTTCAATCCCGGGACGGCGGCCGCCGCGCGGCCTGTTTCGCCGAACGGGTCGGCCGGCATCGAACCGGCGTCAGAAAGCTCGCGCGGGTCCGGGAACACCTGTTTTGCGAAACCCGGGCATTCCGCCGCCAGCTCCAGCGAATACGGAGTCGCGAAGAACGGGTAGCGCGCGGCGACGCGCGACGCCGCCTTCCCGCCCGGCGGGATCTTCAAGGCGTGCGCCATCTGCCAGCGCCAGGAATTCCATTTTCCCGGCGGCGTGTTTTCCCGTGTGGAAAGACTTGCGGATTGCATCTTTCAACCGCGGTCCGGGATTATCTTGCCGGACGCCGTGCGCGGAAACGGCTCGTTGCGGATCACGACGTTCCTGATGCGCTTGTAGATCGGCAGCATCGTGTTGAGAGCCGAGATCTGCCTTTCAATCGCCGCCTTGGGCGCAAGGGTGTATATCTCGGCGGTTATGATGCGCGATTCGCCCTCGCCGGTCACGATGGATTCCAGGACGCCCGGCATCGCGCCGAGCATGTATTCCAGTTCCTCGGGCGCGACTTTCTTTCCGGATGAAAGGATGATCGAACGGTTGCGGCGCGATGAAACGGTGACATATCCGTCCTGGGATATCGAGCCGTTGTCCCCTGTCGAAAACCAGCCGTCTTTCGAAAGCACGCGCGCCGTGGATTCCGGATCGCGGAAATATCCTTTGAAGACAGACGGCCCGCGGATGAGCAGTTCGCCGTCGGGCGACACGCGCGTTTCGCAAAGCGGCGAAGCGAGACCCGCGGTGCCGGGGCGGGGATCGTCGAACGGCGCGAGCGAGAACAGGGACGCAGTCTCTGTGAGGCCGTAGCCTTCGAGCACCCTTATGCCGAGCGCCTTGAGGTTTTCGAACGTCCTTCGCATCAGCGGCGCTCCGCCGGTCAGTATCCACTTCAGGGATATGTCGCCTTCGTCGTTGAACTCCTCCCGGCCGTCGCAGGCCTGTTCGCAGCTGCGGCGGCGGAACGTCTCCTTCTGGGCGAGGATTTCGGCAAGCGCGGGGACGAGAAACAGGCAGTCGGCGCGGAAGCGCCTGACGGAATCGTGCAGCCGCCTGAAGTCCGGGCACACGCCGAGCGCCACGCCGTTTGCAAGCAGGAAATACGTGGTCTCAATGCCGAAAATATGGTGCAACGGCAGAACCATCAGCGAACGCCAACCGGGTTCGACGGGAAGGACGCGCGCGGCGGAAGCGGGGAACGCTGACATGTTCGCCAGGGAAAGCTCCACGCCGCGCGGCTTGGATGTGGTTCCGCTCGTGAACACGATGGTCGCGGTTTCGTTTTGATCGCGGTCCGTGCTGAACACGGACGGCGCGCCTTCGCGCAGAGCTTTGTGTCCGGCCATCACGACATTGTCCGCCATGACCGAGCCGAAGCCGACGAACGCGACGCCGGTTCCGGAGGTGAGGCGCATCGTGTCGCGGGCCTTCTGCCTGTTCTGCGCGGAGAACACGACGAGTTTCGTTCCCGTGAACGAGATGCGCATTGCGAGTTCCGCAGGCGAGGCGGACGTGTCGAGCGGAACGACCGTCGCGCCGCAGAATATGCACGCGGCGTGGCATGTCATCCACTCGTACGAATTCTCGCCGAGGAGCGCGATCACGGCGTCTTTGCCGTAATAGTGGCGGATCGCCCAGGCCATGGCGTCGACGTCGCGCATGAACTGGCGCCACGGTATCTGGAGATACCGGTCGCCGGATGTTATCATGAACGCGGGCGAGTCCGGATGCCCGGCAAGGCGTTTCCGGAATGCTTCCGCGAGCGAAGGGACGCCGGCTGTCATTTCACTTTGGAGATGGCGCCGAATCTGCAGACCTGCGCGCAGTGGGTGCATCCTGCGCACTGCGCGGGATCGATTTTCATCTGGAAGCGTCCCGGCGCGATCTCCGCCCCGCGGGTCATGGCGGGACAGCCGAGTTTGAAGCAGGCTCCGCAGGCCTTGCACTTGGCGGGATCGACTGCGCAAAGCCCTTCGTGGGCGAGTTTGGCGGCAATGCGGCACGGGGCGTGGGCTATCACGACCGCGCCTTCGCCGGAATCCATGTCGTCTTTCAGGACGCGTTCAAGTTCCGCAAGGTCGTTGGCGGACACTTTGTGGACGCGTTTGTAGCCGCATGCGCGCGCGATGTCCGCGATTTCCGTGACCGGTGCGGGGTCGCCGGCGAGCGTCTTGCCGGTGCCGGGATTGTCCTGGTGGCCGGTCATCGCGGTTATGCGGTTGTCGAGAACGACCGTGACGACAGGCGTTCCGTTGTAATGTGCGGAGAGGATCCCCGTCATGCCGGAATGGAAAAACGTGGAATCGCCCAGGACGGCGCAGATGCGGCCGGGGTGTCCGGCCTTGCGCATTCCCGCCGCGTTGCCGATCGAAGCGCCCATGCAGATCGTGGAATCCATCGCGGAGAGGGGAGGGAACGCGCCGAGCGTGTAGCATCCGATGTCTCCGGTGACGGTCGCGCCGAGTTTGTGCAGCACGTAGAAAACGCCGCGGTGTCCGCATCCGGCGCAAAGGACCGGCGGACGCGTCGGAAGGCCTTCCGGAGGCTTGGCGGCCTGCGGCGCAGGGACGTCGCCGCAGATTTCGGCGCGCAGCGCGCACAGCCTGTCGGGGTTGAGTTCAAGCATGTTCAATTCGGTCGCATGGCTCTTGACCGCGATGCCTGCCGCGCGGATCTGCTCTTCCATGAAAGGATCGAGCTCCTCGACGACAAGCAGTTCCTTCACACTTGAAGCGAATTTTTTCACCAGCTCGACCGGGAAGGGATTCGTCCAGCCGAGTTTCAGGATGGAATATTCGGGGAAGACCTCCTTCACATACTGGTAGGCGACCGCCGAAGTGACGATTCCGAACCTGGCGTCGCCCTGCTCGACGCGGTTGAGCGGGGATTCGCAGGCGGCGCTGCGCATAGCCTCGGTGCGCTTCTGCGCCTTGACGCGCATTCCGCGCGCGAAAGCGGGCACGGGGATGTTGCGCGAAATGTCCTTTTCATATGGGATGGGAGGGCGCGGAGCGGGGGTGAAATCACCGGTGTCTACAAGCCCCGACGAATGCGATGTGCGGGTCGTGAGGCGGATTATCGCCGGAACGCTGAATTTTTCGGAAATCTCGAACGCCTGCTGCACCATGTCGAACGCCTCCTGGCTGTCCGACGGCTCGAACAGGGGCACGCGGGCGAACTTCGCGAGATTGCGGTTGTCCTGCTCGTTCTGCGATGAATGCATCCCCGGATCGTCGGCGGAGATTATCACCATGCCGCCGAGGGCGCCGACGTAGCAGTATGTCATCAGCGGATCCATCGCCACGTTCAACCCCACGTGCTTCATGGCGGTGAGCGAACGCGCACCGCACATCGACGCGCCGATGGCGGTTTCCATGGCCACCTTTTCGTTCACGGCCCATTCGCATTTGATGGAATCCTTGAACTTGGCTATGTTCTCGAGTATCTCGGTGGAGGGCGTTCCGGGGTACGCCGACGCCACTGCGCAGCCGGCCTTCGCCGCGCCCCATGCTACCGCTTCGTTCGCCGAAAGAAGTTTTTTCGCGCTCATGTCTGCTGTTTGCTCCTTTTTCCGTTCGCGCGAGTATACCACAATGCCGCGCGGACGTTTGCAATGCGGTGCGGGATGGTGTAGACTATCCCGCAATTCCCCCCAGCGGAAAAGCAAGAAAAGGAAAAAAACGATGAAAAAAATTTTTGCCGCCGCAATCGCGGCGATATCGTGCGCGGCCGCCGCGGAAACGAAAATCGCCACGGTCGACATGGCCGAACTCGTCCGTCTCGACGCCGACTACCCGCGCGACATGAAGGCGATTTCCGAAAAACGCGCAGGATTCGAAGAACAGCTTTTCAAGATGCAGGAGGAGCTGGAGGCTCTCGGCGCGGATCTCCGCAAACAATCGGAATCGCTCCAGACGCCGAACCCGATGCTGAACCCGTCCGTTCTGGAAGAAGCCCGCAGGAAATTCGACGCCGACCGCAAGCGCTTCGCCACGCTCCAGCAGCAGTTCATGCTCAAGACGCAGGAATGCGACAACATCCTCGGCGAGCTGCGTTCGCTTCTTTCGCGCAACGCCGCCGAAAAAACGCGCGCGACAATCGCGAAATTCGCGAAGGAGAAAGGCTACACCCTCGTCATCGACAGCGGCACGACCGTCTGGTCCGCCGACGGGGTGGACGTCACGGAAGAAGTGCTGAAATTCGCCGGCATCGACGCGGAAGCCGCGCGCGCCGCCGCGAAAGAGGCCGAAGAAGGCGCGCGCCAGCGTCTGCGCCGTCCCGCGGGCGGCGGCGACGCGCCCGCCCCCGCTTCCGCGCCGGCTTCCGCGCCTGCGCCCGCAAAGTGAGGCCTGCGCAATGACACTTTCAGCGGAAGAACTCGCCGCGCGCATAGGCGGCGCCGTCGAAGGCGACGGGAGCACGACGGTTTCCGCCGTCGCCGGACTCGAAGAGGCCCGCGAGGGCGACCTGTCGTTCTGCAAAGACCCCAAGTACGCGAAAGCCGTCGCCCTGACGAAAGCGTCGGCGATACTGCTGCCGGACACCTGGTCCGCGCCTTTCCCGTGCCGCGCCGCGATACGGGTGGCGTCGCCGGACGAAGCCTGCATGGCCGCCGCCGCTCTTTTCGCGCCGCCGGCCCCGGTCCGCGCGCCCGGAATACACCCCACCGCTTCGATCGGCGAAAACGTATCCATCGGCCGCGACGTGCACATTGGCGCGTACACCGTGATAGAATCCGGCGCGGCCATCGGCGACGGCTGCGTGATCGAAGCGCAGGTGTACATCGGCGAGAACTGCCGCCTCGGCGAATGCTGCCACATATACCCGCAGGTTACGCTTCGCGAAGGTTCAGTCCTCGGCAAACGCGTGATTCTCCATTGCGGGGTGCGTATCGGAGGCGACGGCTACGGCTACACGCACGAAGTCCGCCCGGACGGATCCATTTCGATTTCCAAAATCCCGCAGCTCGGAATCGTCGAAATCTGCGACGACGTGGAAATAGGCTCCAATACGACGATCGACCGCGCCCGCCTCGGGCGCACGCGCATCGGCGCATGCACGAAGATCGACAACCTCGTGCAGGTCGCCCACAACGTCCAGATAGGTTCCTGCTCGGGCCTGATAGCGCAATCCGGCGTGGCAGGCTCCGCGCACATCGGAAACGGCGTTCTCGTGTGGGCGCAGGCCGGGATATCCGGCCATATACATGTGAACGACCGCGCCCAGATAGGCCCGCAGGCCGGCGTTCCGCAGGACGTCCCGTCCGGCGCGTACGTCATCGGAACGCCCGCAGGATCGCTTCGCGACGTAGCCGCGATCGCGCTCGCGCCGAAGGCGATTTCGAAACTGCGCGCGGAAATCAAGGAAATCAAGAAGAAACTCGGCTGAACATGTCCGGCCCGCGCATAATCGTCGCGATTCCCACCTACAACGAAAAGGACAATGCACTGGCGATGGCCCGTGCGGTTCTGGAGCATCTGCCCCCTGACGGCTCGGTTCTTTTCGCGGACGACAATTCGCCCGACGGGACCGGCGCGATTCTCGACGATGCGGCCGCGCGCGAGCCGCGCATTTCCGTGATGCACCGCCCCGGCAAGCAGGGACTCGGCCGCGCCTACGCCGCCGCGTTCCGCGAAGCCCTCTCGCGCGGCGCGGAGCGGATCGTGCAGATGGACTGCGATTTCTCGCACGACCCCGCCGACATTCCGCGCCTCCTCGCCGCGTGCGACGGCGAAGCCGACGTGGCGATAGGCTCGCGATATGTCAAAGGCGGCTCCACGCCGGGATGGCCGCTCAAACGCAGGCTCGTGTCCAGATTCGGCGGAATTGTAGTGCGCATCGGGACGGGCCTGCCCGTACGGGATCCGACCGGCGGTTTCAAATGCTTCACTGCGGATGCGCTGCGCAAGATCGACATCGACGCCGTCGCCTCGGCCGGATACTCTTTCCAGCTTGAAATGAACTGGCGCGCCTGGAAAGCGGGTCTGCGCATCGCGGAAATCCCCATCGCCTTCCGCGACCGCACGGCAGGCGAGTCCAAAATCACGGCGGGAATCGCGCTTGAATCCCTCAAAATGGTCTTCCGGCTCAGGAGGGGCAAATGCTGAAAACATGGTTTTCCGCATTGAGGGTCCCGCAATGGACGAAGAACGGCGTAGTGCTTCTGGCTTGGTTCTTCGCCGCAGCGGATCCGGCGCAGCGGAATTTCGCATTCACTGTTTCCGCGGCGCTGCTCGCTGCGGGGATGGCGGGGTCTTTCTGCCTGGTTTCGTCTTCGTTCTACCTGCTCAACGACGTGTCGGACATCTCCGAAGACGCGCTCCACCCGGTCAAGAGGCTGCGCCCCGTTGCTTCCGGGAAAATCCGCACCGTGGACGCCGTGCGCGCGGCGCTCGTCCTTTTCGCCTGCGGAATGGCGTTCCCCGCCGCGGTGACGGCGGCGGCGCCTTCGCGGACGGGCGCGTTCCTCACCATCCTGGGATATTCGGTCGTCCAGTGCCTGTATTCCGGATTCCTGAAAAGATTCGCATACGTGGACGTGCTTGTGATCTCGGCTGGATTCGTGATGCGCGCAGTTGCCGGCGCAGCCGTGCTGGACGCGCGCATATCTCCGTGGCTGTACGCATGCACCTTCTGCCTTTCGCTGTTTCTCGCGCTGTGCAAACGCCGGCACGAAAAACTCAACGCATCGTCTTCGCGCGCCGCGCTCGGCGGCTACCATCCCGCGGCCATAGACATTCTCGCGGCCCTGTCGGCGACTGCCACCGTGGCCGTTTACGTTTCCTACACCCTCGCGCCTGAAACGGTGGCACGCTACGGCACTTCCCGTCTGTGGCTGTCTGCAATCCCGGTGGCGGGGGGGCTCGCCCGCTACGCCGCGCTCGCCTTGCGCAACAGCGACGTCGGCCGCCCCGAACGCGTCCTCCTGACGGACCGCATCCTTTGGCTCGTCCTCGCCGCGTACGTCTGCACCGCGGCATGCGTCCTTGCGGCGGCGGAACGCTGAACGGAGACCTGCCGTGGACCGGAAACTCCTCGAAAAACTCGCAGCCCGGCGGCGCTTCGGCATGCGCCCCGGCCTTGAAACCATCCGCACGCTGCTGGCGGATCTCGGCAATCCGCAAAACGGATTGCGCTGCGTCCACATAGCCGGCACGAACGGGAAAGGCGCGGTTGCGGCCATGATCGATTCGTGCCTGCGCGCGGCGGGGTATTCCTGCGCCCGGTACACGTCACCGCACCTGCTGCGCCTGAACGAAAGATTTTCCGTAGACGGACGCCCGGCGTCAGACGCCGCGCTTTCGGAAGCGGCCGCGGCGGTGTTTCCGGCAGTGGAGAAACTCGAACGGCGCGGAGTAGATGTCACTTTTTTCGAATGTCTGACCGCGGTCGCTTTCGTTCTTTTCCGGAACATAGCCGCGCATTCCGCCCGCCCGTGCGTCACCGTTCTCGAAACCGGACTCGGCGGCAGGATGGATGCGACAAACGTCATCGACGGCACGCTGGCGTCGGTCATCACGAGAATCGGCCTCGACCACTGCGCATGGCTCGGCGGTACGCACGCCGCCATCGCCCGGGAAAAAGCCGGGATAATCAAACCCGGCCGCCCGGTTGTCTGCGGCGCGACGCCGCCCGGAGCTTTCGCCGTGATCGAATCCGCCGCGCGCGCCGCCGGTTCGCGCCTTTTCTCCGCCCCGCAGACCAACCCGGTGCGGACGCTGGATTCTTCTCCGCTTGGACAGACCGTGCAGGTGTTCTACCGCAACGCGCAGACCACGCCCGTGCGTCTGCCGCTCGCCGGTCCGTTCCAGGCGGAAAACGCCTGCACCGCCGCCGCCGCGCTCGAAGTCCTCTCCGGCGAAGGGTTCGACATCCCGCCGGAAACCCTCGCGGCCGGA
>Ga0310695_10013174_pt1 | contig 11423 bp, 5 predicted proteins | sample RumenRJG_04DNA_FD_203882 | JGI IMG/M metagenome (GOLD analysis project Ga0310695, IMG submission 203882) | Bovine rumen microbial communities from Lethbridge, Alberta, Canada - RJG_04 (v2) (version 2) | ecosystem: Host-associated > Mammals > Digestive system > Stomach > Rumen | place: Canada... | reverse complement strand
CAGAAGATTTAGAAGATTTCTGTGAAAGTACATCCATTAAAAATCAATTACAACTCACAGCAACCATATTCTAAAAAAAATAGCATTCAAAACTAAAATTTAATTTTGGCGGACACCCTTAAAAAATGATAAAAGTTTAAGTTTCTAGGAATGCTCAATTTTAGTTAATTTTAAATATGTCCTATATTATATATAATTATACAATAGTATATTTATTTAATTTCATTGTTTTAAATTTGATGAATTATTTTCTTAATTTCATATTAATTATTATTTTAGGTTCATTTTAAATTTATAATGCTAAATTTGGTGATGTTTCTTAAATAAATATATTGGAGAAAGTTACTATTTTAAAACATTTGTTTGGGTTTATATTATGCATAAAAGTAGTCATGAAAAAATGAAATGGTTTAAAGAAACGTTTCTTAATGAAAAAAATTATTTGAAAGTTTTGGATATTGGATCTCTTGATACCAGTGGTAATAATTATAATTATAAATCAATTTTTAATATTAATAAATGGGTATATGAAGGGCTTGACTTTAAAAATGGCGATAATGTTGATATTTTAGTTGAGGATATTTATAATTTTCCCGAAGTTGAAGATAATTCCTATGATGTAGTAATTTCTGGTCAATTATTTGAACATTTGGGATTTTTTTGGTTAACAATGGGTGAAATTGATAGGATTTTAAAACCCGGAGGTTTTTGTTGTATTATTGCTCCAAGTTCAGGCCCCATTCATGGTTCATCTGACACAGATTCTTATCGATTTTTTGAAGATGGTATGAAAGCTTTGGCATATTATGTCAATTTTGAGATTATTCATGTTTCAACAAATAATTCAGAAGAAGCAAATCCTTGGCATGATACTTGTTTAGTTGCTAAGAAAAAGAAAACTCCGGATATTCCATCAACTAATTTGGATGATAGAATAATTAATTTAGAGAATAAAATTGATGAAATAATTGATGTAATTAAAAAATAAGGGTAAAATATGGATAAAAGATATTTATTAATTATTGTAATAATTTTGATTTGTTCTGTTAATTTATTTTTGATTTCAAATTCTTCAGATATTATTGGTGGTGCATCAGTTAATTTTAAGGATTATACTTTTTCAATTCCTAAAAATTTTGATTTATTAAGTTCTGATGATCAATATGTTAAATTAAATAATCCTGATATTGGTTGGATCCATATTACCTATGATGATATACGTGAAAACAATGATTATAAACATAGGATTAATTATATTGAAAATCGTTCGGATATGACAATTTTGCGTAATGGAACTTTAAATGTTGGAAATACTACGGTTTATTCTGTTTTTTTCCAACGGCAAGATTCCAATTCAATAATAAATGATTCCAGTTTTATTTTTGATCAATATGGTCATCGTTTCACAATTAGTGTGGCGGGATATGATTATTCATCATATAATGAAATTGTTGATACTGTTATATTTCTTATTGAGTCTTTGAGACATAATTATAAGTTTAATTATTAACTTATAATTATTTTTTTAAAATAATACATGTTTTTTCATTTTTTTCTTCTAATTTTATAATTTTTAAGTTATTATTTTTTGTAAAGATTCCAATGCCATTTTGGGTTAATTTAATTGGTTGATTTGAATTTGAAAATGTAATAAATAATCGGCTATTTTCTTTAAGTATTCTTTCATATTCTGTTATTAATAACCAAAAAAAAGGAATTATTTTAAAAAATTCAAGAGAAATTATTATATCAATACTATTATTTTCAATTGTTTTTAATTTATCTAAATACATAATATGATTATTTACAATATTTTTTTCAAAGAAAATTTTTTCATATTTCCAGTTTTCTTCACTTAAAGTTTGGTTTGTATTAATTTGGTTGTTTTCGGAGGTTATTTCAAGTATGTTTAATTTTTCACTAGTATTTAAATACTTATTTTTAATATTTTCTATTGTACTTTGATATTTATTAGTTGAATCTTTTTTAATATTATAATCTTCAGTTAATATATCAAGCCATTGGTTTATAGAAAAATTTATTAAATAATTATCTTCAATATCTTCTTTAGAATTCTTTAAAATATTTTTTTGAAGTTCTTTATTTTCAATCAATCTTATAATATTTCTCTCCCATTCTTCTGGAGTATTATTTTTGATTAATACTCCAGTAGTATTATGAACTACTTTTTCTTTATAAGGTCCAATTGCACTGTATATTCCTGGAACATTAAGTCCTGTATATTCTAAATATTTAAGCTCACTTTTATTGTAATTAATTGCACTTTCTTCTAATGGTGCAACAGCAATATCCCAATTTGCAATACTTTTAAGCCAAGGTACAAATTTGATATATCTATTCTTTTCTGGAGGGACATCAATTTTTTTAGCCCATTTCAAGTCTTGATCAGTACCCCCTATTAGTTCAAAAACTACTTCTTTATTTTTCTTTAAAAAATATTTTTTAACATTATTTATTGCGGTCTCTAATAGTGGTAAATCCCATGAATGGTAAATTGTTCCCATATATCCAATAATTATCTGATTTTTATTTTTAAATTTTTTATATGGAACAAAATCGAACCAAGAATTAATTAGTCTATTTGGTATGATAATAATATTCTTGTTAAGGGGATATAATGTTTTTTGGAGCGTTTTTGTTGAAACTGTAACAACATCTGAATTTTTAATCAAATATTCCATTTTGCTTTTTATACTCATATAATATTGATGTCCGGGGTTATTTTTATCCATATTTAATAAATCATCGTCAATTTCATAAATAATTTTAATTTTATTTTTTTTAGAATATTTGACGATTAAATCAAATAAATTTGATTTAACATCTGTGTTTTGATCAAGTGCATTTCGTTGTATAATAATTGTATCAAAAAAAAATTCATTATTTAACAAATCTTTTTCTACGGTTAGTAAATCTTTACCTTCAATAATATTAAATGTGTATCCATATTTTTTTGAAATTTCATTAAAAATATATAATAATCTAATATCTGCAGAAACACTATAATCTTTAATAAAAACTCCTATTCTATTTGCTTTATCTTCTGTCTTGGTGTTTGTATATTTATTTAAGTATTTAAACATATTAATCACTATTTAATTTGTTTATAGTAGCCCATGTATTTAATAATGTTGTCATTGTTTTATTAATACTTGAAATATTCTGAACATCAAATTGTGCATTTTTTCTTATTTTTGCTATTTCTTCTGGACTTTTTGAGTTTATTTCCCTAATTTTTCTAGCAAGTTCATATGGATTGTTTGGTTTTACCAAAAATCCATTTTCACCATCAATTATTACTTCAGGTATTGCTGAAACATTAGTTGTTAAAACAGGAACTCCACATGCCATTGATTCAAACATTACTGTTGGAATTCCGTCACGATCTCCATTTTTTGCAATTCTGCATGGGGATACTAATAAATCGGATGTATCAAATACTTTTTTTACTTCTTTAGGATTTTCTAAACTTCCTTTAATTTTAATATTTTTCAATTTTAATTTTTTAATCTGGTTTTTTAGTTCATTTTCTAAAATACCAAATCCATATATTGAAAATTCATAATTTTCATTTTCAAGTATTTTTGCAGTTTCAATAAGAGTATCTATTCCTTTTTTTTCAACAAATCTTGAAATAGATACTATTTTTTTTATTTTTCTATTATTTTCTTTTAGTGGATGAATTTGGTATTCTGTAGCTTGTCTTGTTAATATAATTTTATTTTCTGGAACGTCACGACTCATTAAATAATTTTTATGGTAATTACTTAATGTAAATATTCCCTTACAATATTTTGATTTTGAAATTTCTGAAATATTGTTTTTCTTATCATTTTCTTTAACAAAAATATCAAATGCATGTGCAAATAATGTGAATGGAATTTTAAGTTTGGTTGCAAGAGGATATGTGTATAATGTTCCTGTAGGAAATACAAAATGAGAATGAATTAAGTTTATATTATGTTTAATTAATAATTTCTCTAAATTTTCCGTAGGATTTCCACTTTTATCAAAACGTATGACATCTAAATTAAAATCTAATTTGATTGGATTTGGTGGATCATTATAACATAAAACTTTTACATTATATCCATGTTTTACTAACCATCTAAGTTCATTAAGAACAAATGTTTCTGATAATGTTGGAAATCCTGATAGTACATATGCAATATTTAATTTTTGTAATTTATATTCTTTTATAATATTCTCATATAACTTTTGTTTTTCTTGAATACTGATTAAATTATTTTCTAGCAGTTCATTTATTATATTGTGGTATTGTTCTTCTCTTTTAAGTATATTTTCGTATTCTTTTTTATAAAAATTATTTTCTTCATTAAGCAAATTTTCTGAGTCATTTTGCTTGTGTTTATATTTTTCATTGGTTTCACGTAATTCTTCTATTGTTTTCTTTAGGTATTTATTTTCTTCTTTTACTATTTTTTCATTCATTTTTAGTGTATTAATAATATTAATTAGTTTATTAACTTTGTATATTTTATCAACATTTTTTATTTCTTGCAATGCTTTTTCAAGAAGAGGTAATTGTTTTTGAAGGTTATCTGTTTTTATTATTAATTCATTAATTTTTGACAAAGAATTTTTATATATTAATATTTTTTTGTTATTTTTTTCATCAAGATCTTTAATTAGACTTTGGTATTGTGAAATATATTTTTCATATTCTTCTTTATAAAAATTATATTCTTTATTATTTTTTAGAATTTTTTTTTGAAGGGAGTTTCCTATTTTCATTTTTATCCTCATTAAAAATTTAATATCAACCGTTAATTATAATATATATATATATATCATTATATTAACATATCTATTTATAGTTTAATTTATAGATATATATTAAATAAAATATTAAATTAATTTTTCATTGGGATTTTTATCCTATATATATATAATAAAAATTATAGTTATTGGAGTTATTATGAGATATGAAACTAGAATAAAAAGATATTCTGAATTTGAATATGTTAATGATTATAAGCAGAAGGTTGGATTAATTACACAAGGAAATTATATTGCTAGTAATTATATTAGAATTTTTTCTCCATTTAGCAATATTTCTAAAGATTTTGAACCTTATGTGGTTGATGAAAGGGATTTTTTTAAATTTAAACAAGATTTAGAATCTGATTTTTTACTTTTGGATATTATTATTGTTCAAAGAGATGTTCTTGATTGGGAGTTTACTAAATTACTGGTTGATAAATGTAAATTATTTGGAGTTAAATTAATTTTTGAAATCGATGATGATATAATTAATATGGAAAAATCATCTCCTATTTATCATAAATTTGTTCATAAAATTCCTGCTATGCGTTTTTTGGCTCAGAATGCTGATTGTATTACTGTTTCTACTGATGTTTTAAAAATTCAAATGGATGCTTTTAATGATAATGTTATTGTTATTCCAAATGCATTATCTGATTATTGGGCACTTGATTTTAATTATAAATTACATGATGATTCAAATATTATTAAAATTGGATATATGGGAACAAGAACACATACTAAGGATTTAAAAATAATTATTGATGCAATTAAGAATATTCAAAAGATTTTGTCTGATAAACAAGTAATATTTGAGATTATCGAAGGTACAACTGAGGACATTGATGATATTAATATTATTAGAGTTCCTTTGGATAAATCTTATTATCCTGATTTTGTTCCATGGTTACAAGATGCGGTTGATTGGGATATTGCAATTGCACCTTTAGTCAAAGAGGATAAAATTAATTTAAGTAAAAGTGAACTTAAATATTTGGAGTACACTGCATTAAATGTTCCTGCTATTTATAGTGATGTTGGTCCCTATTCAAAGGCAATTATTCATGAAAAAAATGGTATGTTGGTAAAGAATAATACTACTAAAGAGTGGGAAGAAAATTTACTAAAATTAATAAATGATTTTGAGTTAAGACAATCTATTCTTTACAATGCGATAAATGATGTTAAAACGAATTATACTATTAAAAATTTAATGGATAATTGGTTAAATGTATTAAATTCAAATAAACGGAATAAATCTGATTTATTATATGCAAAAGTGATGGAATATTATGATAATGAGATTTCTTCATCGTTTAATACTTTTCTTGTTAATCAAAGTAAATCTATAGTGGAGCAATCAGGGCTTTTCGATGATGAATTTTATATAGAATCATACCCTGATGTTTTAAATTGTGGGTTATCTCCTATTGATCATTATCTTACTTTTGGTGTTGATGAAAATTGTATTCCATTTAATGACTTTAAAGATTGTATTTCTCCAAAAGATGATTTTATTAATAAATTTGGTTTAAATCCTTTTGTTTTTTATTTATTATATGGTGCTGAATTTTCATTTTTTAATGATAATATCAATGCAGATAACTATGAAATCAATGAATTTATTATTAAAAAATCTGATTTATTGGATGCTGAATATTATTTATCTACGAATCAAGATGTTCGTGATGCAAATTTAAATCCGATTTATCATTATTCTAAATATGGTTATTATACTGAATATAGAAATCCTTCAGCTAGTTTTTCTAATAAATATTATACTACTAAATATCTAGTTGATACAAAGTCGTGGAATCCTCTGACACATTATTTTTTAATTGGAAAAGAAAAGGGATTAAAGACAAATTGCTGGTCATTTTCTAATAATCAATTTTTAAATGAGGATATTTCTAGAATTATTGATAATTTAAATAATGAGGTACATATTATTTTGCCTATTCATAATTATTCTGAAAAAATTATTGATTGTATCCAATCTATTTTTAATAATACTTTTAATTCATATAATTTAATAATTTTTATAGATAAAAATTTGTTTGAAAAAGAATTTAATGATTGTGAGTTATTATTTGAAGATAATATAAAAATAATTTATAGCAATAATGATAATTTATTCGATGATATTGATGAATTCATTTTAGGATTAAATAGTGATTTTGTCTTGTTAAATTCATATACTGAAGTTTCTTATAATTGGTTAACAAAATTAATGGTTAAAGCATATGCTGATCCAAAAATTGGTTTTGTTTCACCATGTTCTAATTTTATGAGCGATATTTCTCCATTTTCAGAGTCATCAACTCATAATGATTATATGCTAGTGACTAATGGAATCAATACTTTTTTAAGAAAATCTTCAAATCATGATTTAATATATTCTTCAATTTCAGATGCTTTTTGTCTTTATGTAAAATTTAATTTTTCTAAAGAATTCCTATTCAATAAAAACTTATTTGTTTTCGATTCAAAGAATAATTCTTGTTATTTGCCGATTCATAAGGGTCTTCATATTATTGATGATTCTACTTATATTTACCATGATAATGTATTTTTTGAAGATAACTACCATTTATTTGATGATCATGTTAATGATTTTTTTTCTGAATTAAAATTAAATAAATTTTTAAAATCTTCAGTTTATAGTGATTTTAAACGTGATTTGGATTTGGCAATTTTGGATAAAAGAGATTATACTTTATCTAATAGAATACTATATATATTGACTGAGGAAGAATTTTGTTCTTTTAAAGATTATTTGGGTTATTATTGTTTATTGTATTATGATTGTTATTTTTTAACTTCTAATGATGATGGTTTTAAACTGTGGGATAACTTTAATTTAATTCAAGAATGGGATTTAAAATTAAATATTGGACATGATGAATTGAGAAATGAACTATTTAGAGATTTTTATTTTAATATATTATTTTTATTAAATATCAATATTATTCATGTAATTAATTTTAAAAATAACTCTTTTGATTTATTGGATATGGGGGACTTGTTAAATATTAATCTCATATTAAATTGTAATGATGATTATCTAATATGTCCTTTTAAAGGAAATTCTTGTTTTATTCATTGTGATTTCAAAAACTGTAATAGTAATATTTTTAAGAATATTCTGAGTAATTGGCAGGTTAATGTTTCTGAATTATTAAGTAACTCTAATTTGATAATTGATAAAAATTGGTCTATGGATTATAATTCTTTTTTAAATAATTCTAATGGTGTAGTAAAAAATATTGATTTTCCAAAATTAAATAATAAACTTATTGATACATTTAATAATGAGGATATCTGTTTAACATTATTATTTGTTGGAGATATAGATGAAAGGGAAATCAAATTAATTGATAATATTAAAAAAGAGGATTTAAATAATAATTTGGATTTACATTTCTTATCAGATAATTCAAATTTGGCTAAGTATGGTATTTATCATGGATTATTTGATATTGATCGTTTTTCAACTATTTCTAAGGATATTAATCCTGATTTTGTCGTGCTTGTAAATAAGTTTTTGGGTTTTTATGATGTAATTTTCCAATCTAAGAATATGTGTGTCCCTGTTCTCTTGGATAGCAATAATTTCGGCTCTTTTGCCAAGGAATATTATCATACATATGATATTCCTATGTATTTTGATCAGTATTCTTATTCTGGGCTTTTTAATTTGGGTTCTTCTGAAAAATATTATGAAATTATAAGAAAACTCCATTATCCTGATGAAAATATAAAAAATATGATTATTAATATTACTCGTTGTTTTTCAGAGCTTTATGCAATTTCTGGTGATAATTCATCTAAAGAAATTATGGATGATAAACCGTTTTCAAATTCTGGAATTAAAAATGATTTAATTCTAAATTTTAACCAATTTTTAGTTAATTCATATCTTTCTCCAATAATTCATGCTCCTTTTACAGAATATGAAAATAGATGTTTTTCAATCATGAATAATATTGCTATATATTTAAAAAATAAATCTCAAAATATTGAGTTTAAACCATTGGTTTCTATTATAATGCCTGTTTATAATCGTGCAGATATTGTTCTTAATGCTGTCGGCACGGTTTTAAATCAAACATATGAAAATCTTGAATTAATTATTGTTGATGATGCAAGTACTGATGATACTGTTGATGTATTAAAATCTATTTCAGATGAACGTGTAAATGTAATATGTAGTAAAATTAATGGGGGTTCTTCTGCTGCTCGTAATATAGGTTTGAGTAAAGCTAATGGGGATTATATATTATATTTGGATTCTGATAATGAATGGGAATATAATTATATTGATGCGGTTATGGGTGCTTTTTTAGAATTACCTGATGCTGATGCTATTTATTCTGGACAATTTCTTTATAGGAATCTTGGTGATTCTCCTTTTGCAGTTAGATTTGGATCATTAAATAAATCGTTATTGTTAAATGGAAATTACATTGATTTAAATTGTCTTGCTCATAAGAAAACCGTGTATGATAAGTTGGGTGGATTTGATGAGTCTTTAAATCGTTTGGTTGATTGGGATTTTGTTTTGAAAATTTCCAATTATTTTAAATTGTATTCTGTACCGTTTATTCTTTCAAAATATTATTTTGATGCTGCAAAAAATAGAATTAGTGATTATTCTTCTAAAAACCATGAAAAAATGATGGAATTATTTAAAAATTATGCTCATAATATCCATAATAATAATATAATTATTAAGAAACCTTATTATCAATTAAATAAAAAAATTAAAGTTATAATTCATAACATTGAATCTTTAATTGATATTCACGAAGCAATTAATAGGTTATTTAAATTAAATTTGGATGATATGTTAGAGATTGTTGTTATTGATAATAATTTGAATAATTCTATAAAAGAATATTTGAATTATCTTGAATTAAATAATGGTATAGAAGTTTTATCTTTTGTCGATGATGATTTTGATGAATCATCTTTGTTTGTAAAACTTCGGGGGTTGTATGATGTTAACTTTGATTTATTGGTATTGGATGTTAATGCAGTTTTAACGAAGGGTGCTATTGAATTTATGCAAAAATATGCTTATGAACTTTCAGATTCGGGTATGGTGGTTTCTCAACAAATTTTGCCTGATGGTGATAAAGATATTAAATCTCATGTTCCATATGCTAATCCCTATTTTAAATGTGATATTACTCCATCCATAGTTTATGATAATATTATAAATCTGGAAAAATATCATGACGGAAAAATACTAGAATTAAATTGGGCACCTTTATTCTGTGTTTATTTGAAATCTGATGTATTGGATTCATTCCAATTTGAGGTTAATAATTCTTTTGAAGATTTGTCTTTATCTAATATTTTATCTGATTATGTTAGATATGTAAAAGGTTTAAAGATTTATCACATTTCAGATGCCTTTGTTTATAACATTGCAGATAAGAATATTTTTGATTGGGGGGACTGATTAAATATAGATTTTTTTTACTTTATATGATTTCTATTTGATAAATGTGTGATTAACATTCTTGATGGGATTAAATGTGATATTTATGCGACGTATGTGGGAAATTATTGTTTTACCTTTATTTAAAGAGTTAAAACCTAAAAATATTGTTGAAATAGGTTCTGAAGAGGGAATCAACACTGAAAAAATTTTAAATTATTGTATTGAAAATAATTCTTATTTAACTACAATTGATCCCCACCCTCTTTTTGATGAAAATAAATTTTTTAATCAATATGGGGACCATTTTAAGTTAATTAAAGATTTAAGTTTAAATTGTCTTCAAGAACTTAATGATTATGATGTAATATTAATTGATGGGGATCATAATTGGTATACTGTTTATAATGAACTTAAATTAATTGAAAAAAATTTCATTGGGAAAAAATTTCCAATTATTATTTTACATGATGTGGGGTGGCCATATGGTAGGAGGGATCTTTATTATAATCCTAAAACTATTCCTAAAGAATATTTGCATAGATATGCTAAAAAAGGCATTTTGCCTAACACTCATGAATTATTAGAAAAAGGTGGATTAAATTCTAATTTAAATAATGCACTTCATGAAAATGGTTCTAAAAATGGAGTTTTGACTGCTATTGAAGATTTTTTACATGAATCTGAAAATAATTTATTTTTTTCTAGTATTATGGCTTTTAATGGATTGGGAATTATTTATCCAAATGAATCAAGCTTAAAATCTAAAATAAATAATATAATTGAAAAAAGTGATATTACTTTTATATTAGAAAAAAGTTATTTGAGAAATATTATATTACATAGGGATAAAATTTCGGAATTAAAAAGTTCTATTGTTTTATTAAATAAAGATTTAACTCAAGAGAAAATCAAATTTATTGATGAAAATAATACTCTTAGGGAAACTAATAAATCTTTAAATAATATTAATTCTTCTTTAGCTCAGTCTAGGCAATTTATATTAAATCAACGTGATGAGTTAGTTGATGAAAATGCGAAATTGGCTAATCTTCATGTTGATTTAGTTAAATCTAATAATGACTTGTTAAATAAGTATGATAACTTGGTTGAGGAAAATGAGAAGTTAGCTAATCTTCATGTTGATTTAGTTAAATCTAATAATGACTTG
>Ga0310695_10013172_pt1 | contig 11425 bp, 6 predicted proteins | sample RumenRJG_04DNA_FD_203882 | JGI IMG/M metagenome (GOLD analysis project Ga0310695, IMG submission 203882) | Bovine rumen microbial communities from Lethbridge, Alberta, Canada - RJG_04 (v2) (version 2) | ecosystem: Host-associated > Mammals > Digestive system > Stomach > Rumen | place: Canada... | reverse complement strand
ACTCCACGTAATCACCCCTGAGCGCACGGACCTGGGCATTGGCGGCTGTTGGAACATGGCGGTCAATGATACCCATTGCGGACGCTTTGCGGTGCAGTTGGACAGTGACGACCTCTACTCTTCGCCCAAGACGCTGCAGACCATCGTGGATGCTTTCTATAAACAGAAGGCGGCGATGATTGTGGGCTCTTACAGGATGTGCGACTTCGACCTGAACACCCTGCCGCCGGGACTCATCGCCCATAAGGAGTGGACGGATGAGAACGGACCCAATAACGCCCTGCGTATCAACGGCCTGGGAGCACCGCGTGCTTTCTTCACGCCCCTGTTGCGCCAGGTGCAGTTGCCCAACACCAGTTATGGTGAGGACTACGCCATGGGCCTCTGGTTCTCGCGCAACTACCGCATCGGACGTATCTACGACGAGCTCTACCTCTGTCGCCGTTGGGGAGGCAATAGTGATGCCGCCCTCTCTGTAGACAAGGTCAATGCCAATAACCTGTACAAGGACCGTCTGCGCACCCTTGAGATCAAGGCACGCCAGGCCAAGAACTCTCAACTCTCATCTCTCAACTCCCAGCTCTCACCTTTGGATCGCTATTTCGACCGTCAGCTGACGCTGTGGCCTGAGACGCGCAACCGCTATCGGGAACTGAGTCATGTGGAGACACGCGAGTTGAACGTGGGTACCTCTACGTTTGAGGTGCAGTTCAACCCCGCCCGTATCTGTTCTACAGGTGCCACCATCACCAAGGAGGCCGTTGCAGCCCGTCCTTGTTTCCTGTGCAGGAAGAACCGTCCCGCACAGCAGTTGACGAAAATACAGGATGTGGACTATGAACTGCTGGTCAACCCATATCCCATCCTCCCCATGCATTTCACCATTCCTGCCCGCAGGCATCAGCCCCAGCAGATTCGTGGCATGTATGGCGAGATGATACAGTTGCTGGGTCATTATCCCGAACTGATGGTCTTCTATAACGGACCGCTCTGTGGTGCCTCGGCACCCGACCATGCCCATCTGCAGGCAGGTACCTCGGGTATCCTTCCCTTGCAGAAAGAGTGGCAGCGCCTGTCGCGCAACCTCACGGAGGTGGCCCGCCGCGGTGATGATGCCACGCTCAGTGTGGTCGAGGATTATCCCTGTGCCGCACTGGTGATCCGTGCACGCAGCCGCCGCAGCAGTGAACGTATGTTTGCCACGCTCTATCACGCCCTGCCTAAGTTGCCCGAACAGACGGAGCCCATGATGAATGTCGTGGCATGGCATGTGGATGATGAGTTTATCTCGGTGGTATTCCCCAGGAGGAAGCACCGTCCCGACTGCTATTACAAGACTGGCGACGAACAGTTGCTGGTGAGTCCCGGTGCCCTGGATATGTCGGGCTACCTCATCACGCCGCGCCGTGAGGACTTCGACCGTATCACGCCCGATATGGCTGAGGCTATCCTGAAGGAGTGCGCCCTCTCTGAGGAGGAGATGGAGGCACTGAAGGAGCGCCTGAAGAAGGATGTGGTCAATGTGAAGCGCCTGTCGAAGATGGGTGAGGAGCCACAGGTCTCCGTGGGTATCGTCAGCGGACAGAAGATTGTGTTCTGCCTGAATGGCGACTATGCCGCTAAGGGTGAGACCATCACGGGGCTCCAGACCGTGGAACTGGCTGAGGGCGGACTGCTCTGGCGTGGCCAGAACTATCGTGAGCTGCGCTTCCAGCCTCAGGGCGACGAGGTGTCGTTCACGCTCCATGATGTCACCATCGGTGTAGGGTTCCACTGGGAACGACAGGAGAAACAGACGTTCCGTGGCACGCTCCGCCTGGTGGTCGAGGCCGATAAGGTGCTGGCTATCAACGAACTGCCTGTGGAGCAGTACCTGGAGAGTGTGATTTCCAGTGAGATGAGTGCCACCTCTTCGCCCGAACTGTTGAAGGCGCATGCCGTCATCTCCCGTTCGTGGTTGCTCTATCAGATCAAGAAACGTGCCGAGAGTGGCGAGCGCAAGGATAATAATTTCTTCTCGTTTGTGAAGAAGGAGGACGAGCTGCTTCGCTGGTACGACCGTGAGGACCATACCCTGTTTGATGTCTGTGCCGACGACCACTGTCAGCGCTATCAGGGTATCACCCGTGCCTCGTCGCCTGCTGTGGCCGAGGCTATCAAGGCTACCCGCGGACAGGTGCTGGTCTATGACAACGAACTCTGTGATGCCCGCTTCTCGAAATGCTGCGGTGGTCAGACGGAGGAGTTCCAGTATTGCTGGGAGAATATCAGGAAGCCTTACCTGGTGTCGGTGAGCGACCCCTTCTGTCATACCTCCGACAAGCGTATCCTCTCGCAGGTGCTCAATGACTATGACCAGGAGACGCCCGACTTCTATGAGTGGCGTGTGGAATATACGCAGGAGGAACTCACCGAACTGGTGAACCGCAAGACGAAGCTCGACCTGGGTGATATCCTGGACCTGGTGCCGCTGGACCGTGGTGAGAGCGGACGTATCTGGCGCCTGCAGATTGTGGGCAGCAAGCGTTCCTTCATTATCGGCAAGGAACTCGAGATCCGCCGTGCACTCAGTGAGACGCATCTCTATAGCAGTGCCTTCAAGGTGAAGAAAGTACAAACCTCAAACCCCAATTCTCAAACCTCAAACCTTAAATTCATCCTCAAGGGCCGTGGATGGGGACACGGTGTAGGTCTCTGTCAGATTGGTGCTGCCGTGATGGGTGAGAAAGGTTACGACTACGATGATATCCTTTTATATTATTATAGAGGTGCAGAAATAAAGCAGGAATACTAAAAACGGAAAATACTAATATGATGAATAAACGTAATCCTTGGGCGTGGATACCCACGCTCTATATGGCAGAGGGACTGCCTAATGTGATTGTGACATCTGTTGCTGTGGTGCTTTACATGCAGATGGGACTGACCGATGCCGAGATAGGTCTGTATACGGGTTGGCTGGGCCTGCCGTGGATTATCAAGCCCTTCTGGAGCCCGTTTGTCGACTTGTGTAAGACGAAGCGCTGGTGGGTACTGGCCATGCAGTTGCTGTTGGGCTCGTCCCTGGCAGGTATCGCCTTCACGCTCAACACGGACTTCTGGTTCCAGGGTACCATGTTCTGCTTCTTCCTGATGGCTTTCTCGAGTGCCACGCACGATATCGCCGCTGATGGCTATTACATGCTGGAGCTCGATGAACACCAGCAGGCGTGGTTCGTAGGTATCCGTAACACGTTCTACCGTCTGGCCGTCATCTTCGGCAATGGCGCGCTGGTACCCCTGGCGGGCTACTTGCAGACCCTCTATCCAGACCGGAACGCCTTTACCTGGAGCCTGGTGTTCTATGGCGTGGCAGCCCTGTTTATCGCCTTCTGGCTGTGGCATTGCTACCTGATGCCCAAGTCGGATGCCGACGTGCGCAACCACGTTACGGCCAAGGAAGTGGCCAGTGGCCTGCTGGATATGTTCAAGGTGTTCTTCACCCGTATGCCCTGGCGCGAACTGCTTTGTGCGGTGGTGTTCATCATGTTCTACCGTTTCCCCGAGGCGTTGCTCAATGCCATGAGCAAGACCTTCCTGACACGTTCGCAGGAGGATGGCGGACTGGGACTGTCGCTGGCCGAGTATGGTATCAGCTATGGCACCGTGGGACTCATCGGCCTGTTGCTGGGCGGTATCGTCGGTGGCTGGCTGGCCAGTCGCGACGGACTGAAGCGCTGGCTGTGGCCTATGGTATGTGCCATCACCCTGCCCGATGTGGTCTATGTCTATATGAGTTATGCCATGCCCGATAACATGGTGCTGGTCAGCTCGTGCATCTTCATCGAACAGTTTGGCTATGGCCTTGGCTTCACGGCGCTCACCCTCTATATGCTCTATTTCAGCATGGGTCCGTTCAAGACCTCGTTCTACGCTATCTGCACAGGTCTCTCGTACCTGGGCCTGCAGGTACCGGCCATGTTCTCTGGTTTCCTGAAGGATGCGGTGGGCTATCAGACCTTCTTCCTGATTGTCATGGCGCTGTGTGGCGTCACCTTCCTGGTGGCCTGGTTCGTGAAGATCGACCCCGAGTTCGGTAAAAAGAAATAAGGTGTGATGGGCAATCAGGGCAGAATGACACCATGGCTCTCCTCTTTGTATTTCGCAAAGGGGATGCCACGCGTCGTTATCTTTGTCATTGTACTGCTGATGCTCCGCCAGATGGGCCTGACCATGAGTGCCTGTCTGTGTGGCGTGTCTGTGATGTACCTGCCCTGGGTGCTGAAAGTGTGGTGGAAACCATGGGTAGGCCGGGTGCTGAACTACCGTCTGTGGATCCTGCTGACGCAGTTCCTCCTGGCCACGGCCTTCGGCTTCCTGGCCTGTCTGCTGTCGGTGGAAGGTGCCATGTGGGGCCTGCTGGTCCTGATATCCTGGCTCACCGCCCTGCATAATGTGGCGGCCGACGAGTTCTCGCGTTCTCACCCCTTAGCCCCTCATCACTCCATTGTCCAGGAACTGTTCCGTAAATTCGCCCTGGTCGTGGGCCAGGGTGTGCTGCTGGTGCTGGCAGGCAACCTGCAGATATTCTACCGCCACGACATGCTCTATGCCTGGCGCGTGCTGTTCTATTTCCTGTCGGGCTTCTTCATGCTGCTCTTCTTCTGGCATATCTGGACACTGCCCCGCACACGTTGTGCGGATGAGGCTGATGACGCCCCCTCCCTGCCACAGAAACAGCGCGGCTGGTACCGCGGCGTGTTCTTCCTGCTTTTCTACGCCTTTGCGCAGGCTATGGTGGGCAAGGTGAGCATCCTGTTCCTGATAGACACCTTCCGCAATGGCGGTGTGGGCCTGTCGCCCCAGGAGTTTGGCTTCGTGATGGGTATCGTGGGTATCGTGGCCCTGACCTTTGGCGGTTTCCTGGGTAGGAAGGCTGTCCGTCGTTTCGGACTCTACCATTGCCTGATGCCCATGACGCTCTGCATGCTGATACCCTGCGTGGTCTATGTGGCCCTCAGCTACTGGCAACCCGAGGACCTGCTGCTGGTGGGCGCCGGCGTACTGGTAGACCAGTTGGCCTACGGACTGGGCTTCGCCGCCTACCTGTCCTACCTGAAGCTCACCCACTACCGCGAGTGCGGCAAGTCGCTCATGGCTCTCTCCCTGCTGATGGGATGCCTGGTGGCCGGCCCACTGGTACATGCGTTGGGCTATAACGCCTTCTTCGTATTGGCACAGGGGCTCTCGGCCTTGACACTTCTCTCCTCAATCATGCTGAGAAATTTTATATTCACTAAACAACAATAAAAAGCTATTATGAAAACCATTTTCACTTACACCAAGATGATGTTCATCCTAGTGATGACCGTGATGACCTTAGCCAGCTGTGATGAAGACCGTGACCTGGCCTACGACCTGGAGGGCGTATGGCAGGGTACCATCACCGGCAACTACTACTCTTACCGTGGCTATGCCTCCAACGACTACGACACGGAAATCATGTTCCGCCAGCCCGACTCATGGAGCAAGGGTGGCGATGGCTATGAGATTGACTATAACTACGAGACGCGCCGCTATACGAAGGTATATTTCGACTGGGTGGTACGCGATGGCAAGATTATCCTGCGCTATGATGATGGCCAGAAGGTGATTATCCGTGATTTCGAGACCTACTATGTGGGCAGCAGGATGCGCTTCCGTGGCTACTTCGACAATTTCGACACTGGCGAGCAGTTGGCCGCCTTCAACCTGGTAAAGGTGGAGTCGCCCGAAGACTACTACGACAACATCCGTTAAAAAACAAAAAAACGAGCAAGAATCCTTGCTCGTTTTTTTTATCTCTCAACTTTCAACTTTCAACTTTCAACTTTCAAATCCCCAGCCCTCCCTGGAACGACAGGTCCACGGCCTTGCTCTGCTGGATGCGAGAGTAGGGGGGCACATCATTTGTCACCCAGATGTTACCACCGATAATAGAGTGGTGACCAATGGTGATGCGTCCCAGAATAGAAGCGTTTGAATAGACGGTGACATGGTCCTCGATAATCGGGTGACGGGGTATGTTCAGCATGTTGCCGTTCTCGTCGTAACGGAAGCTCTTGGCACCCAGTGTCACACCCTGATACAGCGTTACGTGGTTGCCGATGATGGCTGTCTCACCAATCACCACACCCGTGCCATGGTCTATAGCGAAGTATTCGCCAATCTTGGCACCCGGGTGGATATCGATACCCGTCCTCGAGTGGGCCTGCTCCGTGATGATACGGGGAATGACGGGCACCTCCATCAGGTGCAGCACATGAGCAATGCGATAGTGCGTCATCGTGTTCATCACCGGGTAACAGTAAATCACCTCGCCATAGTTGGTGGCGGCGGGGTCGCTCTGGAACATCGCCTCCACATCCGTATAGAGCAGGCGCTTCACCTCGGGCAACTGGTCAATAAACTGCAGGGCCAGATTCTCTGCCGAACGGAGTATCTGCTCCTCGGAACAGTCACAGTCCTCACAAAACTGCATGCCACGTGCTATCTGGCGCTTTAGCAAGTTGTAGAGTTCGTCCATGCTCACGCCAATATGGTAAGAACGCATCTTCTCGTCGCTCTGACGCTTGTGGAAATAGTCGGTGAAGATGATGTCCTTACACAGACTTACAATACGTCTTACCTCTTCTACACTAGGCATCGGAGCTGTACCCGCGGGCATCATGTCACGCTCGCGTTCCGATAGCTTTGACAGTTTGGCTACGTTTCTCTGTAGCACCTCGTTCAGCTTGTCCTGTTCCATCTGTGTCAGTCTGTTTGGGTTGTCTTATCTGATAAACAGCAGTTCGCGGTACTTTGGCAGTGTCCAGAGACCATCCTCCACGATCAGTTCCAGTTTGTCAATCTCCTTGCGGATAGCCTCCATGTGGGGACAAACGGTGTCGTGATACTGGATGGCCCGCTCGTGGATATCCTCGATGCGGTTGGCCACACGACGGGCATCCGTCAGTTCCTCAACCAACTGTTCTATTCTCTCCGTACGCTCTGCAATCTCCTCAATCAGCTTCATGTTGCGGGTAGACAGGCGTTCGGCACGCTCTGCGGGGAATACCTCCTTCATGCCCTGCACGTTCTTGATGAGCTTACTCTGGTAGTGGGTAGCCACAGGGATGATGTGGTTCATGGCCAGGTCGCCCAGCACACGGGCCTCGATCTGCACCGTCTTCACATACATCTCCCATTTCACCTCGTTGCGGGCCTCCAGCTCCTTCTTGTTCATCACCTTTGTGCTCTCAAACATCTTGATGCTTGACTCGTCGAGGTAGTGCTCAAAAATCACGGGGCACGACTTCTCTACATCCAGTCCGCGCTTGGCAGCTTCCTCTACCCATTCCTCGCTATAGCCGTTGCCGTCAAAGCGGATAGGCTTACAGGTCTTGATATCTTCACGCAGCACGTCAAGAATGGCGTGTGTAATACGTTTTTTGTTATCTTTAGCGGTAGCAAATTCTTCACTCTTCACTCTTAACTCTTCACTTCTTGCGTCGACGCGGTCCTTGAAGGAATTCAGCGCTTCAGCCATTGCAGCGTTCAGCGCTATCATGGCACTGGCGCAGTTCACGCTCGAACCGGGAGCACGGAACTCGAAGCGGTTGCCAGTGAAGGCAAAGGGTGATGTGCGGTTACGGTCTGTATTATCTACCACGAGGTCGGGAATCTGTGGGATGTCAATCTCCATGCCCTGCTTGCCCTTCAGGTTGAAGAGCTCGTTGGTCTCAGATGTCTCAATATGATTCAGCACCTCGGTGAGCTGTGTGCCCAGGAACGAGCTGATGATGGCAGGAGGTGCCTCGTTGCCACCCAGACGGTGGGCATTCGTGGCACTCATGATGCTGGCCTTCAGCAGACCGTTGTGATGATATACGGCCATCAGCGTCTCCACGATGAAGGTGATGAAACGCAGGTTCTCTTCAGGTGTGGTGCCAGGGGCATGGAGCAGCACGCCATTGTCGGCGCTGAGACTCCAGTTGCAGTGCTTACCACTGCCGTTGATGCCGTCGAAGGGCTTCTCGTGGAGCAACACGCGGAAACCATGCTTGCGAGCCACCTTCTTCATCAGACTCATCAGCAGCATGTTGTGGTCCACGGCCAGGTTGCACTCCTCAAAGATAGGAGCCAGCTCAAACTGGTTGGGTGCCACCTCGTTGTGACGTGTCTTCACGGGGATGGCCAACTCCAGCGACTGTATCTCGAGGTCCTTCATGAAGGCCTGCACACGGTCGGGGATGGTACCAAAGTAGTGGTCGTCCATCTGCTGGTTCTTCGCACTCTCGTGGCCCATCAGCGTACGACCTGTCATCAGCAGGTCAGGACGGGCAGAGTAGAGACCCTCGTCCACGAGGAAATACTCCTGTTCCCAGCCCAGGTTCACCTGCACCTTGGTCACGTCGTCATAGAAATACTGGCAAACATCCTTAGCGGCCTTGTTCACGGCGTGGATAGCACGGAGCAGGGGAGCCTTGTAGTCCAGGGCCTCACCCGTATAGGCGATAAAGATGGTGGGGATACACAGTGTGTCGTCGATGATAAACACGGGCGATGTGGGATCCCAGGCTGAGTAGCCGCGCGCCTCGAAGGTGTTGCGGATACCACCGTTGGGGAATGAACTGGCGTCGGGCTCCTGCTGAACTAGCAGCTTGCCACTGAATTTCTCAATCATGCCACCCTTGCCGTCGTGCTCTACGAAGGCATCGTGCTTCTCGGCAGTACCCTCTGTCAGAGGCTGGAACCAGTGTGTGTAGTGCGTCACGCCCATCTCCTGTGCCCACTTCTTCATGCCTGCAGCCACTGCGTCGGCTATCGAGCGGTCCAGTCGGGCACCGTTATCCATCACGTCAATCATCTTGTCGTAGATGTCCTTTGGCAGGTATTTGTACATCTTCTGACGATTGAAAACATACTTGCCAAAATACTCAGAAGGGCGCTCTGAGGGCGCCTTCACATCGAGGGCGTGCTTCTTGAACGCCTCTTCTACTACCTGAAATCTTAAGTTGTTTGCCATTGCCTTCTCTAAAATTTAGGTGCAAAGGTACGAATAAGTGAGCGAAATACAAAGAAAAACACATTTTTTTCGTTAAAACAGGCCTTTATAATATCGAATTATAAGTAGGCCTACGCCCCTCACCGGCTGATGGCAAAGCCGATGGAGGGACGTGGTTTGGGCACTTCTATCTGACAGATATCATCAGGGGTGAGCAGGCGGAGCATACCTTTCTCCGTGGGACGCTCCCTGACGCAGCGCTTGGCATGCTGGATATAGATACGGTCCAGCAGGTTGCCTATGAACCGGGCATTACCCCATGTCTGCGGGTCGCGCTGCTGATAGGCCTCCGCCAGCACGTCGCGGTATTTGTCCCACGCCTCGGGGGTAAACTCATATTCGTACTCCCTCACGCGCCTGCGGGTAATCTCCAGCAGTTCCTCGATGGAGAAATCCGTAAACTCAAACTTGTTGGGGAAGCGCGACTGCAATCCGGGGTTGCTGTCCAGCAACTTCTGCATCGGTTCCTTATACCCACAGAGCACCACGGCAATGTCGCGCTGGGTCTCGTCGGCCAGGATGTTCATCAGCAACTGTATCACCAGCTTGCCTGGGTCCGTCTCGTGCTTGCCGTTCAGCAGGTAGGCCTCGTCAATCATCAGCACGCCGCCCTTGGCCATCTCCAGCACCTGGTTCATGGAGCGCTCCTCGTCGCCCCACAGTGTACCGATAAACGTGCCGCGGTCGCACATCACCACATGGCCCTTCGACAGTGCCCCCGCCTGATGGAGCAGTGAACCGAATATCTTGCAGACGGTGGTCTTGCCTGTGCCCGGTCTGCCCAGGAACACGCTGTGGAGCGACACCTCGTGCTGCTTACTCATGGGGAACGACTTCTGCATCATCTTGTTGTATTGCGTCAGCGCCACCAGCTCGTCCATCCTCCGCTTGATATCCTCGCAACCCACCAGCTTCTCCAGTTCCCTTCGTGGATTGGGAATCGGACGCAGTATCTTCACCTTCACGCTCAGGTTCAGGTTCTGCTCTATCTCGCCCGAGGGGAATGTGATGTCTTCGTCCCCGTCGTCATCCTCATCCTCGTCCTCCTTATCCCCTGTTACAGCGTCGTTCATGTCGTAGTCGTCATCCTCCTCGTCCACCTGCTCGAAGTCGTGGTCTATGAATTTTTTCAGGAGGGCATCGAAATCCCCGTCAGGATCCTCGTATTCCGACGAGTAGTTGTCCTCCAGTTCCTCGTCCTCCTCATTGTCCTCATTGCCCATAGGCACATACAGGTCGTTGAAGGGGTTTGTGGCATCCTCCACCAGCACCTTGCCGTACGGCATACGGTCCTCGTAGAGCTTCACCCTGCGGCGCTTCAGGTTCGTCATCTTGTCAAACACCTTGATCTCGGCAAACTCCTCGTCGAGGGGCGACAAAGCGGGCTCTTTTATCGTCTTTCCCGTGAGTACCACGCCAAACAGGCTCACATAGTGCCGGCTATTCTCCAGACGCGTCTCAATGATGTTGAGCACCGCCTTTACACGCGCCTCAGGCCCCGTTTTTGCCTCCCTGCCACTGGTATCCAGCAGCACCACCACCAGGTTGTGGTTTGAGGCATAGACAAATAGTCTGTCGTTGGCAACCTCCGGACAGAAGTCCTTCAGTTCCTTAGAGTATATATCCGAATCTGTGGCCAGTCCATCCATGTATTGCCAAATGGTCTCTCTTGTCTGTTTCTGAAAACCGTAGATAAGTCTCCTTATTCCAATCAAAAAATTATTCATCCTATAAACATCTTTAATAACAACCAAAAATCACATCAGAATGCCCTTAGCTATAAGGGCGCAAGAGTCTTCAGACAAATGCCCTGCGGGCATCCGTCCTTACTATCATAGAGTTTTCTTCTCAGAGTTCTCTATCACATACTTTCTTCAATTGTAGCAATATGTCAAAGAACGCAGATACCGCGCCCGACCTCTGGTCGCTTGCTGGCAACGGGACGCAGGAACGCAAGGCCAAAACCTGCATCCAGGCTTTGCTGCACCTCCCGTCTTCGAAGCATAGCCCCAAAGCGCGCTCGGCAGTAAATCATTTCCTTGATCGTTCCTTTCATTGTTACAATTGCTTTGATTGTTGTGATAGTTTTACGATGGCAAAAGTATATATTTCCCCCATATCCTCCAAATATTTTTTCGGAAATCGGTCTAATTTTAACATTTGATGAGTCTTTCTTATGTTGGCGACATTTTTTTATTTAGATTTTTTGCTATTCCGTAATTTTTTGCTATTTTTGCCGAAAATATAACAAACTAATCATTCTTATCTATGATTTCTGCAGATATAATTGTATCACAGATGATAGTAATACTTGTTTCTATTATAGTCGTGAGTCTGTTGCTATTGATTATCAAATGGAAA
>Ga0310695_10013169_pt1 | contig 11429 bp, 18 predicted proteins | sample RumenRJG_04DNA_FD_203882 | JGI IMG/M metagenome (GOLD analysis project Ga0310695, IMG submission 203882) | Bovine rumen microbial communities from Lethbridge, Alberta, Canada - RJG_04 (v2) (version 2) | ecosystem: Host-associated > Mammals > Digestive system > Stomach > Rumen | place: Canada... | reverse complement strand
GGCTTTGCTGACATTCATATTTGTCGGTACATTGATTTTAGCTAATGTTGTTTCACTCAAAACAAGATCATAAGAGGTTATTTTTTATGAAAGCTTTAGTATTACTTGGATGTCCGGAGACTCCATCTCAAACTCCAATGGCAGTTTATGTTTTTAATAAATTAACAAAAATGGGTTATGATACAACCATAGCGGCAAACCCTGCGGCTTCCAAACTTGTAAAAATATCAGACCCTGAAGGACTTTACAATCTTAATCTAGTGGATTTGGAAAGAACATTAGGTGAGATTAGCGAAGGGGATTATGATTTGCTGGTCGGTTTTGTTCACAAGGATGCGGCAGCATCATTTTTCGTAACATTTGACCAGATATTGCAAACCAAATCATTGGCATTGGTATTTTCAAGGGATGCAGATGAAGTGGCTGAATTCGTAACTATGATTGAAGAAAGCGGAAGCAATGCACTGATTGCTTCAGTAAGAGCTTTCCATAATCCTTCACCAATTAAAGTTAAATTTGACAGAGCAATCAAGGAGTTTGAATAGAATGTCTTTTTGTTTAGATACTTACCTTCAGCAATCTGATAATTATGAAATCCATGCTTCCAAAGCGGGCTTTAAGGACTGTGCAATGATTATAAGATTCAAAGCAGATGATTTGGTATACATCAAACCTGGCGATGAGGTATTGGGAGTCAGAGTCATTGGAATTCCGCCAATACCAATCGGATTTGACCATGAAAAGGGAACAGTATTTTTACCGTACACCAAACCATGTCACGGAACCTCTGTTGTTGAGCTTCCAATCGATGAAGAGGAAGTTGAAAAAATCAGAAAATTAGATACCGGTAACAAAAAATGAAATCCACAGTTGTAGGAAGCTTTCCGGTTGAAGTAAAAAAACCATCTTCAGCCAAAGACAAATTGTTAAGCGCATTTGGTGCATATGATCCTTTTAAAGAAGCTATCAGAAGTTGCGTAGTCTCTCAACTTGATGCTGGCGTAGACATTATCTCCGACGGTCAGGTCAGGGGAGATATGGTTTCTATTTTTACACAGTTCATTCCTGGAATGAGGATTGTTGATGGAAATACTGAGATAGTGTCAAAAATCAGAAATCCGACTCAGGAAATTTCTGTCAAGGACCTGCTGTTTGCAAAAAAGGTCATGAAGGATTACTTTAACGGCAGCATTCCTGAAGGCAAGGGCGTTAAAGGTATTATTACCGGTCCAAACACCATTGTGCATTCTTCAAGAATTGCCGGACTTTACAAAAGCAAGGAAGATGCAACCATTGATTTGGCACATTCACTGAAATTTGAGGTGGATGCAATAGCCAAAAAGGTCGAGCCGGTCTATATTCAAATTGATGAGCCGTTCCTGTCAACCGGAATGGTGGACATGAAAACTGCCCGTGAGGCAATTGGCATATTGCATGACGGTTTGGAGATTCCGTTGGCAATGCACGTTTGCGGTATTCTGAAGGATGCATTTAAAGACATTTCCAAATTCGATGTGGATATATTGGACTTTGAATTTGCAGGCAATAATGTTAACCTGGATGTATTGAAGGAAAATTACAATCTGGTTTCAGATAAAAAAATAGGTTTCGGATGTCTGGATTCATCTGTAAATACGGTTGATGATGTCGGTGATGTTGACAGTCTTGTCACTCAGGCCATTGAAATTGTCGGAAAGGAAAATCTTCTGCTTGATCCGGATTGCGGTTTGAGAAGGGCTCCAAAGGATGTTGCATTTGAAAAGTTAAGACTGATGAATGAAATCAAGGATAAGTACAGTTAAATTTTCAAACATTGATCCAATTACCTAACCATCACAGGTGTTTAAATGACCGATTATTGCAGTAAATGCGGTGAAAAATTAAAGGAAGATGCATTGTTCTGTGCCAATTGCGGTGAAAAGGTTCCAAATAAGCAGAACAGATTTTCAAATAAACATATATTGATTATATTAATTATTTTTATAATTTTGGCTATTTTTTTATCGGCGACTTTTTTGCTGAACCAGACCCAAACGGTCAAGGTTGACAATGTCGAATTTGAAATCCCTGCCGATTATGTTTCAGAACCGTTAAGGACAGATGTCAATTATGACGGAAACATCAAGTCAAGCGCAATGGGCTGGAGCAATAAGGACAACTACATTGAAATAGGTGTTACAAGGACTCCCGGAAAGGGAATAGACAGCCAGAAGGTGGCTGCGGATTTGGGCGGAACACCTACCAAGATGTACGGATATACAGGTTACTATTTGGAATATGAAAATGAGGGCTATGCATTCGTATTCGGAATAAAAGATGAGGTATGCATGATTTACGTTTCAAATCATGATGTCTTTGATGACATCAATGTAAAAGGTGCGGTTTAAAGAATAAGTATTTGGGATAAAAAATCAATTCCCAAATCTAGCGATATTCATGTTTGAAGTTTTTGTCATATAGCTTGGATGCATTAAAATCACCAGGGTCCAACACATCTCCCACCACAATCATTGCAGTCTTTGTAATATTGGCATCTTTAACTTTTTGTGCAATATCTGCGAGGGTTCCTCTAATTATTTGCTGGTCTGGCCAAGTTGCCTTTTTGACAACTGCAACAGGAGTGGTTTCTTCATAACCTTCAAGCAGTTCATCGACAACCTTGTCAATCATTCCTATTCCCAAAAAGATGCACATAGTCGCATGATGCTTTGAAAAGCTGGCGAGACTTTCACCTTCTGGCTTTGGAGTTCTGCCTTCAGGACGGGTAATTATAACACTTTGTGAAATTTCAGGTAAAGTTAATTCTGCTTCAAGAACGCTTGCAGTGCCGAATAGGGAACTAACTCCTGGAATGATTTCGTATTCTATGTCATGTTTTTTAAGTTCGCGTATCTGTTCGCCGATGGCTCCATAAATTGAAGGGTCGCCGGTATGGACACGGGCAACCAATTTTCCTTCATTAACCGCTTCGGTTATTATGGCGTCAGTTTCTTCCAAATTCAAATAAGCGCTATTGTGGATTATACATTCATCCTTTGCAGGGCATAAAACATTTTTGTTGACAAGTGAACCTGCATAAATTATTACATCAGCTTTTTCAATTACATTTCTTCCTTTGACGGTGATTAAATCAGGATCTCCAGGTCCTGCACCAATAAAAACAACTTTACCTTTCATAATAGTATGTTTAAATCATATATTATTTAACTATTTGGTATCAAAATTGACTTCGGTTTGGAGCAAAGTTTATTAATTTCTAAAATAATTAAAAAATATGGACAATAAAGGTTTTATTTCAATAGAATATCTATTTTCATTATTTATTCTTATCATTATTGCTTTAGGAGTGTTATTTTTTGCATCCTCAGCAATATCATCAAGTTTAAATATTGAAGATGGCATGACACACAGGCTGATTCTGGATGAAGTCGCCAACCAGATCAGTCAGGTGAACTCAAATGGTGCAGGATACTCAAAATACATCAGATTGCCGTCTGATAAGGGATATTTTGAGATAACAGTTGAAAGGAACAGGCTGACCATGGAATATGATGACAAGAAGGGGGAGACACTGATGATGCTTGCAAATATGGACTCCAGATATAAATTGGTAAGCGGAAAAAGCTATCTGATAACAAAAACTGATGACGGAATTGTGATATCATGATGGATAACAGGGGGCAGATTTCAGCCGAATTCCTGTTTGTTTTTGGAGTTCTGATATTGGTTGTCATGATGTCAATAGTTTTTCTAGCCAGTGAAGAGGAATTGAATATTGCGATGGCTGCAGCTCGAAACGGCGTGAATGAAGGTCTTGCAACATCATCTGGTGCAATCTATCCGGAAGATACGTTCAGGCAATATTCGGCATCAAAAACAAGCCTTTTGTATCCCTATTCGGTTAAAATAGTCAATGTTTCGTATAGTGACCTGGGTCATGACATAAACTATGACAAGAAGAGAATACAGTTCAAGGTATATGCCAAAACATCTGAACGCTTCAGCAGTTCCGAGCTGGTTTCCATTGGGGATCGGATAAACTATAATTTAAGAAAGGCGATTGCGATAAGCTTCAACACTACCGCTTCAACAAATAAATTGTATAATCCAGTATTTTCTCCACATTATGTCTACACGACCGCTAATGTTAAATGGATTTAGCTATATACTATAACTATGAACAGATATGATAAAGGCAAAAAATGCATTGAAGGAATTCAAAATAAGTCAGTTGAAGAAATATTTAAGGAATTGGATGACATCGCTCCGGATCTGTCCAGATTTGTCATTGAATATCCTTACTCTGAGATATATACCCGTGAGGAAGTTGACCTCAAGACCCGTGAAATCTGTACCGTTTCAGCTTTGACAGCTCTTGGAACAATTCCTCAACTCAAGGAACACATAAACGCTGCATTGAATGTTGGAAACTCTCCGACTGAAATTGTTGAAATCATGATGCAGATGAGTGCCTATTGCGGATTTCCAAAGGCAATAAATGCAGTAATGGCTGCGAAAGAGGTATTTATCGAAAGAGATTTGCTGTAAAGAAAATGTATCTTGATGACATCAACATTTCAGAACTCAACCCCGACAGGGTATGTCTCAATTGCAAGCATTGGCAAACTCAAACCCAGTTGAACGGCCCTGCTCAGGGAGTGGTTTGCCGCTTGGGAAATGGTAGCACAGGTCCAACCGATACATGCAGCCAATTCATGCCCAATAGCACATTTGACAGTCTGCAGGATCCAAACAAGTATCATGACAAATCCCACAAGTTGAATGTATATAAACGATTCTAATGACTTTTAAAGCAGTATCGAGTAAATTACAGGATGAACTGGTTGACATACTCAAATCCGAAAAGGAAGTTAATGACTATGAGCTGATTGTCTACAAATATGTATTCATTTCAGAGCTTGGCATTCCTCTCTTTGAAGATTTGGGAGTTGAAATTAATGAGAATTCGTTTGTTCTCTATATCATCCCTGATGATTTGCAGTTCGCTCAATTGAGGGATTTGGATGATGCATTCGATAAGTTCACCATTACTTTTTTGCCGAATTCATATCATCTTTTAAAATTGAACTTCCGATTAAGTGATTGAATGTATAATGATAATGAAAAGCAACAGCTGATGAATGATTTAGTTGAAATGGAAACATTTAAGGCCGATGTCGGCGACGAGGGAAAGATACTTCAGAATGACCTGAAGGAGTATTTCATCAATGGCAAGGGTGATAAGGAAGACCTGATCTTTAGACTTGAGTATTATCTCTATGCCTTCAAACTCTTCTGCCGGAGGTCAGTAAAAATAGACAGGAATCAATTCATCGTATATTTGAACGATTCCCTTTTGGATTATCATCTGATAAATCTTGTTAAAAATGATTTGGATGAATTTGAATTGGAAATAGAAGCGGTTAAGGAAAACAGGGATGTGCTGATTAATCTTAATTTCACGCTTCACTTCTAGATTTTGAAAATTTTTCGGGCATTGTTGGTGGTGATTTCATCAACGGCCTCAACATCCATATCCTTTATCTCGGCGATTTTATGAACTGCATTGATGACATTTGCAGGTTCGTTTCTCTCTTCTTTTGTCATGGCCAGATATGGGCTGTCGGTTTCAGTTAAAACATAGTCAAGATCTATCTTTTCAATCAGGTCTTGGTGGTGTTTTGAATAGCACAGCATTGTGGAAAAGCTCATTACACAATTGTCCATGTTCATTATCTTTTTGGCAGTCTTGAGGCTTCCTCCATAGCAATGGAAAACAAAATAAGGAATGTCCTCATATTCTGGAATGATATTCACTGCCTTTTTCTCACAGTCCCTCACATGCATTACTATCGGAACCTTGTACTCGTTTGCAAGTTCCAGAAATCCTCTGAATATCTCCTGCTGTCTTTCACGCAAGGTCTTGTCTGTAACGTAAAAGTAATCCATTCCGACTTCGCCGATTGCCACGATATCATCAAGATATTTGGAAATGTTCTCATGTGCTGTTTTGATGTCTTCTTCTGTGGCGTTTTGTGAGCTTACTGGATGAAAACCGAAAGTCGGATATATGAAACCTTTGTAATCTTTTGAAAGCTGCAATACTTCCATATTGCTGTCATTGCTGTATCCGGAAACGATTACATGGTCAAGCTTGTCTTTTGCTCTTTTGATGACGTCCTCACGGTCATCGTCAAAGTCCTTAAAATCAATGTGGCAATGGGTATCAATCATTGTCTAAACTCCAAATCTTCTTTCACGTTCCTGATATGATCTGATTGCTCTTACAAAATCAACTTTCCTGAGTTCAGGCCATAATGTTTCACAGAAATAGAGTTCTGAGTAGGATGATTGCCATAATAGGAATCCGCTCAGGCGCTCTTCGCCGCTGGTACGTATAATCAGGTTGGGATCGGCCAGTCCCTCGGTATAAAGGTTTTTGCTTACAAGGTCTTCATCAACATCATCGACAGTGATTTCACCGGCTTGAACCTGGTTGATAATCTTTTTAATTGAATCTATGATTTCCATACGTCCATCATATCCAATAGCTATGTTGAATAATCTTTTGTCATATTTTGCAGTTGCATCTTCAGCCTCTTTTATTGCTTCACGCACGCTTTCAGGTATCAGGTCTGTTCTGCCGACCACTTTTACTTTAACCTCATTGCGGTGTATCTTTTCGTGGTCCACCAATCTTTTGAAGTTTGTTACAAACAGGTTCATCAATCCTTCAACTTCGTGTGGAGGTCTGTTGAAGTTTTCTGTTGAAAAGGCGTAAACGGTAATAATTTCAATTCCAAGCTCAATACTCCAGTCAAGCACTTTTTCCAAGGTGTCCACTCCTATTTCGTGACCTTTGACAACATCTATGTTTCCCTGAAGTTTGGAGTATCTCCTGTTTCCATCCATAATTATAGCAACATGTTTAGGCATTTTTTCCGGTTTTAAATCACGAGTAATGTACCATTCATATAATCTATAAAGTATGTTTTCTGCCATGTTCATCACTTATTTTGATAATTCATTAGCTAAAATTAAACTACGGACATAACCATCAATGCTTTGGTCTCTACTTGTGTCAATATAAGTCTTATCGATGCCGAATGTCACTGCTCCGTGACTTGGCCATGAATTGAGAAGGACAAGTGTCCTGAATATGATATTTCCCACTCGTCCATTAGGGGCGATGATGATGTTGGATTTGCTGTTTATTGCTTTTTCTATTAAGATAAAGTAGTTTTCAACATCTTCTGATGTGTTTTCCTTTATTATTTTTGTTAATTTTTTGCTGTCGATTATTGAATTTGATACTTCGCTGCCTCTTCCAAAGTCATCTTCCCTTCCTTCAGCCAAAACTGCAATTTTAGGTTTTTTGCCTACTTTTTTAAGAAAATCAATACAATTCAGTACGATTTCATATTTTTCATCGACAGTATTACCTTCATCAATTCCAACCGGGGACAATAGAAATTCATGTCCGTTTCCATTGACGTATGTTGCTCTTGATAGATTAGGGTAATGTTTTTTGAGATATTGCATAATATTGGAGGCAGGAAGTGATCCACGAACTACTGCAGCAACATTATCATCTAAGATAGCTTTTATCAAGTCATCGTCACTATATATTAGTCTTATATCCGTTTTTGGGTGTTTTTCTTTGAAAATATGACAGGCTTGTATAATATTTTCGTTTTCACCAACACCAATAGCTATTGTTTTCATTAATTTAAATATATATGTTTCATTATAAATTAAACTTTTCTAATTTATCATGTATTGTGAAAAATTTTTAAGGGGTTAAGTTAAAAATATTATTAAATTGTGGTGATTTTCATGGCTGGAAATATTAATGATTTGTCAAGGTATAGTCAGGATGATAGGGAAAAATCAGATTTGATTAAAGGGGTTTTAAGGGAGTTTAAACCTTATCATTTGCTTAAATGTTATTATTGCAAACCTTCATTTGATATGGACGTGTCTGAATCTTCTATGGAATGTGATGATGTTGGGGAAGAGCCTCATGAGTCTCATCCGGTTGTGTTAAGTGACGTAAAACTCTCAATTGAAGATTTGAAAGTTCCTGAACCTGCAAAATATTGCCCTGAATGCGGTCAGCAATATCCAAATGAAGAAGTTTTTTGCCCTGCTTGTCTGGTTCATCTAAAAAGGATTTCCGATAAAATAGATGTTTGCGATATCAAATCAGAGCCTAAATTCATTTTCAACGGGCAAAACAATTATGACTCCTTTGAGGATTTATTGAATAAGGATAATCTCTTAAAAATTAATGAGTTTGACTTTACAATCGACGATTATTCGACTGTTCTTTATGATATCAAATCACAGGCATTTGTGAATTTTGATAATCTGGTTAAGGAAAATGAAATCGACTTTGATGAGCTCGACATCCTTGAAAAGATAATATTGTTTGCAAAATCATTTGTTAAAGTGGAATATAAATCATCAGGCAGCGAATTGGGATATTTTGAATCAGATGTCATATCCATTGATGACAGGCAAACCGATTCCCTTCAAATCACTACATTACTTCATGAGCTGTCTCATTTTTTAATTCAGGAAATTCTGATTCATGTTCTCTGCAAATTATTAGACTGCTCCAGAAATTCATTCACAGAATCATTGCTGATTTTCATATTGTCATATGATCATTTCACCCAATTAATCGATGAGTATGCCGCCCACAATGTTGAAGGGAGGTTTACCGTTTTCGGTTTTCAGGATTACTCCTCATTTACCCAAATTGAGCAAAAAATGGAAGGGGAAAGGACTCCTGGTGAAATTGAAATCATCAAGTCAATCGGGAATACATTTGCTCTCTCCATCAAGGGGATACTCGAATCACTGATTGACAGGGAAATGCGCGAAGAGATAAAGGAACAATTTTTAAGGGAGGTTATCGACAGGCCTAATTACCGGGCTTTGGAAATGGAAAACTGCCAAATTCTTAATGATGAAGGTTTTATTAAGGCCATCTGGCTGATTTTAAATGAGGGCTGTGAAGCTGCCGCTTCAAACATCGGCAAGTTGGCATCCATTCAAGGTGAATAGACACTTCAATCTCAGAAAATGACTTATATTTCAAAAACAAAAATAAACTCATGAATGTAAAGGACAAAATTTTGAATCTAAATCAGGAACACGCAGGTAAAAGTGCAGACATTAACGACTTGCTTTTAACAATTATAACTAAATTCCAATTATTCGAGCCTTGCTCCTATTTATCCGAGGACGATGAATGGCTTAATGTCAGTCTGATATCAATTGAGGACAATAGCGTCGGCCAGGCATTGACCATCCGCAAAAGTGAAATCACCACATTCGGAATTTTCAACCGTGAGGAAATCGAGCTTAGTTTTGCTCCTCAAAACGAATCCGAGGATCTATATCAATGAAAGAAATTTTTCTTGATGAAAACTTTGACGTTGATGAGGTTACCTCACAAATCACCGCAATCATGGACATGTGGTCCATTCAGCTTTTAGACATTAACGGGCCTAATTGGGCAATATATGACTATGATATAGAAGTCAAATACCTTTTTCAGTTTCAGGTGGATTTCAATGACATAGAAACCCGTATAAAATTAGAGGATTTGAAACTGAATGTGATTCATCATATCGAATCGCTTAGGGATGAAACGACATACAGGGATAATCTGACAAATTCAATATTTATAAAATAAAAAAAGAAAGAATTAAAGTTATTTAATTCTTGTATTGTAGTATCTTACACCATCTGTATCGTAGGTATACCATCTGTCGACTTCAACGTCATAACCTTCGCCGACTACGGTTACGTATGAATCGGTTTGAGGGTTATATACCCTTGCAGTCGTATTGTTGGTATTATTGTCGTGTCTTGGTGAATTATCTCCAACAACAGTGTTGTTTGAATCTTTACCTTCCTTATCAATCATAATGACATTATTTGTGTCATTAGCTGTTGTATTATTGGAGGTATCGTTTGCAACAGTAGCGTTGTTTACTGAAGCATTATGACTGTTGGTGGTGACAAGGTATGCTCCAACTGCTAAAAGTGCAATTACTAAAACTGCAATAGCAATTAAAATAATCTTATTTTTTTCCATTGTTTATCACCTTGATATATTATTTGTCCAAACTAGTATATATTAATCACTCACATCATAATCGTCAATAACCTGATATGTATATTGAGGATGCTTTTGTTCGATTTCTTTTAAAATTCTGCTTTTAACTTTTTCTCTATCCGCATCGAAATCAACAATCATGTCAAATGTAATGAGATTTTGAGTCTCGTAAACTATAAAACCATGTATCTCAATGATCTCTTCGTATTTTGATGCGATTTCATATAAGTCATTGCGGATATCATCGAACTTATTGTTTCTGGCATAAATTCCGACTGTCAGTATAATTGAAAATTCATTATAAATCTTAATTGAAATCTGACGAGTCAAATTGTGAATTTCCAGTGCGGTCAGGCTGTCGTCCACTTCAACATGGACTGATCCCTGCATCTCTTCTGGTCCATAGTTGTGCAGGCTCAAGTCATATGCTCCGTAAACTTCAGGCAATTCACATATTGAGTCTTTAATCTTTTTTGACAATTCAGAATCCACCCTTGCACCAATCATGCTGTCGAGTGTTTCCCTTATCATGTCTATGCTTGCTTTTATAATCACGATGGATATGATCACTCCTAAAATTCCTTCAAGTGAAATGTGGAAGAATATGGAGATTAAAGCCGCAACCAATGTTGACAGTGATAATATGGAATCAAAAAGTGCATCGCTTCCAGAAGCAACAAGGGCCTGTGAGTTGATGTCTTCACCAACACTCTTTACATATCTGCCCAATGCAAGTTTCACAACAATTGCAACTGCAATAATTACAAGTGAAACTGTGCTGTAGTTTGTAACGTCCGGTGTGAAAATTTTTGGCCAGGATTCCATGAATGCAGTAATTCCTGCCCATAACACAATCACTGCAATAATTACGGATGAAAAGTATTCGATACGCCCATAACCATAAGGATGGTTTTTGTCAGGGGGTCTGTGCGCAAGTTTTGCTCCGATTATTGTGATGATTGAGGAAAGCGCATCAGTTAAGTTATTGACAGCATCCAAGGTAATTGCGATGGAATTTGTCACTATTCCAACAAATGCCTTAAACGCAACAAGAATGAGATTGACCACAATGCCAATTATGCTTGTTTTAATGATTTTTTCTTGTCGGGTCATATATTAAAATTTATTTTTGTGAAATTTATACTTTTTACAATACTTTTAAATATTCCTAGTGTTAAATTAATTTAAAAGGAGGCATTTTATGTCAATATATGATTTTGAAGTAAAAGATGGTGATGGAAATACCGTTTCATTATCCCAATACAAAGACAAAGTACTCTTGATAGTAAACTCAGCA
>Ga0310695_10013167_pt1 | contig 11431 bp, 11 predicted proteins | sample RumenRJG_04DNA_FD_203882 | JGI IMG/M metagenome (GOLD analysis project Ga0310695, IMG submission 203882) | Bovine rumen microbial communities from Lethbridge, Alberta, Canada - RJG_04 (v2) (version 2) | ecosystem: Host-associated > Mammals > Digestive system > Stomach > Rumen | place: Canada... | reverse complement strand
CGAAAGTACATTAAGAAAAGCCATATCTTATGGAAAACTCTTAGTTGGTAAGGATGTTTCTAAGTTTGGCAATCAATGGGTTATTACCATGGAGGCAATGGTTCGCGAATATGGCGAGCCAAAGCAATAGTTGCTATTTGAGAAAATTATTATATTCAGCAAATAATGAATAGTTTTATATAGAATTTTATAAAAGAGTGCGAAACTATGGAAAACAAAGAAGAATTAGAATTGTTAAAAATGCTAGCCGAAGCTGAAGAGGATGTTAGAAACGGAAGAGTATCATCAATTGAAAGCACATTTGATGAGATTAGAAAGAAATTAAATACATTTGACTCTACAAAAACAATTAATAATAAAAATACATGTGAATTCAAGGAGAAGAATTAGCATATAAAACTAAGAAGCCTGTTGGTGTATTTGTATTAACATGGAGAATGGTAAGAGATGGTATTTATTCTAAAGAAGATAAGAATATATATTTAGAAGTAGATAAATGGTTTAAAGATAACTTGCCTGAGCCACCTTTTTATGGAGATAATAATGACAATCCATTAGGTGCCACAACTTGGTTTAAAATAAATAATTCAAGTATAATGTTAGAACATATTAAACCATTATTAGATTTATTAGATAAATATAATGTTCCATATGAAATAGCTTATTCAGATAATCCAGGTAAGATTATATATGAAGATGATTATCAAATTGGTGTTATAGATTACGACAAGTAGACTTGCGAGCTTTCTCTGTCATCTTTAAACACCCTACTATGGCGTTAGACAGTTTTTGTCCTATGGCAATTATTATTTCCATAAGACAATACATACTATAATAATTGAGACTTATTAACCAACCATTAATAAGTCTTTTTTTCATTATTTAATACTGTTGCATAGATGATATAAATTTAAACATTTAACATCATAATTCTTAAAATAATAGATAGTTTACTCATAAATGAGTAAATGGGGATGGTACTATCTAAAGGATTTAAATATTTACTAATAACAATCAATATGTTATAATCGACTTACATTTTTTTAATAGAGAAGTAGTAAAAAAGGTAGTTTATCATGAATAAGATAATATTTGATTTAGACGGAACTCTTTGGGAAACTAAAGATTCTTATATATATGCCTATGATAAATTAGTTAAAGATTTAGGTATTATTAATAGATATCCTGATGAAAAGATTTTAGAATATATGGGAATAAAATTAGATAAATTATGTTATGATCTTTTTTCAGGATATGGTGATTTAAAAGAAATAGGAATGAAGGCAGTTTATTATTCAATTGAATATGTGACAAAGAATCCTCACTTATTTTCAAATAATATGAAGGATTTATTTAAAAGATTAAGTGAGAATTATGAAATATATATTATTTCAAATTGTCCAAGGATTTATTTAGAAACATTTATTAATATTGCTGATGTTAGAGAATATATAACAAATTCATATACAATTGAGGACGGAGAAAAAGAAGACCACCTAAGCGCAATAACAAACAATTATAAAGAAAAAGCTTTATTTTTAGGTGATTCACATTTCGATTATGAATCAATAGATGATCATTCAAAAGTATATTTTATATATGCTAAATATGGTTATATTAAGACGGATACATATGATTATTCTATCCATGATTTAGAAGAAATATATGAATTATTAAAGAAGATAAATATTAAAGAAAGAATGATTGACAATATTGATTATCAAATTATTTCTAAAAATGATTCCAATTTAACTGTTATGAATAATAATGGTAATTTATTATTCGGTTTTTTAGAAATGAATGATTATTTAGATTTTAAAGAAGTGCTAAAGAAATTAAAAGCCTTTGTTGGTGAAAAGGAAATAATAGGACCTATTAATGCTAAAACATGGTATAGCTATAGAATAGCATTAGATTCATTTGATTTTAAATTATTTCCTGATTGTATAAATGACGAGGCACTACTAAATTTGTTTTATGAAGAAGGCTTTAAAATTCATCAAATATATTCTTCTAATTTATCCTATATAGATGAAAAATTAGAGAAGTATTCTAAAATAGCTAAAGTAGATGATTCATATAAAACAAAAGTTATAAAAGGAAAGGATTGTTTTAATTATATAGATGAGTTATATCCATTATGTAAAAGAGTATTTGAAAAGGCAGATTATTATAGGGATATAAATATTACAGATTTTAAAGAGCTATATTTAAGTGGATTTGATATAATCAATCCAGATTTAATTCTAGTTTATAAAGATGATAGATTGGTTTCTTTTCATTTTGGTTATAATGATCCCTTAAATAGATTTTATGTTTCTAAAACAATTGGAATTGACCCAAATGAGAGATTTAATGAAACTATGAATGTATTGGCTCAATTATTTATAGATGTTGTTCGAAGCTATGGTCATGATAAGATTTTATATCATTTTTTAAATGATAGAACAGGTATAGCTTCTAGTGCTTATAAGCATGAGCTTATTCGAAAAAAGAAATATGGATTATTGAGGTATAAATATGAAGGTTAAAAAATGTATTAAATGTTCATGTGATAGTACAGTAAAACATATATCTTTTGATGAATTTGGAGTATGCTCATTTTGTAATGCTTATGATAAAATAAAAGATCAATTACATGACTATGACAATTTAGAAAAATTATTTTTAAAAAAGATAGAGAATCATAATCATAAATATGATGCTGCTGTACCATTTTCAGGCGGTAAGGATTCTACATACTTGCTATATAAGCTTGTAAAAGACTATAAACTTCACGTTAAAGCATTTACTTTAGATAATGGCTTTTTATCTGATGAGGCAAAAGATAAAATAAAAAGAATCGTAAAAGAATTAAATGTTGAACATGAATTTTTTGAATGTGATGATCAAATATTGAAAGATATGTATAAATATATAACAAAAAAATATTTATCTCCTTGTATAGCTTGTTCATTTTTAGGCTATGCAATTATGATCAATTATGCATCTAGAATTGATGCTGCTTGTACAATCCATGGAAGAAGTATTCCCCAAATGCTAAGAGCTTATCAGGATGCTGATTTTGATTATTATAAACCATTTATTATTGATGGTCTTAAAGAAGAAGGCTTAAAGCCTGAAGAATTATATATGAATGTTCTAAATGCGATGGATAAGCTCGTTGATAAAAAATTATCAACAAGAATAAAAAATGAACTATTAGGTGATGGCTTTAAAAATGGATTTAGACCATTTGTTGCATATTATTTATATCATCCATACAACAAGAATGAAATTATTGATTTTCTATATAAAAACACTTCTTGGAGAATCGATAGTGAAGAAGAGCATTTCGATTGTACAATCCATCATGGAGCGTTGTATTTAAAAAACATTATCGCAAGACGTAGTCATTTAATGCCTGAAGTTGCAGTAATGGAACGTGAGGGCACTATCACTTGTGAAGAAGCAAAAGAAATGCTTAAAATAAAGGATGACAAAAAAATATCTAAAAAAGAATTAAAAGAATTAGCTAAATATGCTAATTTCAGTTACAAACTTGTCATGCTAAAGGCTTTAATTTATTCAAAAAGATGGTGGTAATATGAAGTTTTTTAAAAAATACATATTAACATTTATTGGTGGTATTATTTTAGCATCTTTATTTTATTTATTTAATTCATTAATACCTGGTATTCATTCAAATAGAAACGGGATTCGAATAGTAGCTTCAGGTGTATATTTTTCATTTTATTTATTATTGATAAGAGTAATAGATGATATTCATGATTATCCAAAGGATATAATAAATAAAAAGAATGTTTTTAAAATAAAAACACTATATGCTTTATTAATATTGTTTTTAGTCATATTATTAACAATGAGTATTATTTCATCATTAGGTTATAAATATCTAGTTATTTATAATTTGTTATTTATCCTTCCAGCAGTTTTAATGATTATAAATTTAAGATTAGATAATGAAATTATTACTTTATCCTATTTACCATTATTAGGACTTATTTATCCAATTATTATTCATGATACATTTAATTTTTTTTGTTTCATCATTCCTTTTTCATGTTCAACAATTATTGAAATTATTTTCGCAAGTATTAAATATAAAAAGAATAAGAAAATTAAGGATATAAGTTTAATAGGAGGAAAAGGATATAATTTAGAGAGATTAAGAATGAAAAGAACCCCTAAATATATCATATTATCAACGGATTTCTTATTTCCTAATTTTGATGAAGATAAAATAAATGAAGTGATTAACACATTTTGTAGAAAAAGTAAGCTCTATGCAGTAAGAAGTAGTGCTTTAGGTGAAGATTCTACATATTCTTTTGCGGGTATTTATGATACATTTTTAAATGTTCATAAGGATAATATAAAAAACGCAATAATTAAAGTTGTTGAATCATCTAAATCCATAAGAGCTATAGAATATAGAAAAATGAATCATTTAGATTTAGATAATATTAAAATAGCTGTAATTATTCAAGAAATGGTTCAAGCGGATTATGCAGGAGTCATCTTTACAATTAATCCTGTAACGAATAATATGAGTCAAAAAATTATATCTGTCACTAAAGGGTTAGGAGATAAACTGGTTAATGGCTCTGTATCAGGTAGTACATATACAATTTCATCGAATGAAAAAAAGATAGATGGAGAAGATATATTGAAAGATAAATTAATAAAACCGTTGTTGAAGATGACAGATGAAATTATTAAAAAAAGTGATAGATTTCAAGATATAGAATTTGCGATAAAAAAGAATAAGGTTTATTTTTTACAGGCAAGACAAATAACTACATACAATAATATTAATCCTCATAAAATGACTTTATTAATTGATAATTCAAATATTATTGAATCATATTATGGAATTACATCTCCATTAACCTTTTCTTTTGCATTATATATTTATGAAAGAGTATATACTGAAACTTTATCCTTAGGAATAAGTAAGAAAAAGATGACGGAGTTAAAGCCTTATTTATCCAATATGCTTTATTATTATGATGGTAGAATTTATTATAATATGAAAAGCTGGTATAAGGTCACATCAACCCTACCATCAAAAAATTCGTTACGCTATATGGAATCTATGATGGGAGTAAAAGCAGATAGTAATGATTTTAAAAAGGTTAGATTAGGTTTAATTGATTTAATTCATGTTTTAATTGGTTTAATAAAAAGAATTAAAAATATGGATTCCTTAAGTGAAGACTTTATTAAAAAATTCAATTCTATTATTCTTCCTTATTATGGATGTGAAATGAATTTATCTAATGATGAATTAATCGATTTATATAAAGATATTGATAAGAAAATCATTAAAGAATTTACAACACCAATTTTTAATGACGTATGTGTAATGTTCAATTTTGGTAAATTGAAAGAAAAATTAAAAAAGCATCCGGATAAGGATAAAATATTAGCTAAGGCAATTCATAATGGTGGTTCTGTTGAATCAAAAGAAAATGCTACATTATTTGATGAATTAATAAAATACATTAAAAATAATGAAGTATTATTCAATGATTTTAAGAATCTAAATAAATATGAATTAATGAATAAATATTTAAATGATCATTCTCATTTTTCAGAATTATTAAACAATTATATTTATAGATTTGGTTCAAGAGTTATGAATGAATTGAAGCTTGAAACTAAAACTATGATAGAAGATAAAACAATTCTTTTTGAATATCTAAAAAATTCTTTAGATAATAAAGAAGATCATAATGTTTTAAATGATGATGTAGAAATTCCTCATAATTTAAATAAATTAGCTTTCAAAACTAGATATTATATTAAAAATAGAGAGAGACTTAGATTAAAACGAACTTATGTTTTTTCTGTGATTAGAAATATATTCTTAAACCTAGGACGTAATTTTAAAAATGAGGGAAGAATTAATGATGTTGATGATATTTTTTATTTGAAGGTTGATGAAATATTTGAAAAAAGAAAGGATTATAAGAATTTAATCCATGAGAGAAAATGTATTGAAGAAGAGTATAAGAATAAAGAATATTATGATAGAATTGCCTTTTATGATGATAATATTCTTCCAATTTCTTTTAAAGAGAAGGATGGAAGCTTAAAAGGAATTCCTTCAGGGAATGGTATAGTAAAAGCTAGGGTATCTTATTTATCATCATCAAATGATGAAATGATACCGGGTAATATTATTTTAGCTAAAAGAACGGATCCAGGATGGATAAGCTTATTCCCTTTGGCCTCAGGCTTAATTGTAGAGCATGGTTCAATGCTTTCACATAGTTTTGTAGTAGCAAGAGAAATGGGACTTCCTGCGGTTGTTGGTGTAGTAGGTGCTACAAATATTATAAAGGATAAAGATATCGTAACTTTAGATGCGGAAACTGGAGTTGTTATAGTTGAAAAGGATGAAGAAGTATTATAAAGAGAATAATTATATACATTATAGTAATTGCCATGAGGATATTGATTTAGTCTTATCTTATTTTAAGGATTCTTATAAAGAGGTTTTAAGTGTTGCATCTGGGTTAGATAATAGCTTAAGCTTTTTAGTTTATGATAATATTAAAGTTCATTCTTTTGATAATAATCCAACTCAAATTTATTTGGGCAAGCTAAAATTAGCGGCAATAAAATATTTAGACTATAATCGTTGTTTAATATTAATGGGAATTAAAGATGGAGATAGAATTCGTATCTTTAATAGCTTGATGCCATATTTAGATAATGAATCCTATAATTATTTCAACGATCGTATATTTTTAATAGAAAAAGGTTTATCTCATATCGGTAGATTTGAATATTATTTTCAGATATTTAAAAATAAGATTTTTCCTCTAACAACTTCTAAAAAAAATATAGAAAAGTTTTCTTCTATTGATACTATTGAAGAACAAAGAGCATTTTATAATAAAAAAATTAATACAAAAAGATTTAAGTTCATGTTTAAAGTTTTTTTCAGTGAATTTATTATGAGTAAAACAGGAAGAGATAAATCATTTTTTAAATACAATGAGGATAAATTATCAAAAGCCCTAAAGAAAAGAGTGGATAGTGGCTTTAATAATATTTTAAATAAAGAAAATCCATATTTGACATATGTATTAAGGAATAATTTTGATACTGTACCATTTTATTTGAGGGAAGAAAACTTTAATAAAATTAAAAAGAATATTGATAATATTAAAGTAGAATTAAAATCATTTGATTCTATGCTAAATCAAAAATATGATTTTATGAATTTATCAGATATTTTTGAATATATGAATAATGAATTAATGGATAATTATGGAAGGAAAATAGAAGAATGCCTAAACGATAATGGTAGATGCATCTTTTTCAATATGATGAATAAAAGAGAAATTCATTTAAAAAGAATTAATGATGCATCGGATTTACTTCGTAATAAAGCATTTTACTATATGGATTTTTTAGTGTATGAGAAATAAATTAATTCATGATTTTTTAGAAATACTAAATAAAGATAAACCAGCCATAATATGTAAAAATAAGATTAAAACATTTAAGGAATTAGGAATAGATATAAGAAAAATGATTACAGTTTTTGAAAAGAATACAAAAAGGGATGATTCTATTTTGGTCTTTTCATATCCATATCGTTATGATTTTTATGTTTCGATGTTTGCCGGAATATTATCTGGAAGAAAAATGGTGATCATTGATTCTTTTAAGGATAAAAAGAAAACAGAATATATGTTAAAGGAAGCGAATTGTAATTATTATTTAGCTGATAAATTATTTAAGAATTTAAAATTTAAACTTCCTAAAAATATGAAATTGATTTTAAATTCAAATTATAAAAACGAAATTGAATCAAATATTTATAGCGATGAAGCTAAGGTTATTACATATACATCAGCTACTACAGCTATGCCTAAGAAGATTGTAAGAGATTTAAGCTTTTTAGAAAATCAAATTAAAATGATAAATAATAATTTAGATTATAATAAGGATTCCATTGTTTATGGAATATTACCAATGTATACCTTGTTAAGTCTTTTTTTAGGCAACACAACAATTATAAAAAAGAATCCAACGAATATTAAAGCTGATGTAATTATTGCCCCTATTAAAAAGCTATTAACATTAAGGAAGAAAAACAATAATGTATCTAGCGTATTCATGGGTGGAGCTATATTATATAAAAATGAAGCTTTAAAATTAAAATCATTGTTTCCTTGCTCGAAAATAAATTATATATATGGAGCTTCTGAAGGAGCCCTAATATATAGAACATCTTTAGATGATTATATTCATAATATATTTACATTTGATTGTCCAGCAAATGGAATCAAAGTAAGTATTGATAATCCTAATCATAATGGTATTGGGATTATTAAGATAGAAGGAGAAACTGTAATTGGTAATTGCCATTTAACAGGTGACCTTGGAAAATTAGAGAATAATAAATTAACTATCTTAGGTAGATCTAATTTTTCTAATATAGATAAGGGCCTTTATAATTATTTAATTGATGAAAGAATAAGAGAGAACAATCCTAATATAATTGCTTTTAGCTTTAAATATGACAATGAATATGTTTGTGTATATAAAGGGAAGCTTATTCATAAAATGGATGGTATAAAATATATTAAAATGAAAAAGATTCCATATGATATTAAACATAAAACGAAACTAGATTATGGAAGAACTATTGAAATCATAAAAAAAATAATTAAAAAATAGACTTTATCAAAAAAATGATAAGGTCTTTTTCGCCGAATACTTCTATAAAATAACCGAATACATAAAATCTATTTTATTCTATTTTAATATTTTTATAATAAAGGCTGAGGTGAGGCTTATGGAAATTATAAAGATAGAAAATATATCTAAGAATTATAAAAATATTAAAGCATTAAAAAATGTATCCTTAAGTATTAATGAAGGAGAATTATATGGACTGCTTGGTGTAAATGGTGCTGGTAAAACTACCTTGTTAAAAATATTATCTGGATTAACTAAGCAATCTAGTGGCAGCTTTATTGTTTCTGGATTTAATCAAAACCAAATGGATGAAATTAAAAAAATTATTGATATATCTCCACAGGAAACTGCCGTTGCTAAAAATTTAACTGTTCTAGAGAATTTAAAATTCTTCCAAGAGCTATATGACGAAAATGATAAGGAATACTTAGAACAGCTCATAAAGGATTTAGGCCTTGAAGAAGTAAGGATGCAAAGAGCGAAAACATTATCTGGTGGATATCAAAGAAGATTATCCATTGCGTTAGGATTAATCTCTAAGCCAAAAATTCTATTGCTAGATGAACCAACCTTAGGCTTGGATGTATTAGCTAGAAGAGAGCTTTGGAACATCATTAATAAATTCAAGGGAAAGATTACAATTATTTTAACATCTCATTATCTTGAGGAAATAGAAGCATTATGTGATCGAGTTGCCATAATGTCTAAGGGTGAATTACTAGCAACTGGAACGGTTTTAGAGCTTAAAGAAAAAACAAACAAGGAAACATTCGAGGATGCCTTTGTTGAAATTGTAGGAGGTATGAAATAATGCATAAGACTATATTATTCATGAAAAGAAATTTAAAGGAAATGGTAAGAGATCCCCTATTATATGTATTTTGTGCAGGCTTCCCTGTATTCATGATCGTTATGTTTCAGGTTATCCTACATTATGCAAAGGAAAATGTAGCTATGTTTCAGGTTAAAAGCCTAATCCCTGGTGTTATGATGTTTTCCTATTCTATATTGATGCTGATGGCCTCACTATTAATATCTAAGGATAAAACAAGTGCATTTTTAAAAAGATTATATACATCTCCTATGAAAAACCATAATTATATCCTTGGCTATTTCGTTCCATTTTTAATTATTGGTATTCTTCAATCCTTGATTTGTATTATCCTTGGCTATATCTTTGGTGCAGCTACAGGCTATGGCTTCATTCCATTTTATAAAAGCTTACTATTAATTTTAGAAATGCTTCCAATTATGTCTATAAACATTTTAATTGGAATGATATTAGCCACTCTTTTAAATGAAAAATCCGCACCAGCAATTACCTCTATTTTCATCTCCTTAAGTGGAGTTATAGGTGGAGCTTGGATGCCACTTGATGCAATGGGTGAATTTGAATCCTTCGCATCTATATTCCCATTTTACCCATCGGTATATTTAGGAAGAATTATTACAGAGGCAACGCATACAATTCCTGATCAAAATGGTAATTTCTTATATTATTCCTTCCAGGATAGAGGACTATTATTTGTTTTAATACTATTTGGATATTTAGCTATTTTTAGTATTCTTACAGCTGTATTATTTAATAAAAGATTAAAAAATGATTGTTAATAGTATATAATGTTTCATAGGAGGTAATTCCTATGAAATGCTATACATATATTAATGAACAAGAAGAAGAAAAGGTCTTAATTTATGCAAAGGAAAGAACAAAGCTTGTAGAGGATATAGAGGCATTAGCCTTAATGGATGATGTCGAATTAACAGGCACATGTAATGAAGAAATTATTAAAATTGATATCAAGCAGGTATCCTGCTTTATATCAGAAAACAATAAGGTTTATGCATTAATTAAGGATAAAAGATATTTAGTTAAATATAGATTATATCAATTAGAAGAATTGAATTTAAATGCATTTATTAAAATAAATCAATCCTGTTTAGCGAATAAAAAGGAAATTAAGAAATTTGAAACCACGATTGGTGGTGCCCTAAAGGTTGTCTTTAAAAATGGATATATGGATTATATATCTAGAAGAGAATTAAAAAATGTTAAGCAAAGGATGGGTATTTAATATGAATGATTACGTAAAGGAATTCTTAAAAAGAGGCTTAATATTTTCAGGCTTTGGCCCAATTTGTGCTGGTATCGTATATGTATTTATAGAAATATCGGGTGTTTCTCTTTCCCTTTCTGGTTTTGATGTATTTTTAGCAATTATAACAACCTATATTATTGCGTTTGTACAGGCTGGAAGCACTATATTTAATCAAATTGAAAAATGGTCAAAGGTAAAAAGCTTATTCTTCCAAATGACTTCAATTTATGTTGTATATATTGGAGGTTATTTACTCAATAAATGGATTCCATTTAAAATAGAGGTTATTGTTATTGCATCTGTAGCTTATTTTGCTACATTTATCATCATTTGGTTTATTGTTTATTTTATTACGAGAAATGTTACAAAGAAGCTTAATGATAAGCTGAATAGTGAATTAGAAAAGGATTAGGTCCTTTTCTTTTTTTGATTTTTTTTATTCTTTTTCTAGAAAACAAATAATAATATGATATAATTTCAAAAGCTATGGGGGTGCGCCAGTTCGGTTCACTTAACATAGTCGGTGGGAATCCGACCTAGAAAGAGTTAGCACCTCATCTAGTACCGAGACCTTGGAGCCGAAGTCGTGAGATTAGGTTTAAGCGTAG
>Ga0310695_10013166_pt1 | contig 11431 bp, 9 predicted proteins | sample RumenRJG_04DNA_FD_203882 | JGI IMG/M metagenome (GOLD analysis project Ga0310695, IMG submission 203882) | Bovine rumen microbial communities from Lethbridge, Alberta, Canada - RJG_04 (v2) (version 2) | ecosystem: Host-associated > Mammals > Digestive system > Stomach > Rumen | place: Canada... | reverse complement strand
CAACCGCCGCAACCTGCGTGCAGGCACAGCCCAAAGCAGTATAGCGGACAAAAGGAAGCATATTGTGATACGTAAACGCATAATATCCTTGATTTATGCCACAAAGGTATTAAATTTATTGCAAAGAGCGAAAAAACGCGCTAAAATATTTGCAGTATCAAGAAAAAGCACTACCTTTGCACTGCAATTACAGCCTATGGGGGATTAGCTCAGCTGGCTAGAGCGCTTGCATGGCATGCAAGAGGTCATCGGTTCGAGCCCGATATTCTCCACCAAGGAATGCAACTCAGGCAACCTACTCGGGTTGCCTGAGTTCGTTTTTAGCCCGAATCGGTCAACGGGCCGCTATGGGCCATACGAGATTACTTTTCCGTCATCCGTCTCCCCACTCTTCGGTTACAATGGTCCCCATTGCTCCGTCAAAGGCGGAATGACATCTGCTCAACAATATGCGTTTCAGGTTTCGGATGCATATATCATCTGATTTTCAATCAGAAGACGCCTCGATATATATGCCGCAAGGAAAGATTTCGACTTCAGACGGCCCGAGCCATCCAGTCAGACGCCTCGGGCCGTCCGAATAGACGCCCCGGGCCGTCTAACCGTCCGCCCCGAGCCTTTCTCCTTTCAGAACCGACTCCATCTCCCTCCAGAGTCGGCTCCTCGTCCCTCCCGGCCCGGCTCCCCGTCCCTCCTCGCTCGGCTCTGTCGCTATGCCCTTAACCCGAATCACACAGACGATGGACAGAGACTCGGCGGATTTGCCCCTGTTGGCAGTGCCCGAGCGAATCAAGAATAAGCCCAAATCGTACAAGGGGGGGCGAGGAATGTCGCGCCGGAAACAGGGGGGGGTATGCCGGGAGAGGCGGAAAGACATGCCAAAACGAGCGTAGAAGAAAGGTGCTACAGGAGGAAACGTCCTCTCGAAGCACCCTTCAGCTACGCTCAGAGTGGCAAGTCAGCACTGTGTATTGCAAGCGCTCACACCATCTTAGCCAGGTCAGCCTCGGTGATGTAGCTCAGCTGATTGTCAAGAATCGTCTGGCGTGCCAGTTCAGCATTCTCGGTGCGGAAGACCAGGATGCCCTTGCCGGCCAAAAGGAATGAATAGAGATAGGAGATGCTGATGTGGGCACGACTGAATGTCTCGATGGCCTCGGCAGCACGTCCGGGCTGGTTGTCCAACTCGAGTGCGAAGACGTTGGAGAGCGAGACTGGCACACCGGCACGCTTCAGTTCCTCGCAGGCCCGCTGCGGTTCGGAGCAGATGAGACGATAGATGCCATACTCGGCCGTATCGGCAATGGTGGAGGCAATAATCTGTATCTTGGCCTCCTTCAATACTTCGAGCACTTTGATTAGCGTGCCCGAGCGGTTCTCGATGAAGATGGATAGTTGAATGATAGTCATATTGGAAAATTTAATGTTTAATTCTTAATTCATAATGCATAATTCTTGGACGAGCCAAGCGGCCGCTCGACATCCCGTAGGGTGGCGCTTGCTACCACAGAGACGCAAGAAGCCGAGCGCTTCGAGGGGCGGGGCTCACTGATACACCTTTCGCTTATCCACTACGCGGACAGCTTTGCCTTCGCTCACAGGCAGCGTGCCGCGGGGCACGAGGCGCACGTGGGGAGTGAGCAGTATCTCGTCTTTCAGCGCACGTGTGATGTCCCGGCCCAGCTGCTGCAGACGCGAGTAGTCGTCGGTGAACATCTCGGCCAGCTCCACCTCGACGGTCATATTGTCATTGTCCTGGTCGGTGGTCAGTGTTATGAGGTAATTGTTTCCCAGCTCGGGGAACTGCATGAGAATCTTCTCTATCTGAATGGGGAAGATGTTCACACCGCGCAGCACCATCATGTCGTCCGAGCGGCCACGCATGCGGTCGAGGCGGATATGACTGCGTCCACAGGGGCATGTACGGCCCAGCACACGGGTGAGGTCACGGGTGCGGTAGCGCAGCAGCGGCATGGCCTCGCGGCAGAGAGTGGTCAGTACCAGTTCGCCAATCTCTCCATCGGGTACTGGCTCGAGCGTCTCCGGATCGACAATCTCGACAATGTAATAGTCTTCCCAGAAGTGGAGTCCGTTCTGCTCCGGGCACTCGAAACCCACACCGGGTCCGCACATCTCGCTCATGCCAAACGAGTTGTAGGCTTTGACGCCCATCATCTGTTCGATGCGTTGGCGCTGCTCCTCCGAATGTGGCTCAGCGCCGATGGCCAGCACCCTGAGTTTTGTGTCGCGGCGAGGATCGACGCCCTGCTCCTGCATCACCTCATAGAGGCGGGTGACATACGAGGGTACTGCATGAATGGCTGTGGTGCCGAAGTCCTTGATGAACTTGATCTGGCGCAACGAGTTACCTGCAGCAGCGGGCACGGTGAGCATGCCCAGACGCTCGGCACCATACTGGAAGCCCAGTCCGCCCGTGAACATGCCGTAGCCAGACGAGTTCTGGAACACGTCGTCGGGGCGCAGACCCACCATCCAGAGGTTACGCGCCACCTGGTTTGCCCACTCATCAAGGTCCTTCTGCGTGTGCAGGATGACAGTGGGATTACCGGTGGTGCCACTGCTGGAGTGGAGGCGCACACACTGGCGCAGGGGGACACACGACATCCCAAAGGGATAAGTGTCGCGCAGGTCTTGCTTGGTGGTGAATGGCAGCTTTCGCACGTCGGAGAGCGTCTGTATGTCGTCGGGCGTGATGCCTGCCTCACGGAATTTCTTCTGGTAGAACTCGTTTTTCATGCAGTGGGCGATGGTCTCTTTGAGGCGTTTCAGTTGGAAAGCCTCAATTTGCTCGCGCGACATGGTTTCGCGTTCAGGATTAAAATAAGGTGAATTGTTCATAATGCTATTTAAAGTTTTCTCTTGTCAATCACATGCACACTCTTTCCTTGCGAGCGTTCGATGGTGCCGGGTGCCTTGAGCTGCACCTTGGCCGCAATGCTAAGCACGCTCTTCAGCTTGCCGGCAAGTTTCTTTTCGAGCTGGTCAACTGCGGCTGGAGTATCAAAGGTCGAAGTGAAGACCTCCTGACGCATCTCCACCTGCACCTGCAATGTATCGAGATTGTTCACTCGGTCCACGACGAGCATGTAGCGCGGTGCGAACTCTTGCATAGAAAGCACGACGCTCTCTACCTGCGACGGGAATACGTTGATACCTCGGATGATGAGCATGTCGTCGCTTCGACCCTCGATGCGCCCCATACGGATATTCGTGCGGCCACACTGGCATTCGCCGGGCAACAGCGAGCAGAGATCGCGAGTGCGATAGCGTAGCAGTGGCATGCCCTCCTTGGTCAGCGTAGTGAACACCAGTTCGCCCGTCTGCCCCAACGGTAGCGGCTCCAGTGTCGTGGGGTTGATAATCTCGGGATAGAAGTGGTCCTCGTTGATATGCGAACCATGCTGTTCCTGACACTCGTAGCTGACGCTGGGACCCATAATCTCGCTCAGACCGTAGATATTATAACCCTTCAGTCCCAACCGCAACTCAATCTCCCGACGCATCTGCTCGGTCCACGGTTCGGCACCGAAGGCACCCACTCGCAGCCGGACGTCCTCCTTCCGAATGCCCATCTTGTCCATTGTCTCGGCCAGGTATAGCGCATACGAGGGGGTACAGGCAATACCGGTGACGCCCAGGTCACGAATCAGTTTGAGGTGCTTCTCCGTGTTGCCCGTCCCGGCAGGAATTACAGAAGCGCCCATGTGCTCCACCCCATAATGGGCACCCAGTCCGCCAGTGAACAGCCCATAGCCATAGGCTACAGAGAAGATGTCTTCGCGTGTCACGCCAAAGGCCGTCAGACAGCGAGCCATACACTCGCTCCAGATACCGACATCCTTGCGCGTATAACCCACGATGGTAGGGTTTCCCGTAGTGCCGCTGGAGGCATGCACACGAATAATCTCGCTCTGCGGAGCCGCCTGCAAGCCGAACGGATAATTGTCACGCAGGTCCTTCTTCGTGGTAAAGGGCAGTTTGGTGATGTCCTCGATGGTCTTGATATCATCGGGGAGGATGTCCAGTTCCTGCAACTTGTGACGATAGAAAGGCACGTTGTGATAGACGTACTCCACGATGTTGTGCAATCGTTTACCTTGAAGCTCGCGCATCTTATCGTGGCTCAAGCACTCCATTGTCGGATTATAAATCATACTCGTTCAGTTCATAATACGTTATTCATTATACCTCATCAGGGATGCCCTAATCCTCCCTAATCTCTGGTCGTCCAGCAGAGTGGTTCTTCTCGAATATCTGCATCCGTTCATCAAGCGACTCGTACTGATGGTCTTCGATAAAGGAAGTACACACGCGCAAGCCTTCCTGCTGGGAACCTGTAGTCAGCAGGCTGATGGCCGAGACACCATAGTACATCAGTTCGCGAGCCAGCTCGCCGCTGGTCATGCCCGGATAGCCAATGGTGAAATAGAAACCGTCGGCCACAGGCTCGTCCAGGTCCTTGTCGTACACCACGTAGAAGCCGTGGCGCGTGAAAATCTCCTTCAGTCGGCGGGCACGCTCGCCATAGACAGCCACCTCGCGACGGAAATCGTACGTGCCGTCGCTGGCCGCCTTGAACATGGCCGAAAGAGCGTACTGTGCCGAGTGGCTGGTACCGGACGACAAAGCATAGAGCATGCGGGTGGAGAAGACCGGCCCGAAAGCCAGACCCTCGTAGCGCGAGGCCAGGTCTGGATAGTGACGATGGAAGAGAGCGTCTGAGATACAGGTCACGCCGATGCGCTCGCCGGCATAGCTGAATGCCTTGGAACCACTGATAAGCAGGATATAGTTGTCCGTGTATCGGCCCACCGTGGGCTGATAGGGCGGCTGAAACGGCGTGCTCAGTTCCTTGCGGAAGTCCATGGCAAAGTAGGCCAAATCCTCCATTACGACTGCGTCATAACGCGTGGCCAGCGTGCCGATGGTGTGCAGCTCGTCTTCATTCAGACATATCCACGACGGATTGTTGGGGTTCGAATATACGATGGCACATATGTTGCCGCGGGAGAGGTAGCTCTCCAACTTCGGGCCCAGGCGCTCGCCACGATAGTCATAGACATCGAAGGTCTCATACTTGACACCCATCACCTGCAGCTGCATCTTCTGTACCGGAAAACCGGGATCGATGAAGAGCACGGTGTCGCGACGGCGGTCGCACTGAGAACAGGTGAGGAAAGAGGCAAACGTGCCCTGCATGCTGCCACTCACCGGGATACATCCCTCGGGGGCAACATCCAGCCCGATGAAGGCCTTCACGAAACGCGAGGCTTCACGCTTCAGCTCAGGCAGTCCCTGGATGTTGGGATACAGACTGGCAATACCGTTCTGCAATGCCTTCACCTGAGCGTCCACACCTACCTGGGCTGCGGGCAATCCGGGGATGCCCATCTCCATCTTGACAAATTCGACGCCAGAACGTTTCTCGGCAAGCGAAGCCGTGAGCTTCACCTCGCGGATGGTGGCCTTGGCAAAGTCCTGAATGTCCAGCTCTCGGATGATGTCATCGACAAGCTGGCGGGGTATCGGGGTATTCATCACTATAAACTACAAATTAAAGACCATGAACTACGACTGCGCCTGCTTCCCGATAGCCAAAGCCTTGATGTTAGCTTCGACGACAGCCTCGCCCTTACGGCCGAAGACACGACGCAATGCATCTTCCAGTTTCTCGTATTCAATGCCCAGCGCCTTTTGAGCCGCACCGAGCAAGATAATATTGGCCGAGCGGGGCACTCCCCCATCGCGCGCCAAGGCCTCGATGTCAAGCGATATGACATGAGGCAACTGGTTAAGGTCGCGACGGATGACATCCATGTCGGGATAGTTAGGGATATTCACAAAGGGGGTGTTCGAGGTGATAACCCATCCCTCAGGGCTGAGGAAGGGCAGGTAGCGCAAGGCTTCCATAGGCTCCATTGAGATGATGACATCGGCACCGCCACGCGGGATGAGATCACTATGGATGGGCGACGAGGAAATGCGCAGGTTCGACTGCACATCGCCGCCACGCTGTGACATGCCGTGCACTTCAGCCTGCTTAATATAAAGGTTCTCGTTCATGGCAGCCTCGCCGATGACCGTGGCAATGGAGAGGATGCCCTGTCCGCCCACGCCGCACAATATGATGTCTGTTTTCATTGTTTCTCCTCCTTTGCTTTACGTTGCTTTAAATGGCGCTGCAGGGTCTGAATACACTCGCGTCGCGGAATGATGACCGAGGTGCCGGGATAGTCAATCTCGGCCTTGATGATACGTGTAATCTCAGGCATGTTCTTAGGCAGAGGCACCACGACGTGGAGGTGCTCCTCGCTGAGTCCAAGTCCGCGGCAGATGGCCTCGAACTTGCTGGTGCCTGCCGAGTCCTGCCCGCCCGTCATGGCCGTCGTGAGATTATCGCTGATGATTACCGTAATGTTGCTGTTCTCGTTGATGGCATCGAGCAGACCCGTCATACCGCTGTGTGTGAAGGTGGAGTCTCCGATGATAGCCACCGCCGGCCACTGCCCGGCATCGGCAGCCCCCTTGGCCATGGTGATGCTGGCCCCCATGTCCACACAGGAGTGGATGGCCTTGTAGGGAGGAAGGAAGCCCAACGTGTAGCACCCGATGTCACCAAAGACACGAGGATGCTCGTAACCACGCAACACTTCGTTCAGCGCTGTATAGACATCGCGGTGACCGCAACCTTGGCACAAGGCTGGCGGACGCGGCACCACATCCTCACACGGGGCAAAACTTTCGCCCGTGGGCAGACCGAGTGCAGCTCGCACGATGTCGGGATTAAGTTCGCCCGTGCGTGGCAGTTCGCCCGAGAGACGTCCCTTGACTTGTGTATTGCCTGGCATCACGCCTCGCACCATGTCCTCGATGAAGGGCTGACCCTCCTCGACCACCAGCACGCTTTCACACTCGGCACACATGCGGCGCACAAGTTGCTTCGGCAAAGGGTATTGCGAAATCTTTAGTACTGGATAAGGACAACCCGAAGGGAAGCATTCGTTCACATAGTTGTAGGCAATACCGCTGGCAATGATGCCCATCGACAAGTCGGTCCCAGCCTCGTACTTATTATATACAGAAGCCTCTGCATCATTCTCAAGTTGAACCTGCTGCGCCGTGACAACGATATTGCGACGGCGGGCATTGGCCGGGAGCAGCACCCAGTGGCTGGCCTCTGCATCATAGTTCATCGGATTCTCCTGGCGCGGTTCGTCGGCCACCTGGACGACAGCACGTGAATGTGCCATGCGCGTCGTGACGCGCATCAGTACGGGCAACTGCTGCCGTTCCGAGTATTCGAAGGCCACAGCCATCATGTCGTAGGCCTCCTGCTGGCTGCTTGGCTCAAAGGTGGGCACCATGGCAAAACGGCCATAGAAGCGGCTGTCCTGCTCGTCCTGCGAGGAATGCATCGAGGGATCGTCGGCAGCCAATACCACCAGTCCGCCATTGACACCAGTCATAGCCGAATTAACAAATGGGTCGGCACAGACGTTCATGCCCACATGTTTCATACACACCAGAGCGCGCTTGCCCATAAATGACATACCCAAGGCTGCCTCCATGGCAGTCTTTTCGTTCGTGCTCCAGCGGCAGTGAATGCCACGCTCGCGTGCCTGCGAGTCGTTCTGAATAAACTCAGTAATCTCGGTGGACGGCGTTCCCGGATAGGCATACACGCCCGACAAGCCAGCATGAATGGCACCGAGGGCTATGGCTTCGTCGCCCAACAAAAGTTTCTTTCTTGACATCTTGTCTTGCTTTGTTACTCTATATTATAATTGTAGTGCTATTTCTTTTCGTAGCATTTGAATATCTGATCCACATCCTGTGTGGGAAGCTTCGGTGTGAGCAGGCTGACTATCCACACCACAGGGAACCCGCCCACCATGGCAATGGCTCCACAGTTGATAGGATTGGCGATGGCATTGCCCGAGAGCATATTGACCACAATCAGGCCCACTCCCCAGACAAAGCTGGCCCATACGGCAGCACGGGTGACACCCTTCCAGTAGAGGCCCAGCAGGAATGGAGCCAGAAAGGCACCTGCCAGGGCGCCCCACGAGATACCCATTAGCTGAGCGATAAACGTGGGAGGATTCAGGGCGATGAGTAGCGAGATGGCGATAAAAAAGACGATAAGCACACGCATCACCACCACCTTGCGGCGTTCGATGTCACCCTTCACACTATCATCAATCTCGCCGGACTGCACCTCCTCGGCCGAGGCTTTCTTGTCCCGATAAATCAGGTCGAGTGTCATCGTCGAACTGGACGTGAGTACCAGACCAGCCAGCGTGGACATCGAGGCTGCAAGCACGAGAAGCACCACGAGGCCAATAATGGCATCGTTCAGCGTGACAAGCATCGAGGGGACAATGCTGTCAAAGGCCACCTTGCCGTTTACGTAGATGGCCGGACTGTCAAAGAGTCGCCCGAAGCCACCGAGGAAATAGCAGCCACCAGCCACCAAGAAGGCAAAGACTGTGGAGATGATGGTGCCACGTCGCACGGCTGCCTCATCGGTAATGGAATAGAACTTGCCCACCATCTGCGGCAGTCCCCATGTGCCGAGCGATGTAAGGACGACGACTCCCAGAAGATTCCACGGGTCGGGACCCAGCAGAGTGGCAAACATACCGTTCTCCTGCGGATTAGCATCCGAGGGCAGCGAGGCCAGCTTCGACACAGCCGTAGAGAGACCTCCCTGGCTGTTAATTACAGCCACGATGACCAGGATGATGCCGAAAAGCATGATACAGCCCTGAATGAAGTCGTTGATAGCCGTGGCCTTGTAACCGCCCAGAATGACATAGACTGCAGTGAGCATTGCCATCGTGATGGCACAGTATATATAAGGTATGCCAAAGCCCATCTCGAAGAGGGTTGAGATACCCTTATAGACTCCAGCCGTATAGGGAATCAGGAAAACGAATGCAATGATCGAGGCCACCACGCGCAGCGACTGGCTCCCATATCGGATACCGAAGAAGTCGGGCATCGTGCGCGAACCGATATACTGAGTCATCACCTTGGTCCGGCGTCCCAGTATGATCCACGCCAGCAGCGAACCGATGATGGCATTGCCGATGCCGATCCATGTGGCCGAGAGGCCATACTTCCATCCAAACTGTCCGGCATAGCCGATAAAGACCACTGCCGAGAAATAACTGGTGCCATAGGCAAAGGCGGTGAGCCAGCCACCCACCGAACGTCCGCCAAGCACGAAACCATCCACCGAGTTGGCCTGCTTGCGGGAATATATTCCAACTCCTACCATCACGAGGAGAAAGATAACTGTCAAGAAGATTCTGAGAAACATATTGCGATCTACAATTTACTGATTAAAGGTTTAATGATTTACTATATGACGATTAATGCGGGCCGGTTTCAGTGGAAGCGGATCTGCATCTGGCACATGACGGCGTGACAGTCATCATGTATGAAAGCATTGCCCGCCGTATAGGCACTCTTATAGACATACTGCACCTGCAAGCGACACTTCTGGTAAAACCAGTACTGGAAGCCTGCAATCGCCTTGTGCTGGTCCATATCGAGGTCGGTATTGAAATTAAAGAAGTCATAGGAAGCCACGAAATCACACTTCGTCTCCCCCAGGGGAACGGCTCCCGTTATATATGCACCCCGGCTCAGCGCACTGCCATCCTTGCCTTCAAGGTATTCGCCATGTGCGTTGAAAGCCTTGCTCTTATAGTCAAATCCTATGGTCCAACGGTTGCGTCGATAGTTCTGCCCCACCTGAATCGCAGGGTTATACACCGATGTGGCCACGGCATGGCCTCGGCCGATTTGGCCTGTCGCCACCAGATTCAGTCCCTCCATCGGGCGGTATTCCAGACGTCCGATAAAGTCTTTCTCCGGGTTGCGGTCCTTGCGGTTGATACCTTGGCCGTTCATCACATCAAGTTCGTAACGCAGTTTTCCGTTGTCAGTCTCTCCATAGACAGAAATACCGAGGTCGCGTCCGTATTGTACGCCCAGCAGCGGATCACTGCCGCATCCGGTGAGATACGTGACGCCCTCAGAATATACATCAATGGCCTCCATAGCTGTCGGTGAGAGCGGGTTCTCTATGGATAGGCCATTCTTGAACTGCCCGAGACGCACGGTCAGGGCCTTGTTCCTTGTCAGTCGGTAGTTGGTGTAATACTCCTGTACCACGCTCGAGAAGTCGTGCATGAACAGGAACGACCAGCGGTCGGTAATGCGGGCATCAGCCCAGAAGAGTACACGCTTTATCTCAAACGTGTTCGTGTCGTCGCTGCCCTGATGGGTATAATTGAACCCAACCTGTGCATAGCCATGCAGCTGGATGCGTTCTGCAAGATCGCGTTTCCAGTCTTTCCCTTCATCGGGAGTCGGTTGTCCCATTGCGGCAGTGCTGCTGAAGACTGCCAGGGCCACGGCAAGCGTAGCCTTCTGCCAAATGATTCGTTTCATAGTTTTTTACTCCATTTCACTACTGTCCCGTTAAAGTGGACTAATTGTTCTTTGAAATCGCTGAAATAAAGTCTTTTACGAGTAGTTTTAAGGGTGCACGGATTTGAATTTGTACTTTTGCAGTCAAATTGAAAGGCTGCAAGATGAACAAAGACAAATACGTATTCGCCCAATTGCTGGAGTATTTAGACTATGACAAGTTCCGCCACCTTGTTGACAATTATGACGGGAATCGTTATGTCAAGCATCTCACCTGCTGGAACCAACTTCTTGCTTTGATGTTCGGTCAACTCAGTAACCGTGAGAGTCTGCGCGATGTGATAGTGGCTCTTGAAGCCCATCGGTCCAAGTGTTTCCACCTCGGTTTGGGGCGAAAGCCCATCGCCAAGACGACGTTGGCTACGGCCAATCAGAACCGCGACTTCCGTATCTTTGAGGAGTTTGCCTTCTACATGATGACGCAGGCCAGGGAGAAACGGGCAACAGACATCTTCAAGCTCGGAGGCAAGGTCTATGCATTCGACTCCACGACGATACCGCTCTGTCTGTCGGTGTTCTGGTGGGCGAAGTTCCGCAAGAAGAAAGGCGGTGTCAAGGCTCACGTCCTCTATGACCTGGAGGCACAGGTGCCAGCCTTCTATCATATCACCACAGCTTCCGTCTACGACTCCAAAGCTATGCCGGAAATCCCTTATGAGACAGGTGCTTACTATGTGTTTGATCGAGGCTACAACAACTTTGGGGAGCTATACCGCATACAGCGGATGGAGTCCTTCTTCGTCGTCAGAGCCAAGAGCAATCTGCAGTACAAGTGTGTCAGGTGGAAGCGTCGGATGCCTAAGAACATACTCACAGATGCAGAGATTGAACTGACGGTCTACAAGAGCCGCAAGGACTATCCCGAGAATCTGCGTCTCGTCAGATACTATGACGAAGAGCAGGACAG